>Ga0335083_10006585_pt1 | contig 14459 bp, 13 predicted proteins | sample Lox_Sample_42_FD_206716 | JGI IMG/M metagenome (GOLD analysis project Ga0335083, IMG submission 206716) | Soil microbial communities from Loxahatchee National Wildlife Refuge, Florida, United States - Lox_Sample_4.2 | ecosystem: Environmental > Terrestrial > Soil > Wetlands | place: USA...
CAGCTCCAGCATCACCGTCTCGCGCAAGGAATAGTCGAGCGCGCCGATCGGCTCGTCGAGCAGCAGCAGCCGCGGCTCGGTGATCATGGCGCGGGCGAGCGCCACCCGCTGGCGCTGGCCGCCCGACAGGCTGCCCGGCTTGCGGTCGGCGAGCCCGGCGATCTCGAAGGTCGTCAGCACCTGCCGCACGCGCTCGGCGATCATGGCCCGGGGCTTCTTCAGCATCTCGAGCCCGAAGCCCACGTTCTTGGCCACGGTCATGTGCGGGAAGAGCGCGAAATCCTGGAACATCATGGCGATGTCGCGCTGCCAGGGCGGATCGCGCGTCGCCTCCCTGCCGCCGATCAGGATGTCGCCGTCGTCCGGCTCCTCCAGCCCCGCGACGCAGCGCAGGGTCGTCGTCTTGCCGCAGCCCGACGGTCCCAGCAGGCAGACGAACTGGCCCTTGGCGATCTTGAGCGAGAGGCCGTCGACCGCCGTGAAGTCGCCGTAGCGCTTGCGCAACCCGCGCAGCTCGAGATCGAGCTGCGGCCTCGCCGCGACCTCGACAGGCTGGGCGAGCGAATCCATCTAGGCCGCCACGGCGAGGTTCCGTCGGCTCTTCATCAGCGGCTGGATGCGCTGGCCGAACTGCTCGACGCCGATCACGAAGTCGTCGAAGGTCAGCATGACGCCGGCCAGGCCTTCGATCTCGGCCATCTCGTCGAGCAGGCGCGCGATGGTGGCGTAGGATCCGATCAGGCGAGAACCGCCGAAGGGAATGCCTTCGCGGCGGCGGATGCGGCCGGCGGTGGAATTCTCCGCGGCGAACTTGTCGGCACCGGCCTGGGCGCGGCTCCATTCGACCGCCTCATGGTCGGTGCCGGCGACATAATGCTCCCACTTGGCCATCGCGGCCTCGTCGGTCTCGTCGGCGATGATCATGGTGAGGGCGAGCGCCTTGGTGCTGGTGCCGGCGGCGGCCGATTGCGCCTTGAGCCGCGTCACGGCATCGGCACTGTCGCGCGGATCGTTGATCTTCCCCGCGCCGCTGCAAAAGTTGTAGGCGCAGAACCTGGAAGCGAAGGCGATGCCGGCATCGCTGGTGCCGGCGCAAATCAGCGGGATCTGCCGCGACGGCAGCGGGCCCAGGCGACAATCGTTCATCGTGTAGAACTTGCCCTTGAGATCGGATCGGCCGGTCGCCCACAGCTCCTGCATCACGGTGGCGTACTCGGCGAGCGCGTCGTAGCGATAGCGATAGTGATCGTCGCCCGGCCACAGGCCCATCTGGTCGTATTCGGCCTTCTGCCAGCCGGTCACCAGATTGACGCCGAAGCGGCCGTGGCTGATCGAATCGATGGTCATCGCCATGCGCGCGCACAGCGCCGGCGGCAGCGTCAGCACGGCGACGGTGGCGTAGAGCTCGATACGCGAGGTGATCGAGGCCAGGCCCGCCATCAGCGTGAAGGATTCGAGATTGTCGTCCCAGAAGCGCGAGGGCCCGCCGAAGCCGCGCAGCTTGATCATCGAAAGGGCAAAGTCGAAGCCGTAACGCTCGGCGCGCAACACGATCTCGCGGTTGAGATCGAAGCTCGGCGTATATTGTGGCGAGGTCGACGAGATCAGCCACCCATTGTTGCCGATGGGAATGAACACGCCGATTTCCATGCGATACTCCGCGGTGGACGACCGCTATTTCGCAGCAACAGGCATGCCAATGGAGGTTGATCGTCCTTCGAGGCGCGGCACCGCGTCGAGCAGCGCGCGCGTGTAAGCGTGTGACGGCTTCGCAAACAACGGCTTGGTCGCGCCGATCTCGACGATGCGGCCGAGATGCATGATCGCGACGCGATCCGACAGGCGCTCGACCACGGAGAGGTCGTGGGAAATGAACAGATAGGTGAGGGAAAATCTTTCCCGCAACTCCAGCAGTAAATTGAGCACCGTCGCCTGCACCGACATATCGAGGCCCGAGGTCGGCTCGTCGAGGATGAGCACGCGCGGCCGGAGCAACAGGATGCGCGCGAGTGCCACGCGGCGGAGCTGGCCGCCGGAGAATTCGTGCGGATAGCGCCGGCCCCAGGCGGGATCGAGGCCGACCGCCGCCAGCATCTCGGCGACGCGATCGACACGCTCGGCCGCCGAGCGCACGCCATGGATCAGCAGGCCTTCGGCCAGCGTGCGGCCGATGCTCCACCACGGATCGAGGGCCGCGCCGGCATCCTGATGGACGTACTGGATGTCGCGGCGCGCCCGGCGGGCGGCTTCAGGTGCCAGTCCGCTCACCGTCGTGCCGTCGAGCCGGATCTCGCCCGAGGTCTCTCGTTGCAGGCCGAGCAGGGTCCGGCCGAGCGTCGTCTTGCCGCTGCCCGACTCGCCCACCAGCGCGAGGATCTCGCCCTGCCCCAGCTCGAAGCCGACGCCATCGACCGCGCGCACCGGCGGCACGTTCCTGACGAGCAAGCCGCGGCGGCCGCCGACCATCACCGTGAGATCGTGCACCTCGACGATGGGCTTCATGTGAATTGCACGCAGCGCACCTGGGCACCTGACGGCGCTCGCCCCAGTCCCGGCCGCACGTCGCAGCCCGCACGCACATCGGCGCAGCGCGGCGCGAACAGGCAACCGGCCGGCCGCGCCAACGGCGACGGCACGAGACCCGGAATGCCGACAAACGACGTCGCGCGATCCGGATGGCAGGCGAGCAAGGCGCGTGTGTAGGGATGACTCGGCGCCCGAAGGATCGTCTGCACCGGCCCCGCTTCGACGGTCTGGCCGGCATAGATCACGCAGAGATCGTCGCAGAGCTCGGCGACGACGCCGAAATCGTGGGTGACGAACAGAAGCGACAGGTCGAACTCGCTCACGAGCTCGCGCAGCAGCAGCAGGATCTGGTGCTGGGTCGTGACGTCGAGCGCGGTGGTCGGCTCGTCGGCGATCACCAGTCGCGGCGCGCAGGAGAGCGCCGCCGCGATCAGCAGCCGCTGGCGCTGGCCGCCCGAGAACTGGTGCGGATAGCGCTCCAGCGCGTTCTCCGGATCGGGCACCTGCATGCGCCTGAGCAACATGACCAGGCGGGCGATGTGATCGCGCCGCGTGCCCGGCGCATGCCAGCGCATCACCTCGAGAAGCTGCGTGCCGACCTTGAACACCGGATTGAGGGCGAGCAGCGGATCCTGCGGGATGAAGCCGATGCGGCTCGACCGCACCTGGCGGTTCAACTCGCGCTCGGAAAAGACCAGGAGGTTCTCGCCCTCGAACCAGATCTCGCCGGCCTCGACCGTCGCGCCTTTGGGCAGGATGCCCATCACGGCGCGGATCAAGGTCGACTTGCCGCAACCCGACTCGCCCACCACGCCCAGGATGCGGCCGCGCTCCAGCTTCAGCCCGACATCGTCGAGCACCTCGGCGCGGCCTTCGTCGGTGCGGATCGTGACCTTGAGGCCGCGAACGTCGAGGACAGGGATCATCGCGATCGCCGGATGCGGGGATCGACCAGGTCACGCAAGCCATCGCCCAGCAGGTTGAAGCCCATCACGGTGATCAGGATGGCGAGCCCCGGGAAGGTCGCGTACCACCAGGCGCGCGGCAGGTAGAGACGGCTCTCCGCGATCGCCAGTCCCCAGTCGGGCGCGGGCGGCGTCGCGCCCATGCCGAGGAAGCCCAGCACGGCTGCCACCAGGATGGTGAAGCCGAGGCCAATGGTGGCGCGCACGATCACCGGCGAGATGGCGTTGGGCAGGATGTGGAGGAAGACGATGCGGCCGGTACCCGCGCCCACGCCGCGCAGGGCATCGACGAAGAGCGATGAGGAAAGCCGCCGCGTCTCGCCATAGACGATGCGGGTGAAGAACGGCCAGTAGGTGAGCGACAGCGCCAGCATCGCGCTTTCGAGCGACGGCGACATGAGCTGCGCCAGCGCGAGCGCCAGCACGAGCTGCGGAATGGCGAGCACGATGTCGGTGATCCTCATGATCGTCTCCGACAGCCAGCCGCCGCGATAGCCCGCAAGCAGGCCGAGCGGCACGCCGATCAGCATGGCGACGCCCACCACGGTGAGCGCGATGGCAAGGGCCCCGCGCGCGCCCAGGATCACGCGGCTGTAGATGTCGCGGCCGAGATTGTCGGTGCCGAAGGGATGGCCGTTGCCCGGCGGCTTCAGCCGCTGCAGCAGGTGCGAGGCCGAGGCGTCGCCCGGATAGGGCGCGATCAGCGGCCCCAGGACCGCGACCAGGATCACGAGCAGCACGATGGCGAGCCCCAGCATCGCCGGTACGTCGCGCGCGAGCTTCCTCAGGATCGGCTTCACGCCCGCTCCATCAGGCGGGGATCGAGCAGGCCGTGCACCACGTCGACCAGGATGTTCACGGCGGCATAGACGGTGCCGACCAGCAGCGTGACGGCCAGCATGACCTGGCGGTCGCCGGTCAGGATCGCCTGCACCGTGTAGCTGCCGATGCCGGGCCAGTCGAAGATCGATTCGACCACCACGCCGCCCGCGATCAGGCCGCCGAACAGAAGGCCGATCTGCGTCACCGTCGCGGTCACCGAGTTGCGCAGCACGAACAGCCAGACGAGCCGCGTCCATCGATAGCCCATGGCGCGTTCGTAGAAGACGAAGTCCTGCTGCAAGGTGTCGAGCACGCCCGCGCGCGTGAAGCGCACGATGGTGGCGAGCCCGCCCAGGCTCAGGGTCACCGCCGGCAGCACGAGATGGCGCAGATGGTCGACGAACACATCCCAGCGGCCGGCGATCAGGGCGTCGAGCAGCATGAAGCCGGTGAGCCGCGGCGGGCGCGTCATGGTCGAGGCGAGATCGCCACGCAGCGGCAGCCAGGCAAGATCCATGGCGAAGAAGAGCTGCAGCATGATCGCGAACCAGAAGGCGGCGACCGCGATGCCCATCACCGAGACCAGCCGCAGCAGATAGTCGACCCAGCTATTGTGCTTCACTGCGGCCACGACGCCGAGCGGCACGCCCAGCCCGATCGAGAGCAGAAGCGCGGCGAAGGTGAGCTCGAGCGTCGCCGGCAGGCGCTGAAAGATGTCGAGCGCCACCGGCCGGTGCGAGAAAGCCGATTCGCCGAAATCGAAATGCGCCACCCGGCCGAGATAGAGCAGGAACTGCTCCCCCATCGGGCGGTCGAAACCGTATTGCGCGCGCAGCCGCGCGATCTGCTCGGGCGTGGCGGCGTCGCCCGCCAGTGCCGCGGCGGGGTCGGCCGAGCCCGCGTGGATCAGCAGGAAGGTGACGACCAGCAGGCCCAGCAGCGAAGGCAGGACGAGCGCGCAGCGCCGCAGGACGAAGCGCGCCATCCGTCAGCCTTCGAGCGTGACCCAGCGCACCTCCGCACCCTGGCCGACGGTGCAGAAGCGGCGGCCCTTGACGCGCTTGTTGATGCCCTGGAGCTGCATGGAATTGTAGATCCAGATGTCGGGGCAGTCGGCCATGATCTGCCGGATCGCGGCCTGATAGAGCGGCGACCGTTCCTCCTGCTTGACCAGGCCGCGCGCCTTGCGGAGCAGCGCGTCGACCTCGGCATTCTTGTAGTAGGACGAAGCCTTCCAGGTGCCGTGGAACTGGCTGTCGTACATCTGGCCGACCCAGTTCTCGGGGTCGACGAAGTAGGTCGAGACCCAGTGCACCCACATGTCCGGCGTGGTCTCGGGCTTGGCCGCGGCGTTGGTCAGGTTCGACCAGATGTTGCCCACGACCTTCAGGTTGACGCCGATCTGCGCCAGATCGCTCTGGAAGAGCTGGGCGCCCTGCACGCTCTGCTCGTTCTCCGACTGCACGTGAAGCTCGAGAGGGCGCTTCATGGGCGCGCCCTCGGCGATGGCCTTGGCCATGTACTCCTTCGCCTTGGCGAGGTCGTAGTCGTAGCCCTTGGCATCCTTGGGAATGCCCCACAGCGTCTCGGGCTGCGGATAGGGATCGCGCGTGGCGTAGCCTCCCAGAATGTCCTTGATGAAGCCCATGTAGTTGAAGGCGCAGGCGAAGGCCTTGCGGGCGTTGACATTGTCGAAGGGCGGCTTGGTGTTGTTCATGCGGATCACGAAGGTCCGCATCACGACGTCCTTCTGCACATAGGCGATCTTGGAGGCATTGATCTGCTCGACCTGATCGGCCGGCAGGTTGGTGTCGGTCCAGTCGAGCGTGCCGTTCAGCAGCGCCAGGATGCGGGTCGAGGTCTCCTTGGTTGGGCGGCCCGCGATCTTGCGCACCGGCTTGGGATTGTGCTTCCAGCCGAGGAAATGGTCGTCGAAGATCTCCATGTCGAGGAATTCGAGCGGCCGGTAGCCCTCCGAGACGATCTTGTACGGACCCGAGCCCGCACCGTTCGAGGCGACATAGGCCTTACCCCAGTCGCCGTCCTTCTCATGCGCCTTCACGATCCGAGGATTGACGATGCAGACGCTCGGGATCGCAGCGAAGAACGGCGCATAAGACGTCTCGAGCTTGAAGCGCACCACGAGTTTCTCGGGCGCCGTCACGTTCTCGGGCTTCAGGATCTTGAGGAAGGCACCCGCGGGGCCGAGCGCCAGGGCCAGCACGCGGCGGAAGCTGTACACGACGTCCTCGGCCGTCATCTCGCTGCCGTCATGGAACTTGACGCCGGGGCGCAGCTTGAAGTTCCAGGTCAGTCCGTCGTCGGAGACGGTGTGGCTTTCGGCGAGCCACGGCACGAGCTCGGGCGGATCGTTCTGGTAGCGATAGAGATTGTCGTAGGTGTTGAGCATCATCGCCTGCATCGGCACGTCGTAGACCTGATGCGGGTCGAGGTTCTGCGGCAACTGGAAGCCGCTCACCAGGGTCGTGGAATCGGCGGCGCGTGCCGGAGGAAGACCACCCGCGATTGCGGTGCCGGCGGCAAGGCCGGCGAGCTGGCGACGGGTGATCCTGGGCATCATTGAGCGGCTCCTGCCAAATGGGTGAGGTGATGACGATTGACGGGCACGGGCAGCCCGAGATTTCCGCGCAGGGTCGTCGACTCGTATTCGGTGCGGAACAGGCCGCGGCGCTGCAGCTCCGGAATCACGAGGTCGACGAAGTCCTTGAGCGAGCCCGGCAGCCAGGCCGGCATCACATTGAAGCCGTCGGCCGCGCCGTCCTTGAACCAGTGCTCCATCTCGTCGGCGACCTGCGTGGGCGTGCCGATGGAGAGCACATGGCCGCGCGGACCGGCATTGGCGAGGCAGAGCTCCCACAGCGTGAGCTTGTCGCGCCGCGCCTGCTCGATCAGCAGGCGCTGGCGGCTGAGCGGACCGTTGGTGTCCGCCATCTCGGGCACCGGCCCGTCGAGCGGCAGCCTGTCGAGCCCGTGCACGCCGATCGTGTGCTCGAGGATCGAGACGCCGACCGGCTTCTGGATCAGCGACTGGAGATAGTCGTACTTCTCCTGTGCTTCCGACGCAGTGGCGGCCACCACCGGATAGAAGCCCGGCATCACCTTCACCTCGTCGGGCGAGCGGCCGAAGCGCGGCAGGCGCGACATGACGTCGGAATAGAATTCCTTGCCCTGCTCGAAGACCGTCTGCGCAGTAAAGACGATCTCGGCGAGGCGCGCCGCGACATCGCGGCCCGTCCCCGAGGCACCAGCCTGCACCAGTATCGGCCGGCCCTGCGGCGAACAGGCGACGTTGAGCGGTCCGCGCACCTGGAAGTGCTTGCCCTTGTGGTTCAGCACATGCTGCTTGGCGGCATCGAAGAAGACGCCCGACTCCTTGTCGCGGACGAAGGCGTCGGCATCCCAGCTGTCCCACAGGCCGAGCACCACTTCGGCGAACTCGATCGCGCGCTCGTAGCGATCGGAATGGCTCATATGCTCGTCGCGGCTGTAGTTCAGCGCATCCTGTTCGTTGTTCGAGGTGACGAGGTTCCAGCCCGAACGGCCGCCGCTGATCTGGTCGAGCGAGGCGAACTGGCGAGCGAGCGTGTAGGGCTCGTTGTAGGTCGTGGTCGAGGTGGCGACGAAGCCCAGGTTCTTCGTGACGGCCGAGAGTGCCGACAGGATCGTCATCGGCTCGAACTTCACGACCTTGCCCATGCGGCCGCGCACATCGGCGCTGCCGTGCATGTTGACGGCGGCCGTATCGGCCAGGAACAGGAAGTCGAACTTGCCGCGCTCGGCGAGCTGCGCGGTCTCGACCACCTCGGCGAAGCTGGTCCCTGAGTTGAAATGTGCCTCGGGATGGCGCCAGGCGGCGACGTGCTGTCCTGTCTCGTGCACGAAGGCGCCGAGATGCATCATGCGTTTGGTGGTAGCCATCCCTCACTCTCCGGGTTTGCAACGCGGAGCGGGAAGTCTAACGCAAGTCCCATGCCATGGCTGGCGGCTTTACCGCCAGCACACGCAGATTTAACGAAAGGCTAGAAGCCTCAGGCGGCCAGCGCCTCGAGCTTGGCCAGCTCCTCGGCGATCTGCACGGCGTTCCAGGCCGCGCCCTTCAGCAATTGGTCGCCCGCCACGAACAAAGCGAGCCCGTTGGGGCTCGACAGATCGCGGCGGATGCGGCCGACATGCACGTCGAGATCGCCGCTCGCCTCCAGCGGCATCGGGAAGTGATTGGCCTTGGGATCGTCGACGATCTTGATGCCGGGCGAGCGGCCGAGCAGCGCGCGCGCCTCCTCGGGCGACATCGGTGCCGCGAGCTCCAGCACGATCGATTCCGAATGCGCGCGCAGCACCGGCACGCGGATGCAGGTCGGCACGATCGGAAGCTCCGGCGCGTGGAACATCTTGCGCGTCTCTTCGACGACCTTGTTCTCTTCCTCGTTGTAGCCGTTCTCGGCCACCTTGGTGTTGTGCGAGAAGACGTTGAAGGCGATCTGGTGCGGGAACACCGAATGGGTGATCTCCTTGCCTTCGGCGTACTCGTGCGTCTGGTCCTCGAGCTCGCGCATCGCCGCGGCCCCCGCGCCCGACGCCGACTGATAGGTCGAGACCACGATCTTGCGGATGCCGACGGCCTGCTGGATCGGCCAGATCGCCGTGGCGAGGATCGCCGCCGTGCAGTTGGGGTTGGCGATGACGCCCTTGTGCTTACGCAGGTCGCCGGGGTTCACCTCCGGCACGACCAGCGGCGTGTTGGGATCCATGCGGAAGGCCGACGAATTGTCGATCACGACCGCGCCCGCGGCCTTGGCCGCCGGCACGAACTCGCGGCTGCGCGTGGCGCCGGCCGAGAAGAAGGCGATGTCGACGCCCTTGAACGCCGCCGCCGTCAGCTCCTCGACCTTGTAGGGCTTGCCTTTGAACTCCAGGGTCTTGCCGGCCGAGCGCTGGGACGCCAGCAGCTTCAGGCTGGCGACGGGGAAGTTGCGGCGTTCGAGAACGCGCAGGATTTCGACGCCGACGGCGCCGGTTGCGCCGACCACGGCGATGTTCTGAGGCCTCATGTTCCTGGACTTTCGATGAGCAAAAACGCTGGCCGGCATTCTATCCGGCCCTATGATGGGCACAACTAGAACGGGCCTAATAGGCCGCAATAAATGGCCTAAGGGAGGCTAACGTCTTGAGGCGCAATGTATAGTTACATCGCCCGCAGGCTGGCGTTCGGGACGCTGACCGTGGTCGGCGTGTCGATCATGGTGTTCGTCATCATGCGCATCCTGCCGGGCGATCCGCTGGTGGCGATCTTCGGGATGGAGGGCTTCACCAAGCTCACCGATGCGCAGCGTGCGGCCTACATGCATGACCTCGGCCTCAGCGACCCGCTGTGGATGCAGTACCTCGCCTGGGCCAAGACGATCGTGCAGGGCAATTTCGGCCACTCCTTCTTCCGTGCCGAGAGTGTCGGCGAGATGCTGGCGCGGCGCGGGCCGATCACCGCGGAGATCGCCATCCTGTCGGTCATCCTGTCGTGGATCGTCGGCATTCCGGTCGCGATCGTGAGCGCGCTGAAGCCCAACACCGCGGCCGACAGCGCCGCCCGCTTCCTCAGCATCCTGTTCCTCGCCATACCCGGCTTCTGGGTCGGCATGCTGATCGTGCTCGGCCTGCTCTTCTGGTTCGGCTATCGCGCGCCGCTCACCGGCGCTTCGCTGTTCGCCGATCCCTGGGCCAACTTCGAAGTGGTGATCGGCCCCGCCGTCGTGCTCGGGCTCGGCCAGGCCGCCTACATCGCCCGCATGGGCCGCTCGGCGCTGCTCGAGGTGATCCGTGAGGACTACGTGCGCACCGCCCGCGCCAAGGGGCTGAATCGCAAGCTGGTGATCGCCTGGCACGCGCTGCCCAACGCGCTCCTGCCGGTGATCACGCTGTCGGGGGTGCTGATGGGGCTGGTGCTGGCGGGCTCGATCCCCGTCGAGCGCGCCTTCGCGACACCTGGCCTCGGCTTCGCCATGTTCACCGCGGTCAGCGAGCGCGACATCTTCGTGATGCAGAACCTGGTGTTCCTCTATGCCGCGGTGTTCGTGCTGCTGAACATCGCGATCGACGTCACCATCGCCGTGCTCGATCCCAGGATTCGCCTCAGATGACAGCAACGATCACCGGGCCCATCGCCCCGCCGTCGCGCCTGAGCACTGCCTGGCGCGGTATCGCGAGCCTCTTTCGGCGCGCGCCTCTGTCGGCCTTCTGGGGCGTGATCGCGGCGGTGATCATCGCCATGGCGATCGCGGCGCCCGCGGTCGCGCCCTACCCGCCCATCAAGGCCGACTTCCGCGCCATGCAGAAGCCGCCGTCGGAGAAGCACTGGTTCGGCACCGACCAGGTCGGCCGCGATACGCTGAGCCGCGTCATCTACGGCAGCCGCGCCTCGCTCACGGTGGCGTTCGGCGCCGTGCTGTTCGGCACCACGGTTGGCGCGCTGTGGGGGCTGGCCTGCGGCTATTTCGGCGGCCGCTTCGACATGGTGAGCCAGCGGCTGATCGAGTTCCTGCAATCCTTTCCCGACCTGATCCTGGCGATGGCCATCGCCATGGCGCTGGGCGGGGGCATCACGACGGTGATCGTGGCCATCGCCATCACACGCATCCCGTTCGGAGGGCGCGTCATCCGCGCCGTCGTGCTGTCGCTCAAGGAGATGCAATACGTCGAGGCCGCGCGCGGCATCGGCGCCGGCCATGCCCGCATGATGTTCCGCCACATCCTGCCGCAATGCGTGGCGCCCTACCTGATCCTCGCCACCACCCATCTCGGCGTCGCCATCGTGATCGAGGCTTCGCTCGGCTTCCTCGGCGTCGGCATCCCGCCGCCCGAGCCCACCTGGGGCAACATGCTGTCCGACGCACTGAACGCGGGTCTCGTGCCGCCCTGGTGGCTGGTGCTGTTCCCGGGCGTCGCGATCACGCTCACCGTGCTCGCCTTCAACCTGCTGGGCGACGGCATCCGCGACCTGCTCGACCCGCGTCTCAGGGGTTCCGTATAGGAGTCTCACCCCCCTGAGACCGATCCGATGCCGATGGCATAAGGCTTTTAGCCCCGAGTCTCAGAGTCTCACCACCCCCCTCGGCTAAGTGGTTGATAATCCACGAAAGACTGAAAAAGCGCGTTATCGCCATACTCCGATTTCATGTTCCTCCCCCCTCCCCCCGCCCCCTTGGCGGAGAGGCTGGGTGAGGGGGTCATGTCCCGCGACAATTACGATAGCCAACGAGCACGCGAACTGCGTCGCGATGGCAGCCGAGCAGAACGCAAAGTGTGGGAGCCCTTGCGTGATCGCCGGATCGCCGACGCCAAATTTCGGCGGCAACATCCAATCGGTGCTTATTTCCCGGACTTCGCCCGCATCTCGCGCAAGCTCGTGATCGAAGTCGACGGCGAGCACCATACCTTTCAGCAGGAAGCTGATGCCCGGCGTACCGCCATGATGGAGTGCGAGGGATGGCGCGTTGTCCGCTTCTGGGCGAACCACGTTGTCGAGAATCCGGATGGTGTTTGGGAGGAGATAGAGCTTCTGCTTAAGGAGCAGCCCCCTCACCTAGCCTCTCCCCCCGAGGGGAGAGGAACATGAAGGTTCAGTTCCCCAAAGGAAACTTCACGCCGTCGTCGTGGAGATGGCAGGCGGCAACGTGGCCGGGGACGACCTCGCGCAGCGCCGGCGCCTCGACCTTGCAGCGGGCCATGGCGTAGGGGCAGCGGGCGTGGAAGTGGCAGCCCGAGGGCGGGTTGATCGGGCTCGGCACGTCGCCTTTCAGGATCACCCTCTTGCGGCCGCGCGCGGACGATTTGGGAATCGGCACGGCCGACAGAAGCGCCTCGGTGTAGGGATGCAGCGGCATCTCGAACAGGCTCTTGCGGTCCGTGAGCTCGACGATGCGGCCGAGATACATCACCGCGACGCGATGGCTGATGTGCTCGACCACGGCGAGATCGTGCGCCACGAACAGGTAGCTGAGGCCGAACTCGTCTTGCAGGTCCATCAGCAGATTGATGATCTGCGCCTGGATCGAGACGTCGAGCGCCGACACGGGCTCGTCGCCCACGATGAGATCGGGATTGAGCGCCAGCGCTCTGGCGATGCCGATGCGCTGGCGCTGGCCGCCGGAGAATTCGTGCGGATAGCGCGCGGCTGATTCCGGCCGCAAGCCCACACGATCGAACAGGCTCGCGACCTTCTCGCGCCGTTCGGCGGTCGTGCCGACCTGATGCACCACCATCGGCTCGCCCACGATCTCGCCTGCGGTCATGCGCGGGTTCAGCGAGGCGTAGGGATCCTGGTAGATCATCTGCATGCGCCGCCGGTAGGGCAGCAGGCGCTCGCCTTCGAGATGGGTGATGTCCTCGCCGCCCACCTTCACCGTGCCGGCGGTCGGCTCGAGCAGGCGGAGCAAGGTGCGGCCCACCGTCGACTTGCCGCAGCCGCTCTCGCCCACCAGCCCCAAGGTCTCGCCCTTGGCGATCGAGAAGGAGACGCCGTCGACTGCATAGACCTGGCCCGACACGCGCGAGAACACGCCCTTGTGGATCGGGAAGTGCTTCTTGAGATCGCTGACCTCGAGCAGCGCGCTCATGCCGCGTTCCAGCACGCGATGGCGTGGCCGGGCCGCTTTTCCTCGAGCGGTGGCGCGGCTTCACGGCATTTGTCGGTTGCCAGCCCGCAGCGCGGCGCGAAGCTGCAGCCCTGCGGGAGATTGAACAGCGACGGGACCATGCCCTTGATCTCGTTCAGCCGCGGCCGGCGCCCGTTATTGCGCCCCGCCGCATCGAGATGCGGGATCGAGCCCAGCAGGCCCGCCGTGTAGGGATGGCCCGGCCGGTCGAACAGCGCCGCCGCCGGCGCCTCCTCGACCTTGCGGCCGGCATACATCACCACGACGCGGTCGGCATTCTCGGCGACCACGCCCATGTCGTGGGTGATCAGCACGATCGCGGTGCCCGTCGTCTCCTGCAGCTCGCGCATCAGGTCGAGGATCTGCGCCTGGATGGTGACGTCGAGCGCCGTTGTCGGCTCGTCGGCGATCAGCACCTTGGGATTGCAGGAGAGCGCCATGGCGATCATCACCCTCTGGCGCATGCCGCCCGAGAGCTGGTGCGGATAGGCGTGCGCGCGCTTCTCGGGCTCGGGAATGTAGACGCGGCGCAGCATGTCGACGGCGCGATCCCACGCCTCCTTGCGCGACAGGCCCTGGTGCAGCGCGATGGCCTCGGCGATCTGTCCGCCCACCGTGTAGAGCGGGTTGAGCGAGGTCATCGGCTCCTGGAAGATCATCGAGATGTCGTTGCCGCGCACGCGCTCCATCTCGGTCTCGGAGAGGTCGAGCAGGTTGCGGCCCTCGAAGCGGATCTCGCCGCCGACGATGCGGCCCGGCGGATTGGCGACGAGGCGCAGGACCGACAGCGCCGACACGCTCTTGCCGCAGCCCGACTCCCCCACCACGCCCAAGGTCTCGCCGGCTTTCAGCGAATAGCTCACGCCGTCGACCGCACGCACGGTGCCGGCCGCGGTGAAGAAATGTGTCTGCAGGCCGTCGATCTCCAGCACCGCTGGATTCACGCGAGACTCCCTTTGAATGCTCGTGTTAGTTTTGGCCCATGAAGATGGACAAACCATCTGAGCACATTGTGCCCGGCCAGCAAAAGGCCAATCGGGAGGTAACGCCATGGACAAGGGTAAGGAGCGTTCCCGCGTAAATCGTCGTGCGTTCGTCAAAGGGGGGTCGGCCGCGCTAGGTGCGACCGTGTTCGGCATGCCGTGGTGGGCGCTGGCCCAGGGCGTGCCCAATGAATTCGACGGCACGAAATTCCAGCTCAAGGCGCCAGAGCCCAACGCCAAAACGGGTGGTGTGCTGAAATACGCCATCACCTCGCGCCTGCCGCATTTCGATTTCCATCAGTCCGGCACGATCAACAGCCTCGGCGCCCAGGGCTGCATGTACGACAACCTGGTGCGGCGCGATCCGCGCGATTCGGGCAAGACGATCATCCCCGACCTGGCGCATAGCTGGGAGATCGCCAAGGATGGCCAGACCTACACCTTCCACCTGCGCGAAGGCGTGCAATTCCATGACGGCGCGGAGTTCTCGTCGGAAG
>Ga0335083_10006589_pt1 | contig 14453 bp, 19 predicted proteins | sample Lox_Sample_42_FD_206716 | JGI IMG/M metagenome (GOLD analysis project Ga0335083, IMG submission 206716) | Soil microbial communities from Loxahatchee National Wildlife Refuge, Florida, United States - Lox_Sample_4.2 | ecosystem: Environmental > Terrestrial > Soil > Wetlands | place: USA...
CGCCGCCAACCTCCACGTCCAACGCGCTGGAGGGGCACGCCGCCTACTCGAGCTCGCTCCGCAAATTTCTCATGATCTACGGCGTCGACGCCTGGGGCGAGCGGAGCGCGTCGCCCCCGCTCGCGTCAATCAGCGGGCTCTACGCGGCGTTCTCCGACGACGGGATCACGTGGCGCACGCCGAAGGCGCCGCTGGTCACCGACTTCGGCGTCGCGCAGCCGGGGCTCAGCGTCTCCTGGGAGGGCTCGGTGCTGTGGGACGCCGCCGACGACAGTCAGGGCTGGCTGGTCTACGGGTTCAGCGACGACTGGCCGAACCCGCCCCATTACATGGTCGGCCGCCGGATCTCGTTCCAGACGGCGCGGTAGAGCGGGGCCGGCTGCGCCATGCCGCCGCCGGCGATCGGAAGTGCTGACCTGGAATTCAGGGGCGGGAATTCATTCACTGACCGCCCTGCTGCTCAGGGGGACAGCGAGCCGTCCTCCTCCATGAAGCCCATGTACATCTTGGACTGGGCGTCGCGGCCCAGGATCCAGTGCTCGCTGTTCTCCAGGTTGATGCCGCCGAAGACGGAGGGACTTCCCACGAACGCCGGGTTCGTGGTGGTGGACCCGATCAGCTGCTTGAAGGCCTCGTAGAAGGAGGTGTCGGTGAACGACGCCTCGTAGAGGTTGCTGGCCTTGGTGCCGCTCCGGTAGTACAGCGTGTGCGCGCTCAGACTGTCGTCCCACTCCACGGCCGCATCGCTGTCGATGCTCGGTGAGCCGGAGAGCGGCGAGAGCTGGCGCCATTGGGCCGGCCCCAGCGTGTCGTAGAAGGTCGAGCCGTTGAACAGGATGCGAAAGAAGCTGGTCGTCGTCGACTTCTTGGCCTTGACGACGATCGTGCTCGAGCCCAGGTAACCCCAGTCGATGGTCGACTTCCCGACGACGAGAGTCCAGCCGGTGGGCAACGCCGGAGCCGCGACTCTGGCCTTCCAGTTTCCGTTGAAGGGTTTGACCTGGGCGTAGACGGTCGGCTGGTTGCTCGCATTGAGACCGATGTACGTCATGGTCACGTTGCCGGTATTGTCGCCCGCCAGGGCGGGGTAGCCGTACGGGTCAACAAACTTGTTGCCGTTGATGGTCGCGAAGGCCGGGAAGGTGACCGGCGTCGGCGGCGAGAAGACCCCGGCGGTGGCTGGCGCGATCACGCCTTCACTCCAATACATGCGCTGGTCCGAACCACCGGCGCGGCCGACCACGATGAAGTATTCCTCTTGTTGACCACCGGCGTCCAGGTGGACGGTGGGCAGCCGCGCGAGCGCAGCCGGGGTCACGAAGACATCGCCGCTGTACTCGGCCCAGCTCACCTCCTGGACGCTCTCCCCGGCCCCCGCAAAGTAACCGAAATTCGCGGCCTGCACGAAGGTGGCGATGGTGTGGTAGTCGGCCGCCAGGACGGTCGGATCCCCGGACGGGGTTATGGGCGCCGGCAGGGCGGGAACCTGCGACCAACCGGCCCCGAGAGTCAGCTTCGTGGATGGGGGGTCGTTCGTGTTCACGATGGCGCCGGACTTCCTTTCGGTCCGTTGGTCGAGCCCGCCGCATCCGAGAGCTGCTCCCAGCGTGGCGATCCCGATGAGACGCGCAAAGCCGGAAATCCCGATTACTGTGTTCATTCTTCTCTCCCCGTTCGGTTTGAGCCGCAACAACGCCATGCGGAAATGGCGCGGTCGCGTCTGGTCCTTCCCACGCCCCCGACGTTGAAGGCGGTGAGCCGATTTTTCGATGACTCGTTTCTGGAAGGCGGCATTGCGGACCGACTCTCCCCTCGGCCTCCGACGCACCCGCGCGAGCCTGGCGAGGACGGCGCGGGCGACGGGCGATCTCGTGGCGGCCGCCCTGGGGCGTGGAACTGGGCGGGAGGTTGAGGGCAAAATAGGGCCGATGTTCGCCTTCGTCTCGGTGGGGTCTGGGTGCCGATGAGGCGTCGAGCTGGCCAGCGATCGCGGAGGACCCCGTCACCTGCCGAGACCCCTGGTGGCGGCGGGGAGCGCGATCGAATACCCGAGACTGAGTGTCCGTCGTTCAGGCGAGCGCCCAAAGATCACCGAGCAACAGCGGCGGCGCGCCATCGCAAAATACTCCCAGGCCATTGCGCTCGATCCTGGTCTGGTCGGCGCCTATATCTCGCGCTCCCATTCACGGCGCCGGCTGGGTGACCAGAAGGGAGCCAAGCAGGATGCCCTGGCGGCGTATCGCCTGCGTCCTCACGATCCGATGGACTACCTCCAGGCTCATCAGGCTGTTCGAGTCACTCGGCAAGGGGCGATCGATTGCTTACCTGCACTATCAAGCCGGGACCGCGCTCATGGCGATGGGGCGCTTCGGACCAGCGGAACGGCAGATACGAGCGGCTTTCAACGATTCTGAGGGCACTGGCGCGCTGGCACGGAGTGCGGTGGTGCAGTGCCGCCTGTATCGGGGTGATCCTCGCGGCGCGATCGAGGCTCTCGACGAGGCGAAGGACTTCCTCGATCCGTTCGAGGCGGAGCTCACCCGTACATACATCCTTGTGCAACTTCCCGACGCAGTCATGGTCCCCAAGGGCATGGCGCGGCGTCTTCTGGACCAGCGCGACGAAGGCCTGCTGGGCTATATGGGTGCCGTCGTGCTGTTGCTAGGCGTCGGACGGCACGATGTGGCCGCGCCGCGGCTACGAGGCTCCGTCGAAAGCTGCGAGGCTAACCGCTCGGAGTGGGGCGTGACGTTGAGGTGGGAGATTGCGAAGGCGAAGGAGCTTCTGCGGACGGCCGGCCGCCGAGGCCGTCAGTGGCCATCGCCGCCGTGACCACCAAGACCGCCGCCATCGTGGCCTCCACCGCCGAATCCGCCGTGGTGTCCTCCATCATGGAATGAACCGTGATGGTCGCCGCCGTGATGACCGCCGCCGTGATGACCACCGCCGCCACCGTCGCGGGCGAAGTCGCCGGTCCCGACTAACCAGTCCACCATGAACGTGACACCGGCTATCGCTCGATCCCTCTGCTCCCCCGTGTCGAGAGTGGTCGGCGGGAAGATGGCGGAGCGGGCACGGCGCGCCCTCAAGTGCCTCCCGGAGCAGCGCCAAGGTCCGCTCCTGCCGGCGGCGGCCCTTCACGCGGCCGTTCATTCAAAGCGAGCAGTCGATCGTGGGGTTCGTCCGGTCGATGTGATATTGGCCGTCGCTGGTGATGTAGCGCAAGCCCGACGAATTTGGAGTGCCTCCCCAGCCAATGCTGAGGATGTTGGGAACGCCGTATGCGGTGGCTGGTCCACTGTTGGCGGGCCATATCCAGGCGGTCCCGTCGCTGCGAAGAAAGGCCGCTTGCCCTCCCGTGTCGTTGTTGCCGACAAATCCGCCCTCTTGGATGTCGACGACCTGGCGCAGAACTTGGTTGGGAGCCGTGAGCACGAGTGTCGGTGAGGGGACCGCCGCCCCGCCGTTAGCACCGCTGCCCCCCCAGCATTCGACCGCGCCTTGGTCGAGGACGCAAACCACACTGCGGGGTCCGCCCGCGTTGTCCCAAACCAGCGACAGGGATCCTTAGCGTGCCCGGGAGTGAGGAGGCACTCGAGAGCCTGGTGGAGATCCTGGCCCACGCCGAGCGCAACCTTTCGTCCGTGTAGGGACGTGCCCCTCGTCCGACGTCGCGTCGGTTCCGACGGCCGAGCTGTGTCGTCCCATCCTGGGAGCATGTCCTTGCTCCCAAAATGGGAACATGGTAAACCGTTCTCAGAAGCTGGATGCGAATCCTGAGCCGGGGGACCCTGCGAGAGTTCTGGCGGAAGCACCCGGACGCCGAGGGCCCGCTCCGCGCATGGTTTGCCGAGGTAAGCAAGTCAGAGTGGAAGACGATGATCGACGTCAAGAGGCAATACGTGACCGCCAGCGTCGTCGACAACGAGAGAGTGGTGTTCAATGTCGGCGGCAACAAGTACCGATTGGTGGTCAAGCTCTGGTTCCCGGGGCAGGTCGTCTGGATCAAGTTCATTGGCACGCATGCCAGCTACGATCGGATCGACGTCACGAAGCTGTGAAGAGGAGACGGAACATGGACATCCATCCCATCAGGAATGAGCGCGACCACGCCCGAGCGCTGAAGCGCGTGGAGAAGCTGTGGGGCGCGCGACGCGGGACTCCTGCGGCCGAGGAGCTGGAGGTCCTGGCGACCCTGATCGATTCGTACGAGGCCAAGCATCACCCCGTCGACCCTCCCGATCCAATCGACGCGATTCTCTTCCGCATGGAGCAGATGGGCCTCACCCGCGCCGATCTGGTGCCGATCATCGGCAGCCGCTCCCGTGTGTCCGAGGTGCTCAACCGACGCCGCGACCTGACCATCGCCATGATCGCGCGGCTTCGCGAGAAGCTGGGGATTCCGGCGGACACGCTGATCGCGCGGCAGCGAGCGGCCTGATCCCGCACCGAAACCTTCGTATCCGCCGCCCGAGTCCATGAGCGAGTGTCAGTACTACGACGTTCGCGCCATCGATCGCCCGTTGACCTCGTCTCAACCCAGCGGCTACCGTGTCGAGGGGCTGGACGTCGAGACGGTCGTGGCGTTGCTGGCGCGGCTCGCCGTCATCACGCCGAGTAGTTCGGCATTCCTGCTCACCGCGTGAGGTACCGCTAACATTGCGGTCGCCATCGTTGGCTCTACGTGCGTCCTCGTCGGCTTCGACCCGCTCACTCAACCATCTCCCCAGCGCCAGTAGGGCCTGAACCCCAATAGCGCCGCCCCTGGAAGCGGTCAAATATTTCGCTACAGCTGCTGCATCAGTCTTGGTCGATCGTGACGATGGTGGAGGACCGCTGATCGCGGCGGTTGAGGACCCGGTAGAGCGGTCCGCGCCGCGGGGGGCGAAGCTCAGGTAGCCGAGCTCGTCGAGGCGGCGGAGCTGGTAGGAGGGTGCCGCTCAGGAAGCTGTTGATCGGATGGCCCGACCTGAGGCTCGGCGGACGGCGCCGGCCGAGGTTCCCCTGGCGCGTAGAGCAGGTCGAGGATCTTGGCCCGCCAGTTCGATTGCGCGCCCAGGCGCGCCAGAAGGGCATAGAGCCCCGACTGCAGACGGTGGGCGAAGACCCACTCCCGTGGGACGTTCATGTGCGCGCGGTTGCGGTTCTCGAAGCCGTTGACGGCCCAGGCGCGGGCCACGTACTCGGGCGTGAAGCGATACGGGCGATCGAGCAGCAGGGGCTCGTGGATGGTGCGCACCATTCGCTCGTGAAAGTCGAAGTCGTAGCGTGCCGGATCGGGGACCATGCCCATGGCGACCCAGGCCTTCTGGGCCCGGGCGCTGTCGCGCTCGAGGCTGGCGCGCAGGAAGGTGCGCCAGCGCGCGACGTGGGCGGTACCGAAGCGCTTGACGCAGCCGAAGTCGAGGAAGACGACGTCACCCCCCCGGAAGAGGTAATTCCCGGGGTGGGGATCGGCGTTGAACAGGTGATGGCGGAAGATCGACTCGAAGGCGAAGTCCCAGAGGATCTCGCCGGCGCGGTTCCGCTCGGCCGCCGAGGCGCGGGCGAGGAAGGCCGCTAGGTCTTCGCCCTCGGCCAGCTCGCTCACGAGCACCCGGCGCGCGCACAGAGCCGGGAAGACCTTCGGCACGACCACGCCCGGCCGCTCGGCCCACAGCCGTCCAAACTCTTCCTGGTTGGCCGCCTCGAGGCGATAGTCGCACTCCTCGAGAAAACGCTCGCGCAGCTCGGAGAGTAGAACGCCCGGCTCCTGGGCGCGGAAGAAGAAGGAAGCGGCGCGGTCGATGATTGCGGCGTTCGCGAGATCTGCCTCTATGGCCGCGCCGACGCCCGGGTATTGCACCTTCACCGCCACGACCTCGCCGCTCTCGAGACGCGCGCGGTGGACCTGACCGACGCTGGCCGCGGCGAACGGTTCCGGCGACCATTCGGCGAAGAGCGCGCGCGGGCTCGCCCCCAGCTCCTCGACGAAGACCTCAGCCACCAGGCGCGGCGCCATGGGGCGGGTCGCGGCGTGCAGGGTGGCCAGGACCTCGCGCGCGGGCTCCGGCAGCGCGAAATCCAGATGGCTGGCCATCTGCCCCAGCTTCATGGCGAGTCCCTTGAGGTCGCCCAGTGTCTCGGCCACCTGGCGTGCAACGGCGGCATGGGTCGTGGCGGCGATGGCGCTCTTGCGTTCGTCGGTGGCGAACAGCTTGGCCACCGCGCCGGCGGTCGCGCGTACGCTGGCCCGCCCGGCCAGGCTGGAGATCTTCATCCCGCGCGACAGGAACGAGGTGGGCAGGGAAGCCAGCGGCCTCCCAGCGGGGACCTGGTCGCGTGTCCCGAGCTCCTCCTCGAACAGCTCCATCAACTTCAGGACCGGTCCGGGAATGGGCCGGGCGCTGCTCTCCCAGAGGCCGACCGCGCCGTGCGCCACTTTCAGCTCGGCGGCCATCTCTCGCTGGGAGAAGCCGAGGGCGGCGCGCAGGCTGCGCAGCCGGGCCGCTTGTTGGCGACGGGCCTTCGAGCGGGGTGAGCGGCGGACCATTCCCCTCCCTAGCGCGAGTGGCCCGGGCGAGCAACGGCCGGCGCGCGCTCACAGCGTGAGCATTTCGGGCGGGTGTTTGTGGCTGCCGCCCGGGGTCGCTAGGGTGGCGGACGGAGGGGCGAAGCCGACGCCAGAGGTGACCGATGACGACGGTGACGAGGAAGGCAAGATGAGCGGCAACGGCAAGGCGATGCGCGTGCAGTCAGCCGCGTTCCATGGGCTCGCCCTGGAGGCACATGCGCTCCTCACCGACATACCCCTCCGTGACGTGACCGCGATCGGGCTGCCGGGCGGAGGGCCGGGGCGCACCATGGCCGACGTGCGAGCCCTGCTGCCCGCCGGCCTGCTCGGTGCGGGCGGCCCGCTGGCCCGCGCGCTGTTCGCCGTGCGCCGTGGGCTCGGCCGCCTCTTCGGATGGGATCGCCGCGAGCCCGATGATGCGGCTGGGTCCTACCTGTCGCGTGTCAGCGCGGAGGTGCGCGCGCGATCGCAGGTCGCGCCCGGCACGCGCGAGGGCCCTGTCCGGCTGCTGTACGCGCTCGAGGGCGAGTCGCTGGCAGAGATCCGCAACGCCACCGCACACGCGTTCCTCTGCGCGGCCTTGCGCGAACACGCCGGAGAATACCGGCTCTACTGGGCCGTCTACGTCAAGCCGACCTCGTGGCTGACACCCGTCTACATGGCGCTGATCGAGCCGTTTCGCCGCTTCATCGTCTACCCCAGCCTGCTCGCTCAGATCCGGCGCGCATGGATCGAGCGGTATGCAGAGCGACCGAAGTAGATGCCCGATCGGCGGACGTTCGACCACGCGGCGCCGCATCCACCAAACGCCGGCCGCCTCGCCGAGCTCGGCCTCGCTGGCGCCGTTCAGCTTGGCGAATCGGTGTGCGCATAGGTGCGTGCGGGCTGAGCTGCAGGGTCTTCCCGGAGGCGTGACCAAAGAGGGGACGGAACGTTTCCGGGCCGCCGCCGGATGGAACGTCAGCGCTTGCGCGCCGTCGCGAACACCACCTCGGCCGCTATGTCGTAGCGGTCGCCGCGCCGGAACGGCTCGAGGGAGGCCAGGTACTCGGCGCGGACGAGCGCGCGCGTCCCGGGCGAAAACCGATTCCAGGCCAGCGCGACCGCGCCTCCTTCCAGCATCGCGGCGCAGGCCTCGTCCGCGGAGGCCCACGACAGGGTGACCGGAACGCTCTCCTCGGTCATCTCGACGAGCCCGGCCCGAGTGAAATCAGTTGTCGTGGCGTTGCCGCCAGCCATCCCTCCATTCCCCGTGGAATTCACGCCGCCCGTCGTTCCTGCCGACCCGCCCCCGTGACCGCCGGAACCCCCGAAATTGTTGGTTCCACCGCCGCCACATCCCAGGGCGCTCACCAGCAAAGACAAAACGAACAGACGCCCCTGAGGATACCGCTTGGACCTCTAGCTCTGCTGAAAAGAACGAATCCCGCTGCATCGGATGGACGATCAAGTACCCGAGCGCCAGCAGGTGGTCCGTTGTGCTAGTGGCCATCTCCGCCGTGACCGCCGAAGCCGCCGCCGTCGTGGCCGCCACCACCGTGGCTGCCCTGGTGTCCCCCACCGTGGAACGTACCGTGGTGCCCACCGTCATGGTGCCCACCGCTACCGCTATCGTGGGAGAAGTCGCCGGTCCCGACGAACCAGTCCACCGCGAAGGTGACTCCGGCTATCGCTCGATCTCTCTGCGGTCCCGGCTTCGATTCGCGAAGGACCCCCCAAACGAGAAAGACGCCACCAGGCACGAGCCACAGAAAGACGGTCTGAGCGACCTTCTGCGAAGTCTCGAAGAGCTCGCTCCGCCAAACCAACCGAGTCGCGACCAGGTTCGCGAACAGGACCGCCGCACCCAGCGCGCCGAATACCGCACGCAACAACCACACGAAAACGATCATGACATGCGCCCAAGTTTTCGAGAAGGGCGGGCACGACGCGAGGCAGCGTTAAAGCGCTAAACTTGGGCCGGTGGGCAGCACCCCAGCGTTAGAGATGTTCGAACTAATCGGCCCCGAGCGCGCGAAGATCATGTACGACCGGATCACGAACCGGATTGAGAGCGGTAGGGCTCTCCCCGCAGTTACCCTGCCTGTGTCGAAGGCTGATTTCCCAAAGGTCCTCTGCCTGGACATGATGCATTGGGTGGCGCTGTCCCGCGCTCACCACAACATCAGGAAGCCAACTCCGGAGGCCATAGCCGCGCTGGACGCGATACGTTCAGCCACCAAGAAGGGCCGCCTGGTGGTCCCGCCTCTGGCACCCAACATAGACGAGGCCATGGAGCATGATGATGAGGAGGTGCGGAAGCGACTCGCTCTGTTCATGGTCAACCTGTCCAAGAACTTCTCGATGGTGAACTACAGGGTCACCGAGGACCAGGAGATCGCTCACGCCGTCGAGAAGCACTTGCTCGGGAGCTCCAGCGTTCCTCATATTAGACCAACGATTGTCCAATGGGGATTCACGGCAGCGGCAATAGGTCGCGACATCAACCCTAAGACCAGGAACAGGCAAAGGGCAGTCATGCTCCAGCAGTTCTCCCGGGAACCCGAGATGTCTGTAGTTTCCCTCATCGCAGCCAGGGACCCGGAGGCGATCAAGGCGATGCGGCAGAGGGAACAAAAAAGTCTCACCTTGATGGAAGCGGCACGGGAGACCGACGGACATTTGTCGCGCGCGGAGCGGTGGTCATGGGCGATGTATCACTTCCTGAAAGACGGACAAGGACGCTTCCCGGAAACGATCGCCGCGAATCTCGCGGCACGACGAATCCCCCGAGCGGCCTACCTCAACCTGCTAGAGGATTCGGAACGCCGCCTCCGCTTCATCGGCGACCTCACGCAGCACTACGTCAAGTGGATGCTTTTCTACGAACGGGACCGAAGTCGCGACGAACGATACCAGGCTAACGACTACAAGGACGGACCGTTCCTGGCCCAAGCAATCGCCTATGCGAAGATCGTCGTGACGGAGAAGCGATGGACGCAGCACGCCACGAACACCGGAATAGCCAAGCAATACGAGACCCAGGTACTCAAGTCGCTCAAGGCCTTGCCCGACGCGCTCGCGATAGAAGGCTGTGTCTAGAATCGGTGTCACAATCGAGACGGGAGGAGGTCGCGATGTACTGGAGTTCTGATCAATATCCCGGTATGGCGAGGCGATCGCGCGGCGAGCGAAAGGCCATCCTCGACTCGGCAATGAAGCAGTACGGAGGCGGGTCCCGCATACGGTTGGCCGTCGTCAACCTCGCGACCGCGGCGATTATGATCGCCCTTGTCACAAGCAAGCTCGGCACTTGGATCTCCGCGGCGCCTGTCTCAGACTGGCGGAAGTGGGCGCCGCTCGCCGGTTTGATCGCGTTCATATTGGGCGCGTACCTCTGGGAGGTAAACGGGCCGACCCTGACCGCCGTCAACAGGTACCTCGGGGATGGTTACACAGGGAAACCCAGAACCTAGAGCGCACCTGATCGATCGGTACTGGCATCGTCTCCGAGCTTCGGTCATATTGTTTACCTGGGCAGGTAAGCATTAATGACTCCACGCGTCTCTGACACGGAACTGGCTGCACTTTCGCTCTCCCCGGCAGAGGTGTCGGCACTTCTGGAAATGCCTGAGCGTCGAGTCCGCAAGGAAGTTGAGCACGGTCTTTTTCCATCGCCTCCGCAGCTCGATTTCGACATGGTCGTCTACCTCAAGGTGCTCGATCGGCTCGCGGAGCTTGAGCCGCCGGTCGAGTGGCGACGTCGGATGCTCAAGTCGATCCGCAACGCGCTGATGCACGGGCACATCTCTGCCGTCTCGGAGGAGCTCGAGCTGGTTCCGGGTGTGCTGCAGCTGCGTCTCCGGACTGTCGCCGAGGAAGTCAGCGAGCAGCTCGTTCCCTTCTACCGGTGGCGCGACGCTCGCGTCGTGTCCGATCCGGCGATCCTCGGAGGCGAACCGGTCTTTCGCGACTCACGTCTGTCGGTGAGGCGCGTGGGCGAAGCGCTGGAGCGCGGTGAGAAGGTCGCGACGGTTCGCGAGGACTACCCGTACCTGAGCGCGGAGGACATCGAATTCGCTCCGCGGTACGTGCGCGCCTATCCTCGCGTCGGCCGGCCCCGTGAATCCTCCAAAGCTTCTACTGGATGAGAACCTGTCGCCGTCGATCGCCCTCACGCTGACTGGCGAGGGCTACGACGTCGTACACGTCCGGGATCGCGGGCTGCTACGGGCGACCGACGCCCAGGTCTTCGCCCGTGCGTTCGACGAGGATCGGATCGTCGTCACGTTCAACTGCGACGACTTCAAGAAGGTCGCGCAAGCAGCCACGGTGCATGCGGGGTTGGTGTTCTTCGAGGACAGTGGGCTGCTGCGCAACGAGCAGCTGGACCTCGTTCGCAAGGCGCTCGGACACATCGCTGACGAGCTGACGGCCGGTCGCGACATGATCAACCGGGTGCTACGCATCTGGTCGAATTCGGTGCACGTGTTCGATCCGTTGCCCTGATCGGAAGTGATGTCCCTCGTACATTGAGGCTACGACCCGCGTACGATCGGCAAGAGCGCCCAAGGCGCGCACGAGACGCGGGAGATGTCGGCAGTGGCGAACGCTGATGACGTGATCGAGGCGCTCCGAACGCCGACCTTGTCCGCGATCTACTCGCGCGTTGGCATGCGCGGCCGTCGACAGCTCCGGGGCGAAAACCCGGATCGCTGGTGAGGGCGGCTCGACAGAGCGTCCGCTTCCGCGCAGGTCAGCTCGATGGCGCGGGGTCGACATCGTCCATCGCGATCGTGGTGCTCGCATGTACGAGTCGGTTCACCACGGATCCAAGGTCAGTCCATTCGACAGCGTTCGCGCCCGACGCGGGCACCACGACACGGCGCCGGCCCATGACCTTCAGGCCGGGAGGTGGGTAGCCGAGGAGAGTCACGCGGAATGGTGCCCGTTCGTCGACGCTGCGAACGCCGAGAGGCGTCGCATCTTGGCGACGGATTGACGGTTCCGGGGATCGACCACTCGCGCGCGGACGCTGCTGACCGTGTCGGCCGTCCGGTGCATGTCCATGCGACGCAACTCCGAAGGTGACGGTTCCCGGTTGGTGTGCCAGTCCAGCACCTCACACACGGTCGCCGGGGAGCCCGACAGGGTCATGAGGTCGACGACGGTCAACCAAACCGGGTCCGGATCCGTCGGGACTCTCAGGACCGTTCCCCTCGGCCAAGGGAGGTCAAAGGCACGAAGGAGGAACCCGTCGAGCGCGTCCCAGCGAGTGCCGATCGGCTTGACCGTGTCCCCGGGGAAGCGTCGGTTTGACGGTGACGGTCTGATCCGGCGCACGCGCTGCGGAGGGTAGGCCCCGGGTTCGAACACACCGATCGTGAATCGCGTGCCCCGCCAGAGAGCACCGCTCGTGAGCTTGAGGCCGTTCAATGCCCTGCGGGGCTCTCGATCGGCGAGGGTCGTCGGATCGAGCGCGTCGTCGGGTCCGCCTGCGGCGACTCGCTCCACCACTGGCGAGCCGCCGCCGCCCCAACGCCGATCGAAAGCGACCACGCGGAGACCGGCAGATCCGCCATCTGCCGTCCGCCAAATGATCTGCTCCCCGCGTTTCCAGTCGCAAGGGTGACGGGGGCGGATGCGAACGGGTGCGGGCATCCGAGAGACGAGCCGGTCCCCCAACTGCTCGAGCGAACGCCGACGCGCGCGGCGGAAGGTCACCCGTTCGCGCGCCTGACGGCCGGCCAGACGTTCACCTCCGATCAGCAACAATGGCTGGACCGCATCCGCGCTCACCTGGTCCAGAACCTATCGATCGACGCTGAGGATTTCGAGGTCCTGCCGATCTTCAGCCGTGAAGGTGGGCTCGAATAGGCGCCGGCCTCTCGTACGACCGACATTCGCGAGAGAGCCTAAGGCGCATGTGGTGGCGCGGCCGCACCCCAAAGCCGTGCTCGAGGGTGTTCAAGAGATTCGGTAGCAATATCCAATGTTTGGCCGTTCAAATGTCTGTCCGAGCTGAGCGGATAGAAAGACACCGAGCGGTATGCGACAATACGTCGGTAGTTATATAGAAATGCCGACAAAACGTAACGAGCGGTCCGACCGGAGGCTGAGCCGGAAACGCAGCCTCCCCCACGGCCTCGTTAGGGCGCGAGATCTGGAGGCGGCTGGCACCGCGCGTCCCGCGATTCGGCGGATGGTCGCTACTGGCCAGCTCCAGCAGGTGGCGCGCGGCCTTTACGCCCCCGCCGGCTTCGAACCGACCGAGCACCATAGCCTCGCCGCGGCCGCGGCCCTTGTGCCCGAGGGCGTCGTCTGTTTGCTTTCCGCTCTCCAGTTTCACGGCGTCGGGACGCAGACGCCCTTCGAGGTATGGCTCGCGATCGGGACGAAGGCACGAAAGCCGACGGTCACGGATCCTCCTCTCCGAATCGTACGCTTCTCCGATCGCGCGCTGCGCGATGGTGTCGAGAATCGAACCATTGAGGGAGTCCAGGTCAGGGTGACGAGCGCGGCGCGCACGGTGGCGGACTGTTTCAAGTACCGGAACAAGATCGGGCTCGATGTCGCTCTCGAAGCTCTGCGTGAGTACCGTCGCACGCGTCAATCGATGGATGACCTGGCGCGCGCGGCGCGTCTCGTCCGCGTCGCCAACGTAATGCGGCCGTATCTCGAAGCGGTGCTCGCGTGAAGTCCAAGCCACCCCGTGACCGCGCAGCGTCGGTCCGTCAGCGCCTACTGAACCTGGCCAAGGAGCGGGGCGAGGATTTCAACTTCGTTCTTCTGCGGTTTGGTCTTGAGCGCCTGCTCTTCCGCCTCGGACAGTCGCGCTACGCGGAGACCTTCGTCCTCAAAGGGGCCATGCTCTTTCCGCTATGGTCCGGCAGCCCTCATCGTGCCACCAAGGACATGGACCTACTGGGGGTAGGCTCGCCCGACATTCCGCGCTTGGTCGCGGCGTTTCGGCAAGTTGCAGCGGTCGAAGTCGACGACGGCGTTACCTTTCTCCCCGAGACGGTCGCCGGCGCCGCCATTCGTGAAGACGCGATCTACGATGGCATTCGCATCACGCTTGAGGGTCGCCTCGGCGCCGCGAAGCTGGCCCTCCAGGTCGACGTCGGTTTCGGTGACGCGGTCACGCCGGCCCCCATTGAGACGTCGTATCCGGTACTCCTGCCCGAGATGTCCGCGCCGCGACTCCGCGTCTACGCGCGCGAGACCGCGATCGCCGAGAAGCTCGAGGCGATGGTCTCTCTAGGCATCGGCAACAGCCGCATGAAGGACTTCTTCGACATCTGGTATCTTGCACAGACGTTCGAGTTCGATGAGGAGGTCTTGGGTGCGGCGATTCGGGCGACATTCACGAGGCGACGGACGTCCCTTCCAGCCGAGACGCCTATCGCGCTGACGGCCGCCTTCGCCGAGGACCCCGCCAAAGCGATGCAATGGCGCGCGTTCGTGGCGAGGTCGCGCCTAGTGGGCACGGCCCCCAGCCTCCCCCAGGTGATCGCGATCCTGGTCGCCTTCGTTCAACCTGTTCTTGTCGCAGACGGCCAGCGGACTTCGGCCCGCGTTTGGAAACCGGCGACTGGCCGATGGTCATGAGCGTGCCTCGGAAGACAGAGATCGGGCCCCTCGATGGCACGCCCGTTAAGAGGATGTTCTGGTCGATCATCAGCGACTACGACCTCAAGACCGCGCTGTGCGAGCTGATCGACAACGCGATCGACATGTGGGTGCTGTCGAAGAGCAAGAAGCCGCTCAGCATCGTTGTCTTGCTCGATCCTGTCCGACAGCTAAGGATCCGCTCAGGAACAACTTGATTACTGGCCTATCGGCGGGGATCGACAGCGCGATCAAAATGTGATCTACGGTGGGGATGGCAGACGAGGGACAGATCCGGCGGAAGTTCGAG
>Ga0335083_10006590_pt1 | contig 14453 bp, 10 predicted proteins | sample Lox_Sample_42_FD_206716 | JGI IMG/M metagenome (GOLD analysis project Ga0335083, IMG submission 206716) | Soil microbial communities from Loxahatchee National Wildlife Refuge, Florida, United States - Lox_Sample_4.2 | ecosystem: Environmental > Terrestrial > Soil > Wetlands | place: USA...
ACGCTGCCGGTGAGCTTGGCCCCGGCCTCGATCGTGAGGTCGCCCTGCACGTTCACGTCGCCCTTGAACTTGCCGGCAATGCGCACGCTGCCGCCGCCTTCGATCTTGCCTTCGATGGTGAGATCCGCGGCGATCACGGATTCCTTGGCCGACACGCCCGCGGCAGCCGGTGTCATCGCGGGAGCGGGACGCGCCGGGATCGGCTCCGGCTTAGCCGGAGCCTCGACTCGGGCGAGGTCCTTCGCATCGAAGGAGGACGCATAGTTGGGATCCTGCGGCGGCTTGGCGACCGCGTTATCTTTCCACAGAGACATGATAGCGACCTTTCGAGAAGCGGGATTCCAAGATATGCCAAGTGGGTAAAACTTGGCAATTGTTAAGTACAGTGCCGATCGCTGGCGACAATCAGGCCTGCGGAAAAGCAACAGTCGGCGCCGGCCGGGGCTCGTGGTTGGCCCGCGATCTGCGCGAGGCCAGGAACTCGGCCAACATCGCTGCGGTGTGAGACGCGGCGGGCCGCGACGTCACGGCCGCGACCGTGCCCTGCGCGACCACGCGTCCGCCGGCCTCGCCGCCCTCCGGACCCAGGTCGATGATCCAGTCAGCGTCCGCCATGACGTCGAGGTTGTGCTCCACAACAACCAGGGTGTTGCCGGCATCGACCAGCCGGTGCAGCACGCGGATGAGTCTCTCGACATCCGCCATGTGCAGCCCCACCGTGGGCTCGTCGAGGACATACAGCGTGCGGTTGCCCGCCGTGCCGTCGAGCCGCACCTTGGCGAGTTCGGTCACGAGCTTGATGCGTTGCGCCTCCCCGCCGGAAAGCGTGGGACTCTGCTGCCCGAGCGTGAGGTAGCCGAGGCCCACGTCCTGCAACAGCCGCAGCGCATGATGGACGCTTCGGTGCGCGGCGAAGAATGCCACTGCCTCGTCGACATTCATCGCAAGCACGTCGGCGATCGACTTCCCGCGCCACGTCGCCGCGAGCGTTTCGCGGTTGAAGCGCGCCCCGCCGCACGCTTCGCACGCGACCTTCACGTCGGGCAGGAAGCTCATCTCGATCGTCTTCTGCCCCTGTCCTTCGCACTCGGGGCAGCGGCCGCCCGCGGTATTGAACGAGAAGCGGCTCGCGGCGAAGCCTCGAATGCGCGCCTCGCTCGTCTCGGCATAGAGGCGCCGGATCGTGTCCCAGAAGCCGACGTACGTAGCGGGGCACGAGCGCGGCGTCTTGCCGATCGGCGTCTGGTCGACCTCGAGGACGCGGTCGAGCGCCTCCCATCCCGTGATCTCGCGGCAGCCCGCAAGCTCCGCCCTCTTGCGACGGCGCGGCGCGCCGACGAGCTCCTTCAAGTTCGCGAACAGAACGTCGCGGGCGAGCGTGCTCTTGCCGCTGCCCGACACGCCTGTGATCACCGTGAGACGCCCGAGCGGAATGCGCGCGCGCAGCTGCTTCAGGTTGTGCAGCGAACCGCCGGCGATCACGACGGCGGGACTGCGCTCGGTCGTCGGCCGCGGCTCGACGAGCGGATGCAGGAGCGGCGCGGCGAGAAAGCGTCCGGTGATCGACGTGGGCGAGCGCACGAGATCCGCCGCGGATCCTTCCGCGACGATTTCGCCGCCGCGGCTTCCCGCGCCGGGCCCGAGATCGATCACGTGATCGGCGCGGCGGATCGTATCCTCGTCGTGCTCGACCACGATCAGCGTATTGCCCTTCGCCTGAAGCTTGCCCAGCGTGTCGAGCAGGATGCGGTTGTCGCGCGGGTGCAGGCCGATCGTGGGCTCGTCGAGGATGTAGCACGCGCCGCGCAGATTCGATCCAAGCTGCGCCGCGAGCCGGATGCGCTGCGCTTCGCCGCCGGAGAGCGACGGCGCCGCGCGGTCGAGCGCGAGATACGCGAGCCCGACGTCTTCGAGAAAGCGCAGGCGCGACACGAGCTCCGCGAGAATGTCGCGCGCGATCTCGGCCTCGCGCCCGCGCAGCTCGAGCCGATCCACGAACTGCGACGCGTCACCCACGGACAGTCCCGTGAGCTGCGCGATCGAGCGCTCGCGCAGGCGCACCGCGAGCGCCTCGGGCCGAAGGCGAGCTCCGCCGCAGGCGGGACAGGCCTGCGCCTCGCCTTCGTACCATTCGTTCCAGGCGATCTCCTCGCCGCTCTGCTCGGCGTCGAAGCCATCGAGCGCCGCGCCCGTGCCGTAACAGACCGGGCACCAGCCGTGCTTCGAATTGAAGGAAAAAAGGCGGGGGTCCAGCTCGGGAAAGCTTCGGTTGCACGTCGGGCACGCGCGCTTGGTGGAGAACACGAAGACGGCGCCCCTCGAAAGCACGTGGACCACGCCTTTGCCGTGCTCGAGGGCGCGCGCGAGGCCGTTGCGCAGCGACTCTTCGTGCGCGGCGCCGACCACCACGTCGGCCACCGGCAGCTCGATCGAGTGCTCCTTGAAGCGATCGAGCCTCGGCCAACGATCGGTGGGAAGCATCGCGCCATCCACCCGCAGCGCCGTAAAGCCCTGGCGCGCGGCCCACTTGGCGAGATCGGTGTAATAGCCCTTGCGCGCGACTACCAGCGGCGCGAGCAACGTGATGCGCCGGCCCACGAAGTCGCGCAGGATTTGCGCGGCGATCCCCTCCTCGCTCTGCGGCGCGATCGGCGTGCCGTCGTCCGGGCAGTGCTGCACGCCGAGCTTCACGTACAGCAGGCGCAGGAAATGGTAGATCTCCGTCAGCGTCGCGACCGTGCTCTTTCGGCCGCCGCGGCTCGCACGCTGCTCGATCGCCACCGTGGGCGGTATGCCGAAGATGGCATCGACGTCCGGCCTCCCGGCCGGCTGCACGAACTGCCGTGCATACGCATTGAGCGATTCCAGATAGCGCCGCTGCCCCTCGGCAAAGACGATGTCGAACGCGAGCGTGCTCTTGCCGCTGCCGGAAACGCCGGTGACCACCGTGAAGCGGTTGCGCGGAATCTCGACGTCGATGTTCTTGAGGTTGTGCTCGCGCGCGTGGTGGACGCGAATCGTTTCACGCTCCGCGACCGCCGGCGGGGTCGGCTCGTGCGCGGTTTGGAGCAGCGCGGCAAGCGCCGAGTCGTAGCCCTTCATCGCCGCGCCGGTGTGCGAGGCCGCGCACGCCATGACGTCGGCGACTGTGCCGGCAATCACGACCTCGCCGCCGGCATCACCACCCTCGGGGCCGAGGTCGACGATCCAGTCGGCCGCGCGGATCAGATCGAGGTTGTGCTCGATCACGACGAGCGAATGCCCGGCTCCGATCAGCTTTCGTAGCGCGCCCAGCAGGCGCGCCACGTCCGCGAAATGCAATCCCGTCGTGGGCTCGTCGAACAGGAACAGCTTTCCCGTCGCGCTTTCGGCGCCGACCAGGTGCGCGGCGAGCTTCAGGCGTTGCGCTTCGCCGCCCGAGAGTGTGGGCACGGGCTGCCCGAGCCGTAGGTAATCGAAGCCCACGTCCGCGAGCGGCTGCAGTGCCAAGTCGATCTGCGTATCCCCCGCGAAGAACGCGCGGGCTTCGCCCACCGTCATGTCGAGCACGTCTGCGATGGAGCGGTCCGCGAGCTTGACCTCGAGCACCTCCGCGCGATAGCGCTTGCCGTCGCAATTTGGACAGCGCAGGTAGACGTCGGACAGGAACTGCATCTCGACGTGCTCGAAGCCGTTGCCGCCGCAGCCCGGGCAGCGACCGGTCCCCGCGTTGAAGCTGAACGTGCCCTGCGTGTAGCCGCGCTCCTTCGCGAGCGGCGACGCCGCGAATCGCTTGCGGATCGCTTCGAACGCGCCGACGTAGCTCGCCGGGTTCGAGCGCGTCGTGCGGCCGATGGGCGCCTGGTCGATCAGCACGACCTCTTCGATCAGTTCCGCGCCGCGCAGCGCCCGATGCGCGCCGGGCGCTTCGGTCGGCTTGCCCTTGGCGCGCAGCAGCGCGGCGTGCAGGACGTCCTGCACGAGCGTGGACTTGCCCGATCCCGACACGCCGGTGATGCACACGAGGCGGTTGAGGGGAATCGCCACGTCGATGTTCTTCAGGTTGTGCTCGCTCGCGCCGAGCAGCTCGATGCGTGACCCATCCCGCGGCGCGAGGCGCGGCGCCGCGCGATCGACGCGCCTGCGCCCGGCGAGATAGTCGCCGGTCAGCGAATGCGCGTCTTTTGCAAGCGCGGCCGGTGACCCAAAGAAGACGATCTCCCCGCCGCGCTCGCCCGGGCCCGGCCCGATGTCGAGCACCCGGTCGGCGGCGAGCATCACCTGCGGGTCGTGCTCCACGACCAACAGCGAGTTGCCCGCGTCGCGCAAGCGCTGCATCACGCCGATGATGCGGCCCATGTCGCGCGGATGCAGGCCGATCGACGGCTCGTCGAGCACGAAAAGGGTATTGACGAGCGACGTGCCGAGCGCGGTCGTGAGGTTGATGCGCTGCACCTCGCCTCCCGACAGCGTGCGCGATTGGCGGTCCAGGGTGAGATAGCCCAACCCGACCTCGGACAGATAGCGCAGCCGCGCACGGATCTCGCCGAGCAGAAGATCGGCGGCCTCGTCGAGCGGCGCCGGCAGCGCGAGGCACGCGAAGAACTCGCGTGCGCGATCGATCGGCAGGAGCGCCACGTCGTGGATGGACAGGCGCTCGGTGCCGAGGCGCCACAGGAGCGCGTCCGGCTTGAGCCGAGACGATCCGCATGCCGCGCACGGCGTGTAGGCGCGGTACTTCGACAGCAGCACGCGGATGTGCATCTTGTACGCCTTGGTCTCGAGCCAGGCGAAGAAATGCCTTACGCCGTACCACGTGCCGGGCCACGAGCGCTTCCAGCTCACCCATTCCGGCTCGCCCTCGAGGACCCAGCCGCGCTGCGCGTCGTCCAAATCGCGCCAGGGCACGTCGAGCGGAATGCCGCGCTTCTTCGCGTACTTGACGAGGTCGTCCTGGCATTCTCGAAAGCTCGGGCTCTGCCAGGGCTTGACCGCCCCGTCGCGCAGCGTCTTCGCGGCGTCCGGGACCACGAGCCCGTAGTCGATGCCGATCACCCGGCCGAAGCCGCGGCACGCCTCGCAGGCTCCCAGCGGCGAGTTGAAGGAAAAAAAGCTGCCCGTCGGGTCGGGGTAGTGGATGTCGCAATCGGGGCAGTGCAGGTCCGTCGAGTAGCGCCAGACGGCGCCGTCGTCCGCGTGCACGTTCACGCGCCCGTGCCCGCCCCGCAGCGCCGCCTCGAGCGCTTCGACGACCCGCGCGCGCTCGGCGCTACCGAAGCGAAAGCGATCCTGCACGACGTCCAGCACGCGGCCGCGGCGCGCGTGGATGCGCGTGTAGCCCTGGGCTTCGAGCAGCTTGACGACCTCCTCCTCCGAGAAGTTGTCGGGCACCGTGATGGGAAACGTGACGACGAGCCGCGGATCGCCGGCCGCGGCGCTCGCCTGGACGAGCGCGTCGTGGATCGTCTGCGGCGTGTCGCGCGCCACCTTGCAGCCGCACCCGCGGCAGTACAGCGTCGCAGCCCGGGCGTAGAGAAGCTTCAGGTAGTCGGCGAGCTCGGTCATCGTGCCCACGGTGGAGCGCGAGGTCCGCACGGGGTTGGTCTGGTCGATGGCGATCGCCGGCGGGATGCCCTCGATGCGGTCCACCTGCGGCTTGTCCATCCGGTCGAGGAACTGCCGCGCGTACGGCGAGAACGTCTCGACGTAGCGCCGCTGCCCCTCGGCGTACAGGGTGTCGAACACGAGCGACGACTTGCCGGAGCCGGAGACGCCCGTGACGACGACCAGCTCGCGCAGCGGTACGTCGAGCGAGAGATTCTTCAGGTTGTGCTGGCGGGCGCCGCGGATGACGATGCGATCGGGCATGCGATGGGAATGCGAGGGCGCGCGCGGGGCGAGCGGCGCGTCCTTGGCCGTTGCGGGGAATTCGAAGCTAGTTTAACCGTTTCGCGTCGCCTTCCCGACGTGGCGGCTCGTGGCGGGCGCCGATCCCGCCACAGGCGGCAGGCCAACCGCCCGCCTCATTTCATCGGCATGCCCGGCGCCGGCGCCTCCGCGAGCGCACGCACCGGAGCCTTCACGTCGACCGTGGTGCGGCGGTTTTCGCGGTCCTCGAACACCAGTGTCAGCGGGACGACGTCGCCGACGCGGACCTGAGACTTCAGTTCGAGCAGCATCACGTGGTAGCCGCCCGGATCCAGGACGACCGCCTTTCCGGCGGGGAGATCGAGCGCTTTGATCGCCCGCATCTTCATCACGCCATCGACCATGGACATTTCGTGAATCTCCGCCATTCCGGCCACTGGGGAGCTCGCGGCCACCAATCGCGTGCCTTGCGCAGCGACGAGCTGCATGAACGCGGCCGTGGCCCGCTGAGCGGGCACCGTGGCGCGCACCCAGGGATCCTTCACCGTCACTTGGCCCGTGGCGGCCGTCGCCAAGGCAAACAGTGCGAAAGACAGGGCAATTCGGATCATGAGAACCACCTCCAGAACGAACGATTGAACGTCATGAGTGAACGTAGATCGGAGACGCATTCGGCCGCCGTCTGATCGGGTCGCCAGATCAGGCGCAGCCGTCCCTGCGCGTCGAACACGTAGGTAAGGGCGGAATGGTCCATGGTGTAGGAGCTGCCCGTGGGCACCTTCTCGTAGAAGACGCGGAATTCCTCCGCGACCTTCCGCGTCCCGGACAGATCGCTTCGCAGTCCCAGAAACGACGGGTCGAAGGCGCTCGTGTATTCCCGCATCAGGGGCGCGGTGTCGCGCTCCGGATCGACGGTTACGAAGATCACCTGAACCCGCTCGCGGTCCACGCCGAGCTGGTTGCGGATTTCGACCGCGCGCCCGAGGGCCGTGGGACACGCATCCGGGCATTGCGTGTAGCCGAAGAACATCAGCACGTACATGCCGTGAAAATCGGCCAGCGCGCGCTCGCGCCCGTCGGGGTCGAGCAGATGAAAGTCCCTGCCGAATTCCGAGCCCGTCACATCGCTGCCGATGAACCTCTGGGCACCGCCCTGCGGGCTGCACGCCGCGACCGCGAGCAGTGCCGCCAGCAGCAGAAGGCGCCCCAGCGACAGCCGGACATTCGTGCGCGACTCGCGCTGCGGACCATCCCCTCGCCCCGCCGCTGCGAACCCCCGCGGGAATACGTCAGGACCTGGCGACATGCCACTGGTTGTTGAGGAACCCGTCGCCCGTGCGGTCCCCGGGCTTCTGGTCCTTGGACCACGTGTAAAGCGGCTTGCCCTTGTACGCCCATTGCCGCGTGCCGTCGTCGCGGGTGACGATCGACCAGTCGCCGCTCGCGGTCGCGCTGGCGCTCGCGACAAGCGGCGGCCAGTTCGCCGCGCAGGGACCGCTGCAGGCGCTCTTGCCGCCGGCATCCTTATCGAACGTATACAGCGTCATGCCGGCGTCGTTGACCAGCACGCCGTCGCTGACCTTTGCCGGTGCCTGTGCGAAAGCGAGCGTGCTGACCATGACCAGCAACAAGGCAACGATCGTTGCAACGGAGCGAGCCATCGGAATCATGGAGATACCCTCCTGTCGATGTGGAACGGACGGGACTGCACGCAAGCGGCAGCCCCGGGGAAAACCGGAGCGATTCGGGTTGGAACGGTACTTCGACAGGTCGCGACCGCAGGATCGCGGCGGGCCTTCACCGAACCCGGCCGGTCAGGTCGCGGCCGGAGGAGCCCGGGGTCGCGCGTGCGCCCAGGCGATCGACGGGCGCGGTGCGGAGCAGGAAGCTCCCACCCGTGCACCGCGTGCTTCGCGCCGCGCGGGCGTACCTGCAGAGGTCTGCGGCGGCGGCGCGATAGAGACGTGCGAAACGCAGAAGGGGCAATGGCCGAATGCGGCTGCGTGCCGATCGTCGTTGATCGGAGCTCCGCCATCAGCGAGCGGCAGCGGCGTCTTCGCGCTTTGGGCCGTACACACTTCTCCCAGGACCGCGTAGCCCGTGCCCAAGCCAAACGCGTGCGACAGCAAGGGCGCAAACGTCATCGCAAGGACGCCCCAAAGAGCGACCGACGCGATCGCACGTCGATTCTTGCGCATGGCACGCATTGGCGCATGTTACTAGCCGGGTTGCCGTGTTGTCCATTTTCGATCGCGTTCGCTCGGGGGATGCGAACTTAGCCTCGAGCCCCCTTGGCGCATCGCCGAAATTCGCCGTCCCGACCGCGCGGGCGCGGGCCGGTCGCGGCGCGCAGTGATACGTTTGAAACACTATTTAGATTGCATCGCCCGCGATCGCTCGGATAATGGACGGCGTTCCCATCGACTTGACAAGGAGGTCCCCATGGCAAAGCCCACCCTCGAGCAGCTGCGCGCTGCGTGCCGCGGACAGGTCGTCACGAGCGACGACCCGGACTACGAGGTCGCCCGCAAGGTCTACAACGGCATGATCGATCGCCGGCCGGCGGTCGTCGTGCGTGCCGCCGACGTCGCCGACGTCATGGCCACGGTCGGCTACGCACGCGACTGCGCCCTCGACCTGTCCGTGCGCGGAGGCGCGCACAGCGTGCCGGGCTTCGGCACCAACGACGGCGGCGTCGTCCTCGATCTCGGGCGGATGAAGGGCGTCCGCGTCGATCCCGCCGCCCGCACGGCGCGCGCCGACGGCGGCTGCACCTGGGGCGACTTCTTCCATGCGACGTACCCCTTCGGACTGGCGACGACGGGCGGCATCATCTCGACGACCGGGATCGGCGGGCTCACGCTCGGCGGCGGCATCGGCCATCTCGGACGAGGCCTCGGCTTGTCGATCGACAACCTCATTTCAGCGGACGTGGTCACCGCCGACGGCAAGTTCGTGGTCGCGAGCGAGCGCGAAAATGCCGATCTCTTCTGGGCCTTGCGCGGCGGCGGCGGCAACTTCGGCGTCGTCACGTCGTTCGAATATCGCCTCCACCCCGTGAAGGACGTCTTCGTCGGGCTGTTCTTCTTCGAGCTCTCGGCGGCAAAACAGGTCCTCGAGTTCTATCGCGACTACATCGCGAAGGCGCCCGAGGAGATGGGAGCGTTCTTCGCCTGGCAGATCGCTCCGCCGCTGCCGTTCATCCCCGAGAATCGGCATGGCGAGCCGTTCTGCCTGATCGTCGCCTGCTGGGCGGGGCCCCTCGATCGCGGCGAGGCGGCGCTGCAGGCGATCCGCAAGGCCGGCCCCATCGCGGCCGAGCTCGTGACGCCGATGCCGTTCCCCGCGCTGAACAGCGCTTTCGACGCCCTGCTTCCGCCGGGGCTGCAGCATTACTGGAAGGCGAGCTTCGCGACCACGCTCAGCGACGAGGCCATCGCGGCGCACGTCCAGCACGGCCCCAAGATCCCCGTCGTGAACTCGACGATGCACATCTACCCGATCAACGGCGCGAGCATGCGCGTGCATCCGGACGCCACCGCGTTCGCCTACCGCGACGCGCAGTTCGCGACCGTGATCGCAGGCATGTGGCCGGATCCGGCGGACAACGCGAAGAATACCAAGTGGGTGAAGGACTACTATGCGGCTATCCAGCCGCACTCGACCGCCGGCGGCTACGTCAACTTCATGGCGGACGACGACCAGGACCGGGTCCGGGACAACTACAAGGGCAACTACGAGCGGCTCGTCGCGATCAAGAGGAAGTACGACCCCGGCAACCTGTTCCACATGAACCAGAACATCAGGCCCGGCTAAGGCCGGCGGGGTCTTGCCGGCCATGCACGGATGAGACGACCATGACCGGTTACACCGACATCTTGTGCGATATGAACGCCGGCGTCGCGCGCATCACGATCAACCGGCCAGAGAAATACAACGCCTTTCGCGGCCAGACGTGCGACGAGCTGATCGACGCGCTCCACCGCGCCGCGTGGGACAAGACGATCGCCGTGATCGTCCTCACGGGCGCCGGCGAGAAGGCGTTTTGCACCGGCGGCGACCAATCGGCGCATGACGGCGGCTACGACGGCCGCGGGCTCATCGGCCTGCCGGTCGAGGAGCTTCAAGGGTTGATCCGCGACGCGCCGAAGCCCGTGATCGCACGCGTGAACGGCTACGCCATCGGCGGCGGCAATGTCCTCGTGACGTGCTGCGATCTTGCGATTGCCGCGGAATCGGCGCGGTTCGGCCAGGTCGGGCCGAGGGTGGGCTCCGTCGATCCGGGCTTCGGCACGGCCCTGCTCGCCCGCGTCGTCGGCGAGAAAAAGGCGCGCGAAATCTGGTTTCTCTGCCGGCGCTACACCGCGCAGCAGGCCCTCGCCATGGGGCTCGTCAACGCCGTCGTGCCGATGGCCGAGCTCGACGCCGAAGTCGACCGCTGGTGCCAGGAAATCCTCGCGCTCAGCCCGACCGCGATCGCCATCGCGAAGCGGTCGTTCAACGCCGATTCCGACTCGATCCGGGGCATCGGCGGCCTGGGCATGCAGGCGCTGGCGCTCTACTATGGAACCGCCGAGTCGCACGAAGGCGTGAAGGCGTTCATGGACAAGCGCAAGCCTAGCTTCCGCCCAGGCGCGGACGACGACGCGACGTCTTGACCGGCTGGTACGCGCTGCGCAACTGCAGGTCGTGCCGGCCGACGAGTTTCATGTTGCGCGCCTCGGACCGGCTTCGGCACGCGCTCGGTGCCGCCGTGGTCAGCGATCGGCTAGCCCTTGAAGAACGCAAGCAGATCGCGGTTCACCATGTCGGGCGCCGTCTGGCAGACCCCGTGAGGCCCGCCCGCATAGACCTTGAACGTCGCATGCTTGACGAGCTTGGCCGCAAGCGGGGCCGAATCCGCGAAGGGCACGATCTGATCGTCGTCGCCGTGCAGGATCAGCGTAGGCACGTTGATCGCCTTCAGGTCCTCGGTGAAGTCGGTCTCCGAGAATACCTTGATGCATTCGTAGTGGGCCTGGGCGCCGCCCATCATCCCCTGCCGCCACCAGTTGTAGATCAGGCCCTGGGAGACCTTCGCGCCGGGCCGGTTGAAGCCGTAGAACGGGCCGGAGGAGACGTCGAGATAGAACTGCGACCGGTTTGCGGCCAGCGCAGCGCGCAACCCGTCGAACACCTCGATGGGCGTGCCGCCCGGGTTCGTTTCCGACTTCACCATGATCGGCGGCACCGCGTCGATGAGCACGGCTTTGGCGACGCGCCCGCTGGGCGCGCGCGCCGCATAGCGTGCCGCCTCGCCGCCGCCGGTCGAGTGCCCGACGTGGAACGCATTGCGCAGGTCGAGGTGCTGCGTAAGCTGGATCACGTCGTCGACGTAGGTGTCCATGTCATTGCCGGTTTCGGTCTGCGACGACCGGCCGTGGCCGCGACGATCGTGGGCAATGACGCGGTAGCCCTGCGCGAGGAAGAAGAGCATCTGCGCATCCCAGTCGTCCGTCGACAGCGGCCAGCCGTGGTGGAACACGACCGGTTGCCCGCGGCCCCAGTCCTTGTAATAGATCTGCGTGCCGTCCTTGGTGGTGAAAATCCCGCTGCTGTTCATGGACATCGCTCCTCCGTTGATGGGCGCGGGCAACGGTATCACGGTCCGGCGATGCCATCGTCTTATCGACGAAGGGCGCAGCGCCCGGCAGGAGCGTCCGGCTTGACTTCACATAATTGTATTTATACAATGATTGTATGAATACAAGCATCTCGCACTCGCCCGCCAGGCAGAAGATGATCCTGGCCACCTGCTGCCTGAGCCTGCTCGTGGTGGCGATGGACGCCACTATCGTGAACGTGGCGCTTCCCGATATCCGGCGCGACTTGGACGCCTCGCTGAGCGGGCTGCAGTGGGTGATCGACGCGTATACGATCGTGCTCGCGAGCTTCCTGATGCTCGGGGGCTCCTCGGCGGATCGCTTCGGCCGCCGGCGCGTGTTCCAAATCGGCCTGTCGCTCTTCACGCTGGCTTCGCTGGCGTGCAGCCTCGCAACCAGCGTCGGCTGGCTCGTGGCGGCGCGCGTGGTGCAAGCGCTGGGCGGCTCGATGATGAATCCGGTGGCGATGTCCATCATCGTGCACACCTTCCACGATCCGAAGGCGCGCGCCCGGGCCATCGGCGTCTGGGGCGCGGTGGCGGGCGTCTCCATGGCGCTGGGGCCGCTGGCGGGCGGCGCGCTCACGCAGCAGCTCGGCTGGCATGCGATCTTCTGGATCAACGTTCCGATCGGAATGCTGGCCCTGGGCCTCACCGCGAAGTACGTGCCCGAGTCGCGCGCGCCGAGGCCGCGGCGTCCCGACCCCGTGGGGCAAGCGCTGCTGCTCATCGGGTTGGCAGCGCTCGCCTACGCAGCGATCGAGAGCGGTCGCGGCGTCGCGGTGGCGACCGCCGCGTCTCTGCTGGGAGCGCTCGCGTTCGCCGGGCTGGTGGCGTACGAGCTGCGCCGGCGCGAGCCTCTGCTGGACCCGCGGTTTTTCCACAGCCTGCCGTTCAGTGCGGCGACGGTGATCGCCGTGTGCATGTTCGCGGCGCTGGGCGGCTTCCTGTTCCTCAGCTCGCTGTACCTGCAGGAAGTGCGCGGACTGTCGGCGTTCCGCGCGGGCCTGTGCATCCTGCCCGCGGCGCTAGCGGTGATGATCGTTTCGCCCTTGTCGGGCCGGCTGGTCGGCAGCCACGGCGCGCGACCTTCTCTTCTGGTGAGCGGGAGCACGCTCGCGCTGAGTGCGATGCTGCTTGCGCAGCTGCAAGCGCAGACGCCGCTCGCCGTCCTGCTGCCGGTGTACGCGCTCTTCGGCGTCGGGTTCGGCATGGTCAACGCCCCCATCACATTTGCCGCCGTGTCCGGCATGCCGCGCGCGCAGGCGGGACTCGCCTCGGCGGTGGCCTCCACGAGCCGACAAATCGGCGTGGCGGCGGGCGTGGCGCTGGCCGGAGCGCTGACGAGCGGCTTCATGGGACACACGTCCGATGCCTGGTCGGGTTTCCCGCAGGCAACGCACTCGTTCTGGTGGATCCTGGTCGGCTTCGGCGCGCTCGTCGTGGTGCTCTCCGTGTTGTCCACGGGTGCCCGAGCGCGCGCCAGCACGGAGCGCATCGCGCACTTGTTGCGTGAACCGGACGCGGGCGCCGCGGTATGAGACGCTCGGGGCGCTACGGCGCTGCGCCGCGATCCGAGGCGGAGCGGTCCTGGGGGCTTCTCGTCGAGCTCGTCATGGAAACGCGGGGCGAATGGCGTCGCCAGGTTGCGGAGGCCACGGGCTTGCCCTTCAGCCGCGCGCGCGCCCTCTGGCGCCTCGAGCGCGGGCCGCGCACGCTGGCCGAGCTCGCGGAGGACATGGGCACCGATGCGCCGGCCGCTACCGTGCTGATCAACGCGCTGGAGTCGCGGGGCCTGGTCAAGCGAACCCCCCACCCGACCGACCGCCGCGCCAAACAGGTGACGCTGACGGCCGCGGGGCGCCGCGTGCTCGCCGTCGTCGAGAAGATCACGGACCGGCCGCCGGCGGCCCTGGAACGACTGCCGGAAGCGGAGTTGGCGGGTCTACGCAAGACGCTGGAGAAGCTGGTGTGAGGTTCCTGAGATGAAGCCACTCGTCCTGTTTTCCGGAGGCGCCGACTCCGCGACCCTCCTGCTGCTCCTGCGTTCGGATTCTCCGCTGGCCCTCTCGTTCGATTACGGGCAGAAGCACCGCGTCGAGCTCGACTACGCTCGCCGATTTGCCCGGCACCACGCAATCGAGCACCGGGTGCTGCCGCTGCCTGGCGCCATCTTCGGCGCGTCGGCACTGCTGGGCGACATGCCGATGCCGGAGGGCCACTACACCGAGGCGACCATGCGCGATACCGTCGTCCCGAACCGGAACATGGTGATGCTGGCGCTGGGCGCCTCCTTTGCGCTGAGGCTCGGGCGGGACACGGTCGCCTATGCGGCGCATGCGGACGATCACGGGACGTACCCAGACTGCCGCCCTGCGTTCATCGCGGCGATGCGCGAGGCCTTCGCGTTGTGCCACTACGAGCCGCTGCGCCTGCTGACGCCGTTCAGCCATCTCGGCAAGCGCGATATCGTCAAGATCGGCCGCGAACTTGGGATCGACTACTCGATGACGTGGTCGTGCTATGCCGGCGGCAGCGAACCGTGCGGCAGGTGCGGCGCCTGCTCCGCGCGGCGCGAAGCGATGGCGTAGGCTTTCGGCAGGTTGCCCTCAGATCGGAATCCGCGTTGTCGACAGGACCTGCTTCAGCACGATGAAAGACCGAATCTGGCGCACGCCCGGCAGATGCAGCAATTGCTCGGCATGCAGCCGGTTGAAGCTGTCGTTGTCCCGCGTGCGCACCAGCATGAAGTAGTCGAACTCGCCGGTGACGACGTGGCACTCCATGCACCCCGAAACCCTTGCGGCCGCTTTCTCGAAGTCGGCAAAGGATTCCGGTGTCGATCGATCGAGGACGACGCCGATCATCACCAGCATGCCGGTGTCGAGCGCATGCGGATTCAGCAATGCGACGATGCTCGCGATCAACCCCATCTTCTTCAGCCGATCGACTCGGCGAAGACAGG
>Ga0335083_10006591_pt1 | contig 14452 bp, 14 predicted proteins | sample Lox_Sample_42_FD_206716 | JGI IMG/M metagenome (GOLD analysis project Ga0335083, IMG submission 206716) | Soil microbial communities from Loxahatchee National Wildlife Refuge, Florida, United States - Lox_Sample_4.2 | ecosystem: Environmental > Terrestrial > Soil > Wetlands | place: USA...
CCATAGATGCCGCCGGCGCGAGCCTGTCAATTGCGGATGAGCCGCCTAGACGGCGACGAGATTGCCTTCGCCGACCGAGGGACTGTCGCGCCCGTCGAGGCGACGTCCGATCATCTGTTCGACGGCATCGAAGCTGTCGATGATCGAGACATATTCGATCACCTTGTCGCCGCGGAAACGCATGAAGTGCGCGGTGCGGTAGCTGATCGCCTGGCCGTCGCGGCGCTTGGTCGCCAGCAGCCGTCCGAGCACCGCGGCGCGGTCGCCATCCTTGAGCGTGGCGATGGGGACGAAGCGCCGGCCGGCGAGGAACGCCGGAATGTCCTGGTCGAGCAGCTTCATGACGGCGGCCTTGCCGACGCGCTCGCCGCAGAACGGCAGCAGGTCGACCGGACCGCTGATGGTCCAGACCACGTCGTCCGCCAGATAGTTGGCGAGCGCCGTCATGTCGCGCACGGCGAAGGCCCGGTAGAAGCCGTCGACGACGTCACGCGAGACCGGCTCGCTATGGGAACCCGCTGTCATCGTCATATTCAACGCCAGTTGTATTGAAATTCTCTTATTCCGATTGAGCTTAACGCGGCAGCAACCATAGGGCGCAGGTCCTGACGCCGCAAAATTCGTTAACGACACCAGATATTTGCAAACAGGCCCGGCAGGCGCGCCGGGGCTTCGGCGTCGAATCCTTAAGCGCGCCATGCTAAAGCCCGCCCGCGGAAAAGCCGAAAAGTACGCCGATGGACGCGATCGTGACCCAGGTGCCGAACACGCAAGATCAGCGCTCAGAAGCGCTGCTCGCGTCCTATGAGCGCGCCGGATACGTCCGAATGGCGCCGGCGATGCTGCAACCGGCGGAGCCGTTCCTCGATCTCTCCGGTGAGGACATCCGCAAGCGCATGTATCTCACCACCGCTCCGGACGGCGCCGAGTTCTGCCTGCGCCCGGATCTGACCATTCCTGTGTCGCGCGACTACCTCGCCTCGCCGGCGGCCGGCCGGATTGCCGGCTACTGCTATCTCGGCCCGGTGTTCCGCTATCGCAGCGACCAGCCCGCGGAATTCCTGCAGGCCGGCATCGAATCCTTCGGCCGCGCCGACAAGGCGGCGGCGGATGCGGAGATGCTGTCGCTGGCACTGGAGGCGACCGCGCATTACGGCCTGCCCTCGCCCGACATCCGCATCGGCGACGTGGCGCTGTTCGCCGCGCTGATCGCCGGGCTCGATCTCGCGCCGGCATGGAAGCGGCGGTTGATCAAGGATTTCAACCGCAAGACCAATCTGGCGCAGGATCTCGACCGCCTGGTGCTCGGCGGCGCCAACGCGCGGCCGGAATATCAGGGCGTTCTGGCGGCGCTCGCCGGCTCCGATCCCAGGGGCGCGCACGCGCTGGTCACCGATCTGCTGTCGATTGCCGGCATCAACGCGGTCGGCGGCCGCACCGTCGGCGAGATCGCCGAACGCTTCCTCGAACAGGCAACGCTCGGCGCGTCCGCCAAATTGCCGCGCGAAGTGCGCGGGTTGATCGAATGCTTCCTGGCGATCGAGGGCGACCCCGACGAGGCGGCGGTGGCGCTGCGCGCGCTCGCCGCCGACGGCAATCCGACGCTCGCGCCGGCACTCGATCTGTTCGAGACGCGCACCGGCTTTCTCGCCGCGCGCGGCGTCGACGTGAAGCGCGTGCGCTTCTCCACCGCCTTCGGCCGCGGCTTCGATTATTACACCGGCTTTGTCTTCGAGCTCACCGATCCTGCGCGCACCGGCGATCCACTGGTCGCCGGCGGCCGCTACGACGGCCTGTTGACGCGGCTCGGCAGCGCCGAACCGATCCCCGCCGTCGGCCTCGCCGCCTGGATCGAGCGGCTGGCGATCTACGGAGGCGCGGCATGAGCGCGCTGGTGCTGGCGGTGCCGGCGAAAGGCCGGCTGCAGGAAAACGCCGAGGCTTTCTTCGCCCGCGCCGGCCTCGCGCTGGTCAAGCCGCGCGGCGCCCGCGACTATCGCGGCACCGTGGCCGGGCTCGACGGCGTCGAGGTCGCCTATATTTCCGCTTCTGAGATCACTTCGCAGCTCGCCGCCGGCGCCGTGCATCTCGGCGTCACCGGCGAAGACCTGGTGCGCGAGATGATCCCCGGCGCCGACGGCAAGGTGGTGCTGATCGAAGGCCTCGGCTTCGGCTTTGCCAACGTCGTGGTGGCGGTGCCGCAGGCCTGGATCGACGTGCGCACCATGGCCGACCTCGACGATGTCGGCACCGATTTCCGTCACCATCACGGCCACAAGATGCGCGTGGCGACGAAATACGTGAACCTGACGCGGCGCTTTTTCTCCGATCACGGCATCATGGACTACCGCATCGTCGAAAGCTCCGGCGCGACCGAAGGCGCGCCCGCCGCCGGTACCGCGGAATTGATCGTGGACATTACGACAACAGGCACGACCTTGGCCGCCAACGGCCTCAAGGTCATCGACGATGGCGTGATCCTGCGCTCGCAGGCCAATCTGGTCGCCGCGCGCAGCGCCAACTGGGGCGAAACCGAACGCGCAACGGCGCGCGTCATTCTCGACCGCATCGCCGCGCAGGCGCGCGCCCGCGCCTTCCGCGAAGTGCGGGCGCGCTTTGCCGCTTGCGACGCGCGGCTGGTGGAGACGGCGAAGGAAAAGTTCGGCGTCGCCACGCCGTTCGGCGGGCCGACCTCGTCGGGCATGCTGACGCTGCATTGTCCGCCCGATCGGGTCTACGCGCTCACCGGTTTTCTGCGCGACAACGGCGCCGAAGCGGTGGCGGTCGCCGATCTCGGTTATGTGTTTTCGAAAGACAACCCGCTCTACGCCAAGCTGGAAGCGGGGCTGTAAGCAATACATTCAACGGTCATGCCCGCGAAAGCGGGCATCCAGTACTCCGTGTCTTCTCCGTAAAGCTGCGGAGTACTGGATTCCGGGTCTCGCGCTGCGCGCTCGCCCGGAATGACAGCTACAAACTCGCGTAATCGATCGGCCCGGTGCGGTCGAGGGTGCGGCGCGCCGGCGGCAGCGGATATTTGAGCCCCGTGGCGCAATTGAACAGCACCACCCGATCGCCGCGGTCGACCCGGCCGTCGGCGAGGCTCTGCTTGTAGGCGGCGTAGGTTGCCGCACCTTCCGGACAGAGCAGAAAGCCCTCCTCGCGCGCCATCTCATCCAGCGCTTGCGTGATCGCATCGTCGGACACGGCAATGGCGAAGCCGCCGCTCTCGCGCACCGCGCGCAGGATGAGAAAATCGCCGATCGCCTGCGGCACGCGGATGCCGGAAGCGATGGTATGCGCATTGTCCCAGCGCGGCGCGTGTTGCTCGCCGGCTTCGAAGGCGCGCACCATCGGCGCGCAGCCCGCCGCCTGCACCGCGATCATGCGCGGCCGCTTGCTGCCGATGAAGCCGATCGCCTCCAGCTCGGCGAACGCCTTCCACATGCCGATGAGGCCGGTGCCGCCGCCGGTCGGATAGAAGATCGCATCCGGCACTTGCCAGCCGAGCTGTTCCGCGAGTTCGAGCCCCATCGTCTTCTTGCCTTCGATCCGGTAGGGCTCCTTGAGCGTCGAAGTATCGAACCAGCCGACCTTGGCCTTGCCTTCGGCGACGATCTTGCCGCAGTCGTCGATCAGGCCGTTGACGCGGTAAACGCTCGCACCCTCTAGCGCGATCTCGCTGACGTTCACCTCCGGCGTATCATCGGGGCAAAAGATCGTGCTCTTGATGCAGGCGCGCGAAGCGTAGGCCGCGAGCGCTGCCCCGGCATTGCCGTTGGTCGGCATCGCCATGTGCCTGATGCCGAGGGCTTTCGCCATCGACACCGCCATCACCAGGCCGCGCGCCTTGAACGAACCGGTCGGCAGCCGGCCTTCGTCCTTCACCAAAATCTCGCCGCCGCCGAGTTTCGCGGCGAGTTTCGGCATGCGCACGATCGGCGTCATGCACTCGCCCAGGCTGACGATGTCGGCGGCGCGGCGCACCGGCAGCAGTTCGCGATAGCGCCATAGATCCGGCGCACGGCGGGCCAATTCCTCCCTGGTCAGGACCTTGCGCACGCCGGCAAGGTCGTAACGCACCAGCAACGGCTTGCCGGCGCGCGACAGATTGTGCACGCGGTCGGCTTCGTAGCGCTCGCCGGTCATCGCGCATTCGAGATGGGTGACGAAGCAGGGCCGCTCGACCCGCAGATTGTCATCGAAGATCATGACGGTTCACGCTTGCGTGTCCGGAAAACGAAGAAATGCGAGAGCGAAAAATTGACGACGAAGCTGACCGCAATGGCCAGCACCTTGGCCGCCCACGCCGGCACGTGGGCGAGCTCAACCAGACACCAGACGGTTCCGGTATTGGCGAGAAATCCGGCAACCTGCGACAGCACAAATCCGATATAATGGTCGAAGGCGAGTCGGCGGCCCGATTCGGCGGCGAAGGTGATGGTCGAATTCATCACGTAGGAGCCGGTCACCGCCACAACCCATGCCAGGGTATTGGCGACCAGGATCGGCAGCGCCAGGTAATAATAGGCGAACGAAAAAACGCCGAAATCCACGGCCGAATTGACGACGCCGACGAGACCGAAACTCAGCGCCTTGAGCGCCAGCGCGCGCTGCTGCCAGGCCGCGGTGAGGCGGTCGATGATCCTTTGCATCATTGAACCCGATTAGCATGTCCGACCGGAGGGCGCGACAGGCCGGAGCCGTTACGCTATAGAACGCGAGAGGACGCCTTGGACAATGCCGGTCAAGCCAAAACGCACGAGAAGCACAGCGCGCACGCCGTCGACGCAGGGGCTGTCGATCGTGATCCCGCTCTACAACGAGGCGGCGGGGTTGAGCATGCTGCACGAACGCATCGGCCAGGTCGCGCGCGGCCTCAAGGTCAAATACGACCTGCCGGTTGAAGTCGTCTATGTCGACGACGGCAGCAGGGACGACACCAACCGCATCGCGCAGGCGCTGTCAGCCGACCCGCTCGACATCCAGGTGGTGACGCTATCGCGTAACTTCGGCAAGGAGGCGGCTTTGCTCGCCGGCCTCGACCATGCCCGCCTCGGCGCCGTGCTGTTCATGGACGGCGACGGCCAGCATTCGCCCGATCTGGTGGAGACCCTGGTGTCGCGCTGGCTCGACGACGGCTACGACGTGGTCTTCACCGCCAAGGCGCACCGCGAGAACGAGCCGTGGCTGCGCCGTGTCGGCGTCCACATGTTCTATTCGCTGATCAACTGGGGCGCGCGGCAGCCGCTTCCCGAGGACGCCGGCGATTTTCGCTTGCTGTCGCCGCGCGCGGCGGCGGCGCTGCGGCAATTGCCCGAGCGCAACCGCTTCTTCAAGGGGCTCGCGACCTGGATCGGTTTCCGCCAGGTGCGTATCGATTACGATCCGGCGCCGCGCGCCCATGGGCGGACCACGTGGAATGTCTGGAGCCTGCTCGGTCTGTCGATCGAAGGGCTGACGTCGTTTTCGGTGGCGCCGCTGCGCTTCGCCAGCCTGCTTGGCTTGCTGATGGCAGCCACCGCGCTCTTTATCGGCGCATGGATCCTGCTCGACACCCTGCTCTTCGGCAAGGACGTGCCCGGCTATCCTTCGATCGCGGTCGGCCTGATGGTGCTCGGCGGCGTGCAATTGATGATGATCGGCGTGCTCGGCGAGTATATCGGCAAGCTGTTGTCCGAGGCCAAGGCGCGGCCGGTCTATTTCGTCGCCGAGCACAGCATGAAAAGCGCCGACGACGCGGCCAAGACGACCCCGGCGCGCGCCGCGGAATAGACATGTCGCGAAAGGCACGTCCTCGACTCGGTCGGGGATGGGAACCGGTTTTCGGATAAGACATGCGCCACGGCGAAGCAATGCAGCAGCCGCTCCGGCATATCTGGCTCTGCGCCGACGACTACGGCATTTCGCATTCGGTCAACGCCGCCATCCGCGAACTGATCATGCGCGGACGGCTCAATGCCACCTCGGTGATGGTGCTGGCGCCGCATTTCGACCGCGGCGACGCCCGCTCGCTGCAAATGCTCAATGCCGGGGCAAAGCGGGCCGCGCTCGGCCTGCATCTGACGCTGACCGCGCCGTTCGAGCCGGTGAGCGAGAGCTTTACGCCCAAGCGCGACGGCCGCTTCCTGCCGATGAAGACCATGCAAATTGCGGCGCTGGCACGCAGGCTCGACCGCGGCGCGCTGAAGCTGGAGATCGCCGCGCAGATTCATGCTTTTGCCGGCGCCTTCGGCCACCTGCCGGACTTCATCGATGGCCACCAGCACGTGCATCTGTTTCCGCAAATTGCCGACGCGCTGCTCGAGGTGATGCAAATGGCGACGCCGCAGGCCTGGGCTCGCCAATGCGGGCGCGCCCGCGCCGCGCGGCGGCTGCGCGACCACAAGGCGGTGACGCTGGACATGCTCAGCGCCGGATTTCGCCGCAAGGCGCACAAGGCCGGTATCGCCACCAATCCGGCCTTTGCCGGTAGCTACAGTTTTTCGCGCAACGCGGTGTTCGCCCGGATATTTCCACGTTTCCTCGAAGGCCTGCCCGACGGCGGGCTGATCATGTGCCATCCGGGCTTCGTCGACTCCGAGCTCAAACGCCTCGACACGCTGACGCATTTGCGCGAGCGCGAGTACGAATTCTTCATGTCCGACGATTTTGCGGAGCTATTGAAGGCGCATCGCCTCGCGCTCGGCCGCCCGCCGGGCGCAGCGGAGTCGGTGCAGGTCCTTTAGAGCACGACGACGGTGGCGCCGACCTTGACGCGATCGTAAAGGTCAATCACGTCCTCGTTGCGCAGGCGGATGCAGCCGGACGACACCTGATGGCCGATCGTCCACGGCTCGTTGGAGCCGTGGATGCGGTAGAGGGTCGAGCCGATATAGATGGCGCGGGCGCCGAGCGGATTGTTGGGGCCGCCGGCCATGAAATGCGGCAGGCCGGGCTGGCGCTCGAGCATTTGCTCCGGCGGCACCCAATCCGGCCATTCCTTCTTGCCCGAGACCTTGTGTTCCCCCGCCCAAGTGAAGCCGGGGCGGCCGACGCCGATGCCGTAGCGGATCGCCTTGCCGCCGGGCTCGACGAGATACAGAAAAAAGTCCGGCGTATCGACGACGATGGTGCCGGGCGGCTCCTTGCCGTTGTAGTCGACCTCGCGGCGCGCGTAGCGCGGGTCGATGCCGTATGAAACCGGCGTCGGCTGCTGCACCTGCGGATCGCCCGGCACGGCGGCGTAGCTTGAGGCCGGTGCCGCGCCGTAGACGCGCACGGGCGGCGGCGCCGGCTGCTGCTGCGGCGCGCGATCGCCAAACAGGAATTCGATGAAGCCGCCGCCGAGATTGGCCCTCATCTGCGGCGGTTGCGCCACGACGACCATCGGCGGCGTCCCCGGCGCGGAATAGCCGCGCGGCGCCACCGATTGCGCCGATGCGGCGCCGATGCCGAGCAGGCTGACGATGAGGGTGAAAGCAAATGTACGCTGCATACTCAACTCTCGCCGCACGCTTCGCTACAGACCGGGCAGGCGCCCTTGACGCTGAGTACACGGCAGTAGGGATACCGAAACGTAAATCCGGCGCACTGCGATGCAAGATTGCCGGCTGCGCGAGCGCGGTTCGTCGGCTTAGAGTTTATTTTGCGTAAAACGCCGAGCGACATGGTAAACGCGCGATTGCCAATTTCATGAAACGTCGCGTTAATCGCCGCGCTGATAAAAGGCGTGTGGGCGAGAAACGGGAGTGGCGCTGTGCAGCGCAAGATTTTTCGCGTCGAGCAGACGTTCGGCAAGGGCCGCGAGCGGGCAGCCCCCGCGCACGCCACCGACCGACCGCCGAAAGACACCGCCGGCGAGCTTGCCCTCATCCGCGAGCGCATCTTGCGCCACAGGCATGAACTCATGGCGCTGCAGGGCAGCGCCGCTGAGCCACGCATGACGCGCGCCGCCTACGAGCTCGGCGCCGCCATCGACGGCATGGAGAAGGCGACGCAGAAGATCCTCAAGTGCAGCGAGGCGATCGACGAGAGCGCAAAGACTCTCGCCGCCATGCAGAAGACCGGCTTCGAGCGTGGCCTCGCCCAGGACATCCAGGACAATACAATGCGCATCTACGAGGCCTGCAATTTCCAGGACCTCGCCGGGCAGCGCATCGGCAAGGCGATCGCGGCGCTGCAGGCGGTCGAGCAGTACGTCACGCGCATGCTGGTGCTGTTGGAGGACATGGCGGCCGCGCCGCAGCCGGCGGCTGCGGGGCCTGCCCGGCGGCTGATCAATGGGCCGAAGCTCGACGGCGACGTGGGCCACGCCAGCCAGAGCGACATCGACGCGATGTTCGGCTAGGCCGGGCGCCGGATCACCACGAAGCAAACGAGCGCCGCCGCGGCAAACAGCGCCGCCAGTCCAAGCGCGGTCATGTCCGAGGTTTTCTCGATCACAAAAGCCATGATCAACGGCGCCGCCGACTGCACGATCAGGAATGGACCGGCAAGCCGTCCCATCAGCCGGCCGTAGCCGGAGGCGCCGAACAGGGCGAGCGGCACGGCGCCGCGCGCGATCGTCGCAAGGCCATTGGCGCCGCCAAACATCAGCGCGAAAGCCGCGGCAAGCGGCGTGGAAATGCCGAACAGCAGCAAGACCGCAAAGGCGCAGAGCAGGCCGGCCAACGCACCACGCGCGACCCACAGCGGGTGCAGGTCACGGCCGAAGGAGAATTCGATCAGGCGCGCGCCGACTTGCGCCGGGCCAAACAACGCACCTATCCACACCACGGTGCCGGCATCGATGCCCGAGCGGGCAAAGATCGCCAGCAGATGCGCCGACAGTCCGGAGGGCACGAAGGCATAGGCGGCAAAGGCGGATGCAACGAGGGCAAACGGCAGGCCATAGGCGGGCAGTACCTTTGCCGGCACTTTGGCTTCGCCAGTTATTGCAGCCGGTGCCTCGACGCGATGCCGCGGCAGCGCCAGCGCATGCAGCGGCGCCGCAATCAAACCGAGCAGCGCGGCGTAGATGAGATAGGTGCCGCGCCAGCCGACGCCGTCGAGCAGGAAATGCGTCGTCGGCCAGCTCACCGTCGAGGCGAAGCCGGCGATCAGCGTCAGCGCCGTGATCGGCCGCCGCGCCCCGGCGCCGAAAATGCGCCCGAGCGTGGCGAAAGCGGAATCATAGAGATTCGCGGCCATGGCGACGCCGAGCACCATCCACACGGCAAGGTAGGCGATCGGGTTGGCGGCGTGGACGATGAGAAAAAGGCTGAGCGCGCCGACGAGCGAACCGACGGTCATGATGACGTGGCCGCCGAAATGATCGATCGAGCGGCCGACATAGGGCGACACCAGCCCGGCGGTCAGCAATCCGACCGAGAAGCCGCCCATGGCGAAGGAGATCGTCCAGCCGCGCTCGGCGGCAACCAGCGGCACGATCAGCACCGGAGTGTAGAAGATCGTGCCCCAGGCGAGAATCTGCGTGACGCCAAGCACCGGCACCGCACGCCAGGGGCCGGTGAAGAAGTCGCGCGCGGCGCTCATGCGGGAATTCGGCGCGCCTTCAGACTATCCGCGCGAGCACGTCGATCACGGCTTTTGTTGCTGGACCGGCGGCTGGACGAGCTTCGGCGCTGCGGCCGGCTTCGGTTTCGGCTTGGCTTTCGGCTTTGCCGATTTCGTCCCTTCCGCCCCGCAACGCACATAGACCATGGTGCCGTAACGGCCCTGCACCTCCGGATCCAGCCAGCGCAGGATCAAGATGCGGCCGTCGAAGGAGACGACTTCGCGGTCGTCGCTGCTGGCAGGCGGCTCGTCTTTCGGACCGATATAGGTCTTGCCGCCCGGCGCGCCCTTGAGCGCAAGCTCGGTGGGCGTCGCCTGATCGGCGAGGTGCATCATCACGCCGCCGGCCGGTCCCAAGGTGATCACATAAGGCTGCTTGCATTGTCCGGCAGCAGCAACCTCGATGCGCTGGCGGTCTTCGTCCTTGTGGTAGGCGGCAAGACCCCAGCGCCCGACAATGTCCTGTGGCGGGAATGCCGGCGGCAAGGTCGGCACCACGGTCGGCGCGGCGGTGGCTTCGGGGCCAGGCGACGTGGCGCAGCCGGCCATCCCCAATGCAAGCACACTCAGGATCAGGACAGTGAAGTTGCGCTTAAGAGTCATGGCGGGTCCCCGACGACGCCAGCGGACTTTGCTGGGCATCGGCCGTTATGGCAAGCGCAGGTTTTCGTTTCCACCACAGGCGGGTATTGATCGCGGCGCCCGGCTGCGATCGGCGCGAACCGGCCCGCGCTTGACACCACGGCGTCAACCCCATATCTCGGCCACGAGTGTTTGGCACTCCTTGAGCTTGAGTGCCAAGGGCTTGAAAATCAACGATTTTTACCAACCCGCGCCTTGCGCCGAGAGGAAGGCAATGTCCAAGACCAAGTTTCGTCCCCTGCACGACCGCGTAGTCGTGCGCCGCATCGAAGCCGACATGAAGACCAAAGGCGGCATCATCATTCCCGATACCGCGCAGGAAAAGCCGAGCCAGGGCGAGATCGTGGCCGTCGGCCCCGGCGGGCGCGACGAGGCCGGCAAGCTGATCCCGATCGACGTGAAAGCCGGCGACCGCGTGCTGTTCGGCAAGTGGTCGGGCACCGAGGTCAAGCTCGACGGCGAGGATTTCCTGATCATGAAAGAGTCCGACATCATGGGCGTCATCGCCTGACAAAACTCCTCGTCCTGAGGAGACCGCGAAGCGGTCGTCTCGAAGGACGACGGCAACGAGTCAAGGGCTTCATCCTTCGAGACGGCGCGTTACGCGCCTCCTCAGGATGAGGCCGGTGCAAAACCCCAACTGGAGTGAATTGAAATGGCTGCCAAGGACGTCAAATTTTCCGGCGATGCGCGCGACCGCATGCTGCGCGGCGTCGACATTCTCGCCGATGCGGTAAAGGTCACCCTCGGGCCGAAAGGCCGCAACGTCGTGCTCGACAAGAGCTTCGGCGCTCCGCGCATCACCAAGGACGGCGTTACCGTCGCCAAGGAGATCGAGCTCGAGGACAAGTTCGAGAACATGGGCGCGCAGATGGTGCGCGAAGTGGCTTCCAAGACCAACGACCTCGCCGGTGACGGCACCACCACCGCGACCGTGCTCGCCCAGGCCATCGTGCGCGAGGGCGCCAAGTCGGTTGCCGCGGGCATGAACCCGATGGACTTGAAGCGCGGCATCGACATCGCCGTGACCGCCGTGGTCAAGGACATCGAGAAGCGCGCCAAGCCGGTGGGCTCCTCCGCCGAGGTCGCCCAGGTCGGCACCATCTCGTCGAACGGTGACGAAGCCGTCGGCAGCATGATCGCCAAGGCGATGCAGAAGGTCGGCAACGAAGGCGTAATCACGGTCGAAGAGGCCAAGGCGCTCGATACCGAAGTCGAGATCGTCGAGGGCATGCAGTTCGACCGCGGCTACATCTCGCCTTATTTCATCACCAACGCCGAGAAGATGCTGGCCGAGCTCGAGGATGCCTATATCCTCCTGCACGAGAAGAAACTATCCGGCCTGCAGTCGATGCTGCCGGTGCTCGAGGCGGTGGTGCAGTCGGGCAAGCCGCTGGTGATCGTCGCCGAGGACGTCGAAGGCGAAGCCATCGCCACGCTCGTCGTCAACAAGCTGCGCGGCGGCCTCAAGGTCGCGGCGGTGAAGGCGCCGGGCTTCGGCGATCGCCGCAAGGCCATGCTCGAGGATATCGCCATCCTCACCGGCGGCCAGCTCATCTCGGAAGATCTCGGCATCAAGCTCGAGAACGTGACCACGGCCATGCTCGGCCGCGCCAAGAAGATCATCGTCGAGAAGGAGAAGACCACCATCGTCAATGGCGCCGGCAAGAAGGCCGACATCGAGGCGCGGGTGAACCAGATCAAGGCCCAGATCGAGGAGACAACCTCCGACTACGACAAGGAAAAGCTGCAGGAGCGGCTGGCGAAACTCGCCGGCGGCGTCGCGGTGATCCGCGTCGGCGGCGCCACCGAAATCGAGGTCAAGGAGAAGAAGGACCGCGTCGAGGACGCGCTCAACGCCACCCGCGCCGCGGTCGAGGAAGGCATCGTCCCGGGCGGCGGCGTCGCGCTGCTGCGCGCCAAGAAGGCCGTCGGCCGTATCCATGACGAGAACGCGGACGTGCAGGCCGGCATCAACATCGTGCTCAAGGCGCTGGAAGCCCCGATCCGCCAGATCGCGGAAAATGCCGGCGTCGAAGGCTCGATCGTGGTCGGCAAGATCGTCGACGAGAACTCGGAGACCTACGGCTTCGATGCCCAGACCGAGAAATATGTCGACATGATCAAGGAAGGCATCGTCGATCCGGCCAAGGTCGTGCGCACGGCGCTGCAGGATGCGGCTTCGGTCGCCGGCTTGCTCGTCACCACCGAGGCCATGGTCGCCGAATTGCCGAAGGAGCCGGCCCCGGCGATGCCCCCGGGCGGCGGCGGCATGGGCGGCATGTACTGATCGCGTTCCACCCGATACAAAGGCAAAGGGCGGCCGTGATGGCCGCCCTTTTTTCCATCCGGGCGTTGGCCAGACTGCATCAAGGCGTGGGGTGAAAAAGGCGGCATGGCCGAGCGATACGATGTGGTGGTGATCGGCGCGGGGCTTGGCGGTCTGACCGCGGCGGCGCTGCTTTCCCGAGCCGGACGCAAGGTGCTGGTGCTGGAGCGCAATGCCTCGGTCGGCGGCGCGGCGAGCACCTACAAGATCGGCGATCTCGTCGTCGAGGGCTCGCTGCACGAGACCGCCGACCCGCGCAGTCCGTTCGATGCCAAGCACTACATTCTCGACCGCATTGGCGTCCTCGACGAGCTCGAATGGGTGCCGGTCGGGGCGCTTTACGAGGTGCGCGGCGGTCCGGTCGGCGAGCCGTTTCTGCTGCCTGACAATTTCGCCGCGGCGCGTGGCGCGCTCGATCGCCGTTTCCCCGAAGCCAGCGCCGGCACGGCGCGGATCCTCGGCGACATGGAACGCATCGCCACCGGCGTCGGCCGGCTCAGCAGCGGACGCGCGGGCCTTCGCGATCCACGCGCGATGCTGGACGTGCTCGCCGGCCTGCCGCCGACCCTGCGCGACTGGCGGCGATCGCTGAGCGAGGTTTTCGCGCGCGCCTTCGGCGACAATGAAGCCGTCAAGTGCGCGCTGGCCGCCAATCTCGGCTACTACCACGACGACCCCGACACGCTGTGGTGGATATTCTTCGCCGTCGCCCAGGGCGACTATCTCCAGAACGGCGGCTGCTTTATCCGCGGCGGCTCGCGGCGGCTCTCCTCCGCGATCGCCCGTGTCGTCAAGGCCGCCGGCGGCGACATCGTGCTGCGCCGTGAAGTCAGCGAAATTCGCCTGGGCCGCGACGGCAACCCCGCCGCCGTCGTGCATGCCAGGCGCGACGGCAGCGACCGCGCCGAAGTCGAAGCGCCCGTCGTCGTCGGCAATGCGGCACCGACGCTCATCGCCGACATGCTGCCCGATCCGGCGCGCGGCACGCTGCGCGGCGCCTATGGGGCGCAGGCACCCTCGACCTCGCTGTTTGCGCTGACGCTGGGGTTGTCGACGAAGCCGGCAGCGTTCGGGATGCGCGCCTATTCAAACTTTCTGCTGCCACCGTGGATCAAGCGGCTGGCCGACCTTCCGCGCAGCGCCGACCTGTTCGCCGGGATGCCCGGCACGGACATGCCGAGCCTCGTCGCCGTCGACTACTCGGCCATCGATTCCGGTCTCGGCGGCCCGCCTTATCCGGTCTCCGTCGTCGGCCTCGACCGTATCGGCAACTGGCAAGGCCTCGACAAGCCTGCCTACGAAGACAAGCGCGACCGCTGGCAAGACGCCATTGTCGCGGCGATCGACCGGGCCTTTCCCGGCGTGGCATCTCATATCACGGTCTCGACGTTCAGCACCGCGAGCACCATGCAGAGCTATCTCGCGGCGCCGTTCGGCGCGGTGTACGGCTTCGCACCGCGGCCACCGAGCGGACCGATCTGGCGCGGCATCGAACGCTCGCCGCGAACGCCGGTGCCGCATCTTTATCTGGCGTCGTCCTACGCCGGCAGCGGCGGCTTCACCGGCGCGATCATGAGCGGCGGCGCGGCCGCCGACCGCATCCTGGCGGAAACGTGACGGGCGCAGACCCAATGTTCCATCAAAAGGTTTTGATACGAACACGTGGCCGCGCGTGGTAAACGGCCCGCCGTCGCCGGAGGCTCCGCATGGATCAACGCATCATCGACCTTTACGACCGCTTCACCCACGGCGGCATGGACCGGCGCAACTTTCTTGAACGGCTCGCCGAGATCGCCGGTTCAAGCGCCGCGGCGCTGGCGCTGCTGCCGCTGCTGCAAAACGATTACGCGCGCGCCGCCGTGGTGCCGCCCGACGATGCGCGGCTGGCGATCGACACCGTCAGCTATGACGCCGGTGAGACAAAGATCGGCGGCTACCTGGCGCG
>Ga0335083_10006593_pt1 | contig 14450 bp, 12 predicted proteins | sample Lox_Sample_42_FD_206716 | JGI IMG/M metagenome (GOLD analysis project Ga0335083, IMG submission 206716) | Soil microbial communities from Loxahatchee National Wildlife Refuge, Florida, United States - Lox_Sample_4.2 | ecosystem: Environmental > Terrestrial > Soil > Wetlands | place: USA...
GGTTTTCGAGCGTTGCACCGTCGATCTCGCTCTGAGAGACTGCGAGCCCCCATGCTGACTTATGCACGTGCTCGAAGTTACTTGGGTCCTCTTTTTGCGATGGCGTTTCTGGGAGCGGCGTGGGTCGGTTGCAAGAGCGGGACCGATGTCCCGACCTGTCAAGGAGGTCCGGGTGAGGAGTACTGCGCCTGCCAGGCGGGCGGCATCTGCAACAGCGGCCTCACGTGCGCCACGGATCTGCAGCAGTGCGTGCACCTGGCCGGGACCCCGCTCCCGTCGAGCGGCGGCAGCACCGGCTCCGGCGGCGCCGCGTCCGGCACGGGCGGTCAGGTCGTCATCTCCAGCGGCGGCGGCGGAACGGGTGGCGAGCGCGCGACGGGCGGCACAGCAGGGAGCGTGTCGTCGACCGGCGGGCACGCCGGCGCCGGTGGAGCGGCCGGCGGTCCGGGCGGCGGCGGGATGGCGGCCGGCGGGGTGAGCGGCTCGATGGGGAACACCGGCATCGCCGGCGCGACCGCCTGCGGCACCTTGATGCCGTCCGCCAGCGGCAACGGCGAGTTCACGCACTACAACTTTGGCCAGGGGACCTCGAAGGGCGAGCTGGGGATGTACCAGACCGCCTGCGGCTACCTGGGCTCGGAGAGCGGCCAGACCGACACGGTGACGAACATCGCCAACATGTCGCCCGCCAAGAACACCTACTTCGCAGCGATCCCCGGCAACAGCAGCCAGGACTTCAACACCAGCGGCAACTGCGGGGCCTGCGTGCAGATCAGCAACGCCGGCCACACGATCATCGCGACGATCATCGACGAGTGCCCGGAGAATTCCAACCCGGTCTGCAAGAACAACGCGAACGGCGAGCTGGACCTGAGCGTCGACGCCTTCAACCAGCTCGGGTTCGGCAACGGGAACCCCAGCGGCACCAGCTGGAAGGTCGTCCCCTGCCCCGTGACCGGCAACGTCGTCGTCCGGATCAAGCAGCCCAACGAGCTCTACATCGAGAACGTGATCCTGGCGCTCAAGTCGGTCAGCGGGCCAGGCGGTAGCGCGTCGCGCACCTTCTACGGCTCCTGGCACTTCAACGCCAACATCAACACGGCGGGGACGCAGCTGACTTTGACGGACGCCGCCAACCGCACGATCCAGGTGACGCTCACCAGCGGATCGGCCGACCAGAACCAGGACATGGGCGTCCAGTTCCCGAAGTGCGAGTGAGCGCCGTCAGGCCACGTCGAACCGATCGAGGTTCATGACCTTGTTCCAGGCGGCCACGAAGTCGCGAACCAGCTTCTCGGGCGCGTCCGAGCTGGCGTAGACCTCGGCCAACGCCCGCAGCTCCGAGCTCGAGCCGAACGCCAGATCGACGCGGGTCGCGGTCCCCTTCGATTGGCCGGTCTTGCGATCCCGACCTTCGTAGCGGTCGTTCGAGACCGGCTTCCACTCGATGCCCATGTCGAGCAGCGTGACGAAGAAGTCGTTGCTCAGCGACTCCGGGCGCTTCGTGAAGACGCCGGCGAGCACCCGCAGCCCGCCGACCAGCACGGTCATCTCGGGCGCCGTCAGCGTGAGCAGCTGCGCCCGGTCGATGAGCAGCGCCTCGGCCGGCAGGCGGTGGTCGCCCCGCAGGTAATTGCGGAAGCCGTCGGCGGTCGGCTCGAGCGCGGCGAACGACGTCACGTCGGTCTGGGCCTGGGAGGCGTCCGTGCGGCCGGGGATGAAGGGCACGGTCACCGCGAAGCCCGCGTTCTTGGCCGCCCGCTCGACCCCCGCGCCGCCCGCCAGGACGATCAGGTCGGCCAGCGAAATCTTTTTACCCCCCGACTGCGCCTGGTTGAACTCGGCCTGGATGCCCTCCAGGATCTTCAGCACCTTCCCAAGCTGCGCGGGCTGGTTGACCTCCCAGTCCTTCTGGGGCGCCAGGCGGATGCGGGCGCCGTTGGCGCCGCCGCGCTTGTCTCCGCCGCGGAAGGTGGACGCCGACGCCCACGCCGTCGTCACCAGCTCCGCCACCGTCAGGCCCGAGGCCAGCACCCTGGCCTTCAGCGCCGCCGCGTCGCGGTCGTCGATCAACGGGTGGTCGACCTTGGGGATCGGGTCCTGCCAGATCAGCTCCTCGGCCGGGACCTCCGGGCCCAGGTAGCGCGCGCGCGGACCCATGTCGCGGTGGGTGAGCTTGAACCAGGCGCGCGCGAACGCGTCGGCCAGCTGCTCGGGGTGTTCCAGGAAGCGGCGCGAGATCTTCTCGTAGGCCGCGTCGAAACGCAGCGACAGATCCGTCGTCAGCATGGTCGGCACCCGCTTCTTCGTCGGGTCCTGCGGGTCGGGGATGGTGGCGGCTGCGCCCTTGGCGACCCACTGGTGCGCGCCCGCCGGACTCTTGCTCGGCTCCCACTCGTACTTGAACAGGTTCTCGAAGAAGGCGTTGCTCCACTTCGTGGGCGTCTGAGTCCAGGTCACCTCCAGCCCGCTGGTGATCGCGTCGCGCCCCTTGCCCTGCCCGTAGCTGCTCTTCCAGCCCAGGCCCTGTTGCTCCAGCGGGGCCGCCTCGGGCTCGGGCCCGACCAGCTTCGCGTCGCCCGCGCCGTGCGTCTTGCCGAACGAGTGACCGCCCGCGATCAGGGCGACGGTCTCCTCGTCGTTCATGGCCATGCGCGCGAAGGTCTCGCGGATGTCGCGCGCGGCGGCCACCGGATCCGGGTTGCCGCTCGGCCCCTCGGGGTTGACGTAGATGAGGCCCATCTGCACGGCGCCCAGCGGACTCTCGAGGCTGCGCTCGCCGGAGTGGCGCTTGTCCTCGAGCCAGGCCGTCTCCGTCCCCCAGTAGACGTCCAGGTCCGGCTCCCAGACGTCCTCGCGGCCGCCGCCGAAGCCAAAGGTCTTGAAGCCCATCGACTCGAGCGCGACGTTGCCGGTCAGGATGATCAGGTCGGCCCAGGAGATCTTGCGGCCGTACTTCTGCTTGATGGGCCAGAGCAGCCGGCGCGCCTTGTCCAGGTTCGCGTTGTCCGGCCAGCTCCCGATCGGCGCGAAGCGCTGCTGGCCGCGGCCACCGCCGCCACGCCCGTCACCGGTCCGGTACGTGCCGGCGCTGTGCCAGGCCATGCGGATGAACAGGCCGCCATAGTGACCGAAGTCGGCCGGCCACCACTCCTGCGAGTCGGTCATCAGCGCCGCCAGGTCCTTCTTCAGCGCCGCGAAGTCGAGGCTGGCGAACTCCTTGGCATAGTCGAAGCCCTCGCCCATCGGGTTCGACCGGGCCGAGTGCTGGCGAAGTAGATCGAGCCGCAGCTCACTGGGCCACCAATCACGGTTCGACATCCCAGAGCCGTGGTTCACCGGACATTTCCCGTTGGTCGTCATCGCTCTCCGTCCTCCACGTCAATGAGGATGCCCCCGCGCCGCGCACCTCGGCCAACTCATGATTTCAATGGCTCTGACAGGCGGCGGCTATCAGACGGCAACGCCAAGAGGGAGTGCTTCGCGGTGTTCACCGCATCATCCTGACTTGATCCAGCATCCCGGCGTCCTGGCGTTTCACCCTCACGCCCTCAGCGCTGCACCTTCATGTTCAGGTTGCCGGTGCCGGTCGCGCCCCAGAGGCGGATCCACATGGCCATGTACATCTCGGGGCCGCGGGCGGTGGAGATGTCGCCCAGGTCGAGGATGTCGGCCCACCCGAAGCCCTGGAGCAGCTCCTTGACCTGGGCTTTTGCGCCCGCGTCGTTCCCGCTGACGAACACGGTGTGGTCGCCGCCGGCCAGGCCCTTGGGGTTCACCATCACGAACGCGTTGACGGTGTTCAACGTCTTCACGACCTTCAGGTTCGGGAACTCGGCCTGGATCTTCTCGGCCAGGCAGCGGTCCTGAGCCGCCAATGCGCGCGGCGGCATCCCCTTGCTGGCGTCCAGCTCGTTGGCGACCTCGACCAGCACCTTGCCGCCCACCTTGTTGGCGCCGGCCAGCCGGAGGGCGTCGAGGGAGACCGTTCCGGACGTCGCGTTGACCAGGATCTCGCCGTAGGCGGCCGCGTCCTGGAACGACAGGATCCGGCCGCGGTTCTCGGTCTGCGCCTGCCACTCGCGGAGGCTGGTGGCGAACATCTTCTTGTCGTCGAGCTTGTTGGGGTCGCGCGTGCCCAGCGCCACGTCCTGCCCCTGCCCGAGCCAGGCCTTGCCCAGCGTCTGTGCCACCACGCCTGAACCGATGATCCCGATCTTCATGGCTCCTCCATTTTGCGGTGCGCCAATCCTGACGACAACCGTCACCTGCGGCAAGATGGGCCGACGTGACCGTCGCCCGCGGCACGTCCGGGCCGGGCTATTCGTCAGCGCCGGGGATGGGGCTGGGTTTACGAGGTCACGCGGCCGTCGAGGCCGGCGGCGGCCTCCAGGCGCCGATCGGCTTCGGCTACTGCCTGGGCCCGCTGCTGGGCCTGCTCGCGCAGGCGCTGACCCACCGCTGACCACACGGCATCTGTCACACCGGCGCGCGGTTCGTTGCGCGTTCGTCACCAAGATGGCTGTTTCGATGGCTTCTGGCGAAACACTTCACGAATTCGTTTTCATCTCGTTGGCGCGGCGTTTTCCAAAGCGGCGTAACAACAGAAGGCAGCGATGCACTTCTCACTGCCTCTCGTGGGACCGCGAATTCGGCGTCTGGCGCTCATCACCGACGCTTGGAAGCCCCAGACAAACGGCGTGGTCAACACGCTCGTGCGGCTGACCAAGCACCTCGAGCTCGAGGGAATGGAGGTGCTGGTGATCGCGCCCGACGCGCACATCACCGTCCCGCTCCCCTCGTACCCCGAGATTCGCGTGGCTTGCGACCCGTGGCGGGCCATCAAGCGGATCCGGGCGTTCGCGCCCGACGCGATCCACGTCGCCACCGAGGGGCCGCTGGGCTTCTCGACGATCGCCTGGCTGCGCCTCAAGAAGCTGCGCTTCACGACCAGCTTCCACACGCGCTATCCCGAGTACCTGAGCGCGCGCGTCCCGGTCCCGGTCGAGTGGGGATACGATCTGGTGCGCTGGTTCCACGGTCGCGCCGAGCACACGCTGGTCAGCTCGCAGTCGCTGCTGGAAGAGCTGCAGCAGCGACGGGTCGGCCGCCGGCTGGTGCACTGGCCGCGCGGCGTCGACGGCGAGGTCTTCCGCCCCGACTTCCGGCGCGACGAGGTCTACGCCGGTCTGCCCGGACCGATCTGGCTCTACGTCGGCCGCGTCGCCGTCGAGAAGAGCCTCGAGGACTTCCTGAAGCTGCCGCTGCCCGGGACCAAGGTCGTGGTCGGCGACGGCCCCTCCCGCGAGGAGCTTCAGCGCGGTTACCCGGACGTCGTGTGGCGCGGCTACCGGTTCGGCGCCGACCTGTCGGCGCACTACGCCAGCGCCGACTGCTTCGTGTTTCCGTCGCGCACCGAGACCTTCGGCAACGTCATCCTCGAGTCGCTCGCCTCCGGCGTGCCGGTGGCTTCGGTTCCCGCCCCGGGGCCGATCGACCTGATCCGCCCGGGGGTCAACGGGGCTATCCACGAGGACCTTCACGAGGCCTGCCGCCGCGCCATCGCGTGCCCGCGCGATCAGGCGCGGTCCAGCATCATCCGCCGGACGCTGCGCGCCGGCCACGAGCTGTTCCGCGCCCACCTGGTGCCGCTGCGGCCCGAGATCCCGTTCGCGGTACCGGCGGCGGCGCCACTCGGCGCCGAGGCGACCGCCTGAGAGGGTCCTCAGCGGGGAAGCCGCAACAGCGGTTGTCCCATCCGGATCACGGCGGTCTCCGCGATGCCCTCGCACGGTGTGAAGCCGCGGGGCGCGAACACGATGATGGTCGATCCCAGCTCGAACCAACCCATCTCTTGCCCCTTGCTGAAGGGGGCGTCGCAGCGGACGCTCCGGGGGCCGGCATATGCCAGATGGAAGGGAACGTCCAGGAAATGCAGCCGGATGCTGGCCACCAGGATCGAAGCCACCGGCACCAGGGTGATGGCGTGACCCCCGGCGGCAAGCACCGTCTGAATGACGGCCCGTTCGTTCTTGCAATAGAGCTTGTCGACGCGCTTCACCGTGCTCGGGTTCGTGTTGAAGGTGTCGCCCGAGATGTAGTTGACGTGGGTGACCCGCAGGTCGTGGGGCGCGTGGAAGCGGTGGTACATGCTGGACGTCAAGCGCAGCGTGACGTAGCTGCCGTCCCGGTAACGCTCGGCGAGCGCCGGATCGTCCAGGAGCTCCTCGAGCGTGTAGCCGATCCCCTTGGCCTGGATGAGGCGCGTCCCCTCGACCCGTCCGCAGGCGTTGACGATCGCGTCACACGGGCTGGCCATCACGGCCGGATCGGGCTCCACCCGGCGCAGGCCCGGCTTCAGCTCGCGGATGAAGCAGTCGTGCAGGCTGTCGAACGACGGCTTGGCCGCCTCGTCGAGATTCGGGTTGGCGAACATGCGCCACAGCCCGATCGACAGGTCGCGCACCAGCGGCGTCCTGACCTTGCTGATCCGGCCGACCAGCTGCGTGGCCAGCCGGCGCGGGATCAGGCGGTTCGTGACCAGGAAATTGAGCTCTTCTTGTTGCCCGATGCGGGACAAGATGCCGCGCAGGCCGGTCGCATGGTTCGTTTCATGAAAGGTGGAGCTTGATGACATTGGTCCTCTATGCCCTGGGGGCGGTGGGGTTCGGGGCGGCGGCGCGAAAGGCTCAGAAACGGCTGCAGCTGTCCAAGGCCAAGCACCCGTCCTTGCGCGGGCACTCGAACATCTCGCGGTTCGTCGCGCGGCTGGTGCCGTTCTACGAGTACGGCGAGCAGCGGTTCTTCCGCTGCGACGGCGCGCCCGACGAGATCGCCGAGCAGCGCCGGTCCGGCTTCACCCGGCTGGCCGACACGTTCTCGACGCGCTTTGCGCGCACCCGGGAGCTGACCGGCGAGGTCCAGGACGGCCTGTCGGACCTGCAGTTCACGGGCGCCTACCGCGTCCCGTTCCAGTTCAGCCGCTTCGTCCGCCAGAACCTGTCCGCGGGGTCGTTCGTCGCCGAGTCGGCGGGTGTCACGATCACGGACCTGGACGGCAACGTCGCGCACGACCTGGCCGGATCTTACGGCGTCAACGTGTTCGGCTACGACTTCTACAAGGAGTGCCTGGACCGCGCCTTCGAGCGCGCGCGGGGGCTGGGGCCCGTGCTCGGGTCCTACCACCCGGTGGTGGCCGACAACGTCCGCCGGCTGCGCGAGATCTCCGGCCTGGACGAGGTCTCGTTCCACATGTCGGGGACCGAGGCGGTCATGCAGGCGGTGCGGCTGGCGCGCTACCACACGCGCCGCACGCACCTGGTGCGCTTCTGCGGGGCCTACCACGGCTGGTGGGGCGACGTGCAGCCGGGCGTCGGCAACCCCAGCAAGGCCCGCGAGACCTATACGCTGAAGGACATGGACGAGGACTCGCTGCGCGTGCTGCGGCGCCGCCGCGACATCGCCTGCGTGCTGATCAACCCGCTGCAGGCGCTGCACCCGAACGCGGCGGCGCCCAGCGACTCGACGCTGCTGGCCAGCGACCGGGCCGCCGGCTACGACCGCGCCGCCTACACGGCCTGGCTGCAGAAGCTGCGCGACATCTGCACGGCCAAGGGCATTCCGCTGATCTTCGACGAGGTGTTCGTCGGCTTCCGGCTGGCTCCCGGCGGCGCGCAGGAGTACTTCGGGGTGAGGGCGGACATGGTCACCTACGGCAAGACGCTGGGCGGCGGCCTGCCCATCGGCGTCCTGTGCGGCCGCAAGGACCTGATGAAGCGCTTCAGCGAGTCCCGCCCGGCCGACATCTGCTTCGCCCGCGGCACGTTCAACGCCCACCCCTACGTCATGACCGCGATGAACGAGTTCCTGCTGCGGCTGGACACCCCCGCCGTGCGCCACCGGTATCAGGACCTGGACCACACCTGGAACGCGCGCGCGGCCGCGCTGAACGAGCGGCTGGCGGCCGAGAGCATCCCGGTTCGGGTCGCGAACCTCTCGACGATCTGGACGGTGCTCTACACGCAGCCCGGTCGCTACAACTGGATGCTGCAATTCTATCTGCGGGCGCAAGGGCTGGCGTTGAGCTGGGTGGGCACGGGTCGGTTCATCTTCAGCCTGAACTACACCGAGGCCGACTTCGAAGCGGTGGCCGCCAAGTTCCTGGCCGCGGCCAGGGCGATGAAGGCCGACGGCTTCTGGTGGTCCGACCCCGCGCTGACGAACAAGGCCATCAAGCGCAAGGTCCTGCGAGAGATGCTGGCCGAGCGCTTCTGACCTCCGCGCCTCTCCCGCGAAACGGGGCCCGCCGAGCCGGAGGCTCGGCGGGAGGGGTCCCGACCTCCCCTCTCGACTAGGCGTGCTGCTTGTTGTCGACCAGCTCGCCGCGCATCAGGTAAATCGGGGCCCTCCAGTACAGCATGATGTCGTGGAAGGGGTCGGTCAGGATCTTGGTGAACCAGGCCAGGCCGGTCCGGACGCTGCGGATGAAGAACAGCTGAACGGTGCGGAAGATCAGCGCGCCGCCGGCCAGCACAAGCCACAGGCGGGCCAGGTGATCGCAGAAGGTCGACACGTTGGTCCAGGGCTGGCTGAAGATCCCGAAGAAGGTGGGCGTGAACGCCAGGATGACCGGGATCAGCCCCCAGATGCTGTGGAGGATGACCTTCCGGCGCAGGTTGAAGCCGACCTTCACGCTCTCCTTGTACTCGTGGGTCGTCTGGTTCTTCGGGTCGTAGCCCTTCGGCTCGAAGAAGAAGTGCCCGATCTGGCGGGAGCACATCGAGAAGGTCCAGCCAAACAACGTGGCAATGACCGGGTGCTTGAACAGCAGCGCGTACGACACCACGAAGCTGCAAGCGCTGATCAGGTGCAGCGTCTGGTTGATGCGGCTGCGGTGATAGAACCGATGGTCATCCCAACGCTGCTCGGCGAGTTCCTCGAAAAAGCCTCTCATGTGTTCTCCTTCGCTCGAAAGAGCCTCAACGGACTGTGCCCCATTAGCGGGCAATTGCCCGTTTTACGAAGCGAACTTTGAGTGACTTTTCTGTTCGTTACGTGACAGCGCCGACACGGGTTCGGGACTGCTGCGGACCAGCCAGAGGCTGACCCACACGCCCGCGCTGAAATACAGCGACATCCAGGCGATCTCGTCGTGCCAGAGGTCCCACTGGCGGGTCAGGACCGTCCGGCTGGACGCATCGCGGATCCCTTGCGGCAGCGACAGGTACTGGCGCGCCCGAGCCTGGTCCGCCCGCCAGCGGCGGAAGTACATCGGCACGTCCGAGACCGACATGAACACGATGTAGGGAATGATCATCCCCGCGGTGGCCTGCGCGAACGACCGCCAGGTCGGCGCCGCCCGCTTGAGCACGCTGGCAACGACCAGCGCCGACGCCAGCGTCCAGGTCGACTGCTCGAGGACGTTGCCCAGGAAGTTGGTCGTCAGCACCGCATACCAGGAGAAGGCTTCGGCGACGCCGATCATGGGCACCAGGAATCGCCCCACGTACCAGCCCAGGTCGCGCGTCCCGGGGGGCGCCCCCTCGCGCAGGACCAGCGCCCACTGCGCCATGAACGCCATCTCGGCTACGGTGGCCACCGATCGCCCGATCATCACGGTCGACCACCAGCCGTCGAAGATCACGATTCGCTGAACGTCGGCGCGCGGCCACAGCGACCGGAAAGCGCACCCCAGCACGAACAGGCACGACAGCAAGAACAGCCGGCGCCGGTAGCGGCCCGCCTTCTCGGGGACGTCCGGGCGGACCTCCTCGATCAACCGCCGCCCGATCGAGACCAGAAACGCCAGGTTGCACACGACGATCGCGCGCAGCAGCCAGATCCAGATCGTGATTCCCGGCGAGGTGTTGATGCTCATCGCCGGACGACGGAGCCCATCATCACGCCGCGTTCGCCAGCCAGGCGATCGCCATCTCCTCGGCCCAGTAGTGCGCCCGCCAGGGCCACGGCCCCGACACGAAACCCGTATGGCCGCCCCACGCCGTCACCTGAAATCGGACGCTGGCCGACGCCGCCGCGCGCGCCCGCGCCACCCCGTCGCTGGGGAAGAAGGGATCGTCCTCGGCGCTGATGCACAAGGTGGGGGTCGCGACGCACGGCAGGTATCGGATGGCGCTGGCGCGGGCATAGTACTCCTCGGCGCTGGCGAAACCGTGCAACGGAGCGGTGACAAAGCGATCGAACTCCGCGAACGTGCGCGCGGCCCGGATGCGGGCGGTGTCCAGGTGCGCGGTCTCGTAAGGGAAGCGCGCCACCACGTCCAGCGCCTTGGGTTTCAGCCGGTGCAGGAAGTGATAGGTGTAGACCCGTGCCGACAGGCGCTCGAGGTGGCGCGAGGCCGCGGCCAGATCGTACGGCACCGACAGCGTGGCCGCCGCGCGGATGGGCGCCGCCGCCCCGCGCTCGCCCAGGTACTTGATGAGCACGTTGCCGCCCAGCGAGAACCCGACGGCGTAGAGCGGGCCTCCCGGCTCGCGCGCGGTCAGCGTGCGCACGACCAGGTCCAGGTCCTCGGTGTCCCCCGAGTGGTACAGGCGCGGCCGCCGGTTGGACAGACGACGCGAGATGTCGAGCGGATCGCGGGCGCACGACCGGAAGTTGAGGACGGTGCAGCTCCACCCGGCCGCCCCGACCAGCAGCGCCAGCCCCTGGGTGTGAAGCGAATAGGCGCTCCCCTCCAGCCCGTGGAGCAAGAGAACCCGCGGCGCCCCGGGCGGCCCGCCGGCGTGGTCCAGCGCCAGGTCGTCGCCATCGGGAGTCCGCAAGACCTCACGCGAGAAGCGCACCAGCCGCCGCGATCGGGCCAGGCGCGCCCAGATCGTCTGGCCCGTCGGTCCGGGGAGCCACCAGGGCGCCGTCGAGGGGGCTGCGTCCATGGGACCCTATATAGAGGTTGCGCAGCCTCGATCCGCAAACTAAAAGTCGGAGATGAGCTCATCCGGCGAAGCCGTCGGCACGGACGGAAATGGCAAGACGCCGGCCAAGGCGCCGGCCGTTGACCGGGGGCCGGGCGCCGCTGCACCGACCGCCGAGACCGCCGGCAAGAAGAAGAGCCGCCGGCCGGCGATCTTCGCCGTGCTGGGGCTGCTGGTCGTCATCATCGGGATCTACTGGCTCTACTCGCGTCACTTCGAAGACACCGACAACGCCCAGATCGACGGCAACATCAGCAACATCGGGCCGCGAGTCGCCGGCACGGTCACGAACGTCTACGTGCTCGAGAACCAGCCGGTGAAGGCCGGTGACCCGCTGCTCGAGATCGACCCGACCGATCTGACGGTGGCGGTCGCGCAGGCCAAGGCCGCCGTCGCGCAGGCCGAAGCCCAGCTGCAGGCCGAGGATCCGACGGTGTCGATCACGGAGACCTCGAACACCACCGCGGTGGTCGGCGCCTCCTCGGAGATCCTGTCGGCCACCGCCGGACTGACCGCCGCCCAGAGGGACGTCGAGCAGCTGACCGCGCGGCTGGCGTCGGCCGAGGGGAACGCGCGCCTGGCAGAGATCGAGCGCAAGCGCGGCGAGGATCTGGCCAAGGCGCAGGCGATCCCCCGCGCCGACCTGGACCGCCGCGTGACCACCGCCGAGACGGCCGAGTCGGAGGTGCAGGCGGCACGGCAGGCGCTGGCGTCGGCCAAGCAGCGGATCTCGCAGCAGGAGGCGCAGGTCGACGCGACCAAGAGCCGCCTGCAGGAGGTGCGCAGGAACGCGCCCCGCCAGGTCGAGACGCGAAAGGCCTCGGTGCAGTTCCGGCAGGCCAACCTGGACCTGGCGCGGGCGCAGCTGGCCCAGGCCGAGCTGAACCTGGGCTACGCCAAGGTGCGCAGCCCGGTGGCCGGCGTGGTCGCCAAGAAGGCCGTCAACATCGGCGACCACGTCTCGCCCGGACAGCAGCTGGTCGCCGTGGCCCAGACCGGCGACCTGTGGGTAACGGCCAACTTCCGCGAGACCCAGATCGAGCACATGCGGGTCGGGATGCCGGTTCGGATTCACGTCGACGCCTTCGCCGTCGACTACAACGGCACGATCGAGAGCATGGGCGGCGCCACCGGGTCGCGGCTCAGCATCCTGCCGCCCGAGAATGCCTCGGGCAACTACGTGAAGGTCGTGCAGCGCATCCCGGTGCGGATCCACCTGGATCCTGGGCAAGAGGGGCTCGAGCGCCTGCGCCCGGGCATGTCCGTGGAACCGAGGATCCGCGTCCGGTGAGCGCCGCCGGCTCGGCCACCGCGGCGCCACAGCGCCCCGCCTACTTCGAGACCGGGTGGACCAACGGGCACAACCCGTGGGCCATCGCCCTGGTCGTCACCATGGCGACCTTCATGGAGGTGCTGGACACCAGCATCGCCAACGTGTCGCTGCCGCACATCGCCGGCAACCTGTCGGTCAGCCAGGACGAGGGGACCTGGGTGCTGACCTCGTACCTGGTCTCGAACGCGGTGATCTTGCCGATCAGCGGCTGGATCGCCTCGAAGGTCGGGCGCAAGCGGTTCTACATGTCCTGCGTGGTGCTGTTCACCACCAGCTCGTTCTTGTGCGGGATCGCGCCGTCGCTGGGCGCGCTGATCTTCTTCCGCGTGCTGCAGGGGCTGGGCGGGGGCGGCCTGGGCCCCAGCGAGCAAGCCATCCTGGCCGACACGTTTCCGCCCGCCAAGCGCGGCATGGCGTTCGCCGTCTACGGGATGGCCGTGGTCCTGGCGCCGGCCATCGGCCCCACGCTGGGCGGTTTCATCACCGATCACTTCAACTGGCGCTGGATCTTCTTCATCAACGTCCCGGTCGGGCTGATCTCGCTGACGCTGACCCAGCGGCTGGTCAGCGATCCGCCCCACGTGGTGGCGGCCAAGGCCAAGACCGGCGGGATCGACTACATCGGGCTGGCGCTCATCGCCGTGGGTCTGGGCGCGCTGGAGATCGTCCTCGACAAGGGGCAAGAGGACGAGTGGTTCGCGTCGCCGTTCATCACCCTGTCCTCGGTCGTCGCGGCCGTGGCGCTGATCTCGTTCGTCCTGTGGGAGCGAAAGCAGGAGCACCCGGTCGTCGACGTGAACATGTTCAAGAACCGCAACTTCGCCGCCGCCAACGTGATGATGTTGACGCTGGGCGTGGCCCTGTTCGGATCGACGGTGCTGCTGCCCCAGTACCTGCAGGTGCTGATGGGCTACACGGCCCAGCAATCCGGCATGGCGCTCTCCCCGGGCGGTTTCGTCGTCATCCTGCTGCTGCCGTTCGTCGGGATGCTCGTCTCGCGCGTCGACAACCGCTACATGATCGGGTTCGGTTTCGTGATGCTGTCGTGGTCGCTGTTCTACATCACGAGGCACCTTTACGAGGGGATCGACTTCCGGACGGCCGTCGAGCTGCGGATCTTTCAGTCCATCGGCCTGCCGTTCTTGTTCATCCCGATCAACACGCTGGTCTACGCCGGCGTGCCGCCTGAAAAGAACAACGCGGTCTCGGGGATCGTGAACCTATCGCGCAACATGGGGGGCGACATCGGGATCGCGGCAGTGACCACGCTGATCGCCCGCCGCACGCAGTTTCATCAGGACATTCTGGTTTCGCGGACGCACAACTACGACCCCACCTTCACGGCGCGCCTCGCGGGTCTGACGCAGACGTTCGAGCGGGCCGGCTCCTCGGCGTTCGATGCCACCAAGAAGGCGATGGCGCTGCTGTATTTCCAGGTGCAGCGGCAGGCCACCACGCTGGCCTTTCTGGACGCGGTGAGGATGCTGGCCGTCGCGACGGCGCTGATGATCCCGCTGCTGTTCCTGACCCGCCGGCCTCCTCGCGCGGGCGGCGCGCCGGCGGCTCACTGACCTGAGAACCTCGCTCGAGTGCGAATAATGAGCTTGCGTTTTGCAGACCGGCAGCGCAACGATGCGCGGCATGCCTGGCTGGGCGGCATGCCGTAGAAAGCATAACGGTTTCGAAACCGCAATTCGGTCCAAGCAGAATGGTTTCGAAACCCGGCCGACGGTCGCGGCACCCTGGCCATGAGACCGCTCCGCGTCCTTCTCGTCGAGGACGATCCGAACGACGCCGACCTGATCTGCCTGGCCTTGCAGCGCGGCGGTTACGAACCTCGCACCCGCTGCGTCGAAACCGCTGACGGGCTGCGTTCAGCCCTGGCGGAGCAGCCCTGGGACGTCGTCCTCTCCGACTACAGCCTGGCCACCTTCAGCGGACCGGACGCGTACACGATCGTCCGCGACAGCGGGCTGGACCTGCCCTTCCTGATCGTCGCCGGCCCGACCGGCGAGGACGTGGCCGCCGAGGCGATGCGCGCCGGCGTGCGCGACTTCCTGCTGAAGGGGCACCTGGGACGGCTGGTGGCCGCCATCGAGCGCGAGCTGCGAGAGGCCGAGATCCGGGGCGAGCGGCGCAACATGCAGGAGCAGCTGCTGATCGCCGAGCGCATGTCCTGGGTC
>Ga0335083_10006594_pt1 | contig 14449 bp, 9 predicted proteins | sample Lox_Sample_42_FD_206716 | JGI IMG/M metagenome (GOLD analysis project Ga0335083, IMG submission 206716) | Soil microbial communities from Loxahatchee National Wildlife Refuge, Florida, United States - Lox_Sample_4.2 | ecosystem: Environmental > Terrestrial > Soil > Wetlands | place: USA: Florida...
CAGCTCAAACGCATGGAGTCGTCCACCCAGAAGGGCTTCGGCAGCATCGTCTCCATCCTGCCCGGCCGCGTGATCGTGCTCCAGACCACCCCCGGCACTCCTTCGGCGCGTAGCGGCCTCGCCCCCGGCGACGAGATCCTGGCCATCAACGGCTACGTGATCGCTCAGCTCGATCTCGATCAGCTTCCGCAGCTCCTCGAGCAGTCCCGCCAGCGCCCGGCGCAGCTCGATGTGCGCCGCGGCGGAACCTCGGCCCTGCTGCACTTCACCCTCACGCCGGAAGAGATGCAGTCGGCCAGCGTCGATCGCACCTTCTTTGTGGGCGCCGGCATCGGCTATATCCGCGTCGCCAGCTTCGAAGAAAAGACCGCCGCGCAGTTGAAGGAGGCCATCGAAAAACTGGGCGGCGATCGCCTCTCCGGCCTCGTGCTCGACCTGCGCAACAATCCCGGCGGCGTGCTCACCTCGGCGGTCGATACCTCATCGCTGTTTCTCCAGCCGGGAATGAAGATCGTCACCGTGCGCGGCCGCCACGTCCCCGAAAAGAGCGAGGTCGTCCCCTCGATCGCTGCGCCCTACGGCTTCAAGCTCGCCATCCTGGTGAACGAGAAGACCGCCAGCGCCTCGGAGATCGTCTCCGGCGCCATGCAGGACCACGACCGCGCCACCATCCTGGGCACACCCAGCTTCGGCAAAGGACTCGTGCAAAGCGTGTTTCCGCTCAGCGAAGGCGCCGGCCTCGCGCTCACCACCGCGCTCTACTACACGCCCAGCGGGCGCTCGATCCAGAAGCCGCTGGATGCCTCGCGCTTCGAGCTCGGCGCCGCCACCGCTCACCCCAACGAGCAGAGCGAGTTTCACACCGATAAGGGCCGCACAGTCGCGGGCGGCGGCGGCATCCAGCCGGATATCACCGTCTTTCCCGAACAGATGAACCGCCTGCGCGCCGTGCTCGACGCCAGCGCCTCCTTCACCACCTTCGCCACTCAGTACCTGCGCGACCACAAAGTCACTGCCGAATTCGAAGTGACACCCGAAATTCTGGATCAGTTCCGCGCGTTCCTCTCCGAGCGCCAGATCCGTCCGGGCCTCAACGAATGGCTGCCGGAGCGCGACTTCGTCACCAGCCGGCTGAAGACGGAAATCTTCAACCAGGCACTGGGCGTGGAGAAAGGTGACGAAGTAGAGGCCCAGCGCGATCCGGCTATCCTAAAGGCTGTAGAAGTTCTGTCAAAATGATACGGGGAGACTCGCATGGCCACGTTGACCGCACCTGTTTCCATATCGCACGAAAACGAAAAGAACCCATGGCTCGCCGCCGCTGCGCGCTTTGAAGAGGCCGCGAAGCGGCTTAAACTCGACGACGGCATGCGCAAGGTGCTGGGCACGCCCGCCAAGGAGATCACTGTCCACATTCCGGTGCAGCTCGACGACGGGCGCCTGGAAGTCTTCACCGGCTACCGTGTGCAGCACTCGGTGGCCCGCGGGCCGGCCAAAGGCGGCATCCGCTTCGCTCCCGATGTCACGCTCGACGAAGTCCGCGCGCTGGCCTCCTGGATGACCTGGAAATGCGCCGTGGTCAACATCCCCTTCGGCGGCGGCAAGGGCGGCGTGATCTGCGACCCCAACATTCTCTCCAACAGCGAGCTCGAAAAGCTCACGCGGCGCTACACCGCCGAGATCATCGATTTTCTCGGGCCGGAGCGCGACGTACCCGCGCCGGACGTCAATACCAACGAGAAGGTCATGGCCTGGATCATGGACACGTACTCCATGCACCAGCGCCATACCGTCACCGCCGTGGTCACCGGCAAGCCGATGTCGCTGGGCGGGTCGCGCGGCCGTCCCGAAGCCACGGGACGCGGCTGCATGATGGTCACCCAGCGCGCGTTGAAGCTCCTGGGCATGAAGCCCGAGGATACCCGGGTGGTGATCCAGGGCTTCGGCAACGTCGGCGGCATGGCGGCCAAGCTGATGACCGCGGTCGGCTTCAAGATCGTGGCCATCGTCGAGTACGACGGCGCCGTCTACAATCCCAACGGACTCGATATCGCCGCCCTGCAGCGCCACCGCAAAGAGTCCGGTTCGATCACCGGATTTCCGGGCGGTGAAGACGTCGACCGCGTGGAAGCCATGTTCCTCAAGTGCGACGTGCTGATCCCGGCGGCCACCGAAAACGTGATCACGTCGCAGAACGCCGACCGCATCCGCTGCAAAATCCTATGCGAAGGCGCTAATGGCCCGACCACGCCCCTGGCCGATGAAATTCTGGCCGACAAAAAAGTTTTCGTGATTCCCGACATTCTCGCCAACGCCGGCGGCGTGACCGTCTCATACTTCGAGTGGGTGCAGGATCGCCAGGGCTTCTTCTGGAACGAGGCCTTGGTCAACCAGCGTCTGCAGGAAATCATGGACGAGAGTTTCGACGCCATCGTGCAGTACGCCGACACCCACCGCGTGAACAATCGCATCGCCGCGTATATGGTGGCGCTGGACCGCGTGGCCGACGCCATCAAGCTGCGAGGCATCTACGCTTAGCGACTCCGCCAAGCCCCTGATGCAGCAGTACAACACTGCCAAGCAGCAGATAGGCAATGCGCTGCTTCTCTTCCGGGTCGGCGATTTCTACGAGCTGTTCTACGACGACGCCATCCTCGCCGCGCGCGAGCTCGAAATCACCCTCACCTCGCGCGACAAGGAAAAGGGCGCTCCCATTCCGATGGCCGGCGTCCCCCACCACTCGGCCGACAGCTACATCGCCCGCCTCATCCAGAAAGGCTACCGGGTAGCGATCTGCGACCAGGTGGAAGATGCCAAAGTTGCCAAGGAAGCCCGCCGGCCGGTGCGTCGCGAGATCACCCGCGTGGTTACGCCGGGCACCGCCATGGATGCCGCCCTGGTGCGCTCGCGCGAGAACAACTACCTGGCTGCGGTCGGAAAATCGGGCGCGCGCTCGGCAGTCGCCCACGTGGACGTCTCCACCGGCGAGTTCCGCGTAACGGAAGTCGAGCCGGCCGAAGTCGTGGGTGTGATTGAGCAGCTCGGCGCCCGCGAGGTGCTGTTCCCCGGCGATCTGCCGCTCCTCAACGGCGAAGATCGCGGCGGACCGCGCTTCGTGCGCACCGAAGTGGAAGACTGGGTCTTCACCGCCGACTACGCCGCGCGCACCCTGCGCGAGCATTTCAAGCTGCTCTCGCTCGATGGCTGCGGCCTGGCCAACCGTCCGGCCGCCGTCGGAGCGGCCGGAGCCATTCTTCACTACCTGCGCGAGACGCAGCGTGCCACGCTCGATCACCTCGACCGGCCCGCCTACTACGACCGCGCTGATTCGATGGTCTTGGATGCCGTCACGGTGCGCAATCTCGAGCTCGTCGAACCGCTGTTTGCCGCCGACGCCGGCGCTCAGGCCCAGCCGACTCTGCTCGGCGTGCTCGATCAATCGCTCACCGGGATGGGCGGGCGGCTGCTGCGCCAGCGCCTGCTGCGCCCCTCGATGGACCGCCCCGAGATCGAACAGCGCCTGGATGCCGTGGGCGAATTGCTCCAGCAGACCATCCTGCGGGCGGAATTGCGCAAGCAGCTCGGCGGCATCCTGGATATCGAGCGCCTGCTGGCCAAGGTCACGCTCGGCACCGCCGGCCCCCGCGATCTGCTGGCGCTCGGGCGATCCATCGAAAAGATCCCTGCGCTCAGGCGTTGCTTCGACACCCAACAGGCGGCTCGTCTGCGGGCGATCCACGGCCGCCTCGACGATCTGGCCGACGTGGCCAATCTCATTCTGGAATCGATCGCCGACGACCCGCCGATGAACATTGCCGACGGCGGCACCATCCGCGCCGGCCACAGTGCCGATCTCGACGATTTGCGCGATCTGAGCCTGAACGGCCGCCAGTACATCGCCCAGATCGAGGCCCGCGAGCGGCAGCGCACCGGGATCCAATCGCTCAAGGTGCGCTTCAACAACGTCTTCGGCTATTACATCGAAATCACGCGCGCTAACCTGCACCTCGCGCCGGCGGACTACGAGCGCAAGCAGACCCTGGCCAACGCCGAGCGCTTTACCACGCCCGAGCTCAAGGACTACGAGCGCAAGGTGCTCGATGCCGAGGAGAAGATCCTCTCGCTCGAGAAGGACCTCTTCGCGGAGATCCGCCGGCGCACGGCCGCCGAAGCGCAGCGCATTCGCGCCGTGGCGGCGGCGGTGGCCGAATTGGATGTGACCGCGGCTCTGGCCCAGGTGGCGGCCGAAAATCGCTACCACCGCCCCGTTTTTTCCGACACCGGCGAGATGCGCATCATGGCCGGCCGCCATCCCGTGATCGAGCGCCTCGCCGACCAGGAAGCCGGGCGCTTCATTCCCAACGATCTCTACCTGAACGATTCCACCGACCTGATCGCCATCATCACCGGACCCAACATGGGCGGCAAAAGCACCTACCTGCGGCAGGCGGCGCTCATCGCGCTCATGGCGCAGACGGGATCCTTCGTGCCCGCGGAATCGGCCAGCCTGCCTGTCATCGACCGCATCTTCACCCGCATCGGCGCCAGCGATAACCTCGCCCGCGGACGCTCCACCTTCATGGTGGAGATGACCGAGACCGCGGTGATCCTCAATACGGCGACCCCGCGCAGTTTTATCGTGCTCGACGAGATCGGCCGCGGCACGGCCACCTACGACGGCCTCGCGCTGGCCTGGGCGGTCGTGGAGCACATTCACACGCGGACGCGCGCCAAAACGCTCTTCGCCACTCACTACCACGAGCTCACGGAACTGGCCGAACAGCTCACCGGCGTGCGCAACCTGATGGTGAGCGTGAAGGAGGCCGGCGATCACATCATCTTTTTGCGAAAGGTCGAGCCGGGCAAGGCCGACCGCAGCTACGGAATCGAAGTGGCGCGCCTGGCGGGACTGCCGCTGAGCGTGATCGAGCGCGCGAGGGACGTGCTCAAGCTGCACGAGCGCACCGAGCATGTGGCCGCCGAGGAGCTGGCCAAACCTCCGGACCAGGGACCGATGCAGATCCAGCTTTTCGAGCCGTTAGGATACGGAATCGCGGAGCGAATCCGTGAGTTGAATGTGGACGAACTCCGCCCGATCGAAGCGTTACAGTTGTTGAACGACCTGCAAAAGGAGCTGAAGCGTTAGTAGGGTAGGCCTCCCGGCCTGCCCCCGCGCCGCAGGCGCGCTCCGGGTTGACTATGCGCATAGCAGGCATCATGAGCGGCACTTCACTCGACGGCATCGACGTAGCCATCGTCGAGATCCGCGGCCGTCGCGTCCGGACCATCGGTTTCACCGAAACTCCCTACTCCGCCTCCGTGCGGGAAGCGATCCTCGCGGTCTCCAATACCGATACCCACACCGCCGCCATCTCGCGCCTGAACTACCAGCTCGCCGAGCTCTACGCGAAAGCCGTGCTCCGCGCCGTCCGCAAGTTTGGCGCCGTCGCGCTGATCGGCTGCCACGGCCAGACCATCTACCACGAAGGCCGTTCGAACACCATGCAGATCGGCGAGCCGGCGGTGCTGGCGGAGCGCACCGGCGTGCCGGTGATCTCGAATTTCCGGGCACGCGACATCGCCGCGGGAGGACAAGGGGCGCCGCTCGTGCCCTACGTCGATTACCTGCTGTTCCGTCATCCGAAGCGCAGCCGCGTTGCCCTGAACATCGGTGGAATCGGCAACGTCACGCTTCTCCCCGCGGGCTGCGCGGCCGAAGAAGTGATCGCTTTCGACACCGGCCCCGGCAACATGGTGATCGACGGCCTGGCACGCGAGGCCGGCCTTCGCTGTGATCTCGGCGGCAAACTCGCCGTTTCGGGAAACGTCAACACTGCCCTGCTGGACGATCTTCTTCGCGATCCCTACTACCGCCGCAAGCCGCCGAAAAGCGCCGGGCGGGAACAGTATGGAGCCGAGTTCATCGCGCGTCTGAAGGCCACCGGTATCCCGCTGCCCGACCTGATCGCGACAGCAACGGTGTTGACCGCCGCGACGATTGCGATCGCGGTGGGGCGCACGGACGAGCTGATCGCCTCGGGAGGCGGTGTACACAACCCGCAAATCATGGCACACCTGGCCGGATTTCTACCGGGTGTGGCAATTTCCAGCTCTACCGACTATGGGATTGATGCCGATGCGAAAGAGGCGATCGCATTCGCCGTGCTGGCTCACGAAACCTGGAAACGGAAAGCGTCCAACCTGCCGTCGGCAACCGGAGCAAGCCGGTCCGTGATCCTCGGGTCGATCACGCCTTAGCGAAACGCGGGTTCCACCGCGGCGGGTGGCGCGACTTCGACCGGCTCTCCGATTCTCATCGATCTCCAGTCGTAAGCGAATTCCTTGCCGCAGTCGAGACAAACCACATACATGCGGTTGGCGCCGGCGTTCGCAGCGTGGGCACCCAGCTTGCGCCCGCGAGTGATCGGGAACGTGGTCCTGCGGTGGGCGCACCCGAAGAAAGTGGCAAACAGCGTCTGAAGCATCGCGAGCCTCCCACAGAATAAGATTCGTTCCCGCGGCCGCTAGTTTCACTATCTTGTAAGGTGTTGTACCAATCAGGACAAACGGTACGCGATGGAACGCGCGATGGCTTCTCCGTGAAAGCGGCCGTTTTCGATAAATATCTCGTTGGTATGCATACCGGCGACGATTACTCCCGCCAGATAGATGCCGGCGCGCTGGCTTTCGAACGTCTCCGGATCGGTGCGCGGGCGCTGTGTTTCGGGCTCCAGCGTAATGCCGGCGGAGTTCAGAAACTCCAGGTCCGGCCGGTAGCCGATCAGCGCGAAAACAAAGTCGTTCTGTAGCGAAATCTCGCCTTCAGGCGTCTCCACGCGGATTGAACTGGGGTATATCCCCTTAACTCGCGAGTTGAAGTAGGCGCGAACTTCGCCCGTCTTGATACGATTTTCGATGTTAGGCCGGATCCAGTATTTGACGCGGTCGGAGATACCCGGACCACGGTGAATCAGGGTTACACGCGCCCCCGTCCAATGTAACTCCAGTGCGGCAATCGCGGCCGAGTTTTTCGCGCCGATCACCGCCACCTCGTGGTTATAGTACGGGTGAGGCTCCTTGTAGTAATGCAGGACTTTATCGAGCTCTTCTCCCGGAACGCCTAGCCTGTTCGGTACGTCATAGTACCCGCTGGCAATCACAATCTTGTGCGCGCGATAAGTCCGATGACATCCCATCCGGTCGCTGGTGAACACTTGAAACGCGTTGTCCTCGCCCTCGATCCGCTCCACCCTCTCGTACTGATGAATATTGAGACGGTAGTGTTCTGCAACCCGCCGGTAATACTTCAGCGCCTCGGTGCGGTTGGGCTTCTCGTTGAGGCTGGTCATCGGGATGTTGCCGATCTCGAGCAGCTCCGGTGTGGTGAAGAACGTCATGTGCGTGGGGTAGTGGTAAATCGAGTTGACCACGCACCCCTTCTCGATCAGGACAGTCTTCACACCGCGCTTCTGGAGCTCGATTCCACAGGAAAGACCTGTCGGTCCGGCGCCGATCACCAGCGCGTCAAACGCTTCGGTCACAGCTTGCTCTCGACCTCTCTGTAGACGGCGTCCAGCGCGGCGTCGAGCCCCGAAGGATCCTTGCCGCCCGCCTCGGCCATGTCGGGCCTGCCGCCGCCTTTGCCTCCCACTGCCTGTGCCACGGCGCCGGCCAGCTTGCCCGCGTGCACCTTGGCCGTCAGGTCTTTAGTCACGGCGGCGACGATCGAGACATTGGCGTCTTGCACCGAAGCCAGCACCACTACCGCCGATTGCCACTTGTTACGCAGCGAATCCGCCAGCGCGCGCATCTGGGCGCGGTCCATGCCCTCCACGCGCGAGGCCAGCACACGGGCTCCGTTCACCGGGCGGGCCTGCGATTCGAGCGCTCCCGCGGCGGAATGCGCCAGCTTGCCCTTCAACTGTTCCACCTGCTTTTCGAGCGCGCGCTGGTGGGCAATCAGTTTTTCGACATGGTCGATCAGCTCCGGCTCGCCGGCTTTGACGATATCGGCGACGCGGCGCAGCGAGTCCGTCGATTCCTGGTACTGGCGCAGCGCGCCCTCGCCGGTGACGGCTTCGATCCGCCGCACTCCGGCGGAAATGCTGCCTTCATAAACCACCTTGCAGACCCCGATGTCGCCCGTGCGGCCCACGTGGGTTCCGCCGCAAAGCTCGCGGCTGAAACCGGGCACAGTGACCACGCGCACCTGCTCGCCGTACTTCTCGCCGAACAGCGCCATGGCGCCCGTCGCGATGGCCTGGTCCAGCGGCAGAATATCGGTGTTGACTTCGATGTTCTTGAGGATCTCGGCATTCATCAGCCGCTCGACCTCTTCGATCTCGGCGCGGTCCATGGCCGCGTAGTGAGTGAAATCGAAGCGCAGGCGGCCGGGATCGACCACGCTGCCGGCCTGCTTGACGTGCGTGCCCAGCACCTGGCGCAGCGCGGCGTGCAATAGGTGCGTCGCGGTGTGATTGCGCCGCGTGGCGGCGCGCAAGGGCGCGGCGACTTCGGCGCGCAACGTGTCGCCTGCCGAAATGGCAGCGTGCGTGAAAATGCGGTGCACCGTCAAGCCGGGCACTCCCGGGAAAGCCGTCTCCACGTCGGCCACCTTGTCCCCCGCGGCGTTGTACAGCTCGCCGTGATCGCCCACCTGGCCGCCGGCTTCCGCATAGAACGGCGTGCGGTCGAAAACCAGCTCAGCCTTGACGCCGGCAGGGACCTCGTCCACCAGCTCACGGTCGCGAATCAGGCCGATCACGCGGGATTCCGATTCCAGGTCGGCATAGCCCAGGAATTTGGTCTTGCCCTGCTCCAGCAGCTTCTGGTAAGCGGGAACCACGGAGCCTTTTTCGGCGCCCTTCCAACTCGCCCGGGCGCGCTCGCGCTGCTGCTCCATTTCGACGTCGAAGCCGGCGCGGTCGATCGCCAGGCCGTGCTCGCGGGCCATGTCCTCCTGCTCGTCGAGCGCCAGCCCGTAGGTATCGTAGAGCTTGAACGAGATGGCGCCGGGGATGGTGTTGCCCTGAATCGTCTTGATGGCGTCGTTGAAAACCCTCTCGGCCACCAGGAACGTCGTGGCGTAGCGGTGCTCTTCGTCTTTCACCACGCGGGCCACCCGCTGGATGCTCTCCATCATTTCGGGATACGCGGGCTTCATCCAGTCGGCGACGAAACCGGTGAGTTGATACAGGAACGGGTCGCTCACGCCGATCATGCGCACGTTGCGCATGGCCCGCCGCATGATCTTGCGCAGCACGTACCCCCGGCCTTCGTTGGAGGGCAGCACGCCGTCGTGCACCAGGAACGCCGTCGCGCGCGCGTGATCGGCGGCGATGCGCAGGGCGGTGTCGACCCGCGCATCGGCGCCCGGCGTGACGCCGAACCGCTCGGCGGCAAAGTCGATGATCGGCCGGATGAGGTCGGTGTCGTAATTGGAGATTTTGCCCTGGAGCACGGCGGCGGTGCGCTCCAGGCCCAGACCGGTGTCGATCGACGGGCGCGGCAGCGGCGTGAGCTTGCCGCTCGCATCGCGATCGAACTGCATGAACACGAGATTCCATATCTCGACGTAGCGGCCGCCGCAATCGCTCGGGAAGACTTCGCCCTCGCAGCCAGGTTCGCTGGCTTCGGGACCCAGGTCGTAGTGAATCTCCGAACACGGACCGCACGGACCCGTATCGCCCATCTGCCAGAAGTTATCCTTCTCATCCAGGCGGAAAATGCGGCTTTTGGGTACGCCCGCCACCCTCTGCCACAGCTCCTCGGCCTCGTCGTCCTCGCGGAAAACGGTCACGTACAAGCGGTCTTTGGAGAGGCCGTATTCCCGGGTGACCAGATCCCAGGCAAACTCGATCGCGTCGGCCTTGAAGTAGTCGCCGAAGGAGAAGTTGCCCAGCATTTCGAAAAAAGTGTGATGCCGGCGCGTGTAGCCGACGTTTTCCAGATCGTTGTGCTTGCCCCCGGCGCGGACGCATTTCTGCGAAGTGGTGGCGCGCGCGTAGTCGCGTTTTTCCAGTCCGAGGAAGACGTCCTTGAACTGGTTCATGCCGGCGTTGGTGAACAGCAGCGTCGGATCGTTCGCGGGGACAAGCGAAGAGCTGCGGACAATGCGGTGTCCGCGGGCGGCAAAGAAATCGAGAAAACGTTGTCTGGTTTCGTGTCCTGTCACGGGGATCCTCGGCTGGGGAGTGGACTAAATACAATTGTAGCGGAGACGAGCGCGGCAAATCACTGCAACGCGCCGCCGCTACTCGTGACGCAGCGCGGAAATCGGATTGAGCTTCGCCGCCCGACGCGCCGGAAGCAGGCAGGCCGCGAGCGCGGCGCCGCAGAGCAGCGCAATCACTCCGGTAAGCGCGGCGGCATCGGTCGCGGGAACGTCGAAGACTTCGCTGCGCAGCACGCGCGCCAGGGCCAGGCTGCCGGCAATGCCCATGGCAAGGCCGGTGAGCACCAGCCTCGCTCCCATCGACACGATCAGGCCGAGCACATTGCCCTGGCTGGCCCCGAGGGCCATGCGGATGCCGATTTCGTGCGTGCGGCGCGCCACCGCGTACGAGAGCATGCTGTAAATGCCCACCGCCGCCAGCGCCAGCCCGAGCATCCCGAAGAACGTGAATAACGCCATGTTGAAGCGGGGCTGCACAATCTCCGAGCCGAGCACTTCCTCGAGCGTCAGCGGTCGTGTGACGGGCTGGTCCTTGTCGAGTTCGCCGACACGCACGCGCAGCGCGTTGAGCAGCAGCATCGGCGGGCCCTGCGTACGCAGCGCGAGCGTCCGGCCCGGCGGCGCCACCAGCGTGTAGGGAAGGTAGGCACCGGGCACGGGTGGATTTCGCAGCCCCGCGTTTCGCGTGTCCGCGAGGATGCCGACTACCGTGACCACGGGCACGCTGGACTTGGGAACCAGCAGTGCGCCGGGCGGTTTTTCCAGCAGGTCGATACGCACCCGCGCGCCGATCGGGCTGGTGCCGGCCGGCCACAGTTTGCCCGCGGTCTCGTTGATCAGCGCCACGGGCACGGCATGGGCAACCTCGGCCGGCGTGATCAGGCGGCCGGCGCGCAGCGCGATTCCCATCGTCCGCGGATAGTCCGGGCTCATCAGGCTGAGCATCATAGTTTGCGACTCGGCTTTCGGCTGGCCTTCGATCGTATAGCCCGATCGTGGCCCGCCGAACGGCAGCCCGCCATCGCTGATGGCCGCGGACTGCACCCCGGGCAGTTCCGCGGCGGCTGCCAGAACCCGCCCGGCAAAGCCGTTGCGCTGTTCGTAGGTAGCGTACCGCTTGGGCGCGAGTTGCAGGCCCACCATCAGGACATGCTCGGAGTGGAAGCCGGCATCGAGCCCCTGCACGTGCTGGAACCCGCGGATGGCCAGGCTCGCGCCCATCAGCAGCACCACGGAGAGCGCGATCTCGGCCACCACCAGCACCTGGCGCGTGTGGCTGCCGCTTCCGCTGCCCGATGACGTCCGGCCGGCGTCCTTCAAGGCGTCCACCAGGTCGGGCCGCGAGCATTTGAGCGCGGGCGCCAGGCCAAACACAATCCCGGTGGCCACCGAAACGCCCGCCGAAAACAGAAGCACCCAGGTGTTCACGGTGATGCGCGCCTCGTTGGGCAAATAGTACGCGGGAATCAGCAGGATGATCGCGCGCGTAATTCCGAACCCGAGGAGCACCCCGGCGATGCCGCCAGCCGCCGAAAGCACGACGCTTTCAGTGAGCAATTGGCGGAGCAGGCGCGCGCGGCCGGCGCCGACGGACATGCGCACCGCGATCTCGTGGGCGCGCGCGGTGCCGCGCGCGAGCTGAAGGTTGGCGACGTTGGCGCACGCAATCAGCAGCAGGAATCCGACGGCGCCGAACAGCAGCCGGAGGCTTGCCTTCATGCTGCTCGAGACCGCGGTAATGTCCAGATAATTCTGCAGCGAGGTGGTGAATCCGGCCTTGGGAAAGTCGTCGGGGCGGTCGTGCGCCAGGCGCAGGTGGAGCCCCTGGAGTTGCGCTTCCCCCACCTGCGGCGTCACGCCCGGCTTCAGCCGCATGATCGCGGCGGCCATGCGCCGGTCGCGAGGATCTTCCGGAAGAGCCAGCCAGCCGCCCTCGTCGGTCCACCACCCGAACCGCGGCGGCATCACCCCGATCACCGTGAAAGGCTGCTCGTTGAGCAGCAGAGTCTTGCCCACGCAGGCCGGGCTGCCGTCGAAGAGGCGCTGCCAGGCCTTGTAGCTGAGGACGACGACGGGCTCGGCCTGGCCGTCGGGCTTGATATCGGAAGGCAAAATGGTGCGCCCCAGGACCGGCGGCACGCCGAGGAATTGAAACCCATTCGCCGTGACGGAAACGGATTGAAAGCTCTCGGGCGGGCGATCGCCGGTGAGCAGCCGGATTTCGGGCAGGGTAGCCATGGTCTCGGCAAAAGCAGGGAGTTTCCTGATCTCCACGTAATCGCGCACCTGGTGCATGGAGAAGCCGCTCTGCTGCGGACGCTTCACGTCGCGAATCAGCGGCGCCCAGATTTCGCCGGGACGGGCGTAGGGATACGGCGACACGAGCACGCCGTAAACCACGCTGAAAATCGCCGTAGTGGCCCCGATCCCGAGCGCCAGCGACAGGACGGCGACAGTCGTGAAGCCCGGCGTCTTCCGCAGCACGCGCGCCCCGTACCGCACGTCCTGCCAGAGCGTTTCGATGAGTCCGAAAATGTTCATGCACCGATCCTCGCCCCGGATCAGCGCTGCGCCTCGATGGTCTCGCGCGAGACCGATACCAGCGAGCAGCCGAACGGCAGACCCTGATACTCGGCCTTCCGGGTCACGATTCTTAGACGCTGCACCCGCCGCTCGGTGACGTCGAAATCCGCGAACCCGGCGAGCTGCGACGAGGCGGCCTCGTTGGACGGGCGTCCCGGGTAGAACGAGTGGATCAGCCGCACCTGCGCATCGATGCGCGCGCGCCCGAGCGAGCCTTCCAGCGCCACCAGGGTCAGGCGGAAGTCGGCCAGTTCCACGCGGCTGCGATTGGCCGCGTGCGTCTCCTCGGTCTGCGGATAGATCCACTCGGCCAGCTTGACCGCGACCGGCTGCGGAATCTGCCACGTGGCATGCAGCGCCGTGCCCGCCGGCGGCAGGATCCGGTCCCACTCCTCGCGGCTCAGCACCAGCCAGTTCTCCGACGGAAACTCGTTCCACGTCTTGTTGTCGGTCAGCTTGCGGGCGACCAGGTGAATGGCGGGCGCTCCGGGCTCGACCCGCGGCGGCGCCGATTGCGGGTGCGGAGCGAACGCCGGCGCGCCCGGCGACGTCTGCAAGCGATCCACGATGCCGCTCAAAAACGCCAGGTGTTTCCCGCTGTCCAGCGCGCTGCCGATATCCAGTCCGCCGATGGCGGCGCGATCCGGACCGATCACGTACACGTGTACGTCTCCGATTCCCATCTTCTTGTCCGCGAATTCGCCGATGATGCGTGCCCGCTCGCCCGAGGGGTCGGCGGCTTCGTTAGCCAAGGTCACCGGCACAAAGTACCGGTTCAGCAAGTCGATCGCCTTGGTGTCGGAGAGCGGACCCGCCCTCATCCCGAAGGCCCCGCCTCAACAGCGGCCGGTATCGATCTTTCCGTCGTAGGTAAACAGATACACCGGCCGGTGAGATTTCGCAGCCGCGGCTTCAGCCGACGCCAGGTCCGGCGCCCAGCCGATTTCGTCGAAGCGCCTCTCGGCGCGTGTGGGTTGCAGCTTGCGAACCTCGCGTTCGACGGAGCTGACCAGCGAGTCGTCCTTGAGCCAGTCCTCCGCGGCGGTCAGAAGAACGCCGGTAGCGGCTATTGCGGCCAGATAGCGCATCCCAATTTCCCTCTGCTGCCAGTATAGCGATGAGCCGCCGGTGTGCGCTCTGTCCATTTGTTATCGTTCGCTCAGAGAAGCAATTCTCAGGTAGCATCCATGACCGTCACCGTGAAAACCAAGGCCGTCCTGACTGTACCGCCGCAGGTACGCCGTCGCGCGGGCGCGCGATCGAAGCACTGAAGGACGCGCCAGGGAATGTGCAGCGTGCCTTTGAAAAGCAGCTTCGGTTCCTCGCTTTCAACCTCCTGCACCCGTCGCTGCGCGCCAAGAAATACGATGAAGTCAAGGACCTGTGGCAGGCCCGCGTCAACAAGGGTTGGCGTTTTTATTTCACCATCGTGGACGACACCTATCACGTTGAAGATGTCATCCCGCACCCCAAGAATCAACCAATCGGCCCAACGACTCCTGTGTCAATTGTTGACCCTTTGTGGTGGGCGCTCGCGGGCTCGAACCGCGGACCTTCTGCTTGTAAGGCAGACGCTCTAACCAACTGAGCTAAGCGCCCGTGAGTGGCTACACGATCAGTGTAGCATCCGCGCACCCACGAGCAGCCTCAATGCCGACCACCGTGCCGATGGCGTGCACCGCCTCGTTACAC
>Ga0335083_10006595_pt1 | contig 14446 bp, 12 predicted proteins | sample Lox_Sample_42_FD_206716 | JGI IMG/M metagenome (GOLD analysis project Ga0335083, IMG submission 206716) | Soil microbial communities from Loxahatchee National Wildlife Refuge, Florida, United States - Lox_Sample_4.2 | ecosystem: Environmental > Terrestrial > Soil > Wetlands | place: USA...
TGTCGACGTCACTGATGCCGACGCGCTGGAGGCGTTCGTCCGATCGTCCGCTGACGCGCTCGGCGGCCTTGACCTGCTCGTTGCCAATGCGGGCGGACTGAGCGGCGGGCCTCAACTGTCGGCCATCGGCGGCGACGACTGGCGATACACGCTCGACATCAACGTGACGCACCCCGCCATCGCCGCCCGAGCGGCGCAACCACTGATGGCTGAGAGCGGTGGCGGGGCGATCCTGTTCATCGCCTCGATCGCCGGCATGCATGCCTGGACGCGGCCTCACTACGGTGCCGCGAAGGCGGCGGAGATTCACCTCGCCTCATCCCTCGCCCTCGCCCTCGCGGCGGACGGCATCCGGGTGAATGTGATCAGCCCCGGGTCGATCATGTTCCCGGGGTCCAACTGGGAGCGCCTGGCCGAAGACGAGGACGCGTTCAATCGCTGGCTCGATCATGAGTTCCCGTTCAAGCGACTCGGTACCGATCAGGAAATCGCCGACGTCGCATGCTTCCTCCTTTCCGAACGCGCATCGTGGGTGACCGGGATCAACGTTCCGGTCGACGGCGGTCAGACCGCACCGAACATGCTGACCACGCAACCGATGGCCGGTGCATGGGCCAATCGCTGAAGGAACGTTCCGTGCACGCCGACCCGCCCCAAGGCGCGGTCGCGGTCGACGCGACGCGCCTGCGCCGGGCGCTCGCAGACGAGGAGCGTAGGTTCGCCGAGACGACGGCCGGGTCTCATCATCTGTACCGCTCCGCGCGGGAGGTCCTGGTCGGCGGAGTCCCTTCCAGCTATCAGTCAGGTAACCCCTGGCCCCTCTATCTCTCTCACGGGAACGGGCCAGTCGTGTGGGATGTGGACGGCACCGACCGCATCGATTACCACGCCGGTTTCGGCGCGATGGTTCAGGGCCACGCACATCCGGTCCTGGTGAGGGAAATGCACACCCGTTACGCAAAGGGGTCGCATATGGCGGCCCCGACCGAGGACGCTGTCCTCGTCGCCAAAGCGCTCAGTGGGCGCTGGCGCCTGCCGAGCTGGCGTTTCACCAGTTCGGGCTCGGAGGCGACGGCGGACGCCATCCGCATCGCTCGCGCCTACACCGGCCGGGATGCCATCGTGAAAACGGTGGGGTCCTATCACGGGCACCACGACGCGGTGCTGGTCGGACTGGGGACCGACGCTGCCGTTGATCCAGTCTCCGGCACGTCACGACCAGCCAGTGCCGGCATCCCCGACGCTGTGGCCGCCCAGACGCTCGCCGTTCCCTTCAACGATGCTCCCGCTCTGACGCGGTTACTTTCCGCACTATCGATACGGGATCATTTGCCCGCGTGCTTCATCCTCGAGCCGGCGTTCATGTTCGGGCTGGCCAATCCGGAGCCCGGTTACCTCGAGGCGGTCCGCGACATCACCCGTCACTACGGGGTCGTTCTGATCTTCGATGAGGTCAAGACCGGGCTGACGATCGCGGCGGGAGGCGCGGCCGAGCGTTACGGCGTGATGCCGGACATGGTCACGCTCGCGAAGGCGCTCGGCGGGGGACTTCCGTCGGGGGCGGTCGGAAGCACAGAGGAGATCATGGCGGTGGTCGAGAGCCGCCGGGTGCTTCAGGCCGGAACGTTCAACGGGAATGCACTTACGATGGCCGCTGCCCGCGCGAACCTGACCGAGATCCTGACCCCGGAGGCCTACGTCCAGCTCGAGCGGATCGGCGCGCGCATCGTCAGCGGATGCCGTGCCGTTCTCGACGAGCACGGCATCACGGGCCACACAGTGTCGGCCGGTGCTCGGGGATGCGTCGCTCTATCGGGCGGACCGATTCGCGATCACGCCTCGCTGCGCGACTACGAGCACCCGGGGCTGACGCGTTTGACGTGGTTGCATGCTGTGAACCGCGGCATCTATGTCACTCCAGCGCGCCCTGAGCAGTGGACACTATCCGTCGCGCACGCCGAGAAGGACGCCGATGTCTACGTCGAGGTGTTCCGGGAACTGGTGAGCAGTCTCACCAGTTGACACGGAGCGACAGGAATCGAGGCAGACACTGTGCGACGGCGGTTCAGCCGGCGGTCTCAGTGAATACGAGCGCGCCCGACTCGTGCACTCGCCCGTCCAGGCCAGCGTCGATGTAGGAGGTAGTCGTCGCCTCCATGATGATCGCCGGCGATGGCAGGCGATCGCCCGGCGCCAAAGCGTCGCGATCGACCACCGCGAAGTCACACCAGTCGTTCCGCTTGAAGGAGAAGGCTCGGGCCACGTCCGGGCTGCGACCAGGGGATCCCGTGGTGCCGAGGCCGGGACGTCCGGTACGGGGCAACACGGTTCGCTCGATCGCGCGGACGGTCAGCAGTTCGACCTCGAGATCGAACCGGTGCCCATAGTTGCGCTCGTAGTCCTCGCCGAAGCGAGCGGCGATCCGCTCGGGCGAGTCGGCGACTTCGCCGGCATGGAGCGAAACGGGCAACGTCAGCGTGTATTCCTGACCGGGATAGCGCAAGTCAAACTCCGCGGAGCGCACCGTGGTTCCAAGTGCCCCGCTGGCCGCCCGGGCATCGATCTGCCCGAACAGCCGATCCAGGGTCACCTCGGCCTTCGCTATGCCCGCGCCGTCGAGCTGCGAGACGATCGTCAGCGCGGCGGAGCGCACCAAGTCCTGCTCGAGCAGGCCCCAAGCGGAGAAGTTGCCGGCGTAGTTGGGGATGATGATCGTGCGGATATCGAGCTCTCGGGCCAGCAGCGAGACGAACAGCGGGCCTGCGCCTCCGTAACCGATCAGCGCGGCTTCGCGAGGATCCTCACCGACCTCGATGCTCACTGCTCGAATCGCGCCGGCCATATGCGCCGCCACCACGCGCAGGATCCCTCGCGCCGCGTCCTGAGCATCCATGCCCATCTCGGCCCCGACACGACCCACCGCAGCTCGGGCCCCGTCGATGTCGAGCCTCAGCCCGCTGGCCAGCGTCTCCCGCGCGAGCATGCCGAGGGTGACCGCCGCATCGGTGACAGTCGCGTCCGTGCCGCCGCGTCCGTAACAGACCGGGCCCGGGAGCGCCCCGGCGCTTTCGGGGCCGACGTGCAGGAGTCCGCGGTCGACCGAGGCGATCGAGCCACCGCCCGCTCCGACGGAGCGGACATCGACCCACGGCATCTGTAACGGCATACCGACGACCGCGCCCTCATTGCGGACCCTGGGGTGACCGTCGACGAGCAGACAGGTGTCGAAGCTCGTGCCGCCCACATCGGCGGTGATCGCGAGGCGAAGGCCGAGCTCGCTGCATAGCTTGCTCGCACCGACAGCGCCGGCGACCGGGCCGGACATGATCGTCTCAAACGGCCGCCGGCGCGCGTCGCCGAACGCCACGCTGCCCCCCGAGGACGTGGTGATCAAGCACTCGCCGGCGAAGTTCTCGGCTTGCAGGCCGGATTCCAGCCGCTCGAGGTAGCCCGAAACCGCCGGGCGTACGTACGCGTCGACGACTGTCGTCGAGGCCCGCTCGTATTCGCGGTACTGACCGCTCACGGCGTTGCTCAGCGAGATCGGGCCGACGAAGCCGCCGTCGCGCAACAGCTTCTCAGCTGCGAGCTCGTGCGCCGAATTCGCGTGCGAGTTGATGAATACCACCGCGACGGAATCGACGCCCTCCACGGCGAACGTCTCGGCTGCCGCGCGCACCGCTGCCTCATCGAGCGGGACCGCCTCGCTGCCATCAGCCAGGATGCGGCCGTTCACCCCGATCCGGAGGGGACGTTCGACGAGCGGCTCCGGCGTCCGGAACAGGTTGTCCCACATGTGATCGCCCGACTCATCGACGCGCAGCAGCCGGCGGATGTCGAGCACATCACGAAACCCGGCGGTGGTAAGAACGCCAACCTTGGCGCCTTTGCGCTCGAGTAGCGCGTTGAGGCCGACAGTTGTGCCGTGCATGAAGTACCTGGCCCTCGCCGTGGCGTCAGCGCCGACGTTCGCCGCAAGGACGCCACGAACCGCCTGGTCGACCGCGTCGGGATCGGATGGACCCTTTCCCACGGTGACCGTCCCGGTTTCATCGTCGAAGAAGATGAGGTCAGTGAAGGTCCCGCCCACGTCGATCCCGATGCGGGTACTCATCGGTCGATCTCCTTGAACGCATGTGGGTAGCTCACGACGGCCTGGTCGTGGCTGACGTATCCGAACCTGAGATCACGTTCGACCTCATCGCGCGAGCGCTCTGAAGGAGCCCCCCATCCGGCTCCGCCGCCGGTCTGTACGACGATGTGGGTGCCCCGCGGGATCCGCGCGCCTGTGACCTTCGTGTATTCGGTGACCTGCCCGTCGGAGTCCCTGACGAAGGCCCGGTTGCAGCGGCCGGGAAGGCCGCCGGCCAAGGCGAACGGCGGGACCTGACTCCGCTCATTCACGATCGTCAACTCCATGTCGTCCAGCGCACGCACCACGAGCTCGATTCCGAGGCCACCTCGATACCGACCCGCGCCGGCCGAGTCCGGGGAGTAGTCGGCGCTCTCGACGACCATCGGGGTCTTCGCCTCCCAGACCTCCCAGGACATGCCACGCAGGCCGGAGATACCCATGGGCATGAGCGGAGCGCCGCCGTTGCCGTATTCACGGGCGGCCGGAGCCCCTCCGACGACGTTGATGGAATCCGCCCAGAAGCCATGGACGGGATGGTTGCCCCACATCACGAGACTGACCGGCATGTCGTACCCGCCCGGGAGCCGATCGGGCACGGCGCGAGCAATCGCCTCGTTGATCGCCTCGATGAGGATGTAGTTGGGGTAGCTGGCCAGCGCGGTCGGCGATGGCCGCTGTGGATCGAACATCGAGCCGGGTCGTGTACGCAGGCTGATCGGCCGGAAATAGCCTGCGTTCGCGCGTCCGTCATCGATGGCCATCGCCAGCATCGCGCAGCGCACGGCCGAGACGACACCGACCCTGGGGCTGTTCGTGGGGCCAGGCTGAGCGTCGGGAGCGGCCGTGACGTCTACCGTGATCCCGTCCGAGCCCACCTCGACCACGACCTCGAAGGCCTCCATCACCGGCTCGATTCCGTTGTGCTCGTGCACCATCGTGCTCGTGTGACGTCCGGCGGGGAGTTGGGCCAGCACGTCACGCATCCGCGCCTCGCCCGCGTCCAGAATCACCTCCACCGCCGCATCGAACTGGTCGATGCCGTAGCGCTCGATGAGTTCGATGAGCGCGCGCAGGCCGGCGCGGCACGCACCTGCCTGGGCGCTTAGATCTCCGGCGGCCGACTCCGGCAGCCGGGTGTTGGCCAGCATCGTCCGATACAGATCTTCGTCTCGGACGCCCGCCCGGTAGAGCTTGACCCCCGGATAGATCACCCCCTCCTGGAACACGTCGGTGCTGTTGCTGACGAACGGCGCAACGGCCGCGACATCGAGGTGATGCGCCTTGATCCCCGCGTAGGCAACGATGTCGCCGTCGAGAAAGCCCGGGACCAGCACTGCGACGTCCCACTGATGGGTGCCGGTGAGATACGGATCGTTCACAACGATCACGTCGCCGTCATGAAGGCCGCCGCTGGCCGCGTAGTGCTCCACGACCGACTCGAGGCAAAGATCGAGGCTGCCGACGAACATCGGCAGCGTCTGAATCTGGGAGAGCATGCGCAGATGACGGTCGTAAAGCGCTCCGCCGCCATCGAGGACGTCGTAGATGATCGGAGAGAACGCCGTCCGCTTCAGGGTGACCAGCATCTGGTCGGCGGCGGCGTCGAGACCGTGGCGGATGATCGATGCCGTCACGGGGTCGACCCTCTGGGTCACGGACTCGCGGTCGCTCTCAGGCGTGGTGACCACGGCTCTCTCCTCTCGTCAATAGACCGTCAATACAATTTCGCTCACACCAGGTCGACGGCGTGCAGTGCCCGCTCCAGTTTCGCGAGGAACTCGTCGATCTCCGCGTCGCTGTGGCTGGCACTGAGCAGGAGCGTCCCGAAGGCGAACTGGTAAACGCCCTCATTGAGGAGGCCGAGCATGATGTTCGCCATCTTCTCCATGTCCTCCAGCATGTGCGTGCGGTGATCGACAACACGCTCTGGCGCCCAATGCATGCCGTAGAGATGTCCGAGGCCCGTCGCGTGCAGAGGTATTGCGTACTTACGGCCGATCTCGTCGATCCCAAGGCGCATCCTCTCACCGACGCGCTGCACGTGTTCGTGGACTTCGGGTGTCAACTGCTCGATCGCGGCGATCCCGGATGCCAGGGCGGTCACGTTGCCCCCGAACGTGGATGCGGCGAGCACCGGAGCCCGTCCCTCGTAGCAGTCGGGGTCGAGCAGGTCCATGATGTCGGCCCGGCCACCCACTGCGGCTTGGGGAATCCCGCCGCCGATGGACTTGCTCATGGTGGTCAAATCCGGAGTGACGCCGAAGTACGCCTGGGCGCCGCCGTATGCGACCGGGAAGGTCACGACTTCGTCGAAGATGAGGACGATGCCCAGGCGAGTGGTCACATCGCGCAGACGCTGCAAGAATTCCCTTGTCGCAGGCACCATGCCCGCTGCGCCCATGACCGGCTCGATGAGAACCGCGGCGATCTCGTCGCCGTGGCGTTCGAGAACCTCCTCAGCCAGATCCGGGTCATTGAAAGGGAACTCCACAACGTCCTGGGCGACCCCGGGCGTCACGCCGGCCGGGATTCCCGCCGAGTCGAACCCGATCGAGGAGTCGCCGACGACCAGGATGTCGGCGATGCCGTGGTACGCGCCACGTGCCTTGGCCAGCTTGTTCCGCCCCGAAAATGCCCGCGCGAGGCGGATCGCCAGAAGGTTCGTCTCGGTTCCCGAGGCGAGAAAGCGCACTCGCTCCACCGATGCCATCCGCTCGCACAGGAGCTCGGCCATGCGCAGGGCGAGTCCCGACTCCGGGCAGCCGAGCTGCACGGCGCGATCGAGCTGGGCGACGATTGCATCACGGACGTTCTCATTGCGGTGGCCGAGCGCGATCACCCAGTCGCCGATTCGCATGTCGAGGTAGCAGTTGCCGTCGACGTCCCACACGCGTGCCCCTTCGGCGCGATCCAGGCACACCGGGTAGGGCAGCTGATACCACATGCCGCCGGCGTGGCCGGTCGGAATCAACGGCTTGGTTCGCTCGAGCAGCTCGCGCGAGCATCGCGTCCGGTCGCGGTAGACGCGGACGCTCTCGGCATGCAGCTCCATGCCGGTTGGGGTTTCCGCGACGGCAGTTGATAACGGCGACACGCTTTCTCCCTCTTGACGAGTCCACTGACAACAGCACGACTGCGCGCGGGCCAATTCTAACTGAATCCAGGTCAGTTCAAGATGACTTAAGTCCACCAACCCGAAGTCGATTCAGGTAAGCTTTGGGGTCTCTGTTGACCGATTGGAGGAGGGCGGCGTGAACGAGTGCGAGCGTAGTTCGCTGCTGCGGGAGTGCCCGGACCATGTCGCCGCCGAGGAAACGGCGGGCCGGTGACCCTCTCGGTGTCCCCGGAGGCGCTCGGATCTGCCTTGAGACTCGGTGCGACGGGCTCTGCCGAGCCTGGACTCCGTTTCGCCGACGGTGTGTGCGGCTACTTCTCGAGTTCGGCGCAGGGGCTCGTAGCCGAGTGCTGCCGCACCGACGGGCCGGATGCGACAACGCGCGCGATCGCATCCATGGCGCCGTGTCAGCTAACGCTCGTCGCCGAGGCGGGCGGCGACAGCGAGTGGTGGGCCGAGGTCACCCGCGAGGCTCCCGATCACGAGCCCGAGACGATCGTGCTCTCGCTGCGCTGTGATGAGGGAGGAGCGATCAAGCGGATCGTATGCCTCGGGGCGAGCTATGTTCCCATGCCGACTGCGTCCGACGCCGGAAGCACCGCTCCCGCCCGAGCACTGTTCGAGGGTTACTTCGAAGCTCTCCAGGATTCACGCTTCGACGACGCGGCGGCATATTTTTCGATGGACACGCTCTGGGCGCATCCCCCCTATGCGGGTCGTCCGGAGCGTGAGTTGGCGGGTGGACGGCGGGAGCTGATCCATACCTTCGTGCACACGCGGGGCGTCAGCCCGGTTCGGCAAGTGATCACCGGGTTCTGGCAGGCCGGCGATCGCGTATTTATGGAGGGTGTCATCGAGGGCATCCCCGACGGCGGCAGCTTCGCCAGCACCGGGCAGCTGAACGCCTCGGGCGAGGTCAGCCGGTACGTCGCGTTCTACACCGCGGCCCGCTGGTAACCGCTCATTGCGCGTGGTACCCACCGTCGATCGGAAGCGTGTGGCCCGTAATCCACCGGGCGTCGTCCGAGCACAGGAAGGCAACAACAGCGGCGACATCCTCGGCGACCGGTAGTCCGGGCATGGGCGTCTGGTTCTCGAGCAAGCGGCGCATCGCCTGCGGATCTGGCGCGCGTTCGATGTGACCGAGCACGAGCTCGGTCATCACTGCGGTCGGCGCGATCGCGTTCACCCGAATGCCGCGCGCCGCGTATTCGATCGCGGCCGCTCGCGTAAGCCCGATCAGTCCGGCCTTCGAGAACGTGTAGGGCGTCAGGTTCGGCTTCCCCCCCAAACCGGTAGATGACGACGTGTTGACGATCGCCCCACCTCGGCCCTCAAGCATCGCTGCCAGTCCTCGGCGCAGTACGTAGAAGGCTCCATCAGCGTTCACCGCCATGACCCGCCGCCATGTGTCGTCGGTAGTCTCGTGCAGCGGCGTCTGCGCCCCGACCGTCCCGGCGTTGTTGAAGATCGCATCGACCGTGCCGAACGCACCGAGCGCTTGCGCGAATGACCGGTCGACCGAGGCTGGATCAGAGGTGTCAACCCGGACGGCAAGCGCATCGGAGAGACCCGATGCGACCGACTCGGCGCGGTCAACATCGATGTCCGCAACGACCACCGATGCTCCCTCGCGGGCAAAGCGCTCGGCGGTCGCCTTGCCGAGTCCGGCAGCACCGCCTGTGACGAACGCCACCTTGCCGACGAACCGCGGCGCGACGGGGGCCTCCTGCAGGCGGGCGTCCGCCGTCGGTGGATGTGTCGGCTCGGTCATCTCCGCGACTCCTCCTCTCGTTTTCGACGTTTGACGTCCACGTGGTCTCGCTCGTAGGCGTCGAGCAGCGCAAGCGCGCGGTCGGCCCACTTGACCTCGAGGGCAGCACGCTCTCGGTCGCCGCCGTATGCGAGATCGCGCAGCAGCAGGCTCAGTTCCTGCTCGGGACCGGACCGGCCGCGGAGGCGGGCTTCGACTCGCACGTGCTCGCGGGAGAGGATCGCCTCGCGGATGTCGTCGATCCGGGCGCGTTGGCGCCCGAACCGATCGCGGTGAGCCTCTATGTGTCTGCGAATCGCGTCGAGCGGTGCCCGATCGGCAAAGATCAGCTGAAGACGCTCAGGGTCGCGATTCGGTCTGTAGATCGGGGTCCCCGCTGCCCAGGTGGCGAGCGCATCAGTGCCGGCGTCGGTGATCGTGTAGATGCGCTTCTCGAGTTTCTCGCCGACGGGTGTCGGTGCTCCCTCGATCAGACCAGCCTCTTCGAGGCGGCGGAGCTCCGGGTAGATCTGACTGTGGGCGGCGCACCAAAAGCTCCCGCGAGCACTGTCGAGATAGAGAGCGAGGTCATAACCGGAGCACGGTGTCGTGCTCAGCTGGCCAAGGATTGCGTACCGAAGCGCCACGGTTGCCTACCTTGCAACGCCCTCGAAGGCGAGGGAGGTGGTTCGCGCCGCGTAAATTCGGACTGCGCGCTCTTGGGCGTCGACCTGCGCCGCCATCGTGAACGTTCCGAGACGCTCTCCGTATCTCGTCGTATGTCCCAGCACCACCTCGGTCTGCCCGGTTCGCGTCCACAGTTCCACGTGGTGGGCTTGACCGTCCGGCTGACGCTGATCAAGGTACCCGCGGTACTCCGCCAGGCCGCCGGCGAACTCATGTGCTTCCCCGTCGATCGAGTAGAGGACACAGAACGTGAACTCCGGTGCCAGGAGTCTGACCACTTCGCCGGGCTCGAAGTCGAGCTTTCGAAGAAAGTCAGTGATGAATGACGCCGTCATGCGAGCTCCTCATGTCCTCGCGACCGAGGTTGCGAGCTCGGCTGCGTCGCGAATTGGATCGTGACCGTCGAATGACTCGCTCAGGGCCGCGATCCTGCGGTTGGTCTCCGCCTTGGCCGGCGAGAGTTCCGTGATCTCGAGGACCGGTCCGACCGTGTTCGGACCGAGGTAGCTGAATCGTTGGCCATCAGCGCCGCTCGCGTTTCCCCACTGAACCGGCTCATATCCCCGCGCGCGGTAGGCGGCGAGCGTCTCGTCGTAATGCGCTGTCCAGATCGCCACGTGGTGCATAGCGCCGGAGACGGCACCGCAGTACAGCGAGGGCGAGTCGTCGTGCTGCTGGATGAGCTCGATCTGCACGGGGCCGGCCTGCCCATAAGCGACCGAGAGGACCTGTTCATGGGGTTCTCCCTCGAAGAAATACTCGGCGAGTTCGAACTTGCGGAAGACGAAGATCGGAGCGATGCCGATGTGCTCGTGCCAATGCGCGATCGCGTCGTCGATGTCATCGACAACGAACCCGATCTGTTGAAAGCTGACCATCAAGCCACCTCCAATTGCTTGGCTACCCACGTGCGGACCGCTCCTCGGTTGAACTCCCCGAACTCGGTGCGCGGGATCTCGTCCACGACGAGCAGTTCCTCGGGGAGCGACTCGGCCGGGATCCCACGGTCCGTGAGGACCTCGCAGAGGGCAGACAACTCGGGCTCGGAACCCGGCCGGGGCACCACGACGACCACCGCCCGCTCGCCGAGCCGGGGATCCGGTGCTCCCACCACGATCACCTCCGCGATGTCCGGATGCTCCGAGAGGAGATCGGATAGCTCGATCACGTCGATCATCAAGCCGCCGCGGCGGACGATCTCCTTGATCCGACCCTCCCACCGCAGGTAACCGCCAGGATGCTCCACGAGTAAGTCACCGGTCTTATAGAAACCGTCCGTCGTGAGGCGGGCGGCCGTCAACTCCGGCTGACCGACGTAGCCCATGAAGAACGACGGCCCGCGGCAGACATATTCACCGACCTCTCCGGGATCGAGTCGTTCACCCGTTTCGGGATCGATGACACGGTTCTCAATCCCGGGGAAGACGACGCCGTCAAAGCGAAGCCGCAACTCGGGGGGGGCATGTAACGGCGACACCGCATGTCCCATGCACTCGGACAGGCCGTAGCAACGGACGATCGGAACCCCGTACCGGCGCTCCACGTCCTCATACAGGTGGTCCGGGCCGGCACCCGACAGGATCGTCCGCATCGAGGACAGGAGATGCTCGTGACCGGGCTCGAGCTCGAGGAGGTCGAACATGTGCGTTCCGACCGTGATGCAGTACGTCCCGCCGTATTCGCCGATGGCCTCGAGCACCGGCGCTGCGCGCCAGCGCCCGAGCGGGAGCACGGACGCGCCGAGCAGCAGCGGCATGTAGACCTCAAACAACGAGCCACTGGCGTGGCCGTAAGGTCCGAACGCGACGTGAACGTCGCGTTCGGTGAACTCGCACGCGGCGGCCATCGCCTTGGCCGCCCACACCATTCCGTTCTCGGCCAAGAGGACGCTCTTCGGCGCGCCAGTCGTGCCCCCGGTCGAGAGAACCAGGCACCCGCGCCCGGGATCCCAGGCTCGCTGGTCGATCGCCGGCCCGGCGGTGATCGCTTCCTCGAACGGTGCGCCGGTCGTGAGGATGTGCCCGGGCCGTGCTTCGTTCACCGCCGCCCACTCCGGCCGCTTGAGCAAGTCCGCATGGAGGATCACGCGACACGCCCCCACTTGATCAGCGACGTTCAGCGCGAGGCCCGGCGAGACGCGAGTTGACAGCGGCGCGAGACCCAAGCCCGCGATCGAGCAGGCGACGCTGAGGACGACGCCCTCCGAGCAGTTCGGAAGGACGGCCAGGATGAACGCGCCGGGCTCCGCGTCAGCAAGTGTGCCGGCCAGTCGTCGCGCCGCCTGCCACAGCGCTCCGTAGCTGAGCGGATCAGGGCCAGTGATCGCCACCCGCTGCGGATCTCGCTCAGCCCAGTCTCGGACTGCCTCCGCGAGCGTCAGGTCCTCCCAGTAGCCGAGCTCGCGGAAGCGGACCTGGAGCTCTGGGGGGAGTAGCGGGTGGGTGCTGACCACGACCGGGAGGAGATTGACATGAACTCAGTTCTATGTCAACCTTGACACGTACGTTTTGTCACCTTCAATCGAAATCGAGACAAATGGACCCGTCCGGACTCTGTGGTTAAACCGTCCTCGCATCAATAACGCGTATGACGCGGAAGTGCTGGATGCGCTCGAGGTGGGTATCCATGATGCGGAGCGGGATGCCACCACTCGCGTCGTTGTCATCCGCGGCCGTGGCAAGTCGTTCTGCGCCGGCGCCGACATCGGATGGTTGGCGGCCGAAGCCACCTGGTCACTGCTCGCCGACCGCGTCTCGAGCGTCTTCAGGGGCATCGCGGAGTCGTCTCGGATCACGATTGCTGCGGTGCATGGGTGGACGGTCGCGGGGGGATTCGAATTGATGCTCGCGTGCGATTTCGCGTTGGCCGCGGAAGACGCACGGATCGGAGACTTTCACATCCGCAACGGCCTCTTTGGAGGTGCCGGCGTGATCTACCGGTTGCCGAGACTGGTTGGTCCACGCAAGGCGCGCGAGCTGATGCTTTCGGGCGAGATCCTGAGCGGCGCGGAGGCAAAGGACTGGAATCTCGTAAACGCCGTCGCGCCTCTCGATCAGCTGGATCGTCTCGTGAGCGACTTCACCGCGCGCTTCGTCGACAGGAGCCCGGAGATCGTCCGACTCACCAAGCAGGCGCTGATTGACGCCGCGGATGCAGACTTCGAGTCCGCGGCTCAGATCCAGCGCGTCACATCCGACGCGGTCGCCCAAACCGCGCAGGCCCGAGCGGGCGTCGCCGCGTTCCTCGAGGGCCACCATGGCTAGGCGAGCGCTCGTCACCGGAGGGGCGGGCGCGATTGGCGGAGCTATCGCGAAGCAGCTCGCCGACACCGGGCTCGACGTGGCGGTGTGCGCTCGTTCGCCGGTGGCGCCGGCAAGCCTCGCCGGAGTCGGCCGTGCCTTCTGCGGCGATCTGTCTGACCCCTCATCGATCGACGAGATGGCTGACCAGGTCGCCGCCTCCGGACCCGTGGATCTGCTTATTCATTGTGCTGGTTGGGGCGACGTCCAGCCGTTTGCGGAGACGATTCCCTCGACTTGGGATGCGATTCTGGCCGTCAACCTTCGTGCCGCGATTCAGCTGACCCACCGGTTCCTCGGCGACATGAGCGATCGCGGATGGGGCCGGATCGTGTTTGTCGGCTCGGACGCCGGGCGCGTCGGCTCACGCAACGAGGCGGTCTACGCCGCCGCCAAGGGCGGGATCAACGGCTTCTGCAAGTCGATCGCCCACGAGGTGGCGCGGAGAGGGATCACGTGCAACGTGGTCAGCCCGGGCCCCACGGAGACGCCCCGTCTCGAGCGCTATCGCGAGTCTCATCCCGAGAAGATTCCGGTTCTGCTTCGCCGGATCCCGGTCGGTCGGGTCGGCCGACCCGAGGAGGTGGCTGCTCTGGTTGCGTTTCTGTGCACCGACCAAGCGGCCTACATCACAGGCCAGGTCATCAGCATCAACGGCGGCCTTCACATGCCGTGACGGCTCAACGGCGGCGCAGCGGACCGTTGCTCGGCGCGATCAGCGGAGCCGTGGAAGCAAGTCGCGGCCGATCCGGAGCGCGTCTTCCTCGACGTCGACGCCCACCGCGCGCGTCCCGTTCTCCATGACGGATGCCGCCTCGGAGGTGAAGTTGCCCGAGAACCGACGCCTGCCAACCGCCCGATCTCCGCGGCCGGCACGGGCGTTGCGCCCGTTCGCCAGAAGCGTGTGTCACTCATCGGTCAATCCCCGGGACTCGGACTCGGCTTTGGATCCTCAACCGCTGTAGGGTCCGGCTCCGACCCCGCCGTCGAGCGGAAAACCGCCGCCGGTCGCATAACCGCTCTCGTCGCTGAGCAACCACGTGGCGAGAGAGGCTTGCTCGTCAGGCGTCGAGTAGCGACCCAGTGGGACGCCGGCTTGGAAGGCCTGTCTGGCGCTGGTCACGTCAGCTTCGCCGGCCGCAAATGATTCCGCGCGATCGACCAGCCGGGTCGCCACATAACCGGGGCAGATCGCGTTCACGCGGATGCCGTGCCGCCCGACCTCGAGCGCTGCCGAACGAACAAGCCCCATGATCGCGTGCTTGGAAGCAACATAGGGAGCGAAATACTGCGAGCCTTGCGACGCGAGCGCGGACGCGGTCGCGACGATCGACCCGGCAGTCCCGTCGCCGACCATCTGCCGGATCGCCGCCCGCATCCCGAGGAACGTGCCGCGAAGATTGATGCTGACCACCCGGTCGAAGGCCGCGACGTCGTAGTCGGCGATCAGGGCGATC
>Ga0335083_10006596_pt1 | contig 14444 bp, 9 predicted proteins | sample Lox_Sample_42_FD_206716 | JGI IMG/M metagenome (GOLD analysis project Ga0335083, IMG submission 206716) | Soil microbial communities from Loxahatchee National Wildlife Refuge, Florida, United States - Lox_Sample_4.2 | ecosystem: Environmental > Terrestrial > Soil > Wetlands | place: USA: Florida...
GGCGAAGAATCGGGTCCTCCATGCGGATCTCGACCGTTCCAACCTGAGACAGCGGCACACGCTGACCGGCAGCTCCGACCAGGGTGAACGCGCCGATTCTATCGGGATCGAGTCGTACTTCGCCGGCCGATCTCGCAACGACTTCGACCGAACGGATGTCCTCGCGCACGTGGGTGACCGCAATACCGGTCAGCAGGAACTGCAACTGCTGGGCGACCGAGCTGGACGTCAACCCGAGCGCTTCGAGCCGATCCTGATCCAGCGTGAAGTGCAAGGTGGGCACGAGAGGGCCCCAGTCGGTGTTGACCGTTCGCATCTTCGGGCTGGCGCGCATGACGCCCTCGACCTGCGCGGCGATCGCGCGCAACGTATCCGGATCCGGGCCCATGACGCGGAATGCGACCGGATAGGGCGAATAAGGACCGAACACGAGCTGGGTCACGCGAACCTGCGCCCCGGGCGCGAGCCCTTCGGCAATGGCCTCGCGCAAGCGGAACTTGAGCGCCTCCCTCTGCCCCTCGTCATTCGTGCGTATCACGATTTTGGCGAACGACGGATCCGGAAGTTCCGGAGACACCGCCAAATAGAAACGCGGAGCGCCCTGCCCAATGTACGACGTCACGATTTTCGCTTCGGATTGCCTGGCAAGCCATGCTTCAACCTTTGCCGTTGCCGCCGAGGTTTGCTCGATCGACGTGCCGTAGGGCATCTGCACCTCAACAAGGACTTCCGGTCGGTCGGAGGTCGGAAAGAACTGCTTCTTCACGACGCTCATGCCCATCACCGCGACCATGAACGAAGCAACCACGATCCCCGCAACCATCCACTTGCGCTTAACCACACGCACCAGAAAATCGCGAAAGCGCTGGTAGTTCGGTGTGCTATAGATTGCCTCGTGACCGCCTGCGATCTTTGGAATGTCCGGCAACAGCTTGACGCCCAGATACGGCGTGAAAACGACAGCAACGATCCACGACGTGATCAGTGCGATACCCACGATCCAGAACATGTTGCTGGTATATTCGCCCGCCGTCGAGCGGGCAAAGCCGTTGGGCATGAAGCCGATAGCCGTGACCAGCGTGCCCGAGAGCATCGGAGCGGCCGTATGGCTCCACGCGTAGGCGGACGCCTGCACGCGGCTATACCCTTCCTCCATTTTCACCACCATCATCTCGATGGCGATGATGGCATCGTCGACAAGCAGTCCGAGCGCGAGGATCAGCGAGCCAAGCGTAATGCGGTCGAAGTTCTTGCCGGTCGCGGCCATGACGACGAACACGCCCGCGAGTGTCAGCGGCACCGCTGCCGAGACCACGATCCCTACGCGCCAGCCCATGCTGGCAAAACTCACCACCATCACGACGAGCAAGGCGACGAAGAACTTGACCATGAACTCGTCGATCGCCGAGCGGATATTGACGGCCTGGTCGGTCACTTTGGTGAGGCTCATACCCAGCGGCAGCCCGGCATTGATTGACGCCACTTCTTTATCGAGCGCCTGCCCGAGGTTCAGCCCGTTCCAGCCGTCACGCATGACGACGCCAAGCAGCAACGCGGGTTCGCCGTTGTTGCGAATCTGGAAGGTGGCCGGATCTTCATAGCCGCGTTCGACGGTGGCTACGTCCGAGAGCTTGAGCGTTCGGCCCTGAACAACGATGGGCGTGTTGCGGATTTTCTGCAGTTTGTCAAACGCGCCCTCGACGCGAATGAACACCTGGGCGCCAGCCGTATCGATCGATCCTGCCGGCGTCAGGACGTTCTGGCCGTTCAGAGCCGCGAAGATATCCTGCGGCGTCACGCCGAGCGTAGCGAGCCGGTCGTGCGAGAACGAGATATAGATTCGTTCGGATTGCTCACCAATGATGTTAACTTTTTTCACGCCTGGCACGTGGAGCAGCCGCTGACGCAGACCCTCGGCATCACGTACGAGCAGCCGTTGCGGTTGCCCTTTCGCTTTCACCGCGAACAGTGCAAATGTGACATCGGAGTACTCATCGTTGACAAGAGGGCCAATGACGCCGGGGGGCAGATTGGCAGCCTCGTCGGAGAGCTTCTTGCGAGCCTGGTAAAACTGCTCCGGAACCTCGGCGGGCGGCGTGCTGTCCAGCAGGGTCACCGTTGTGAATGCCAGTCCCGGTCGCGTATAGGTTTCGGTCCGGTCGTACCAGCGCAGCTCCTGCATGCGCTTTTCCAGCGGCTCGGCCACCTGATCCTGCATTTCCTGCGCCGTGGCGCCAGGCCATGCCGTGATGACCGTCATCGACTTGACGGTGAAGGGTGGGTCTTCCGCCCGTCCAAGTTTGAAGAACGCGACGATCCCGGCAACAGAAATCAGGATGATGAGAAAGAGCGTGACAGAGCGTTCGCGAACAGCGAGAGCTGAGAGATTGAAGCCGCTCATTGCACCTCTCCTTCCCGTGCATTCGATGCCGTGGCCATACCGCCATCAGCAATGCGCACTTTTTCGCCGTCGTGAATCAGTTGAGCCCCAAGCGCCACCACCCGCTCGCCATCATGAAGGTCGCCGGTGACGGTCGCCGTCTCGCTGCTGAGCGCCGCGACGTGAACCTTGTGCCAGGACGCGTGCGCCGGCGATCCTTCGATCGTCCACACGCCGGCGCCGGTGCCGGGATCAAACAATGCGCCCACCGGCACCTCCAGAGCGACTTCACGCTGGTCGCCGTCACCCGCGAGATCGACCGTCACGGTGGCACCGAGCGGGGCGTCGGAAAGCGCCCCCTCGAGGACGTAGCGGGCCTCGTAAGTCCGTGTCAGGCGATCGGCGGAGTCGGAGAGTTGCCGCAACGCCGCGGGAACACGCTCGCTGTGCGCGCCGTAGAGCGAGGCCTGTGCAATCGAGCCGGGAGCGGGGCGCAGGGTTTCGGGGAGCTGGACGACCGCTTCGCGCGGCCCAGCGTGCGCGAGGCGCACGACGACCTGGCCTGCGCTGACGACCTGGCCCGGTTCAGCGAGGGTTTCCACAACCACACCGTCGGCGTCCGCCACGAGGACGGCGTACCCGGAGGCGTTATTGGCGAGATCGGCCTGCGCCTTCGCCGCGACGAGCTGCGCCCTGGCTGAATCGGCGGCCGCTTTGAGCTGCTCGTAGGTCGATGCCGACACCGCACCTGCCGCCACGAGATCGCGATACCGGGCTTCGTCGTCAGCGGTCTGCGTGGCGCGGGCCTGCGCGGCGGCAACCAGTTCCTGCTGCGAGCGGGCCTGCAACCCCAGATCGATCGGGTCGATGCGCATCAGCGGCTGGCCACGTTTGACCGTTTGGCCTGCATCGACCAGACGCTCGACGACTTTCCCCTGAACCCGGAAGCCGAGATCGCTCTGAACGCGGGCGCCCACCACGCCCGTGAACGAGCGGCTCGCCCCCGGCGCACTCTGCACAACGCTCGTGCGTACGAGCGGGGCCTCGGTACGCGGGTCGGAGACATGCCGGTCACCACATGCCGCAAGGGCAAGCGACGCCAGGCTCAATGTGTAAACAAGGTGACGGTGCCGGAACATGAGGTCGCTCCTTGCGACGGATAGGAGGCCTCATTCTGATTCGAGTGACCAAATCAGTCAATAGTCACAGATAGATTTATGGAGCGAGACTCCTGAGAACCAGGCTCGCGAGCTGGACCGTCGCTTCGTCGGCCGAATCGAGGTTGTGCTGGAGCAGCAAAGGACTGAAGTACGGTTTCATCACCAGGAAGATCGCATTGACCGCCTCATCCAGCGGCGTCTTGCGCTCGAATTCGCCTGTTTCCCGCCCGAGCAGCACGATATCGGTCAGAAGTTGCCGGATCTGCTCCTCATAGCCCCGGACCGAGGGCCACGGCGAGCCAGCAGCAACGGCGGCGATGTCATAAAGCTTGCGATCCTGGAAGAAGAGCTCGCGCCCGGACGCGAGTAACGCCTTGAACATGCGGCGAAATTTCTCCGTTGCGCTGTGGGCGTCCCCTACTGCCTCGTTGACGGCCGCGATGATGGCAGCGAGGCGGTTCGCACAGATCACCTCGCCTATGGCCTGCTTCGAGTCAAAGAACTTGTAGATATAGGCTTTCGAAAAACCGATCTGCTTTGCGAGGTCGGAGACGGTTGTCTTTTCGTAACCGTATCGGGTGAAGTATTCGGTCGCTGCATCAACGATTTGCGCGCGAACTTCATGCTCCGAAGGGCCACGCGACAGAGGGGCGGATGGAATGGGCTTGTTCATCTCTCAAGCTTAGCCTCTCAGAGAGCGATTGACAACGAGTGACCATATCGTATATTAGTCACACTCCAGTCACTTCCCGAGACGATCGATCATGGTTTCGCATCGCCCCCTTCTCCTGCTGATCGGCGCCGCTGTCCTTTCCGCCTGCACCGTGGGTCCCGACTACCGGCGACCGGATGTACCGCTCTCGCGGAGCTATATGACCCAGCCCTCGTCCGCGACGGCGGGGACGACTGCGTCGGCTACCCTGTCAGCCTGGTGGGAGGGGTTCGACGATCCACTCCTCGCACACTATGTATCTGTGGCACTTGCCCAGAACCTGGACCTCGCCCAGGCCGTCGCGCGGATTGACCAGGCTCGCGCGCGCGTCGGCACCGCGGACGCGGCGCTGCTTCCCTCGGCCTCGGTCTCAGCCTCGGCAGCGCGGGCCTACCAGTCGGTCGATACGCCGGTGGGCCAGTTGCTCAATGCAACGCCAGGTTACGAGCGCTGGGGCACCGAGTACGAAACCAATCTGGAAGCCGGTTGGGAAATCGACATTTTTGGTGGTCTGCGCAGGCAGCGTGAAGCCGCGCTCGCAGATTATTCAGCCACCCAGGCGGCGGCCGTTGCCACCCGACTTGCCGTCGCAGCCCAGACAGCGGACATCTACGTCACGATACGCGGCCTTCAGGCCCGCCTGGATATCGCGAACCGGCAGGTGAAGACACAGGAAGAACTGCTCGCAGACGTGCAGCTCCTTTACACGAAGGGCGCTGCCGCCGACTACCAGGTTCAGCAGGCGCAAGGCTCACTCGATCAGGTCCGGGCAACGGTGCCAGCCCTCAATGCGGGCCTCGATGCGGCGCTGAATGCCCTTGATGTCATGCTGGGCTCGCCGCCGGGCACTCACCGGGCAGAACTGCTCGCGGCCGCCCCCATCCCCGCCGCGCCGTCCATCTCCGGTATGGGCACACCGGCCGACCTGCTGCAAAGACGTCCCGACCTGATCGCGGCCGAACGCCACCTTGCAGCCTCCAATGCGCGCATTGGGGCCGCGATCAGCGAGTACTATCCGACCATCTCACTGGACGCGTTCCTCGGCAGTGCAACCGCAGCCGCAGCCGGGACGCTTTTCACGGGCGGTGCCAGTCAGGCAGCAGGCCTCGTTGGGTTGCGCTGGCGCCTGTTTGACTTCGCGCGCATCAACGCCGACGTCGACGAGGCGAAAGGCGCCGATGCGCAAGCGCTTGCCGCCTATCGCCTGGCCGTACTTCGCGCCACCGAGGATGTCGAAAACTCGCTCTCGTCATTGGTGAACCGCGAGTCACAAGCCGCCACCCTTTCGCACGCGGAATCGTCATTGTCCAAAGCGAGGGATTCCTCGATGGCCGCTTATCGCGGCGGCGCTGCAAGCTTCATCGATGTGTTGCATGCCGACGAAACCCTGCTGCAGGCATCTGATGCGAGGGCGCAGGCGCAAACGGAATCGGCTCGTGCCGCAATCGCGACGTTCAAGGCCCTCGGCGGCGGCTGGAATCCGGAGTCAGTTCAACCGCCGCAGGCGCCAACTGCACGTTCTGGCGGCAAGACCGCCGCGATGGCAGGCGCGTGAGTTGAACCGGCCAGCGCCTGCCCGGATGATCGACCATGCGCGAGCAGATAATCGATATGGGATTCAGCATGGGCTCACCGAGGCGCAGACCGTCAATTGCTTCGATTTCCTCGTGCCCGTGATCGACAATAACTTCCGGCAGCAGCCATGGCCCTCGCGCAAATAACGCATCAACAGCCCGACGAGGTGATTGCCAACACGGCCCGCATGGTTGAATTCCGGTGCTCCAGCATTCGTGTTCTACTCATCTGCGGTAAAGCCGATCCTGATCTTTACGTGAGCGTCGCGCCGCACATCCAGTCGCAGGGAAAGAACGTCTCGCTTCATGCGATCGACGCCGGGCATTGGCCCCAGATCGATGCCCCCGACGACGCCCTCTACGCCGCGAGGCACGCCGGCCGCAATCGCTTGAGCCACGCGGGAGCGACCGTCGCCTGATATGCGCGTCCGGGTTTTCAGCGCCGCGTTTGGGTTTCAACCAGGTGTCTGCGCGTCCCGGCATCAATAAGCTGCGAGCTGTGGCTTGCATCGGCATATCATGCGTTCGCGTTCGCTTGCGCCGCGATGGAAACGATGCACGCACATCTTCTCCCCACACGCTTTCACAATGTAATGAGGTATTGGGATGTCCATTGAAAAATCAGCGGAGATTGCAGCCCGCTTCGACCGGCTACCGCCGTCACGCACCGTCTGGACGATGGTGATTCTGCTTTCGCTCGGCGGGGTATTCGAGTTCTACGACCTGTTCTTCACCGGCTATGTCGCGCCCGGCATGGTGCATTCGGGCCTTTTCACGCCCGAATCGCTCGGCTTCTTTGCGTCGCTCGGCCCGCTCAGCGTGGCCGGCTTCGGCACCTTCGTGTTCTCGACCTTCGCCGGGCTGTGGGTCGGCGCGCTCGCGTTCGGGCAGGTGGCCGACCGCTTCGGGCGCCGCCTCATCTTCACGTGGTCGTTGATCTGGTACATGGTCTGCACGGCCATCATGGCGTTCCAGACCACCGGCGAAGCGCTCAATATCTGGCGCTTCATCTCCGGCATCGGCATTGGCATCGAGCTCGTGACCATCGACACGTACATCTCCGAGCTCATCCCGAGCGCCGAGCGCGGCCGCGCCTATGCCGCCAACCAGTTCATCACGTTCAGCGTGGTGCCCGTGGTCGCGTTTCTCGCCTATATCCTGAAGGACACGCATCCGATCGGTCTCGACTACTGGCGCGTGGTGATCCTGATCGGCTCGGTCGGCGCGATCGTGGTGTGGTTCCTGCGCCGCCGCATTCCGGAGAGCCCGCGCTGGCTCGCGCGCAACGGTCGCGTGGAAGAAGCCGAACGCATCGTGGCAGACATCGAACGCCGCGTGGTCGCCGAAAAGGGCATACCCTTGCCGCCGCTCGGGCCGATCGCACTCGAAAAGGCCGGACGCGGCTCGCTTGGCGAAGTGCTGCGTCCGCCCTATTTGCGGCGCACGGTGATTCTCTCCATCTTCAACATGGCGCAGGTGATCGGCTTCTATGGCTTCGCGGCGTGGGTGCCGACGCTGCTGATCGCGCGCGGCGTTCACGTGACGCAGAGTCTCGCCTACGCCTTCGTGATCGCGATCGCCAATCCGTTCGGGCCGCTGCTCGGTATGTGGTTCGCGGACAAGTTCGAGCGCAAGACGCAGATCGTCGGCGGCCTCCTGACGATGGCCGTGGTCATCATGCTATTCGCGCAGACCTCGCAACCGTGGCTCCTGATCGTGCTGGGCGTGCTCTTCACGCTCGCCTCGAACGTGATGTCGTACTCATATCACGGCTATCAGGCCGAGCTTTATCCCACGCGCGTGCGGGCGCGCGCCGTGGGCTTCGTCTATTCGTGGAGCCGCATTGCCGCCGCGTTCGCGGGGCTCGCGATCGGCATCCTGCTGCATCATTACGGTGTGCCTGGCGTGGCAATCTTCATCGGTGCTTCGATGATCGTGGGTATCGTGATGATTCTGCTCGGGCCCGCCACGCGCGGGCTCTCGCTCGAAGCCATCAGCCACTGAGCGCCGCGCGCGGCGCAATGGTCGAGACAGCAGATCAGAACAACACGCCTGACTTGACGATCATTTGCGCCGCGGCGGCCAGCACGCACACGAGCACGACTACACGAAACGCGAGCGGATGCAGTTTGTCGCGCAGCGGCCGCACGAACAGCATGCCCGCGATGGCGGGGAGGCTGGCCGCAGCCGAAATCGCGAGGTCGACGAGATTGGCATGCGCGCCGTGGCTGAACGTCGTGACGAGCGTGACGACCGACACGACGAGAATGATCGCGATCTGCTTGGTGAAAGCGCGGCCCGTCGCGCCCGATGCGATCAGATACATGGCGAGCAAGGGCCCTGGCACCGCCGCGATGCTTTCCATGAGGGCCGCCCCAAAGCCGAGCACGAAGCCCACGGGCCTGACGAGCGCGGGTGCGAGCGTGAGGCGCGGCGAGACGAGCAGCAGCATGGCCGCCACGATCAACGCCACGCCCGATGCCGCCTGGGCGTGATGCGGTTCGAGCGCGATCAGCACCGACACACCCAACACGTTGCCGATCACCGTGCCGATTAGCGGCGCCGCAATATTGCGTAGCGTCGGCAGCATTTCGCCGCCCTCGAGAGCCTGCGGAATATTGCCGAGGATGATCGGCATCGAGAGCAGCAGCACCGCCTCCTTGACGGGCAGAAAATGCGTGACGATCGGCATTGCCACGAGCGGCACGCCGATCCCCGTCACACCTTTCACCATGCCGCCCAGCACCAGCGCGAGCGCGATCCCGAGCAGTGCGAGCACGCCAAGCGACTGCAGATGAGGCGCGAGAAGCCCCGAGGAAAGAGAAAGGCCGGACATCGTGCAGAAAATAAGGGCAATGGGCGCGCGTACTTTCGCGCCACTCATGTGAAAGTGGCCGCGTGCGGCAATATGCCGATGCGGCCACCTGTTCGCGGGCGATCCCCGCTTAAGCGGCTTTTTTAAGCAGCCGCTGCCGTAGCGGCTTGCGCCGGCTTTGCCGCGACCTTGCGGGCCACCGTTTTACGCGCCGCCTTTTTTGCGGGCGCGGCTTTTTTCGCGGTTGCGCTCTTGGCGCGCTTCGTCGCGGGTTTTGTCGCCGCCGCCGTATTGGCGCGCGTTTTCCGTGCCGCCTTCGCCGTAACTTTGCGACCTGCGGTCTTTGCGCCCGCAGAACCCGTTGCCGCGCTGCCGTCGATCAGGAATTTCGAACGGTCTTTCACGTCGCGAATCCATGCCGGCGCGCGGCCACGGCCGGTCCACGTTGCACCGGATTTCGGATCGGCGTATTTCGCAGCAACCGTGCGTTTCGTGGCAGGTTTGGCGCTCGAACCCGGCTTGCGGCCACGTCTCTTGCCGACGAAGCGCTCAATATCGGCCAGGCTCAGACCATGCCTCGCCATCAGTTCGCGAATTTTCGTGAGGCCAACTGACGTCTGCTTTTCGACGATCGACTCAGCCTGTTTTTGGAGTTTTGCAATCTTCAATTGAATCGTATCCAGGGTGACCATTCACACCTCCTCATTCACGGTTTTTTACGGACACCCTTCAAACTTGATTGGCAGATCGAAATACGATCTTGCTTCCGTGGGCGTCGCGAAAGACAGGGTGATTATGATGTCAAATCACACTTTCTGGCAATTTTAAACTAACGATTCGCGCCAAGAAAACGCCTTCTCTGGTCAGACTATTGATTGTCACGCAAACTCCGGCTTTGCGAATTTTCATTGTGCAACAATCAAGCCGTTACGCCATGGTCGGCGCGCGCTGCAACTCGACGACATTGACGCGCGCACCGAATACCTCACGAATCAGCGGCAAAAGATGATCGTGATGGGTGAGAAACAACACCTGGGTTTTCGCCGAAAGATCGCGTAACGCTTCGAAACCTGCCTTTGCGCGCACGTCGTCGAAATTGATGAACAGGTCGTCGGCGACGAACGGCAATGCCGCTTTGCTCGCCAGTTGCAATTCCAGTGCCGCTATGCGCAGCGCGAGAAAAAGCTGGTCGCGCGTGCCTTCGCTCAATCCGCTCACTTCCACCGTTTTTCCGTTGTTGCGGCGCGCGTGCAGCGCGGGCGGATTGCGTTCGGTATCGACCACGAGGCGCGCAAATTCGCCGAGCGTGAGCCCGTTGAATATCTCTCCCGCGCGACGCAGCATGGGCCCTTGCTTCTGGTCACGATAGCGGTCCGTGGCCCATTTGAGCAGGCGGCTCGCGATCGCAGCTTCGAGATATTGCTCCGCGGCTTCGCCCATTGCGCTCAACGCTTCCTGGCGCTTTGCCTCCGCAAGCGCCGCATTGGCCTGCCCGTTGATCGCCTCGAATGCCTGCGCAGCCGTTACCTCTTGCTGCAGGCACTCGCTCAACTCGCGGCCGCGCGCTTCGAGTTGCTGCTTCACCGTTTCGAGCTGGGCCGGCACCTCGGCTATGGGCTGCTCCGCGATCTCCGCTGCGATGGCTTCTTGCGAAAGACCGTCGCCCTCGCGCACGAGCGTGTCCCGCGCCGCCGCAATCGCGCTCGCCAGTGCGCGGCGCGCATCCGAGCGCTCGGCAAGCGGCAGCGCCACGTCGATTCCGTTCACGCCCGCAAGCCTCAGAATGGGCTCGATGCGTGCCTGCGCGCCCGCAACTGCCGCAGCAGCATCGGCCACGCGAGTGCGTGCGAGCTGCACGTCCGCCTCTGCCTGAGCGAGCGATTTCGCTGCCTCGCGCGCCAGGGCCAGGCGTGCCGCGAGCCGCCGCGCTACATCGATTCCGTCGATCCCGTCGTTCGACAGGAGCCATTCCGGCGCGAGCGCAGCAGCGAGCCGCCGCGCGTCGGCTTCGAGCGTCTGCAATTGCGCGCGGATCGCGCGAATGCGATTGCGCGGCGCTTCGGCTTCCGCGAACGCGGCCGCGATCGCATTAGCCAGTTCGACGGCGCCTTCCGCCGCAGCAAGCGTCGTGGCGCGCGCGCCGAGATTCGCTTGTGTAAGGGCCTCTCGCCATTGCACCTGCCATTTTTCGTAGGCGTCCTGCGCGATTGTCGATCTGGATTGCGCAGCTTCGTGGGCCCGCTCGGCGTCGCGCAACTGCGCGTCCAGACCTTCGCGCTGCACGGCGCTCTTCTGTGCCGACTGCACATAGGTTTCGGCCACGCCAATCAGGGTCGTCAGTGCATCGGCTTCGTTCGCGCCCGAAACCGGACGCAGCGCTTTGAGCAGCGCCGCGTGCGCGGCGGCGCGTGCCGCACGGCGCTCCTCGAGCTCGCTCGCACGCCGGTCGCATTCGCTCTGCGCGATAAGTGACGCTTCGCGATTCGCGAGCCAGGCGCCCATGTCAGCAAGCGGCATGCCCGGCAGCTGCGAGCCGTTGGCGATTTGCGTCCACGCCGTATGGAAACTTTCGAGTTCGCACTCGCGTTCATCAAGCAGGGCGCACTTGCGTTGCCCGTTCGCGCGCGCCGCCTCGAGTTGCTGACGCAGCGTCTGCAATGTTGCGGCCGCCTGCGACGAGCCGAGTTGCGCATCGACGAGTTCATCGGCGAGACGGATCGCATCGTCCACGACGGGCGCGCCATCTTCGAGGCTCACGCGCGCGTGCCTGACCTCGTCCCACGCACTATCGCGGCGCGTACGCGCCGCCTGTACTTGCGCCGTGGTGACGACCTTGTTGCCCTGTATGAAATGCTTCTCCTGCATTTCGAGGCGCGCGATTTCCTCCTCCGCGGCCGCGGTCGCTTCACGCGCCGCCGCCAATGCGCTCATGCGCTCGTTCTCTTCCTTCTGAAGCGCTGCGAGCCGCGTGGCAGATGGAAGGTCAAGCATGCGCAACGCCTGCACCGGTTTGCGCCATTGCCCCAGCTGTTCCAGCTTTTCCTCGAGCGTGCGTTGCGCATCCGCCAGTTCACGTTCGAGCGCGCTCTCCTTTGCCGCGCTGTTGCGAAACTCGCGAGCGTTGTCGAGCGCCGCATGCAGCGCGTGAGGCACGTCGATGCCCGGCAGGCGCTCCAGTTGGTCCTGCAATTGGGCGAGCTTGCGCGCCTGTTCGTCGCGCGCCTCACGCGCGGTAGTCAGCGCCTGCTCGCGCAGGCCGTGGTCGCGCAGCAGATTCGTCACGGTCTTCAGCGCGAGCGCACCCGGCAGCGCTGCGCGCAAATCCGCTTCATCGGCCGGCCAGCCGAGCTGGGCGGCAGCGGCCAATGCCGTGTCGAGATGGCTCTTGATCTCCGTTTCTCGCACCACCAGTTCGCGCGGATAATTCACGCACTCACCACGCAGATTGTCGAGCGCGTCGATTTCGGCAGCGAGCGCCAGCGTCGCGCGATCGGGCTCGATCGCGTCACGCGCGGCTTCCTTGCCCGCGAGATCGGCTTGCCGCGCTTCGTGCACCTTGCGTTCGGCGGCAATGTCGGCTTGCGCTTTCAATAGATCGGCATAGGCCGTGGGCGGCAAATCGACGACTTCGCCCAGTTCGGCCAATGCGCGTTGCTTGAGCGAGAGTTCCTCGCGATACGGCGCGAGCCGACGCACTCGCTCCAGCTTCGAACGCTCCGATTCGAGGCTGCGCTGTTCGCCACGCAGGCGCTCAATGGCCTGCTGCACCGTTTCGAGCGCTTCCTTTTTCTCGACCCAGTCGCGCGTACGTACTTGCGCGGCCTTCAGTTCACTCGCCGCCTCCGTGAACGCTGTTTCCGCCTGGGCATACGCGCTGCCGGTGCGTCGCGGCGCCCAAAGTTCGGCCGCACGATTCTCCAGTTCCTCGCGGACGGGCCCGAGGCTCCCCACCCCGGCGGCAGATTCGAATAGCACCTGGCCCAGCTTGTCCGAAGCATCGAGAATGCTCCGCCCGCCTTCCACGAGGCGTGCGTGATCGAGGCCGAACATCTGCTCGAAGAACTCCTTGCTCGCGCCATCGAGGAAGGCCGCGAGAAAATCGTCGGGGAGCTTGTCGTCCTGAGGCGTACGAAGCGAATTTCTCCCGCGCGCCCGATGAAAACGCTGCTCGCTCGCGCCGCTCTCCAGCACGCCGCCAATACGCAGCTCCGGCGTGCCATGCAGGAAATCGAGCGGTGTTTGCAGGCGCATGCCGAACAACAGTTCCGACACAGCGGTTCGCACCGTGGACTTGCCCGCTTCGTTGGGCCCCACGATGACGTGAAAATCGTGTGCCGCATGCGCAAATGGCAACGTCGTATCGGTGAATTTTCCGTATTTGATCAAATCGAGTTGCTTGAGGCGCATGGCTCATTCTCCCGTGGAAAGGCGCGCAAGCAGTGCGGGACCCACCTGATCTACCAGTGCCGCGAGGTTGCCTTCGCGGGCCAGTTCGAGCAGCGGCGCGTCTTCCTTGACTTCGCTGCGCACCTTGCCAACGAATGTGCGCAAATCGCGTTCGAGCAGCGCGAGAAATTCGGGGTCTTGCGTGGCGGCATCGAGAATCTGCTTGAGATCCACGAGCGCTTCGAGCTGTTCGTGCTGCACGGCGGTCGTATCCGCCGCGGTGGTTTCGAGCTTGACCTTCTCCAGCCACAGCTTCTCATTACCGATGATGCCGATCTGATTGAGCACTTCCGCGCGCAATTGCGTGGCGCGCCCGAAAAAGAGACCATGCGCGGGCGATTTGCCGGTCACCGTCACACGTACCGCGCGCGGCACGTGGGGGTCGGTGGACAGTAACGCTTCGAGCGCCGCGCCGATCTTGCGCGAGAGATCCGCCACGCTCAGGCAGTCGCTGGCGTCGACGCGCACCGATTCCCAGCGCAGCACGTCGAGATAGAGCCGCTCGACCGCTGTATGCCCAGCCTCCACAGTGACGAGCACCGCGCCACGGCGGCCGGTCTCGCGAATGTGCCGCCCCTGCAGGTTGCCCGGAAACACAATGGTCGATTGCTCCGACCACTGCTGGAATTCGTGCACGTGGCCCAGCGCCCAGTAGTCGTAGCCCTTCGCGTGCAACTCGGCGCGCGTACAGGGCGCGTAGCTCGCGTGCGCAGCGTAGCCTTCGAGCGCGGTATGCAGCACGCCGATGTTGTAATAGCCGGAAACCGGCGACGGGTAGCCCACGGCGAGATTTTCGACCACGGCTTTGTCCTTGAAGCTCTGGCCGTGCAATGCCACCTTGAGATCATCCAGAACATGAGTTTCCGGCTTGCGATGACTGAACACGACCACGTTATCGGGCAACGTGAGCTTCTTCGTCATTTCGCTTTCCGCGTCGTGGTTGCCCCATAGCGCGAAAACACGAATGCCGGCCTTGCGCAGGCGCCCCATTTGCTGACCGAAGAAAATACCGGTGTTGTGATCCTTCCAGTCGCCGTCATAGAGATCGCCGGCAATGACGACGAAGGCCGCCTCTTCTTCGATCGCGCGATCGACGAGCTCGCGTAGCGCCTCGCGCGTGGCGTTGCGCAACTGTGCGGCCGGCGCATCGGGATACGCACTCAGACCGTGTAGCGGGCTGTCGAGGTGGATGTCTGCCGCGTGGATGAACTTCACGACGTGTCCTCTTTTGTTTCCTGACGCTGAATGGAAAACGGGCAATTCCCGCTGCATCGCGCGACCGGGCGCTCGACGCGGCCGGCGATTGGGGCCCAGTAGTACAGCCGAATAATGCGGCCCAATTCTAATCGACGCGCAT
>Ga0335083_10006597_pt1 | contig 14444 bp, 13 predicted proteins | sample Lox_Sample_42_FD_206716 | JGI IMG/M metagenome (GOLD analysis project Ga0335083, IMG submission 206716) | Soil microbial communities from Loxahatchee National Wildlife Refuge, Florida, United States - Lox_Sample_4.2 | ecosystem: Environmental > Terrestrial > Soil > Wetlands | place: USA...
CCTCACCCGCGCCATGCCGTCGCCGCCCGGCGCCGGATTGACCGGCGGCAGCGGCAGCAGCACCGCGGGCATCAGGCCCTCGCGGCCGTCGAGCGACTTCATCCAGTCCGCGGCCGAGAACCGGATGTCGAGCATCGCGCGCATCACCCTCCCCGCCATCGGCCGCTCCGGGTCGTCGGCCGGCCGCATCGCCGCGCCCGCCATGCGCGCCTCGTCCACGCGCGTCAGGCGCTCGAGGAACTGCTCGCGCGCGAGCAGGGTCTTGGAGTCGATCCAGGCCTCGCCGCCGGGCCAGCCGCGCACATTGGGCGGCGCGAACAGGTCCTCGCCGAGCTGGCGCAGGGTCAGCACGAACGGCAGCGGGTCCGAGTAGCCGACGCGGAACTGGCGCAGCGTGCCGACCACCAGGTCCGCGGGGGACTTCACCAGCACGCCGCGGTTCGCCGGCGCCCAGAACGCGTCCGTCATCAGCAGCTCGCGCAGCGCTGCCTTGATGGAGTAGCCCGTCTCGCGGAACGTCAGCGCGACGCGCTCCAGCTCGGCGCGCTCGGCGTCGCTCGCCGGCGCCGGCGACACGAACTCGCGCCACAACTTGGCGGCGATGAAGCGCGCGGTCTCGGGACGGGCGAGCAGGATGTCGAGAACCTCGTCTCCGCCCAGGTCGCCCGTATGGCCGAGCACGGTCTTCGTTCCGTCGTCGTGCATCCGCGGCCGGAACACGAACTCTCCCGTCGCCGGGTCGATGCTCCAGCCGGTGAACGCGCGCGCCGCCTCCTTCACGTCCTGCTCGCGGTAGTGGCCCTCACCCAGGGTGAAGAGCTCCATCAGCTCGCGCGCGAAGTTCTCGTTCGGCTCGCCGCGGCGGTTGCGCGCGGTGTCGAGGTAGACCAGCATCGCCGGGTCGCGCGCGATCTCGTGCAGCAGCACGGCGAAGCTGCCGAGCGCGTCGCGCCGCAGCATGAGGTTCTGGCGGTACATCAGCACCGGCGAGCGCACCTTCTGCAGGCTGGAGGTGAAGTGGTTGTGCCAGAACAGCGTCATGCGCTCGGTGAGCGGCGAGTCGGTGCCGACCATCTCGTCGAGCCACCACCCCTTCAGCTCGAGGCTGCGCGCGATCAGCTGGCGGCGGAACGCCTGGCGCTCGTCGGCGCCCATCTGGCGGATGCGCCCGGGCCGCTCCCAGTCGCCGGCCCATTGCGGCGCCGGCTGGCGCGGGGCCAGCCGCGTCGCCTGCAGCGCGTCCTCCACCGCCTCGCGCCGCGTCAGGCGCGCCACCGCTTCGATCCGCTCCGGCGAAGCCTCGAACCCCGTGCGCACGAGGAAGTGGCGCGCCTCCGCGGCGCCCATGCCCGCGGCCTGCGCCGCGCCACAGCCGAGGCAGGCGGCGAGCGCCAGCGCCCTAGCGCTTGTCGAGAGTGCGGTTCGCATCCTGGACGTCCCGCCGCAGCTGCTCGCGGTCCTGCGGGCTGAGGCGGCTCGCGTCGCCGTTGCCGCGCGCGCGCTCCTCGCGCCAGCGCTCGCGCGCCTGCTCGCGGCTCATCTCGCCGCCCCGCACCTGCTCGCGCAGCCGCTGCCGCTCCTCGGGGCTCATGCGGAAGCCCTGGCCGCCCGGGCCGCGAGCGCCGTGCGCGTACCCGGGCATGCGCTGCGCCAGCGCCAGCGCCGGCGCCGCGAGCGCCAGCGCCGCCGCGGCTGCCGCGGCGAGCCGAAGGGCGGATGTCCTCATTGCGGCGATGGTACAAGCGCGTTCCGGGCGCCGGCTGCCGGCCGGCCCGGAATTTGTAACAATTCATGTCCGCGGCGGCGGCGGGTTACACGTTGTTGCAGCGCTCGCCCGCCGGCGCGCTAGGCTGCTCACCCATGGCAGAGCTGAAAAAACGCATCCTCGTGGTGGACGACGACCAGCGCCTGCGCGAGCTGGTGGTGCGCTACCTCGGCGAGCAGGGCTTCGAGGCGCGCGCGGTGGCCGACGCTACCGGCATGGACCGGCAGCTGGCGCGCGAGCGCTACGACCTGCTGGTGCTGGACCTGATGCTGCCCGGCGAGGACGGGCTCGCGATCTGCCGCCGCCTGCGCAGCGACAAGGCGGCGCTCGAGACCGCGCCCGCAATCATCATGCTCACCGCCAAGGGCGACGACGTCGACCGCATCGTCGGCCTGGAGATGGGCGCCGACGACTACCTGCCCAAGCCCTTCAACCCGCGCGAGCTGGTGGCGCGCGTCAACGCGGTGCTGCGCCGCCGCCAGCCGTCCGGCCCGCCCGGCGCGCCGGCCGCGGGCGTCGAGGTGCACCGCTTCGGCGCCTTCGAGTTCAACCTCGCGACGCGCAGCCTCACGCGCCAGGGCAAGCCGATCGACCTCACCACCGGCGAGTTCTCGGTGCTCAAGGTGCTGGTGCAGCATCCGCGCGTGCCGCTGTCGCGCGACAAGCTGATGGAGCTCGCCCGCGGCCGCGAGCACGGCGTGTTCGACCGCTCCATCGACGTGCAGATCTCGCGCCTGCGCAAGATCGTGGAGGACGAGCCGTCGCGCCCGCGCCACATCCAGACCGTGTGGGGCTTCGGCTACGTCTTCGTGCCGGACGGCGCCGCCCAGTCCGGCGGCTGAGCAATGACGCTCTTCGCGCGGTCGTTCCTGCTGATCGCGCTGCTGATCCTGCTCTCGGCGGCGGCGACCTACCAGGTCTACCGCGTCTACGAGCGCGAGCCGCGCGCCCGGGCGCTCGCGCAGCAGACCATCAGCATCGTCAACCTGACGCGCGCCGCGCTGATCAACGCCGACCCGTCGCTGCGCCAGACGCTGCTGATCGAGCTGAATGAGCGCGAGGGCATCCGCCTCGCGCCGGTGACGCCCGGCGAGGTGCTGCGGCCGCTGCCGCAGCGGCCGCTGCTGCGCATGATCGAGGCGCGCGTGCGCTCGGCGCTCGGCGAGCGCACCCGCTTCGCCATCGCGCGCGACGGCGTGCGCGGCATCTGGGTGAGCTTCTTCATCGACGGCGACGAGTACTGGGTGATGCTGCCGCGCGAGCGCTTCGAGCCGAAGCTCGGCGTCGAGTGGATCGGCTGGGGCGTCGCGCTCGGCATCCTGGCGCTGGTCGGCGCCTGGCTCACCGCTTCCGCCATCAGCCGGCCGCTGCGCGCCGCCGCGCGCGCGGCGCGCGAGGTCGGGCGCGGGCGCGCGCCGGCGCCTCTGCCCGAGAGCGGGCCGCGCGAGCTGCGCGGCCTGGCGCGCGCCTTCAACCGTATGGCGGGCGACCTCGCGGCGCTGGAGCGCGACCGCGCCATGGTGCTGGCCGGCATCTCGCACGACCTGCGCACGCCGCTGTCGCGCCTGCGCGTGGCGCTCGAGCTCTCCGGCGCCGCCCGCGCGGAGGCCGAGAGCATGGGCACCGACATCGACGAGATCGACCAGGTGATCGGCCAGTTCCTCGACTTCGCGCGCGGCGAGGACGAGCCCGCGGCGGAAACCGACATCGACGCGCTGCTCGCCGAGGTGGCCGACAGCTACCGCCGCCGCGAGCTCGCCGTGTCCGCCGCGCCCGGCGCGGCGGGCCGCGCGCGCGTCGCGCCCAAGGCGCTGCGCCGCGCGCTGGTCAACCTGGTGGACAACGCGCTGCGCCACGCCGGGGCGCCGGTCGCGATCGCATCGCGCCGCGCGCCCGGCCGGCTGGTCCTCGAGGTGCTCGACCGCGGCCCGGGCATCCCGCCGGGCGAGGCCGAGCGCCTGAAGCAGCCGTTCACGCGCCTCGACGCCGCGCGCGGCGGCAGGGGCGGCGCCGGGCTCGGCCTCGCGATCGTCGATCGCATCGCGCACGCGCACGGCGGCGCGCTGGAGCTCGCGCCGCGCGAGGGCGGCGGGCTCGCGGCGCGGCTCAGCCTGCCGGTTTAGCCGCCTCCGAGAGCAGCCATTCGCGGAACGCGGCGACGTCGCCGCGCGCGGCCGCGCTCGCCTCGCTCACCACGTAGTACGCCGAGCGCAGCGCCAGCTCGGGCCCGAACGGCACCACCAGGCGCCCGGCCGCGAGATCGCCCTCGGCGAGCGCGCGCAGGCCGAGCGTCACGCCGAGGCCGTCGGCGGCGGCATCGAGCGCCAGCATGACGTGGTTGAAGCGCAGCCCGTGCGCGGTGTCGATGCCCTGCACGCCGGCGCGCTCCAGCCATTCGTCCCACAGCAGGCGCCCGTCGTCGGCCGCGACGTTGTCGTGGATCAGCACGTGGTGCCGCAGGTCGGCGGGCGCGCGCAGCGGGTGCGCGCCCTTCAGCAGCTCCGGGCTGCACATCGGCGCCACCGTCGCCGCGAGCAGCTTGTCGACGCGGAACCCGGGATAGTCGCCGAGGCCGAAGCGCACCGCGACGTCGGAATCCTCCACCAGCGCCCCCGGCAGCGCGTCGCCCGCCGGCAGCACGCCCTTGCCTGGATCGATGAGCCGCGTATCGGCGGTGATGCGCACGTCGAGCTCGGGGTGGGCGGTGACGAAGCGGTGCAGGCGCGGCGCCAGCCAGCGCATGGCGAAGGAAGGCGCCGCGCTGACCGCGAGCGTGCCCGGCTCCTCGTAGGCCTGCAGGTCCTCCGCCGCCGCCGCGAGGCGCTCGAAGCCCTCGCGCAGCTTCGGCAGGAAGGCCTGCCCGGCGCGGGTCAGCTCGAGGCCGCGGCCGAGGCGATGAAACAGCGCGAGGCCGAGGTGCTCCTCGAGGCCCTTGATCTGGTGGCTCACCGCCGCGGGCGTGACGTGCAGCTCCTGCGCCGCGCGCGCGAAGCTCATGTGGCGCGCCGAGGCCTCGAAGGCGCGCAGCGCATTGAGCGGCGGGAGGCGCCGGCCGCCGTTCCTGGAGTCGTTAGTTTTCCTGTTCAAGTAGGGAAGAAAACATCTCTTGCTGCGGTGCAACTATCAATATATACCGTTGTCACTATAGAACTTGAGGGAACAGTACCTTATGTGTGCATTATGTTACGCCACTGTAATAGTGCAGCGCACACATCGAGGGCCCGAAACGACGGCGACAAGGAGTTTAGCGTGAATAAATCGATTAGAACGCCTAACCTACCGACCGCCCCGACGCTCTCGGACGTCGGATGAGCGCCGCCACGGCCGCGAGCGGCGTAGCGGTGCCCCGGCTGCAGGGGCTGCACCGCGCCGAGGTACTGCGCCACCTGCTGCGGCTGCAGCCCGAGGACCGCAGGCTGCGCTTCGGCCAGGCGGTGCGCGACGATGCCGTGGAGGGCTACGTCGCCCGGATCGATTTCTCGCACGACCGCGTCTTCGGCATCCTCGCGCGCGACCTCGAGCTGCACGGGCTCGCGCACCTCGCGCTGGACGGCGAGGGCCGCGGCGCCGAGCTCGGGCTGAGCGTGGACTCGCACCGGCGGCAGCACGGATACGGCGCCGCGCTGCTGGAGCGCGCGGTGCTCGCGGCCGCCAACCTCGGCTGCCGCTCGCTCTACATGCACTGCCTGTCCGAGAACCGCGTCATGCTGCACCTCGCGGTGAAGGCCGGGCTGCGCGTGGTGGTCACCAGCGGCGAGGCCGATGCCCGCCTCGCGCTCGACCGGCGGCGCCACGGCGGCGCGATGCGCGAGGCGCTGGAAGACCAGATCGCGCTGGTCGATTGCCTGCTCAAGCAGCAGCAGGCCGCCTGGATGCCGCGCGCCGGCCGGCCCTTGCCGCTTGCGCCCGCGGCCGAGACCGGGATCAGCTGAGCGGCCAGCGCCGCAGCACCTCGTAGTCCGAGCCGCCGGCCGCGGGGCTCCGCTCCTGGGTCGGGGGAAGGATCCTATTCGATGAGCGCGATCGCCTGCGCCGCGATGCCTTCCTCGCGGCCGGCGTAGCCGAGCTTCTCGGTGGTGGTCGCCTTGACGCTGACGGCCGAGGGCTGGATGCCGAGGTCGGCGGCGATGTTGCCGATCATCTTGGCGACGTGCGGCGCAAGCCGCGGCGCCTCGGCGATCACGGTGGCGTCGACGTTGACGATGCGGAAGCCGGCCTCGGACACTTTCTTCGCGGTCTCGCGCAGGAGATGCCGGCTGTCCGCGTCGCGGTACTGCGGGTTGCTGTCGGGGTAGTGCCAGCCGATGTCGCCGAGCGCGGCGGCGCCGAGCAGCGCGTCGCAGATCGCGTGCAGCAGCACGTCGGCGTCGGAATGCCCGGCGAGCCCCCTCGAGTGCGGGATCTCGACGCCGCCGAGCACCAGCCGCCGGCCCTCAGCCAGCGCGTGCACGTCGAAGCCCTGGCCGACCCTCACGCCGCCTCGCCGCGCGCGGCCAGGATCGCCGCCGCGATCGCCAGGTCCTCGCGGTAGGTGACCTTGATGTTCTCGCGGCTGCCGGCCACCAGCCGCGGCCGCAGGCCCATGCGCTCGACCGCGCCCGCCTCGTCGGTGATCGTCGCCGGCGCCGCCGCGAGCGCCTCGAGCAGCAGCCCGCCGCGGAACATCTGCGGCGTCTGCGCCAGCCAAAGCTGGCTGCGGTCCTCGGTCGCCGCGATGCGCAGCGTCCCCGCCTCGTCCTTCGCCGCGCGCTTCACGGTGTCGGCCGACGGCAGCGCGAGCACGCCGCCGATCGCGTCGCCGCGCACCTCCTCGATCAGCTGCCGCAGGTCGCGCTCCGGCAGGCACGGCCGCGCCGCGTCGTGCACCAGCACCCAGTCGTCGGCGTCCACCGCGGCCATCGCCGCCGCCAGCCCGTCGTGGACCGAGTCGCGCCGCGTCTCGCCGCCGCAATACAGCGGCTCGACGCGGCCGCCGAACGCGCTCCAGTCGAGGCGCGCGAACTGCGCGTCGCCCGGCGTCAGCACCACGAACACGTTCTCGATCGGCGGCCGGCAGACCGCGCGCACCGCGTGCCACAGCATCGGCCTGCCGGCGAGCGGGAGGTACTGCTTCGGCGTGGAGTCAAGAAATCGCGTCCCGGATCCGGCGGCGGGGATCAGCGCGTAATAGGCCACGCCGCAGGCTCTCGCGAATTCGGGAGGATCGCCATCGCTCGCGCCGTATAATTGCATGGCAGCAACGTCTTGTCATGCATCGCGATTCGCTCCCGGTCCGCAGGCGCTACAGCGGCCTCGCCGGTTCCTCCGACTCCCTCGCGCTGGCCCGCCTCGGCGCCGGCACGCGGCCGCTCGCGGTGGTCTGCGCGAGCGCGCTCGACGCCGCGCGGCTGCTCGAGGAGCTGGCGTGGCTCGCGCCCGGGCTGCGCGCCTGCCTGCTGCCGGACTGGGAGACGCTGCCCTACGACAGCTTCTCGCCGCACCACGACCTGGTCTCCGAGCGGCTGGCGACCCTGTACCGCATCCAGCGCGGCGAATTCGACGTCGTGCTGGTGCCGGCGACGACGGCGCTCGGGCGACTGTGCCCGCCGGCCTACCTCGCCGCCTACACCTTCTTCCTCGCACAGGGCGAGCGGCTCGACGCCGAGGCGTTGCGCCGCCAGCTCGCGCTCGGCGGCTACACGGCGGTGACGCAGGTGATGTCGCCGGGCGAGTTCTGCTTCCGCGGCGGCATCGTCGACCTCTACCCGATGGGCAGCGCGGTGCCGTATCGCCTCGACCTCGACGACGACCTGATCGAGTCGATCCGCAGCTTCGACGTCGATTCGCAGCGCACGCTCTATGCGGTGAAGCAGGTGCGCCTGCTGCCGGCGCGCGAGTTTCCGCTCGACGAGGCCGGCCGCGCCAAGTTCCGCGGCCGCTGGCGCGAGCTGTTCGAGGGCGACCCCTCCAAGCGCCGCCTGTACAAGGACGTGTCCAACGGCGTGCCGGCGCCGGGGATCGAGTACTACCTGCCGCTGTTCTTCGACCAGCTGGCGACCCTGTTCGACTACCTGCCGGAGGACGCCACGGTGGCGCTGCACCGAGACGTCTCGGGCGCGGCGCAGGCGTTCTGGCGCGACGCCCGCTCGCGCCACCAGATGCTGGGCGGCGACCCGGACCGGCCGCTGCTGCCGCCGGCGAGCCTGTTCGTCGCCGCCGACGAGTTCTACACCCGCGTCAAGGCGTTCCAGCGCGTCGATTTGCTGGAGGCGCTGGAGGACGACCCCGACCAGCCCTTCGTCCCGGCGGCGCTGCCGCCGCTCGCGGTCGACCGCCGCGCGCAGGATCCGCTCGCGGCGCTGAAGGGCTACCTCGCCGCCTCCGGCCTGCGCGTGCTGGTCTGCGCCGACTCCCCGGGACGCAGGGAAACGATAACGGCGTACCTGGGCGAATACGGCCTGCATCCCGTCCCTTGCGGTTCATTTGAAGGTTTTCTGGAGCAAAAGCCGCAATTCGCGATCACCGTTTCGCCTCTCGCCAGCGGCTTCGCGCTGGCGGCCGAGGGCTGGGCGGCGGTCACCGAGGCCGAGCTGTACGCGGGCACCGCGCGCCGCCGCGGCCGCGGCACCGAGAAGCGCAGCTCGGTGGAAGGGATGCTGCGCGACCTCTCGGAGCTGCGCGTCGGCGACCCGGTGGTGCACTCGCAGCACGGCATCGGCCGCTACGGCGGCCTGGTCGGGCTCGACCTCGGCGCCGGACGCGCCGGCGAGACCAGCGAGTTCCTGCTGCTCGAGTACGAGGGCGGCGACAAGCTCTACGTGCCGGTGGCGCAGCTCGAGGTGATCTCGCGCTACTCGGGCGCGCAGCCCGAGGAGGCGCCGCTGCACAAGCTCGGCAGCGGGCAGTGGGACAAGGCGCGGGCGCGCGCCGCGCGCCAGGTGCGCGACACCGCGGCGGAGCTGCTCGCGCTGTACGCGAAGCGCGCCTCGCGCCAGGGCCATGCCTTCGGCCTGCGCGCGCACGACCTGGAGGCCTTCGCCGACGGCTTCGGCTTCGAGGAAACCGCCGACCAGGCGGCGGCGATCGAGGCCACGGTCAAGGACATGGCCTCCGGCAAGCCGATGGACCGCCTGATCTGCGGCGACGTCGGCTTCGGCAAGACCGAGGTCGCGCTGCGCGCGGCGTTCGTCGCCGTCGCCGACCGCAAGCAGGTCGCGCTGCTCTGCCCCACGACGCTGCTCGCCGAGCAGCATTTCCAGACCTTCGCCGACCGCTTCGCCGACTGGCCGGTGCGCATCGCCGAGCTGTCGCGCTTCCGTACCGCCAAGGAGAGCGGCGAGACGCTGAGGGCGCTCGCCTCCGGCGGCATCGACATCGTCATCGGCACGCACAAGCTGCTGGCGAAGCAGATGAAGTTCGCGCGCCTCGGCCTGGTCGTCATCGACGAGGAGCACCGCTTCGGCGTGCGCCAGAAGGAGGCGCTGAAGCGGCTGCGCGCCGAGGTCGACGTGCTGACGCTCACCGCGACGCCGATCCCGCGCACGCTGGCGCTGTCGCTGGAAGGGCTGCGCGACTTCTCGGTCATCGCCACCGCGCCGCAGCGCCGGCTCGCGATCAAGACCTTCGTCGCCGAGCACAGCGAAGGCCTGGTGCGCGAGGCGGTGCTGCGCGAGCTGCGCCGCGGCGGCCAGGTCTACTTCCTGCATAACGAGGTCGAGACCATCGAGCACGTGCACGACCGCCTGGCGCGGCTGCTGCCCGAGGCGCGCATCGCGGTGGCGCACGGGCAGATGCGCGAGCGCGAGCTCGAGCGCGTGATGCGCGACTTCACCCAGCAGCGCACCAACGTGCTGCTGTGCTCCACGATCATCGAGACCGGCATCGACATCCCCACCGCCAACACCATCGTGATCTCGCGCGCCGACCGCTTCGGCCTCGCCCAGCTGCACCAGCTGCGCGGCCGCGTCGGCCGCTCGCACCACCAGGCGTACGCGTACCTACTGGTGCACTCGATGGACTCGCTCGGCGCGCAGGCCAAGAAGCGCCTGGAAGCCATCCAGATGATGGAGGAGCTGGGCTCGGGCTTCTACCTCGCCATGCACGACCTCGAGATCCGCGGTGCCGGCGAGGTGCTGGGCGAGTCGCAGTCGGGGCAGATCCAGGAGGTCGGCTTCGACCTCTACACGCGGATGCTCGAGCGTGCAGTGCGCGCGCTCAAGGCCGGCAAGGCGATCGACCTCGACGCGCCGGACCAGGGCGCCGCCGAGATCAACCTGCACGTCCCGGCGATCCTCCCCGCCGCCTACTGCAGCGACGTGCACGAGCGGCTGCGCCTCTACAAGCGCCTCGCCGACAGCGGCACGCTCGACGAGCTCGACGCCATGCGCGAGGAGCTGGTCGACCGCTTCGGCGAGCTGCCCGAGCCGGCGCGCGCGCTGGTCGAGTCGCACCGGCTGCGCATCCTGGCGCGGCCGCTCGGCGTGGCGCGCATCGACGCCACCCACGAGACGCTGGCGCTGCAGTTCGGCGCCGACGCCGCGGTCGACCGCGGCCGCGTCATCGCCCTGGTGCAGGGCCGACCCGCGCTGCGCCTCTCCGGCCCCGACCGCCTGCGGCTGGAGGCGAAGATGCCGGAATGGCCGCAGCGCGCGCAGGCCGCGCGCGAGCTGCTCGGCGCGCTCGGCGCATGAAACCGGCCGCGCTGCTGCTCGCGCTGCTGCTGCCGGCCGCGGCGCTCGCGGACGACCCCGACCTCGTGCCGGCGATCGGCGCGCTCGAGCACGGCGACTACCGGCAGGCGATCGATACGCTGCAGCCGCTCGCCGCGAACGGCACGGTCGAGGCGCAATACGTGCTCGCGACCGTGCTCGAGACCGCGCCGCCGCCGCTGCGCGACCTGAAGGCGGCGAAGGAATGGTACGAGCGCGCCGCCGGCGCGGGCCACGCCGGCGCGCAGAACAACCTCGGCGCGATGTACTTCGACGGCCGCGGCGCGCGCCGCGACTTCGTCGAGGCGGCGAAGTGGTACCGGCTCGCCGCCGACCAGGGCAATGCGGTGGCGGAAACCAACCTCGGCCTGATGTACGGCATGGGGCTCGGGGTGCCGCAGAGCTTCGACGACATGGCGCAATGGCTGGAAAAGGCCGCCGAGCAGGGCGAGGCCACCGCGCAGGCGCAGCTTGCGCGCCTGTACCTCGACGGCCAGGGCGTGAAGCAGGATCCCGCCGCCGCGGTGAAATGGTTCCGCGAGGCGGCCGCGCGCGAGAACGCCGACGCGCAGTTCTTTCTCGGCGTGCTCCTGGAGAAGGGCATCGGCGCGAAGCGCGACGCCGAGGCCGCCTACCAGTGGCTCCTGAAATCGGCGCAGCACGGCCAGCGCCTGGCCATGCTCGAGCTCGCCAACATCTACGAGCTCGGCCTCGGCGTGCCCGCCGACGCCGGGCAGGCGCGCGCCTGGCGCGAGCGCGCCGCGCACCAGCCCGCCGCCAAGGAAGGCCCCGATGGCCACGCCGCCTCGCAGCGCGCCGAGCCTCGTACTGCAAAGCCCTGAGCTCGATGCGGCGCGCGCCGCGGAGGCGGCCGCGCTCACCGGCGCCGCCGCGGTCGAGCCGCTCGGGGCGCACGCGTACCGCCTGCGCGGCGCGGCGCCGCGCGAGGCGCTCGCCGGCTGGTGCCGCGAGCGCCGGCTGGACTGGGCCTGGGTGCCGCCCGGGCGGCGGCTGCAGGACCTCAGGCTGGTCGCGATGGACATGGACTCCACGCTCATCACCATCGAGTGCATCGACGAGCTCGGCGCGATCGCCGGCCGGCGCGGGGAAATCAGCGCGGTGACCGCGCGCGCGATGCGCGGCGAGATCCCCTACGCCGCGAGCCTGCGTCAGCGCGTGCAGCTGCTCGCCGGCCTCGACGAGGACGCGCTCGAGGAGGTGTACGACGAGAAGCTGCGCCTCGCGCCGGGCGCCGAGCGGCTCGCCGCGCAGTGCCGCGAGCGCGGCATCGCCATGCTGCTCGTCTCGAGCGGCTTCAGCTTCTTCACCGAGCGCCTGCGCGCGCGCCTCGGCTTCGCCGACACGCTTTCCAACCTGCTCGAGGTCGAGGGCGGGCGCCTCACCGGGCGCGTGCTCGGCACGGTGGTGGACGCCGAGGAGAAGGCGGGCAAGTTCCGCGCCGTGGCGCAGCGCCTCGGCGCGGCGCGCGCGCAGACCTGCGCCGTCGGCGACGGCGCCAACGACCTCGCGATGATGGCCGAGGCCGGCCTCTCGGTCGCCTGGCGCGCCAAGCCGGTGGTGCGCGAGCGCGCCGCCTGCGCGCTCGACTACTCGGGGCTGGACGGAATTCTCAACCTGTTCGGCTAGCTCAGCGTCCCGACCACGCCGCCCACGCGAGGCACAGCCAGCCGGCGAGGAACGCGAGCCCGCCGAGCGGCGTGACGGCACCGAGCCAGCGCATGCCGCTCACGCCGAGCGCGTACAGGCTTCCCGAGAAGACCAGCGTGCCGGCGACGAACAGCCAGCCGCTCGCCTCGGTCCACGCGCCGGGCCAGCGCGTGCACGCCCACGCCACGCCGAGCAGCGCGAGCGCGTGGTACATCTGGTAGCGCACGCCGACCTCGAACACCGCCAGCATCTCGGGCGCGAGCCGGCTCTTCAGCCCGTGCGCCGCGAAGGCGCCGAGCGCCACGGCGAGGAAGCCGGAGGCGCAGCCGAGGACGAAGAACAGTCGTTCCACGCGCGCCCCGGCTAGAACGCGTCCTCGTAGTGCTCCACCACCGGAAACGGATCGTAGAAGTGGTGCAGCAGGCGCCGCCATTCCCGGTACGGCGCCGACTTGCGGAAGCCCTCGGTGTGGTCCTCCAGCGTCCGCCACCGCACCAGCAGCAGGTAGCGGTTGCGCTTCTCCAGGCAGCGCCGCAGCTCGTGCGAAACATAGCCCTTCGACGCGCTGATGATCGCCTGCGCCTTGCCGAACGCCGCCTCGAACTCGCGCGTGAGGTCCGGCTTCACGTCCAGAACCGCCGATTCGAGGATCATCGCCTGGCGCGCTCCCTTGTGGATTGCCGAGTTTCCGTCATTCGCGAGCACCTTCTGCGTGATCGAATTGATGCGCCAGCCGCGCGCTCCCCGCACCGCCCGCAGCAGGTACAGGCAGTGCGTGTCGAACGCCTCCCCGGCGCCGTCGCGGCGGTGGATCAGCATCGAGAGCTTCATGTCCGCCGTCGTGCCGTCGAGGGCGATCTCGAGGTTGCCGCAAAGGTGCTGCGTCCGCAGCTCCTGCAGCGCCGCGCGCCTGAGCTCCACGAACCGCTCGCGCGGCATCGTCTCCGGCGGCGTTCCGCGCAGGTCGCGGTAGTCAGTGTACAGGCTGTCCGCCAGGCACTCGCCGAGGCGGTCCCAATCCTTCAGGTCGAAGCTGTTGGCGAAGCGGGCGGCGAGGTTCTGCAGCTCGAGCGCGGTCCCGGGATCCATCACGTTCCGACGTAGCTCGAGGACGAGCCGAGGAGGCGGCACGCCTGCACGACCATGTGCTCGACGATCCGCGCGACCGGCGGCGCGTCGCGGATGATCCCGGAGACCTCCCCCATCAGCACGCCGGAGCCGTCGGCGTCGCCCGCCTCGAAAGCGCTCCAGAAGCGCTGCCGCTCGACCTCGAGGGCCTTCTCCAGCTCGCCCTCGCGTCCGTGCCACTTCTCGACAAAGCCGTTCTTCATGACGCGAACGACGAACTCCGGGTTGGGCCAGTACCGCCCTCGGGCGATGTCGACCGAGCGGGATTTCAGCGTCGCGTCGCCGTCGGCGCGCACGATCGCCCGGCGGAATCCCTCCGGCGCCTCCGACTCCTCGGCCGCGACGAAGCGCGTCCCCACGAGGACGCCGTCGGCGCCGAGCATGAGCGCCGCCGCGAGCCCGCGGCCGTCCCCCACCCCGCCGGCCGCGACCAGCGGCGTGGCGGGCGAATGCTTCGCGAGATAGTCGGCCGCCTCCGGGACGAGCGTAAACACGCCCCGGTAGCCGCTGTGGCCGCCGGCCTCGCAGCCCTCGGCGACAACGATGTCCGCGCCCGCGTCCACCGCCTCGCGCAGATACTTCATGCCCTGCACCTGGCAGATCAGCGGCACCCCTTGCGCCTTGATCCGCGACGCGTGCGGCTCCAGCTCGCCGAAGGAAAGCATCACCGCCGCCGGTTGCTTCGCCAGCACCAGCTCGAGCAGCCCCGGGGTCCTCGCCATCGACCAGGTGATGAACCCGCAGCCGATCCGCGCGCCTCCCGCCGCCGCGAACTGCCGCTCCAGCCAGTCCGCGTCCCCGTACCCGCCGCCGATGATCCCCAGACCGCCCGCCTTCGTCACCGCGGCGGCCAGCCTGCCGCCCGCCATGGCGGCCATCGGCGCCAGCAGGATCGGATGCCGGATTCCTAGCCTCTCGGTAAGTCGCGTTTTCAGCATTTGAGAGCTTTAGCGAGCCGAGGAGTCATTCGATCCTCTGTATGGAGCCTAGCACCTGAATTTAGCGGCGCGAAGCCGCGTAGCGGATGAGCGTCTGCTGGAATGAGTAGTTAGGCGCCAGCGCCCATGATGCATTTAATAAGATGTTCCGCAGCCGCGATGTTGAATGCCAATTCGGGCGCAAGCGAGTACCGCCGCATGAGTTCGGACGTAGCTGTAAACATCACAATGCATTCGCCGGGTCGAGGCTCGCAAATT
>Ga0335083_10006598_pt1 | contig 14443 bp, 17 predicted proteins | sample Lox_Sample_42_FD_206716 | JGI IMG/M metagenome (GOLD analysis project Ga0335083, IMG submission 206716) | Soil microbial communities from Loxahatchee National Wildlife Refuge, Florida, United States - Lox_Sample_4.2 | ecosystem: Environmental > Terrestrial > Soil > Wetlands | place: USA...
CTGGATGGCCGCCCCGGCGACGACGCCGCTGTCCGCGTCCACGCCGCTGGGCAGGTCCACCGCCACCACCATGGCCGGGGAGCCGGCCGCCAGCCCGGCCAGCGCCGCCTGGGGCTCGCGCAGCCCGCCCCGGCCCCCGATGCCCAGCAGGCCGTCCAGGATCAGGTCGGCCGCGCCGATCGCGGCCGGCACGGCCGGGTCGTCGGCCGCGGCCACCCGGCCGCCGGCCGCGCGGAGGGCCGCGGCGCCTTCCCCGTGGATCCTGGCGGCGGCCCGGACCGCGAGCACCGACGCCCCACGGGCCGCCAGCCGGGCCCCGGCGTACAGCGCGTCCCCGCCGTTGTCCCCGCTGCCCGCCAGCACCACCACCCGGGACCCGGGCACAGTTCCCCTGGTCAGCCCGGCGCACACCGACGCCAGGCCGGCCGCGGCCCGCTGCATCAGCGTGCCCGGCGGCAACTGCGCCATCAGGCTCTGCTCGGCCGCCCGGACCGTGGCCACCCCGTGTGCGTTCCTCATCCTTCGGCCACCACCATCGCGATGCTCATCCCGGAATCATGACTGAGCGACACATGCCAGCAGCGCACGCCGAGTTGCCGGGCCAGCGCGGCCACCGTGCCGGTGACCAGCAGCCCGGGGCGGCCCGCCGGGTCACGGATCACGGTGACGTCGGTCCAGCGCAGCCCGGGCGGGGCGCCGAGCGCCTTGGCCACCGCCTCCTTGGCCGCGAAGCTGGCGGCCAGCGACTCCGCCCGCCCGTCGCGTTCGCTCTCCGCGAACAGGCGGGTGGCCAGCGCCGGGGTGCGCTGCAGCGCCGCCCACAATCGCGCGGTTTCCACCAGGTCCACCCCGATGCCGAGAATCACGAGCCCAGCCTGTCACGTCCCGCCCCGCCCGGCCCCCGGCAGCCCACAGCTACGCCCGCAGCGGCGCGGCGCCCCGGCCCAGCCCCGCGCGGCCAGCGCGTCGCCCACCTGGGCCGCGACGAAGCACGGCCGCCCGGTCACGTCGGCCCACCCATAGCGCAGCGTGACCTGGCCGACGGCGTGGTTGGCGTTGTCCCGGTACACGTCGCGCCAGCGTTCCTCAGCCGGGTGCGCCGAAACCCCGTCCAGCTCGACCACCAGCCCGTACTCCCGGTACGTCACGTCCTGGTACTGGCGCCGCCCCACCCGGACGGCCGGGTCCTGCCGGTCCGCCCCGGGCAGCCCGTGCGGCCGCTCCACCCGGTTCACGTAGCGGTACTCCAGCAGCGAGTGCACGCCCTTAGCGGCGAGGCCGAGCGCCGCGCTCAGTTCGGTACGCCAGCGCACCCGGCTGCGCAGCGCCATCGCCGCGGCTAACCGCTCCGGTGTAGTCCGCCGGCTCCCGCACGCCCGTAACACCCACCCCAGCGCGTCGTCCAGGCTCACTGCCGCCGAGGCCAGATCCAGCACCGTCTCCTCAACCCGCGTCCGCGGCGGGGTGAGAACGGGATGCCGTGCCTCATCGAGCCGGCTGCTGTGATGCACGACGACGCCCGCGATCGGCGCGACCCGGTGCCCGCGGGACACCATGACATGAATCGCCGGGGCGGGGGCCGGCAGCAGCCCATATAGTCCGGCCGCCGACTGGTGGCTGAGTACCGCCTCCGGGCCAACCCGCAGCACCGCGGCCCACAACTGCGTCGGCCGGGGCGGCGGCCCGCTGAACACCCCGTACACGCCCGCGTACAGCCGCTGCCAGCGGCCAGCCCTTAGCGCGGACACCACATATTTGTCGGTCAGCCCGCACGCGTGCGCCTGTGACAAGCTGAGCACGCCCTCCTGGCTGCCGATCAGTTCCCGGGCGGCGGATGGGATCTGCGTGGTCATAGGGCCCACCGTGACCTCGCCCAGCCGCCTGCGGCACCCCAACTTCCCGCCACTGTGGATAAGTCAGGGGCAACGCCTTAGCGGTGTACATCCATGCCCCTATAAGGGCAGCGATGTACACCGCTGACGGATTGGCCTTGCTTTTAGCCGGCCGCGCGGACGGCGGCGGCTAGGCGGTCGGCCACTTGGTGGGCTTGGGTGGACTCGACGGCTTCGACCATGACGCGGACGGTGGGCTCGGTGCCGCTGGGGCGGACCAGCACCCGGCCTGAGGTGCCCAGCTCCGCCTCGGCGGCGGCCACCGCGGCGGCCAGGTCGGGTGACGCCGCTACCTGGGCCTTGTCCACTCCGGGCACGTTGACCAGGACCTGCGGGTACCGGGTCATGACCGCGGCCACGTCGGCCAGCGGCAGCGCCTGCCGGGCCGTGGTGGCCAGCAGGTGCAGCGCGGTGAGCAGGCCATCGCCGGTGGTGGCGTGGTCGAGCATGATGATGTGCCCGGACTGCTCGCCGCCGAGCCGGAACTGCCCGGCCCGCATGGCCTCCAGCACGTACCGGTCGCCGACCGCGGTCTCGACCACGGTGATCCCGGCGTCCTGCATGGCGTTGCGGAAGCCCAGGTTGGACATGACCGTGGCGACCACGGTGTTACCGGCCAGCCGCCCCTGGCTGGCCAGGGACAGGGCCAGCACGGCCAGGATCTGGTCGCCGTCGATGACCGCGCCGTCGGCGGAGACGGCCAGGCACCGGTCGGCGTCGCCGTCGTGGGCGATGCCCGCGTCCGCGCCGTGCCGGGCCACCTCGGCGCGCAGCACGTCCAGGTGGGTGGATCCGCAGCCGTCGTTGATGTTCAGCCCGTCCGGCGAGGCCCCGATCGCGATCACCTTGGCCCCGGCCTGCTGCAGCATCCGCGGCGCGAAGTCCGAGGCGGCGCCGTGCGCGCAGTCCACCACGACGGTCAGCCCGGCCAGCGGCGCGCCCGGCTGGCCGGCCACGGCCGCCGCCGGGGGCAGCGAGGACAGCAGGTGCTGGGTGTACCGGTCCCGTTCCTGGTCGGCGTCGGCGACCCGGCCGAACCCGGCGGGCAGCTCGCCGACGGCACGGGGCGGCATGCCGATGTGCGCCTCGATCTGGTCCTCGACCGCGTCGGGCAGCTTGAACCCGCCGTGCCCGAACAGCTTGATCCCGTTGTCCGGCGCCGGGTTGTGGCTGGCCGACAGCATCACGCCCAGCTCGGCGCCGAGATCCCGGGTCAGGAACGCCACCGCGGGGGTCGGGATCACACCCAGCCGGAGCACGTCCACCCCGGACCCAGCCAGGCCGGCCACGACGGCGGCCTCCAGGAACTCGCCCGAGGCCCGCGGGTCGCGGCCCACCACGGCCAGCGGCCGCCGCCCGGCCGACTCCTTGGCCTCGAACGCCCCCGAGCCGTGCAGCACGCTGGCCGCGGCCCGGGACACGTCCAGCGCCAGCTGGCTGGTCAGATCCTCGCCAGCGACGCCACGAACACCGTCAGTTCCGAACAGCCGGGCCATCTAGGCAGCTCCCCCTGGGATCGACTCGTCAACGCGGACATGCCAAACAGACCTATGGGCGGGGGATTACCGTACGAACTGGCTGCGAGGTCAGCGCTTGGAGTACTGCGGTGCCTTGCGCGCCTTCTTGAGCCCGTACTTCTTGCGCTCCTTGACCCGTGCGTCCCGGGTCAGGAAGCCAGCCCGCTTCAGCGTCAGCCTATTCTCCGGATCGACCAGAGTCAGGGCCCGCGCGATGCCCAGCCGCAGCGCGCCGGCCTGGCCGGTGACGCCGCCACCGGTGATCCGCGCGATCACGTCGAACTGGTTCTCCGCGCCCAGGCTGACGAACGGCTCGCTGATCAGCTGCTGGTGCACCTTGTTCGGGAAGAACTCCCCGAGCGTGCGGTCGTTGATCTTCCACTGCCCGCTGCCGGGCACGATCCGCACCCGGGCGATGGCCTCCTTGCGGCGCCCGGTGCCGAGCGCGGTGCCGGTGACCACGGGCTTGCGCCCGGCCGGCCGCTCGCCGGCATCCGCGGCCGTCTCGGTGGTGTACTCCGACACGTGCTCCCCGGCGTCTTCCGCCGTTTCCACGCCGGCGCCATCATCGAGCGTCTGCGTGCCTGTGGACTCGGCCACGGTTTCTTCCCTCGTACTTCCTTATCGATTCCGGGCGGGGCGGCCGCCGGTCAGCGGCTGCCCGCGTGCGCCGCGGGGTCGTCCTGGGCGACCTGGGTGATCTCGTAAGGCACCGGCTGCTGCGCCTGGTGCGGGTGCTCCGGGCCGGCATAGACCTTGAGCTTGCGCAGCATGCTGCGGCCGAGCGAGTTCTTGGGCAGCATGCCACGGACGGCCTTCTCGATGACCCGCTCCGGGTGCTTCTCGAGCAGGTCGCTGTAGGCCACCTCACGCAGCCCGCCCGGGTAGCCGGAGTGCCGGTAGGCCTTCTTCTGCTCCAGCTTGCGGCCGCTCAGCGCGACTTTCTCGGCGTTCACCACGATGACGAAGTCGCCGGTGTCCACGTGCGGCGCAAAGATCGGCTTGTGCTTGCCGCGCAGCAGGATCGCCGCGTGGCTGGCCAGGCGGCCGAGAACCACATCGGACGCGTCAATGACGTGCCACTGATGCTGGATGTCGCCGGCCTTGGGGCTGAATGTGCGCACGGTGGTAAGCCTTCGTGTGGTGGGACCCGATCCTTGGCCTCCGCACCCGGGGCAACCTGCTGAGCGGGCTGACCGGGTGTGGGGAGTCCGACGCATCCGCTAGCCGCGCAACCAGCCGCGCTGAGCGGGCACCGCGGGCATGCAGACGCACGTGGACGTTCATGAAGGATACCGGCCTGTACTAGCCCGGTCAAAGTGATCAGCTGGCGCCGGCCGCAGCGGCCAAAATACCGGTCCGGCCCAGCTTCGCCGCGCAGAACTAATACGCTCGCCGCATGGGCTATCCGGGTGATGATGGCGGCGGCCCGCCGGACACCCGCCGCTCCGCGATCTGGGCCGCGGACCCGGACCAGGACTGGCCCGAGCCGCCCGCGGACGGCCCCAGCAGGCACCGCGCCCCCTCCGGCGACGTCTGGACGCCCGCCCCGGCACCCGCCGCGCCACGTCAGCCCACCGGACCCAATTATCCGAACGCCACCACCGCCCAGCCGGGCCGTCCGCCGCAGCCGGGTGGCGCGGCGACCACCGACCCACCGGTGCGCGGCCGTACGTCGCACCGGCGTGCCCCCGGGCCCGACACCCCGGCCGCCCCCCGCCCGCCCAGTGGCGCTGACCCGCTGGGCGGCCGGGACGACCGGGAGAGCCGCGGCCGGCACGGCGGCGGCCGCGGGCGGCGTGCCGCCCCGCCGGCCGCGCCGCCCCCAGCGCACGAGGATGCCTGGCGCCGTCCGCCCCGGCGGTCCAGTGACGAGGTTCAGGGCGGCACCCGCCCGCCCGGCCGGGCGGGCACCGGCGGGTCGCTGTGGAGTTCGGGTGCATTCCGTACGGCTGGGCCCAGCGGCCGGGGCCCGGTTCGCGGCTACCCACCGGCGCCCGGCGCACCCGACCCGGTGTACCCACCGGGCCAGTTCTCGCCGTGGAACTCGGCCGAGCTGCGCACCGCGCCCGGGCGCCCGGGCCTGGGCGCGGGACTGGGCCCGGATCCAGCCGAACCCGGCTATTCACAGCTGGCGGTCAGCGATCCATCGGCCGACGCCACCGCCACCCAGACCTGGGCCGTGCTGGACGACGGAGACCTGTCCGGCGAATGGACCAGCCCACCAGCCAAGCCGCCCAGCCAGGCATCATCGGGCGCCAGCCTGGCGGGACCGGGCACCAGCTCAGCGGGTCCGGGTGCCAGCCTGGCCGGCCCGGGGGCGCGCAGCCCGTTCGAGGCCGCGGACGCGGCGGCCGGCAGCGCACCCTGGGCGGGCGGCCTGCCAGGTGCCGAGCCGGGGGCCGAGCCGCCCGGCGGCCTGACCGGCCTGACCGGGCCCGGCCAGCGCCTGGACCCGGCCCGGCCCGGCTTTCCCGGTGAGCCGGGCGCGCCCCGGCCGGGCGGCCGGCTGGCCGCCCGGCGCAGCCGCGAAGCGGCCATGGACCCGGCCCAGGGCACCGCCGGTGACACCAGGCGCCGCGACACTAGGAGCCGCGACAGCGGAGAGTTCGGTACCGGCGGCTTCGGCGTGGGCGGCTTCGACGCCGGCGGCGCAGGCACCCAGGACTCCGGCACCGGCGGATTCGGCGCCGGCAGTGTGGGCACCCGCGACCCCGGCACAGGCCGAGCCGGCGCGGGCGGCGCAGGCACCCAGGACTCCGGCACCGGCGGTTGGGACACGGGCGGATTCGACACGGGCGGATTCGGTACCGGGGGCTTCGGCACCGGCGAGTTCGGGACCGGCGGCTTCGACGCTGGGGGCTTCGATACTGGCGGCTTCGATACTGGCGGCTTCGGCACCGGTGGCTTTGGCAGCGAGGGCGCCGGCAGCGGCGGTTTCGGCGTCCAGGCCGAGCCGGGCCGCCGGGCCGGCCGGGATGGCGGCCCAGCCGGGTCGCCGCCCCCGGGGTCCCGGTCGGCGGCCCGTGGGCGCACCCCGCGCCAGCCCCACAAGCCGGTCAGCCGGGTCAAGATGTGGCTGATGCCCGCGGGCATGCTGGTCCTGGTGGCCGCGCTGATCACGGTGGTCTACCTGCAGTTCGGCAAGGGGCAGTCGAACGCGTCCAGCGGCGGATCGGCGGCCCGGCACCCGGCCGCGGCGGCCAGTTCGGCGCCGCCCGGGCCGTGGAAGCACATCACCACCCGGCAGGACGACCCGATGGCGCTGACCCTGGCTGAGCTGTTCCCGGCCCGGTTCACCTCCGGCACCACCACCGCGGTCCGTACCGTGCAGAAGGCCACCGGGGCCAACTGCGCCAAGATGGTGCTCGGCGGCAAGCTCCAGGCCGCGCTGCGCAAGGGCGGCTGCACCCAGGTGATGCGGGCCAGCTACCTGGCCGCCGGGCAGAAGATCATGGCCACGATCGGCGTGCTCAACCTGGCCAACGTGACCGACTCGGAGCAGGCCGGCAAGGCCACCGGCGCCAGCGCGTTCATCAAGCAACTGCCCGGCGCCAAGGGGCCGACCCGCAACCTGATGAACGGCACCGGCCTGGAGGAAGCCGAGATCAAGGGCCACTACCTGATCCTGACCTGGGCCGAGTTCACCAACGGCAAGGCGCCAGCCGGGCCCAAGCAGCGGGCGCAGCTGGACGCGTTCTCCCGCGCGCTGGTCGGCAGCACCGCGAACGTCAGCCTGACCAGCCGGGAGCTGCTGGGCAAGCCCTCGGCCCCGTAAGGCCAGCTAGCCGCGCATCCGCCAGTTAGCCGCGCACCCTCCGGGTGGCCTGGGCCCGGCCGGCCAGCCCGGCGGGCTCCGGGTAGCGCACTTCCTCCAGGCACAGCCCGTGCGGCGGGACGACCGGCGCCGCCGGGTCGCGCACCCGGGCCCGCAGCACCTCGGCCGGCCAGCCCGGCGGCCTGGTTCCGTCGCCCACCTTGAGCAGGGCGCCGGTCAGCGCGCGGACCATCGAGTGGCAGAACGCGTCGGCCACCACCCGGCCCATCAGCACCCCCGGCTCGGCCCGGGCCCAGCTCAGGTCCAGCAGCTCGCGGATGGTGCTGGCGCCCTCCCGGCGGCGGCAGAACGCGGCGAAGTCGTGCTCGCCGAGCAGCAGCGCGGCCGCCTCGTTCATGACCGCCACGTCCAGCGGGCGGCGGTAGGCCAGCGTGTCGTGCCGGCGCAGCGGGTCCGGCCCGGCCGGGTCATCGCAGACCCGGTAGGAGTAGCGGCGGCACAGCGCCGAGAACCGGGCGTCGAAGCCCGGCGGGGCGATCCCGATCCCGCTCACCCGGACATCGGGCGGCAGCAGGCCGCGCAGCCTGCGCAGCGCGGCCGGGGCGGCCGCCGCCCACTCGGCGGCGGGCACATCCACGTGCGCAACCTGACCGCGGGCATGCACCCCGGCGTCGGTGCGCCCCGCCACCGTCAGCGAAACCGGCGCCGCAAGCCGCAACAGGTGGCCGAGGGCTTCCTCGGCCACCTGCTGGACGGTCCGGCGGCCGGGCTGGCGGGCCCAGCCGGAAAACTCCCCGCCGTCGTAGCCGAGGTCGAGCCGTAGGCGGCAGACCGCGGCGGCGGGCGGGTGAGCGCTAGCTCTTGGCTGGCTCGTCGTCGCCGGCCTCGGCGCCGGCCTCATCGTCGGCGCCGGCCTCATCGTCATCGGTCTCGGCGTCCGCGTCGTCCTCGTCCGCCTCGGCGCCGGTTTCCTCGTCCACCTCGTCGGCTATCGCGGCGGCCTCGGCCGCGTCCTCAGCCGCTTCGACGGTGTCCTCGGTCCCGGTGCTGGCCTCGGCGGCCGCGGCCGGGCGGGGCGTGGGCTGCGACCGGCGGGCCCGGCGGCGCCGCGACGGCTTGGCCGCGGCCTCCTCCTGGACCAGCTCGATGACCGCGAGCGGGGCGTTGTCGCCCTTCCGCGGGCCGATCTTGGTGATCCGGGTGTAGCCACCTTCCCGCTCCGCGAACTGCGGCCCGATCTCGGTGAACAGCGTGTGCACCACGCCCTTGTCGGTCACCACGGTGAGCACCTGGCGGCGCGCGTGCAGGTCACCCCGCTTGGCGAAGGTGATCAGCCGCTCGGCGTACGGCCGGAGCCGCCGCGCCTTGGCCTCGGTCGTGGTGATCTTGCCGTGCTCGAACAGGGCGGTGGCCAGGTTCGCCAGCAGGTGCCGCTGGTGAGCCGCGCTGCCACCCAGCCGCGCTCCCTTGGTGGGCGTGGGCATCGGAACGTTCTCCTAGGTTCGCTGGCCGGGCCGGAGCGGCCCGGCCAGTACTACTCAGATCAGTACTGCTCGGTCTCGACGTAGCTGTCGTCGTCGTCCGCGCCGTAGCTGTCCGCCGCGGTACCCGGGTCGAATCCGGGCGGCGAGTCCTTGAGCGCGAGACCCATGTCGACCAGCTTCTGCTTGACTTCCTCGATCGACTTGGCGCCGAAGTTGCGGATGTCCAGCAGGTCCTGCTCGCTGCGGGCGACCAGCTCGCCGACGGTGTGAATGCCCTCACGCTTGAGGCAGTTGTACGACCGGACGGTGAGGTTGAGCTCCTCGATGGGCAGGGCCAGGTCCGCGGCCAGCGCGGCATCCGTCGGCGACGGCCCGATGTCGATGCCCTCGGCCTCGACGTTCAGCTCGCGGGCCAGCCCGAACAGCTCGACCAGGGTCTTGCCCGCGCTGGCCACCGCGTCCCGTGGGCGCATGGACGGCTTGGTCTCGACATCCAGGATCAGCTTGTCGAAGTCGGTCCGCTGCTCGACACGGGTGGCCTCGACCTTGTAAGTGACCCGCATCACCGGGGAGTAGATGGAGTCGATCGGGATCCGGCCGATCTCCTGGCCCGGCTGCTTGTTCTGCGCCGCGGAGACGTAGCCGCGGCCGCGCTCGACCGTCAGCTCCATCTCCAGCTTGCCCTTGGCGTTCAGCGTGGCGATGTGCAGCGACGGGTTGTGCACCTCGACCCCGGCCGGCGGCGCGATGTCGGCCGCGGTGACCTCGCCGGGGCCCTGCTTGCGCAGGTACATGACCACCGGCTCGTCCTGCTCCGAGGAGACGACCAGTTCCTTCAGGTTGAGGATGATGTCGGTGACATCCTCCTGCACCCCGGGAACCGTGCTGAACTCGTGCAGCACACCCTCGATCCGGATGCTGGTGACAGCGGCGCCGGGAATCGAGGACAGCAGCGTGCGGCGGACCGAGTTCCCGATCGTGTAGCCGAAGCCAGGCTCCAGCGGCTCGATGACGAACCGGGACCGGAAGTCGCCGACCTGCTCTTCGGTCAGGGTCGGACGCTGGGCGATGAGCATTGGTACCCCTTTCCGCGACGCCCGCTATATGACGCCGCGATCTGCGCTGACAGCTCCCCGTACCAGGAGGAACCATCCCCCGCGCCTGGGCCGCCACCCCATGCGGCGGCCCAGGGCGAGCGTATTACTTCGAGTAGTACTCGACGATGAGCTGCTCCTGGACCTGGGTGTCGATCTGGGCCCGGGCCGGGAGCTGGTGGATCAGGATGCGCATCTTGTCCGGGATGACTTCCATCCAGGCCGGCGAGGGCCGCTCACCGGCCTCGGCGCGGGCCACCACCAGCGGGGTCAGCTCGACCGACTTCGGCCGCACCTCGATGATGTCGTTCTCGGTCACCCGGTAGGACGGAATGTCCACCTTCTTGCCGTTGACCAGGAAATGCCCATGCCGCACCAACTGGCGGGCCATGTCCCGGCTCTTCGCGAAGCCGGCCCGGTAGACCACGTTGTCCAGGCGGCTCTCCAGGATCTGCAGCAGGTTCTCGCCGGTCATCCCGCGCTTGCGGGAGGCCTCCGCGTAGTACCCGCGGAACTGCCGCTCCAGGATGCCGTAGACCCGGCGGGCCTTCTGCTTCTCCCGGATCTGCAGCAGGTACTCGCTCTCCTTGGGCCGGTTGCGGCCGTGCTCACCCGGCGGGTAGGGCCGGATCTCGATCGGGCACTTGGGCGAATCGCACTTCGCGCCCTTCAGGAAGAGCTTCATCTTCTCGCGGCGGCACAGCTTGCAGTCCGCGCCCGTGTATCGCGCCATCTTCTGGTAACTCCCTCAGACCCGGCGCCGCTTGGGCGGGCGGCAGCCATTGTGCGGAACCGGAGTAACGTCCTGGATCGACCCGACTTCCAGGCCGGTCGCCTGCAGGGAGCGGATGGCGGTCTCCCGCCCGGAGCCCGGGCCCTTGACGAACACGTCGACCTTGCGCATGCCGTGCTCCATGGCCCGGCGGGCGGCCGCCTCGGCGGCCATCTGCGCGGCGAACGGGGTGGACTTACGCGATCCCTTGAACCCGACCTGGCCGGACGACGCCCAGGAAATGACGTTGCCCACCGGGTCGGTGATCGAGACGATGGTGTTGTTGAACGTGCTCCTGATGTGGGCGTGCCCGTGAGCGACGTTCTTCCGTTCTTTGCGGCGCACCTTCTTGGCGGTGGCCGTGCGGCTCCTTGGCGGCATTAGCTTCCTATTCGGTGAGGTCGTCGATCCGCTGCATCCGGTGCCGCGCTACGGCGCGGGCGCCCGGCACGGACTACTACTTCTTGCCGGCCTTCTTCTTGCCGGCCACGGTCTTCTTGCGGCCCTTGCGGGTGCGCGCGTTGGTCTGCGTCCGCTGGCCGTGCACCGGCAGCCCCCGGCGGTGCCGGATGCCCTGGTAGCAGCCAATCTCGATCTTGCGGCGGATGTCGGCCTGCACCTCGCGGCGCAGGTCACCTTCGACCTTGTAGGTGGCTTCGATCCAGTCCCTGAGCCGGACCAGCTCGTCGTCGGTGAGCTGGTGCACCCGGGTGTCCGCGTTGACCCCGGTGGCCTGGATGGTCTCCAGCGCGCGGGTGTGCCCGATTCCGTAGATGTAGGTGAGTGCGACCTCGAGCCGCTTTTCGCGGGGGAGGTCAACGCCAACGAGGCGTGCCATGGGCGGGCAGTTCTCCTTCTTCGTCGCGGAGGTTCGTCCGCACCCGCTCCCCTGCCCCTGCCCGGGTAGGGCCCCGGCCTCCACCGGGGGTGGCCCCGGGCCGGCCCTCAGGCCGGCCCCAGGCTGCGGATACGCCTTAGTTCAGGGCGTCAGCCCTGACGCTGCTTGTGCCGTGGGTCGGAGCAGATGACCATGACGCGGCCATGCCGCCTGATCACCCGGCACTTGCTGCAAATCTTCTTCACGCTGGGCTTGACCTTCATCGCAGCTTCCTCACTTGTACCGGTAGACAATCCGGCCGCGGCTCAGGTCGTATGGGCTCAGCTCCACGACAACCCGGTCATCCGGCAGGATGCGGATGTAGTGCATCCGCATCTTCCCGCTGATGTGGGCGAGAACCTTGTGCCCATTGTCTAGCTCCACCCGGAAGAAGGCATTGGGAAGTGATTCGACGATCCTGCCCTCGATCTCGATGGCGCCGTCCTTTTTGGGCATGTCCTCCGCGCTTTGCTGCTAGGCCCGCTGCGCTCGCCACTGGTGACGCGTGCAGGCAGGTGTTGTCTACTTCGTGGTCGTGGTACTTCGTACCTGCGAGGCGATGCTGAAGCAGCACAAGGCAACTCACAGGCCGAGAGCAGAGTCTACGCGACCCTGCCTGACATTGCGAACCGGAGACAGCCAGGGAAAATTCCCCGCCTTCTTAACGGCTAGTGCCTGGCCGCCGCCGTCAGCTGGAGCGGCGGCCCCACGGCAGCTGTCCGTAGCCGGGCCAGTTGCGGCGCATGGTCGCGTCGGGCAGCTCGTAGAGGTCGATAGCGGGCAGATCGGCCAGTAGTTCGTCCAGCTGGCCCAGGGTCTTGGCGGCGTAGGCGGCGTCCAGCCGCTCGTGGAACTCCTCGGCCGTCAGCCGGCCCGCGGCCAGGTGCTCACGCAGCAGCGCCACGGTCCGGTCCCGGTCCGCGTCGGAGCAGCGGAGCTTCGGGTCGCTGGGCATCCGCATTCACTCCTTCGGCCGGCCCTGTCTCCACGGTACCTGGGCCGGGCGGTCAGCGGATGAACCGGCGCAGCGCGCTGAGCGCCCGCTCGGTGATCTCCTCCACCGGGCCGGTGGCGTCGATGCCGAGCAGGATGCCCTCGTCGGCGTAGAACGCGATCAGCGGCGCGGTCTGCTCCTGGTAGACCACGAGCCGATGCCGGATGGTCTCCTCCCGGTCATCGTCCCGCTGGAACAGCTCGCCGCCGCAGTCGTCGCAGATCTCGCCGCGCGCGGGCGGGTCGAACAGCACATGCCAGATCCGCCCGCAGCGGCGGCAGGTCCGCCGGCCGGACAGCCGCCGCACCACCTCGTCGTCGTCCACCACCAGTTCCAGCACCACGTCCAGCCGGGAGTCCCAGGCGGACAGCAGCTTCTTGAGCGTCTCGGCCTGCGGCACGTTGCGCGGGAAGCCGTCCAGCAGGAACCCGGACTGGGCGTCGTCCTCCTGCAGCCGGTCGGTGACCATGGCGATGGTCACCTCGTCAGGCACCAGGTCACCACGCCCCATGAAGGCCTGCGCGCGGCGGCCGAGCGCGGTGCCCTGGCTGACGTTGCTGCGGAAGATGTCACCTGTCGAGATCTTCGGGATGGACAGGTGCGACGCTATGAACTGGGCCTGTGTCCCCTTGCCCGCACCGGGGGGCCCGACGAGGACGACGCGCACTATCGCAGGAAGCCCTCATAGTTACGCTGCTGCAGCTGGCTCTCGATCTGCTTCACGGTGTCCAGACCCACCCCCACTGCGATCAGGATGCTGGTCCCGCCGAACGGGAACTGCGTGCCCACGCCGAGCAGCGCGAACGCGACCATCGGGATGAGCGCGATCAGGCCCAGGTACAGCGACCCGGGTGCGGTGAGCCGGGTGAGCACGTAGTTCAGGTACTGGGCGGTGGGCCGCCCAGGGCGGATACCGGGGATGAAGCCGCCGTACTTCTTCATGTTGTCCGCCACCTCGGTCGGGTTGAAGGTGATGGATACGTAGAAGTAGGTGAAGAAGACGATCAGGATGAAGAACAGGCCCATGTACAGGGCGGAGTCGCCGGTCACCCCGTTGCCGAGGTAGTTGTCGATGAAGTTGACCCAGCCCGAGGGATGGTTCTTGTTGCCGAACAGCCCGGCCGCCAGGATCGGGATGTACAGCAGCGACGACGCGAAGATGACCGGGATGACGCCCGCCTGGTTCACCTTGAGCGGGATGTAGGTGGACGTGCCGCCGTACATCTTCCGGCCCACCATGCGCTTGGCGTACTGCACCGGGATCCGGCGCTGAGCCTGCTCCATGAACACCACGAAGGCCACGATGGCCACCGCGACCAGGGCCACCACGGCCAGCACGATGATGTGCTTGGAGTTGTACACGTCCACCATGTAGCCCGCCATCTGGGAGATGACGGTGGTGAAGATGAGCACGGACATGCCGTTGCCGACGCCGCGGTCGGTGATCAGCTCACCCAGCCACATGATCACCGCGGTGCCCGCCGTCATGGTGATCACCATGGTGGTGATGGTGAACACCGACGGGTGCGGGATCAGCGGCTCGGTGCAGCCGGAGAACAGGTTGCCCGACCGGGTGTAGGCGACGATGCCGGTGGACTGCAGGATGGCCAGCCCGACGGTCAGGTACCGGGTGTACTGGGTGATCTTCGCCTGGCCGGCCTGGCCCTCCTGGCGCAGCGTCTCCAGCCGCGGGATGACCACGGCCAGCAACTGCAGGATGATGCTGGCCGTGATGTAGGGCATAATGCCCAGGGCGAACACCGACAGCCGGAGCAATGCGCCACCACTGAACAAGTTGACCAGCTGGTACACGCCCGCCGCGCTGCTCTTGCTCTCCAGGCCGGTGCAGAACTGCACCGCCTTCTCGGAGATGCCGGGGGTGGGTATCGCGGCCCCCAGCCGGAACACAGCCAGGATTCCGAGCGTGAACAGCAGCTTTTTGCGCAGGTCAGGCGTCCGGAAGGCCCGGAGGAACGCGGTCAGCATGCGCCGTCCTCAAGTAGATCGGTCAACGGGGTCGGGCCGTGCCTGCCCA
>Ga0335083_10006599_pt1 | contig 14441 bp, 11 predicted proteins | sample Lox_Sample_42_FD_206716 | JGI IMG/M metagenome (GOLD analysis project Ga0335083, IMG submission 206716) | Soil microbial communities from Loxahatchee National Wildlife Refuge, Florida, United States - Lox_Sample_4.2 | ecosystem: Environmental > Terrestrial > Soil > Wetlands | place: USA...
CCGGCGGCGCTGGCCGACATCGACGTCGCGCACCTGCTGATGGCCATCGCCATGGCGGGCCAGCTCGTCCCCGGCCTGCAGACCCTGCCGGACGGCGCGTGGCAGGTGATCTTCGCCGTGATGACGGTGTGGTTCGGCTACCGGGTCGTGCGGGATGCTCAGGTCAGCGGCGTCCGCGCGCTGGCGGGCGGGCACTGCGCGCCGCACCTGATCCACGCCGGGGCCATGCTGTACATGTTCGCTGCGGTGTCGGCGCCGGCTGGGCACGGATCGGGCGGCATGGGCGGCGGCGGAATGAGCGGGATGGGGACCCTGAGCCTGCCGTTCCTGGCGTTCCTGTTCGCGCTGGTGCTGGTCGGGTACAGCATCTGGGACCTGGATCAGCTCTCGGGTCCCGGCGCCAGCGGACACTACAGCCTCGCGGCCGCCCGGATGGCGCCGACCGGCCCGGTGCTGGCGGGGGTCGGCGCGGCGGCCGGGCCGGGCGCGACCGCCTCCGTCGCGGTCGCCGGGCCAGTCAGTCCGACCGTGGTCGCGGAGACGGCCGAGGAGGCCCGTGTGGTACCGCCGGCCAGTGCCCCGGCGGACGGCACGGGTGTGCTCGCGCCGTGGGTGGCGACCAGCTGCCGGATCGCCATGGGCGTCACCATGGCGTTCATGCTGATCATCATGATCTAGCGGCGGCTTCTCCGGTGGTTCCTAGTTGCCGCTGGAGGAGCCGTACTGGATGGGCACCTTGACGGACTGCGTCCTAGTCCAGCGGCCCGGCTGGCCAGTCAGCTGCCAGGCGGTCAGCATGCTGCCGGCCGTGGCGAGCAGGCCGGTGGTGCCAGGGGCGGGCAGGGCCAGGACGACAGCCTGCCCGGGAGGAAGCGGCGGCAGGCGGCGCCACGTCGCTCCGGGACCGCTGAGGGTAACGCCGCGCCCGCCGGATAGCACGACGGCGACGGCGCCGTCGGCTCCGAACGAGGCTGATACCGTATGCGAGCCGGGGATGGCAAAGGCCGGGGACAGCGTCCAGGCGCGGCCGTCGCCGGCCCAGGCGGCGAGCAGGCTCGATGACGCTCCGGTACCCGCCTGGAGCAGCGCCACGTCGCGGCCGCCGGCCTGGCTCAGCCGGATGACCTGTACTGGCTGGCCGCTTAGCGCAGCGGGCAGCTCCGGGCCGGCCAGCTGCCAGGTTCCGCCTTGGCGGCCGAACACGCCGGCCGTGCCCGCCCGGCCGCAGGTCCCGGCCAGCAGCGGTGACCCGGCCGGGGTATAGGCGACCGCGGTGAGCCTGGCCAGCGCGCAGCGGCGCCCGGCAGCCGTGGCGGCCAGGGCCTTGCCGGTGGTCAGTGTGAACCAGCCGGCCTGCTGCGAAGCGGAGGCCTGGACGGCCTGGTTCACGTCAAGCGCGATCAGCCGGCCATCGGGGGCCGCGGCGAGCGCGTCGGGGACGTCCGCGAACCCGGGCTCGGGCGGCAGGCTGGACCAGGTACCGCCGCCGTCCCGGGTCGCGGTGACCGGGGAGAAGCCCAGGTCCAGGCTCGGGCGTATCCCGGTGATCAGCGTCTGCCGGCCCGTCCCGGCCAGGACGAGGGCGCCGTTGGTCGCGATGCCGGGCGGGGTCCGCAGCGACCAGCGGCCGGCCGGGCCGGACAGCGTGAACAGCTGCCAGAACTGGTTCGGGCCGGACGGCGCGCCCATCGGGATCGTGGCCCACGTCGTGCCCGCCGAGGTCAGCGACGTCGCGAGGGAGAGCGGCGCGGGGGCAGGCGCGGGAGTCCCGGCCGTCCGTTCGGCACCGCTACCGCAGCCCGCGGCCAACATGACCAGTGCCAGTCCCACCGCGGCCCGCCGTGCTCTGGTCATGCCGACCGCAGGGTCTGGCTGGCCGCATCGGCCAGCTCGGCGGCGAAGGACGACTTGGTGACCGGGGTACCCGGCCCGGGGTCGACGTTCAGCTCCTGGACCAGGTGCCCGCGCTGGTCGACGACGAAGGCGATGTCGCTGTGCCCGAGCATCGCGCCGGCCGGCAGGGTCTGCGACGCGACGCCGTAGGCGCGGTAGACCTGCCGCAGGCGGGCCGGGTCGCTGGTCAGGAAGTGCCAGTTCGGCACGGTGTCCAGGGCCTCCGCGTGGTCGAAGGCCCGGATGTAGGCGAGCTGGCTGTAGAGCGGGTTGATGTTCACCGCCACCAGCTCCACCTGCCGGCTGCGGGCACCGAGGAGCTGGCCGGCCGCACGGAACTCCTGGGCGATCAGCGGGCAGTCGGTGACGCACACCGGGTCGAGGAAGGTCAGCAGCACCACCTTGCCGCGCAGGCCGGCCAGCGACATCTGCCTGCCGTGCTGGTCGGTGAGGGTGAAACCGGGCGCGGGGGCGTCCATGGCGTTGGCGGCCCCGTCCATGGACTGGGCCAGGATGACGCTGGCGGCCGGAGTGGCCTGCGCGGCGGCCATCGGGACCGCGCCGAGCAGGATCACGCCGATCGCGCCCAGCGACGTCATGGCGCCGAAGGTCGCGGCGGTCAGCGAGCGGTGCAGGGAGGCGGGCCTGAGCCGCTCCCGCCACCGGTCCCGGAGTCCGCCGGCCGCGGGCGCCGGTGCAGCGACGGGCACTCCTTCCGCCGGCGCCTCTTCCGCGGGCAGCTCCTCCTCCGCAGGTGCGGGGGCGGCCGGGGCGCGGGTGAGGGCGAGGTAGCCGCCGCCCGCCAGCAGGACCATCGGGATCATGCTGCCCGGGTCGGTGCCCAGGCCGCCGAGGAACCCCAGGTCTTCGGTCAGCACCCAGGCCAGCAGGCACACACCTATGAAGGCGGCCGTGGCCGGGCCGGTCACCCGGCGGCGGGCGGCCAGGAACGCCAGCCCGGTGGCCGCGAGCGCGATCACCACGACCAGGTTCACCGCGAACCCGTGCGCCCGGATGAACGAGCCGAAGCCGGACAGCAGCGCCGACAGGGCGTGCGGCTGCGGGGTCCCGGCCAGCGTCTGGACCAGGGCGGCCAGGGTGCCCGGCTGGCCGGCCGAGGTGCCCTGCCAGAACCCGCGGCCCGGCCAGGCCTGCAGGACCGCCATGCCGATCAGGAACACCCCCAGCCCGCCCAGCAGGGCCCGGCCCAGCCGCGGGGTCTGCCAGTTGCGGGCCGGCAGCGCGAGCAGGGCTCCGGCCACGGCGTAGAGCAGGGCCGCGCCGGGCGCGCCGGACAGCCAGCTCAGCCCGGGCGCGAAGATGCCGCCGAAGGACTCGCCGAACACCCAGACGACCAGCCCCCAGGTCAGGCTGGCCAGCCCGGCCAGCCGGGACGAGGTACCCCTGGGCGCGGCGAGCAGCCACAGCCCGATCCCGGCCTCGATCCACAGCGCGGCCGAGCTCACCTCGACCGGCTGGTACGACCAGGTGTTCCCGGCCCAGCCGGCCACGTGCTGGACCCAGGCCGGCGAGGTCACCGCGGACGGTCCGATGACCTGCGACGGCAGGCCCGCGGCCATCCCGGGCTGGGCTAGCAGGACCGCGTCGGCCAGCCACAGCAGCCCGAACCCGATCCGCAGCACCTGCCGACCGGCCGGCTCGCCGTAGGCCCAGAGCCCGGCCCGGACGCGGGCGAGCGGGTGAGATGGGCCATCCTGGCCCCACCTGCGCGAGCTGTCCGGCTGCGCGCGCACGCTGACCCACGCCACCGACAGCACCGCGAAGATGAGCAGCGCAATGAGCCCCTGGTGCAGCAGCGCAGCCCGGAAGGCGGCGACCACCGTGGGGTCGTTCGGGTCCAGGCCGTTGTTCATCCCGGGCATGACGTCCGTACCTCAGGCACTCGGGGGCGATGACGAATCTGGTAGGTTCAGCCTACAACTACGTCCTGTAGTGCGACCGTCGATGGCGCTGTTCCGCTGGAGCATTCCGCCCGGCCTGCGGATTCGCCAGCCGCGCACGAGGAGGCACGCCCGTGGGCCGGAGCCGGAAAGCGGGTGCTGGCGCGGTGCTGGCGCTGGCGGTCGTGTCCGGCTGCGCCAGCACGACGACGAGTCAGCCGGCTGCGGGCGGGACGTCCGGCGCGAAGGTGACGGTCACGACCCGCTCGCTGCCCGAGGTCGGCACGGTGCTGGTGACCGGGAAGGGGTACGCGCTGTACATGTTCGTCCCGGACCGCCGCCGCGCGGTGACCTGCACTGGCGTGTGCGCGGGGACCTGGCCGCCGCTGATGCTGCCGTCCGGCGCCACGCTCGCGGCCGGCCCGGGAGTCAAGGCCGCGCTGCTCGGCAGCGATCCCGCTCCCGGTGGGGGGCGGGTGGTCACCTACAACGGCTGGCCGCTGTACACCTACACCGGGGACGTCGAGCCCGGCCAGGCCACCGGCCAGGCCATCGATCTCAACGGCGGCCCGTGGTACGTGCTGTGCCCGTCCGGTGCGCCGCTGGAGCCGGGGCCATGACCGCGCCGCGGCCATCCTCCCCGCGGACAGGTCCGGGCCGGCGGGCGGTCCTGCTCGGCGGCGGGCTCGCGGCCGGCGCGGCCGGGGCCAGCGCCGTCTGGGCCCTGACCGGCCCGTCGGCGGCCGCGCCGGTTCCGGCCGCGCCCGGCATCCCGCCGGACGATGACCTGATGCGCGAGCACGGCGTGCTCAAGCGGGTCCTGCTGTGCTACCGGGAGATGACCCGCCGGATCCAGGCCGGCGACCGGGTCGCCGCGCCGGACCTGCACGACGCCGCGCTGATCATCCACGACTACATCGAGGGCTTCCACGAGGGCCTGGAGGAGGGCTACGTGTTCCCCCGGCTGCGCCGGGAGCCCGCGGTCGCCGGCACCGTCACCACGCTGCTGGTCCAGCACGCCCGCGGCCGGGTGCTGACCCAGTTCATCCTGGCCAACGCCACCGCCCGCGACCTCGCCAGCCCCGGTACCAGCGGCCGGCTGGCGGCCGCGATGCAGGCGTTCGTCCGGATGTACGAGCCGCACGAGGCCCGCGAGGACACGGTGATCTTCCCCGCCTTCCGCCGGGTCGTCCCGGCCCAGGAACTGGCCGACTTCGGGCAGCACTTCGCCGACCTGGAACGCCAGCAGTTCGGCCGGGATGAGTTCGGCGCGATGGTGGCCCGGGTCGCGGGCATCGAGCAGCACCTGGGCATCTACGAACTCGGTCAGTTCACCCCGCAGGTCGGCCCGTTCAGCCCGTCCGCGTGAGCAGGGCTGCCAAGGTTACTGGCAGCGGGCCCAACGGCCGGAACTGGTAAGGCGTGCAGGCTGAGGGCGAAGCCGTAGCGGTCGCGCGGGGTGGGGTCACGTCGTCGAGTCGTGCGGCGAGATCATCCTGATCTCGCCAGGAGGCAGGCGCCGCACCGGTGGCCGCGGCCAGGGCGCGGACCGGCTCGGAGCCGCCAAGCCGCAGAGGCCGGGACCCGCGGCCCCGGCGGGTCTTCCCGCTGCCACCCCTTACCGCGAACGTGATCTTCATCCATTCCCTTCTGCGCTCAGCCCTGTACTGGTCGAAAACTCGGCTACTGGCACTGACCTGGACTTTCACGCTGCCTGCCGGTATTCGTTGATCAGCCCGGCGAGCCTGGCCCGGCGCTGGATCCGGGCGGTCGGGCCGGGGAAGGCGATGACGTCCGGGGTGTCGTCCGGGGCGCGCAGGCCCATGCCCTTGCCCTGATGGCTGCGGCCGGTGTTGTAGTGGCCGATGTACTCGGACAGGACCACCCGCAGGTGCCGCTCGCCGACGATGAGCAACCGGTCGGTGCACTCGGCCCGTGCTGTGCGTACGAACCGCTCGGCATAAGCGTTCATCCGGGGCGCCTGGGGTGCGATCGGCAGTACCGTGATGCCGATCGAGGCGAACACTGCGTCAAACGCGGCGGTGAACTTGGCGTCCCGGTCCCGGATCAGGTAGGTGAACCGGGATCCGGCCTCCTCCAGGTCGCCGGCCAGGTTCCGGGCGAGCTGAGTGGCCCACTGGCCGGTCGGGTACCGGGTGATCCCGAGCAGATGCACCCGTCGTGTCTTCAGTTCGATGACGAACGCCACGTACAGGCGGGTGAGCGTGACCGCGCAGTCGACGTGGAAAAAGTCCGCGGCCAGGAGCGTGGCGGCGTGGGCGCGCAAGAACACCCGCCAGGACCCGTCATGCCCCGATGGCGGCGGGACGCGGTGGGCGCGCAGGATCTTGCGGATGGTGGAGGCCGCCACCCGGTATCCGATCCGACGCAGCTCGCCTTGGATCCTGACCACGCCCCACCGTGTGTTCTCCCGGGCCAGGCGCACAATCAGCTCGGTCAGTTCATCGGGTACCGGCGGGCGGCCCGGCGGCCTGGGCTGGCGCCACTTCGCCGCCACCAGCCGCCGGTGCCAGCGCAGCAGCGTGCCAGGCGTCACGCTCCGCCGGGCCCGCAGCCCACTGGGCATGATTCTCGCCAGCGCGGCGAGGATGGCCCGGTCGGCCCAGGACATGCGCGGTCTGGGGTTGGTCCTGCGCAGCACGGCCACCTCGTGCCGCAGCGCGATTATCTCCACGTCCTTGGCCGACGAGGACCGGGCCAGCAGCGCAAGCCAGGACAACACCGTCACCAGCAGCCGGTAGGCCAGCGCGACACACATGGTGCCGATCATGTCGGTGCCAAAAGCCCCAGGTCAAACCGGCGGCCCAGTATTCGACCACAGCGATGCCGACCGGGCTATTAGGCCTATGCGGTGCGCACTACTGCGATGCCGGCGAGAGTCGGTACGATCACGTCCGCGCCGTGGAGCGCGGGTGTCGCGAACCGGTTGGCGACCCCGACGTCGATCTGGCCCAGGCTCTTGCCGGTGGACGGATCGAGCGCGTGCAGCACCCCGGCGGTCGTGTCGAGGGCCCAGATGCGCCCGCCGCCGATGACCGGCGATCCGGTGACCGAGCCGGACGCATGCCATAGCACGCGCAGCTGGCCGGCGTTGTCGACCCGGACCGCGCGCACCCCGTCCGTGCAGGGCAGGTAGACGACGTTGCCGTCGACCGCCGCCCCGCCGAATGACAGGCAGATGTCCTGCTCGCCGACCTGGCCGCCGATGCCGCCCAGGTCACCTTGCCTCAGCACGTACACCGGGCCGGACTTGCCGCCGAGCACCGCCCACTTCGTCCCGATCAGCGCCACGCCCTGCGAGCCGAGGCCGACATCGCCCTGATTGTTCGCAGCCCAGTCGGCCGGTGCGAACGAGTCGACCACCTTGGCGTTCGCGTCCAGCTCGAGCACGGAGTTCGTGTGGTCATACGCGTCGCCCGGGAACGCGGCGCCGTTCGCGGACACCACCAGCAGGTGCCCGGCGGCGGTCACGGTGGGACCGTTAGGGTTCCAGATGCCGCCGCCGCGCCTGGTCGGCGGGCTGTAGAAGACGACGTCGCTGCCGCCGTCCAGCGGCACGCCCACGACCCGGCCCTTGTAGTTGCCGCAGTCGCCGGCCTGCGCGCCGTAGGACACCCAGACCCGGTTGCCCGCGATCGCGAGCGCGCCGCGCTGCTGCATGTCCCGGGCGCTCACACCGGGAAGGTCGACGCTCTTGCTCCACGCCACCCGACCGGACCCGGCATCGAGGGCATACAGCACGTGGCGCACCGATCCGCCGTGCTCGGCCACGACGAAGACGTGGTTCGTCGCGGCGTCGTAGGCCGGCGTGCCGGTGATGCCGAGCGGGTCGATGTTGCCGCACTGCCGCTCCTCGGCGGGTGACGGCGATCCGAGACTGCGCTTCCACACCTGCCGGTACGACTGATCGAACGCGTACACGCTGTCCTGCTCGGTCGCGGCGATCGTCAGCCCGCGGACGACGATCGGGGAGGCGTAGACCGCGCCGTCCAATTTGAGCGACTGGATGCGCTTCAGCGTCCCGCTCGCCGACGGCATGGTCGTCGACAGGCCCGCCCGGCTCATCGTCCCGTGGTAGGCCGGCCAGTCCGCGGCGCCAGCCGCCGCGCCCGAGGATGCGGGCGTCGCCGCGGACGACACCGGCCCCGACCCCGATCCTGGTGCCGACCCTGGTGCTGTCGCGGCCGGCGATGCCGGGCCGCTTCCGGTGCATGCGGACAGCGCCAGGATCACGATCGCGGCCGCGGTCGGCGCCGTATTGCGTGAGCGCATATCAGCCAGTGTCCCATCGGATCGCCGCGCGCGACGTCACTCGCGGACAGCCGGTGCGTCCCGGCCCAGGGACTCGCCGACCTCGGGCAATGCCTCGCTGACCTGGAACGCCAACAGCAAGTGCTAGGTGGCGCGGTGGCGGATCAGCCAGACGGTGGCCGCTCCGAGCAGGACCGACAGGACGAGGAGCCAGCCGCCCTCGATGAGCTGGAAGTGCCAGTAGCGGCCGGCGGGCTGGTAGGTGAAGTACTTGATGTAGCCCTGCTCGGCGAACCACTGCTGGACCGCCTGGGGGGTCGGCAGCCCGCCGGCCTGGCGCAGCTTGTCGCTGAGGTCGGCGATCTCGGACTGGCTGGCGGGCGCGCCGCCAGGCTGGATCCACCACTGGGAGAGCACCCACGGAACCCCGTGACCGTCGCCGCCGGTCGAGTTGATCAGGCCGGTTCCGGTCAGCGGCGCCTGGTAGTGGCTGCGCAGCCAGAACACTGCCGCCGCCAGCAGCCCGGACCACACCGTTATCGCCGCGACGATGGCCGGGATCATCCGCCGGATAAGGGCGCCCGCGCACACGCTGATCGCGAACGCGGCCAGCGTCCAGGCCGCGAAGTCGACGCCGCGCAGGTCGAATACCTGCGGGGCCAGCGGGCTGTTCTGGCCGAGCTGGAGCATCGGCCGGTAGTACCAGGAGAACATGACGCTGACCAGCGCCGCCCCGGCGGTCACCGCCACGGCGAGCAGGCCGAGCCTGGCAAGCAGCCAGCGGGTCCGCCCGCAGCCCTGGGTCCAGCACAGCCGGAACGTGCCGGTCTCCAGTTCCCTGGCCACCATCGGTCCGCCGGCCAGCGCGCCGATCAGGATCGGGATCACGGTCAGCACGCCGACTACGACCTGCGCGCCGGAGTAGTAGTCGTTGATGAACACCGTCTGCTGGGTACTGCAGGAGCTAGCGGTCAGCGGCGTGCAGCTGTCCAGCCCGAAGCTGGTCAGCGCCGAGCGCATCTGCAGGCCCGAGACGAGCATCCACAGGCAGACCCCGCCGAGCAGGGCCGCGGCTGAGGCCAGCGCGACCCGGTGCTGCCGCCAGCCCACCCAGACCAGCTTGCGCCACGGCACTGGCCGGACGGCCGGCGTGGCCGTGCCTGTCGCCGTGGTTGCTGTCATGGCGGTCACGCCGTCACCTCCTCGCGCTGGGGATACGCGGAGGCGCCCGGCTCACGCAGGTAGCCGAGCACCATTTCCTCCAGGCTGGCCGGCTCATGGTGCCAGCCGTCGGGCAGCTCGCCGGCCTGGCCGCCGGAGCTGACCAGCAGGCGGGCCCGGTCGTCGTCGCGGGCGATGTGCACCACGGGCAGCCGTTCGGCGAGCGGTCCGGCCGCATCGGCCGGTCCGGTGAGTACCAGGTGCCCGGCGAGCAGGCTCTTGACCTCCCCGGCGACCTGCATCCGCCCGTGGGACAGCAGGATCAGGTAGTCGGCGACCCGCTCCAGCTCGGCCAGCACGTGGGAGGACAGGACCACGGACAGCCCGTCCCGGGACGCCGCCGTCATCACGGTGTCCATGAAGTCGAACCTGGCCAGCGGGTCGAGCATGGCCAGCGGCTCGTCGAGCACCAGGAGCTTCGGCCGCCGGGCCAGGGCCAGCGTCAGGGCGAGCTGGGCCTGCTGCCCGCCCGACATCCGCCGCACCCGCCGGTCCAGCGGGATGCCCAGCTCGGCCAGCCTGGCCTCGGCGCGCTGCTGGTCCCAGCGCCGGTTCAGGTTGGCGATCACCCGGAGCGTCTCGCCGACGGTGAGGTTCTGGTACAGCGGCGCCTCCTGCGCCACGTACCCGACCGCGTCCAGCGCGGCAGGCGAGCCGGCCGGCTGGCCGCCGAGGACGCTCGCGCTGCCCTCGGTCGGCTCGATGAGGCCGACCAGCAGGTTCAGCAGCGTCGTCTTGCCGGCCCCGTTGTGACCGACCAGCGCCACGACGCTCCCGGCGGGAACGGTCAGCGTGCAGTCCCGCAGCGCCCAGGTGCGCCGGTAACGCTTGCCGAGGCCATGAGTCTCGATGATGTTCACGCAAGCCTCCAGAATCCGGCGTCAGTCGCCTGACGTCATGAACCCGCGCAGCGACGAGGTGCAGGTCCCGTTGTAGATGTAGGGCTTGACCGCGTCCTTGTACATGTTCTGCGGGGTGATCGCGATCATCGGCGTGCTGACGTACGGCACGACCTTCTTGTCGGCGACCGCGTTGACCGCCTGGTCCACCGCGTTCGCGCCCTCGACCGACGGCTCCTGGGCGACCGTGAGCTGGATGGTCCCCGTGGTGAGCCCGGTCATCTCGAACGGGCTCGCGTCGAACGTGGCCAGCTTGACCTTCCCGGTCTGGTGCGCCTGCCCGAGCGCGTTGATCGCGCCCTGGGTGGTGTTCGCGGTCAGGGCCAGCACCGCCGACAGGTCCTTGTGCGCCTTCAGGTCGGCCGACACCAGGCCGGCGGCCGCCGCGGGCGAGTCCGCCGCGTCGGACTGGGTGGCCAGCACGGTGATTGCCGGGTAGCGGGCCGCCATCTCGGTGCGGAAGGCGGCGATCCTGGCGGCGGCCGGGGCGCCCGCGCCGGGCGCGGTAACCAGCGCCACGCTGCCCTTTCCGCCCGCGATGCGCCCGAGGTTACCGGCCGCGATCCGGCCGCCGGAGGCGTTGTCAGCCGTAATGCGGGAGGCCCCGACGTTGCCGTCAGTGATGAAGGTGTCGGCGAAGACGACCTTGGTGTCGTTCTCCTGCGCCACGTACAGCGCCTGGGCGAGCGAGCGCCCGCTGCCCTCACCCGCGGTGGCGAGCGACGACGACGTGCCGGCCGCCGGGGAGATGATCAGCGCGTCCGGGTTGCCGACGATCACTCCCTGCACCAGCGGAAGCTGCGCCGCGGCGCTGTTCTCATCCGGGCCGACGACGATGAGGTTGAGGCCCAGCTTCCGCGCCTCCACCGTGGCGCCGCACTCCATGGAGAGATAGAAGCTGCTGTTCTGGGTGCCCGCGATCATCTCGATCGTGGTGTTCGCGCTCACGGCCGTCTCGCCCGCGTCGGCGGTGCCGCACCCGCTCAGCGACGCCGACAGCACGGCCGCCGCCGAGACCGCGACCGCGGCGCTGACGAATGCCTTGCGCCTGTTCTTCATCGCCCGTCCCTCGCTCTGAATAATTCCCGCTACATATCACGAAATAATATCGGCGACTTCCCGGCGTGTCTGCGAAATGCACAGGATCCGGGTGCTTGAGGCTGCACGGATTCACGCCAGATAAACGCCGCGCCCCGCCACGGGAAACCCGCAGCGGGACGCGACGCCATTATCTTGGCCAGGCTCACATGCCGGCCGCGTTCTCCTTGTGTCCCTTGCGGCCGTGGGGGACCCTCTTGTTGTACCCCGAGCCGCGCTCGCGCGTCCCGTCTTGCACCTTGGCCTTCTGCTGGGCGGTGTTGAACGTGACCGCCGTGGCGACCCCGTTACCGTCCATGGTCACGGTGACCGGGTTGGTCAGGCCGAAGTTCTGACAGCCCATGTTCGTGAACGAGCCAGCCAGCCGGGCACCCATGAAGGTGGCCAGGTTATTGCCGACGGCCGGCACCGGCGAGGTGAAATTGGCTTCGTTCGCCGCGTCGGCCTGGAGCTTGGCCGGCTGGATGTTGAGCATGTTCTGGCAGTACATCGCCGCATTCTGGTTCTTGTTCGCGTTCGGCGACAGCGGCGGCTGGTCGGCCATCATCCGGAAAGTGTTGGTCTTGCCGATGCTGAACTGGCCACCCACCAGCAGTTGCGGGTCGTTGACCGGGAGCAGCGCCCGGGTGCCGCGCTGGCGGACCAGCGCGCTGAGCGAGTTGAGCGCCTGCGAGCTGTCGACTCCATTCGGGCTGGTCGGGTCCTTCGCGGTGAACGGCTTGCAGCCGGTAGCCGGGTCCACGAAGTGGGCCAGCAGCCCGTCGTCGCTGCCGTTGGCCAGCACCATGGCCCCGCCCATTGCGTTCTTGTTCGCGACCGTGTCCTGTGCTGTCTGCCCGTTGCCGTTCAGCAGGTACTCCGAGATCACGTTGTCGCTCTGGTCCTGGTCGATCAGGGAGAAGCTCTCCGTGGTCTCACACGCCTTGCCGTCCGTGCTGGTGCCCAGCGCCGGGATCCGTATCCGCCCCTGGGCGATCATGGCGTTGGCGACGGCGAAGAACCTCTGCGCGTTGCACGCGGACGTCTGGGAGATGATCGAGTTCCCGAACGCGTCGATGCAGCGTCCCTGGGCCGCGCCGGCCCCCTGGAGCACCAGGTTGTTGCCGTTGAAGCCGACGTTGATGATGACCTGCGAGCCCCGCGGGATGGTCGGCGGTGTCGGCGCCACCGCGGGCCTGGTGCCCTGGGTGACGACCAGCGGGTCATAGACCATGAGCTTGCCGTTTGGCGCAAGGATCGTCGACTCGACGAACGCCTCCTGGTTCGGGTTGGCCTCGGAGCAGCCGTCGCCGAGCTGCCACGGCGTGGCCAGGCCCTGGGCGCTGAGCGGGTTGGCCGGCACGGTCAGCGTGCAGTTCAGCGAGTCGGCCGCCTCGGCCGGCGTCTGGTTCAGGTTGATGGCGGCACCCGTCGGGTCGACCGGGTTGGTCAGGGCCAGGTCGGGAGTGCCGGCCTCGGGATCGACCGGGGGCGCGGACGCCGTGGCGCTCGCGGACGCGCTCGGGCACGGTGCCGGCGAGGCCGGAGCGCTCGCGGCTGCTGACGCGGGCGCGCTGGCCGGGGCCGACGCAGGTGCGCTGGCCGGGGCCGACGCGGGGGCGCTGGCAGGCGCGCTGGCCGGGGCCGATGCGTCCGCGCTGGCGGATGCCGGCGCGGACGCGCCCGGCGAGGCGCAGTTAGCCAGCGCCGACTGGGCTACCGTCGAAGCGGTGCCCCCGTTGGTGACCAGGATTATCCCCAGCACCAAGCCCAGCGCCAGCGGGATGGCGAGGGGAACCGCGATACGCGCCAGCCGACCCTGCGACAGGCGGCGTTGCCACGCGGACCGATGCCTGGTGGGCATGCAATCCACCTCCATGTGAATTGGGCAAGTCTTGGTCTTCAGCGCTCCCTGGTTGGACACCGTAGACCCATCTCGGAGGCGGAAAGTGAGGATTGCAAGAATTTGCGATTTGTCGCTGCTTTGCCGATCTCACGTGCAACTCTGGGCAGATTTCTTACCAAGGTATTACGTCGCAGGAAGAGACCGTAATCACGGCTCGAAACCGCACCTCCGGGCCGCTATGACACCCATGTGCGCGCGAGCCTTCACATAACGTAACGATAAATATTGCCAGTTACTTACGGCTGAGCATGACAGGGCAGGTGCAAGCAGGTGCCCGCTGGCCGAGGCAGCGAAGAGGGCTGATACGAGAAGGCCGTTGCCGGATAGGCGCGGACAGTCATCTACGGCCTCATGCGGCCGATCCGGCTGTGCAGAATGGCAGGCCCGAGCGGGACCCCTGCACAGAGGACACACAGAGGTGGCCACTATAAGCTTGGGAGCATCAGGAGTCCCGCGGTTCGGACGATAGCACGACCGCCTCTGGCCAGGCGGCGACTTCCCCAATTGGAGTAGTAACCCATGATTCCCAGGCGGACGGCGGTGCGGCATGCCGCGCGGCAGCCGGGTTACAGTAAGTAAGGAAGCTGCATCGGGTCGAAGTCATTGCCGCCGATAGCCGACGAGGCTGCGAGCGTGACCGCGCGCTCGTGCGGGTCCAGGCCACGGCGCGGCTCCGTCCTCCGCGGCGTCCACTCCCCCGTGACGATCTTCGCCGCGTACGACAGCGTGTCCACCTGGTCATCGTGCGTGCCGTCAGGGAACGAGGCCAGTGTCCCGTTCAGTTGATCCTTGCGACGGACGCCTCCCGCTAGCTGGGCTTCGAAGAGTCGCCCTAAACGGTTAGAGCGGGGGTTGTTCAGGTCATCTCTTCGGTTTCGGCGCCGACGGAGCCAGCCGAACACACGCAGCATCGCGAGATAGGCGAATCGTAGCGACACAAGTACACAAGGTGCCGCATCCCACCGCCACCGCGCAGCCAGACCCGAACTTGTCCCGCCCATGCCCGGGAGGAAACACCACGTCAACGGCAGTGACAGAGTTTCCGGCACCTACAAGGTCTACTGGCCGCCGAAGCTGAGCCGCGGCACGTCAGTACATCAGGCGGGCCTGGCCGTGAGCCGCCGCGTGCTCGCGCCGGCACGGTTACCGCGGGCGGGTGGCGAAGCGGCGCAGGCGGAGGCTGTTCCAGACGACGAAGACCGAGGACAGGGTCATGGTGGCCGCGGCGAGCAGGGGGTTGAGGAAGCCGAGCGCGGCCAGCGGGATGGCCAG
>Ga0335083_10006600_pt1 | contig 14441 bp, 10 predicted proteins | sample Lox_Sample_42_FD_206716 | JGI IMG/M metagenome (GOLD analysis project Ga0335083, IMG submission 206716) | Soil microbial communities from Loxahatchee National Wildlife Refuge, Florida, United States - Lox_Sample_4.2 | ecosystem: Environmental > Terrestrial > Soil > Wetlands | place: USA...
AAAGCTGGAACGTTTCGCCTCTATTCCCGAAGAAGAACGTCGTCTGGCCGAACATCTGCTCTTCAACACGCCACCCGAGGCTAGCGACAACCCGGACCTGGTGTTGGCCTCTCAGGACTGGCGCGAACAAACGCGCGAGCAAAAGATCGCCATCAATCAGACCCATATCGCGCTCATCACCGATCATTTCCGCAAGGCCGGCAAGCGCGAAAAGAAAAAGGCGGCGGATCTGCCGCTCGACGAACGCCTGGCGAACTACATCATCGAAGGCACCAAGGACGGGCTGGTTCCGGATCTGGATCGCAAGCGCGCGGAGGGTGCCGCACCGCTCGATATCATCAACGGGCCGCTGATGGCCGGCATGTCCGAGGTCGGGCGCTTATTCAATAACAACGAGCTGATCGTCGCCGAAGTCCTGCAATCGGCCGAGGCGATGAAGGCCGGCGTCAGCCACCTCGAGCAGTTCATGGAGAAGAGCGAGACCTCGACGCGCGGAAAAATCGTGCTCGCGACAGTGAAGGGTGACGTGCACGACATCGGAAAAAATCTGGTGGAGATTATCCTGAGCAACAACGGTTATCGGGTGATCAACCTGGGCATCAAAGTCCCGCCGGAAGAGCTGATCAAGGCGTATCAGGAGCACCAGCCCGACGCGATTGGATTGTCAGGACTGCTGGTGAAGAGCGCGCATCAGATGGTGGTAACGGGCGGCGATCTGAAGGACCACGGCGTACAAGTACCGCTGCTGGTGGGTGGCGCGGCGCTGTCGGAAAAATTCACCAAGACGAAAATCGCGCCTAGCTACGCTGCACCGACGTTCTACGCCAAGGACGCCATGACCGGACTGCGCTTATTGAATGAGATTATGGATCCGGCCACGCGCGAGCAAGTGCTCGCTTCGCACATTTTTTCCGAAAGCGGTGAAGCACCGGTCCCGCGTGCCGAGGCGCCCGTGACGCCGCAGTTGTCGCGCAGTTCTAAAGTTCGCGCCGATATCCCGATTCCGGCCGCTCCCTATCTCGACCGGCGCGTCCGCGAAGTGCCCAATCTGGCCGAGGTGTGGAGCTACATCAATCCATACATGTTGTACGGCAGGCACCTCGGCTTCAAGGGCAATTTCGAAAAACTGCTGGCGGAGCGCGATTCGAAGGCGCTGAAGCTGTTTCACGATGTGGAGCAAGTGAAGGCCGAGGCGGCGCGCTTCATGAAGGTGAAAGCCGTGTGGCAATTCTTCGAGGCCGAACGCGACGGCAACGCCATCCATCTGTATGCGCCGGGCGCATCCGAAGTGCTGCACACGTTCCAGTTCGGACGCCAGCCGCGCGCCGACGGGCTCTGCTTGAGCGACTACATTCTGGATGCCGAAGAAGGCCGGCGCGATCACCTGGTGCTGTTCGTCGTGACGGCCGGCTCGCGCGTTCGCGAAGAATCCGAGCGCGCTAAACAAGCTGGAGAATTTTTCAAGGCCCACGCGCTGCAAGCGCTGGCCATCGAGACCGCCGAGGGTTGCGCGGAGTGGCTGCACCGGCGCATCCGGGAGGATTGGGGCTTTCCCGATTCCCCCACCATGACCATGCAGGAGCGCTTTACATCGCGCTACCGCGGCAAGCGCTACAGCTTCGGCTACCCGGCCTGCCCGAATTTGGACGACCAGCAGGGCATCTGGAAGCTGCTTCGCCCGGAAGAAATCGGTGTCGAGCTGACCGAAGGAATGATGATGGAGCCGGAAGCGAGCGTGAGCGCGCTGGTGTTTCATCACCCCGACTGCGCGTATTTCACCGCGAGCGAAGTGACCGAGCCGGCTCTGGTGTAAGAGGGCCGGCCTAAATACCCGCCTTCGGGAACTTCTTCCGCATCCACGCCACGAACTTCTCCGGCGCGGCCATGGTGGACAACCGCCCCTGGCGCACTAGCGCCCAGTCGTCGAACAGCTTGGATTGCTTGATCTCGGCCAGCGTCACCGGCGGATCCAACCTGGTCAGGAACTCGAAATCGGCCACCGCGGACTTCGGATTCTTCGGATCTGCGCGCCCCTCGGAGGCGACGCGCGCCAGCCCTACCACGGCCGACAAGCCGCCACTGTGATAAATGAAGACCTTGTCGCCGGGCTGCATCTCGCGGATGGCCCGCACGGCCTGTGGATTGTTGACGCCGTCCCAGAGGGTCTTCTTTTCCTTTTCCAGCTGGTCTATCGAATACGTCTCAGGATCAGTTTTGGCGAGAAAGTATTTCATAACTAGCAACTATAACTACGCAGGAAATGGAGCCATTGTACAATGAAGTGTCTCCTGTGCATCCGGTGAAGACCTTCTTCTCCGCGCAGGCTGTTCTGGCGGCAGTGTTCGCAGCGAGCGGTCTGACGGCGGGCGCACAAACCAAATCCTCGAACGAGAATCGCGCGGCCAGCGTTACTGCAGCCGATGGCGTGCCGGCCGCGGTAGACCCGCATACCTACCAGATTGGCGCGGAAGATGTCCTTTTCATTCGAGTGTGGCGGGAGCCGGATTTCACGTTTCCCGTGGCGGTGCGGCCGGACGGCAAGATCACGGTTCCGCTGGTTGGCGAAGTGGAAGCCGCCGGCGAGACGCCCGCCCAGTTAACCCAAAATCTTACCTCGCGGCTGGCCGGTTACATCAACAATCCGGAAGTGAACGTGTTCGTCACCGAGGTGCGCAGCAAGAAATATTACATCGATGGCGAAGTGAACCGGCCTGGCTCCTTCGCGTTGGTTACGCGAACCACTGTGCTGGAAGCGCTTAGTCACTCCGGCGGCTTTAAAGACTTTGCGAATACCAAGAAAATCCGAATCCTGCGGGGCGACAAGGTTTACCTATTCAATTTCAAGCAAGTGACCAACGGAAAGCATTTGGAACAGAACATCGTGGTGGACAACGGAGACCACATCATCGTTCCTTAAGGATCGGAAGACAGCGATGGAACCGCAAACCTACTCACCTCCCCCGCGCCGGGCACTGGATCTGGACGACGCCATCGACCTATTGCGGCGGCACAAGGCCTGGATCCTCGGTCCGGTATTCGCGGCAATGGTGACTGCGGTAATGGTGGCGTTCCTGTGGCCCGACACGTACGTTTCCGTAGCCACCATCCGCGTCGTGCCTCCGCAGGTGCCTGAGAATTTCGTTCCCGGGAACATGAGCCTGGACCTGGAAGGCCGGGTGAACTCGCTGGTCGAATTGATTCTGAACCGCGCCACGCTGACCAGCATCATCAACTCGCACGGTCTGTACAAGAAGGAGCTGGCGCGCCTTCCACTGGATGACGTCGTCGAGAACATGCGTTTGCACGACCTCAAGGTGGTTCCAGTGCAGCAGAGCTTGAATCAGGCGCAATCGCAGAAACCGCAATATCCGGCCTTCGAGATCCGCTTCGCGTATCGCGACCGATTCATGGCGCAAAAAGTGGCCACCGACCTGGTGGCGCGATTCCTGGAGGAGAACGTCCGCGAGGTTTCGCAACAGACCGTGTCGACGACGCAGTTTTTGCGCGATCAATGGGACGAATCGAAGAAGAAGCTGGATGCCATCGAGCAGAGGCTCAGCGATTTCCGCGCGCGCAACATCGGGCGGTTGCCCGAGGAGCAGCAGAATAACTACCAGCAGTCGGCGGCGCTGGAGAGCCAGCGCCTGAATCTGAACCTGTCGATGAATCGCGTCAATCAGGAGAAGCTGCTTGCCGAGAACCAGCTCCAGATCTATCGCGGGCAGCTGGCTGTCTTGAAGGAACCATCGGCGCCGGAAGCGGCGGCGCAGCAAAAGAACGACAAGCTGGCCGAAAAAGACCGCGAGATCTCCCAATATGAGGATTCGCTCGCCGCCGCGCGCGAACGCTACAAGGAAACACATCCGGACGTCCAGCGCCTGGTGAACCTGCTGGCGGTGGCTCACAAACAGCGCGATGCTTTGCTCAAGGAAGAACAATCCGTAAAGCCAGCGGCAACCGCGCAGCCGCCCGCGAGCCCGCAGTTGATTCGCGAGCAGCGCGAACTGGCCGCGTCCATCGAGCGGACCCAGGGCCTGATCCAGGCCAAGGACCTGGAAATGGAAGACTATCGCAAGCAAGCCACCGACCTGGACGCAACCATCAAGAACTACCAGGGACGCCTGGCGAGCGTGCCGATCGGCATCAAGGAATACGACGAGTTGATCCGCGATCGCGACTTGGCCAAGAAGGACTATGAAGATCTGGATCGCCGCCTGAACACTTCGGCCATGGCGACCGCTCTCGAGAACCGGCAGGGAGGCGAAAGGCTGGAGCAGCTGGACGCGCCCACGCTGCCGCAGACGCCAACCGAACCCAAGCGCCCACTGATCATCGGCCTAGGCACCGCGCTCGGCCTGGCCATCGGGTTGTGCATCGCCGGAGCGCGCGAGGTGCGAGACACGGCCCTGAAGAACCTCAAAGATGTTCGAGTCTACACACAGCTTCCGATTTTGGCTACCATCCCGATGCTCGAAGACGATTCTGCGGCACGTCGGCGGAAGCGGCTGGCGTGGATGGCGTGGTCGGCCGCGTGTTTAGCGGGCATTGCGATTATGTCGGCTTCGATGCTTTACTACTATGCGACGAAAATGTGAAACTTTAGCGCGTGCGCAATCGCGGGCGCCGGAGGCAGGCCAATGAGCCGCGTGCATGAGGCGTTGCGGCGCGCCGGTGGAGCGGTCGTGACCGGAACCGCCGATCCATCTGCCCCGTGGCCGGCGCTGGAAACGGCGGCGGACGATCTGCTGGGCCAAGTCCGGACGGTCCCCTTTGAGCTTTCCCCCGATGCCAGGATCATCGATCCCCAGCATCCGCGAGAGGCTCCCATCGAGGAATTTAGCGCGCTGCGCACACGTCTCAACCACATGCAGAGCCGGCAGCCGATTCGCAGCGTTGTGATCACCAGCGCCTCGCCGGCCGAAGGCAAATCTTTTGCGGCGACGAATCTCGCGCTGGCCGAAGCCCAGCTGGCCGGCAATCGCGTGCTGCTGTGCGATTTCGACCTGCGACGGCCGGTGATCCATGAGCTTTTCCAGATTGATCGCGGCCCGGGCTTGACGGATTATTTGCTGGGGAAGATTCCGCTGTCGCTGGCGATGCGGAGGCTGGGGGGCGGCAACCTGTATGTGATGCCGGCCGGACAACCGGTGGTCAACCCGTTGGAGCTTTTGAATCTTCCGACGGTTAAGCAAATGATCGACCGGCTGGCGGGCATGTTCAACTGGGTCCTCCTGGATAGCCCTCCACTGCTGTTCGCAGCCGATGGCAACCTGCTGGCCACGCTGTGCGACGCCACCATCCTGGTGGTGCGGATCGGAGCTACGACGATCGACTCTATCGCCCGAGCCAGACAGGCGCTATGCCAAGACAACGTAATTGGAATTGTCGTAAACGGCGCGCGCCGCGGCGAGCTATACAGCAAGTACACTTATTATCATTCCTACCAGGCAGCCGGGCACGATGCCCCGGCTACAACCGTGCTCGAGCCCTGAGAACACCTGCCGCAGCTGTGCCGAACCGGCCCAGTGGCGCTAATTTCGCCCATTCCGAGAGGCAGCGGTTTCGGCTAGAATAGGAGCTTGTCCTCGGCTGCCGCGAAACCGGCCCTTCTATGAGGACGTCAGAGAACGTTGGGCGCAGGGTGGAAAGGAATCCAGGTTGAGATGATTTATCACAGGCGTGGCCGCCTGCGAGCTGTTTGGATTTGTGCCGTATTCCTTTCCACGGTTGCTTTTCTTTCAGGCGCTCCGCAGTCGCCCGGCCAGCAACCCGCGCCGGCACAGCAGCAACAGACGCCGCAACAGCCCGCTCCGCAGCGGCCCCCCAGTCCGTTCGAGCCCGTGCCAATCGCGCCGGCTCAACCCGCTCAACCTGCTCAGCCAGGCCAGTCAGCCGCTCCACCGTCATCGGCCCCGGTGGCGACGCGGCCCGGACAACCGCCGCAGGATATTATCGAGGCCATTGAATTTCGTGGCGCCCGACGCGTCCGTCAGGATACGTTACAGGCCCTGATCTTCAGCAAGCGCGGTGATAGGTTCGATGAAAACACGCTGCATCGCGACTTTATGGCGCTGTGGAACTCTGGACGCTTCGACGACATTCGGATCGAGCGCGAGCCAGGTAAAGAAGGCTGGATCATCCGCTTCGTCGTGGTGGAGCGCCCGGTAATTCGCTCCATCAACTATGTCGGCAATAAGTCCATGTCCCAGTCCGACATTTTGGATAAATTCAAGGAGCGCAAAGTCGGCTTAGTAGTGGAATCGCAGTACGATCCCAACAAGATCCAGCGCGCCAGGAACGTGCTGCTGGATATGCTGGCCGAGCGGGGGCATCAGTACGGCAAGGTGGACCCGCAGATACACCGCGTGCCACCCTCGTCGCTCGAGGTCACCTTCAAAATCGACGAAGGCCCCAAAGTCAAGGTCGGCGAAATCGCCATCGAAGGAAACAAGAACCTGAGCAGCCGGGATGTGATTCGCGCCATGAAGAACTCCCATCCCATCGGTATCCCGCGTTCCATTCTGTTCGAGAACCTGTTCGCTAAGACCTACGATTCCACCAAGCTGGATGAGGACAAGCAGCGCGTCCAGGTGATGTACCAGGAACACGGGTATTTTACGGCGCACGTGACCGACGCGACGGTGACAATGCGCAAGGTGGGCGGCGAGGGGCTGCATATCTGGCTCATTCACCCCAACCACGTCGGAACCCGCGCCGACATCAAAATGTTCGTCGAGGAGGGACCCAAGTACCACCTCAACAACATCACATTTTCCGGTGTCAAATTCTTCCGTACGCCTGAAGCTCTCATGACGCCGTTGTTCCAAATGTCTAAAGGAGACATATTCTCCACCGCCAAGCTGCGCAAAGGCATTGAGAACATGCGCAAGCTGTACAGCGGCTTCGGCTACATCGACTTCGTCGTGGAGCCGTCTTTTGAGCCGATTCCCAACACCGATCAGCTGGATCTTTCTCTCTCGGTGGATGAAGGCAGCCAGTTCTTTGTGCGGCGTATCGATTTCTCCGGCAATCTGAGCACTCGCGACAAAGTGATCCGGCGTGAATTGCTGATCGACGAGGGGCAGATTTTCAACAACAATCTGTGGGAACTGAGCATCTTGAAGTTGAACCAGTTGGGGTTCTTCGAACCGATCAAGGCCGAGGAAGCCGCCGACATCAAGCGCGACACCAAGACCAACACTGTAGACATCACGCTCAAGGTGAAGGAACGCGGGAAGAACTCCATCCAGTTGAATGGAGGCGTCTCCGGCATTGCGGGCAGCTTTATCGGCTTTTCTTACTCCACTAACAACTTCCTCGGTTTGGGCGAAACGCTGAGCCTAAGCTCGCAGTTAGGCACCCGGCTCACTCAGGTCCAATTCGGCTTTACCGAGCCTTACTTGTTCGACCGGCCCATGCAGACCGGCTTCACGTTGTACGTGAACCGCTTCAACTACGACCAGGCGCGCGAGGCATCCATCTTGTCGGGGACCAATCTGATCCCGCTGTTTAATCAACTTGGCTCACAGAACCTGCTCAACTATGTCTCCAATGGCTACGGCGCCACGGTGTTCGTATCGTATCCGCTGCGGCGGGGCTTCTCTCGCCTGGGCCTGACCTATGGTTACGATATCTCGAACATCAAGACGCTATCCGATGCGGCTTCGACCTATTTTACCTACATCGATTTCCAAGGCGTCGGCGGTCCCAACCAGCTCAGCGGTATCCGTACCAGCAAGGTCACCCCGTCTTACACCTACAACACGGTAAACAATCCGATCACGCCTACGGGCGGAAGGTCATTATTCTTCTCCACGTCCTTCGCCGGGAGCTTTCTGGGAGGCAATGTCAATACGCTGGAGCCTACCATCGACGCCAAGTATTTCCGCCACGGCTTTGGGAAGGGGCATGTGATCGGTATGCACCTATTGGCCCGAATGATCACCGGCTACGGCGGCAAAGTGGCGCCTCCGTTCGCGCGTTACTACACCGGCGGAGAAAACGACATTCGCGGATTCGATATTTGGGGCATCAGTCCGATCGCGTTTCTTCCCACCGACGTGGCCACGGCCAATGTCTACAACAACGATGGAACCCAGCGCGTGCAAAAACAAATCGTCAATGGTCTTCCGACGTTTGTGCCCGTAACTATGTCGGTACCCTCCTATCAACTGGCTTTTCCGGGCGGCGACACCAACGTCGTGGGCAACATCGAGTACCGGATCCCGATCGTTGGACCGCTCAACTTGGCGATATTCCTCGACGTGGGAATAGACAAGCTCGTTTTTCCAGGTCAGCTCAAGCTGAACCCTGGCCGCATCGAGCAGTTGAACCAGGAATTTCCCGAAGCGGGCTTTAGCGGCACGGCCTATATTGCGCCCGGCACCCAAAAGCCGCGAGCCTCTACGGGGCTCGAGCTGCAAGTACTGATGCCCGTGGTTAACGCGCCGTTCCGAGTGTACTGGGCGTACAATCCGCTGCTTTTCCGCGGTTATTTGCAGCCGCCCATCGTGGCGGACCGTTCCTATTTCCCCAACAACGCCACCTATCAGGCTGCTCTGGCTTCCATCGGCCAGGCGGTTCCCTTCTTCGAGCCCCACTCGACGTTCCGCTTTACCATCGGCCGGACTTTCTGAAAGGTTGCCAGTTTTGGATAGACTATAATGACGTTTAAGGTTAGGAGTTCCACTGTGAATATCAAAGTTCTTGTGAGCTTGGCAGCCGCATTGGCTTTAGTGCTGGGCGCGGAGGCACAAAGCCAGACCGGCAAGATCGCTGTCATTTATCTGCAAGGCGCCATCGGCAACACCAAGGACGGTCAAAAGGCCGTTTCTGAGTTGGAAGCCAAGACCGCGCCCAAGAAAAAAGAGATCGATCAGAAGCAGAATGAAATCGCGTCCTTGCAGGACCAGCTCACTAAGGGCGCCAACACCCTGAGTGACACCGCCAAGAACGATCTCTACAAGAATATCGAGACCAAAAAGAAAAATCTGCAGCGCGAGCTCGAGGATGCGCAGGCCGAATTGGATCAGGATCAGCAGAAGATTCTGCAACAGATTGGCTCCAAGATGCAGGCGGTCATCGAACGCTACGCCCACGATCATGGCTACGTACTGGTGGTGGATGTCAGCAACCCGCAGAGCCCGGTGTTCTATGCCTCGCCCAGCATCGACATTACGAAAGAGATCATCGAGCTGTACGATCAGAGCGCGGCCGCGTTGAGTAACCCGGCGCCGGCAGCGAAACCCGGCGGTTCGGCGCCTGCCATAGGCGCGCCGAGCACTCCGCCGGCCGGCAGGGCTCCCGCTACGCCTCCGCCGGCCAAACCGGCCACCCCCAAGCAATAGGCTGGTCTAACGCCCCACGCGGAATCGCCGAAGTGAAACCGGCCACCAGGATCGAGCTGGCGAGCGATCGAAAACTCCGCGAGCGCAATAAGGCGCTGTACCGCGTGGCCCACTGGCCGATCTGGATTTTTGTCTTCTTTATATCGCCCGGGCCATGGACGTTCGATCTGTTCGAACGCGGCTTCGATCGGCGCAAGCTTTTGTGGCTGGCCGTGGTCATGCTGGCCACCGGCATTGCAGGACTGCGCGGCCGATTGCCCGGTGTTGAGCCGCGCCCGTACATCATTCGATTCGTCGAAGACAAACCCAATCCTCTGTACCGCCGGATCTGCTATACCTTCGCCTGGAGCATCGTGGTGACGTTCGCGATCCTTAACCTGACGGGATTGGCCGTGGCCGTTACGACCGGCGTCTGGCGCCTGAAGCAAATCTACTTGTACGGCTATTTCCCGATGGCCGGCGTGATTTGGGCGCTAGGGGCGTTGGGCATCTTGCCGCGCGTCCGAGCGTCCACCAAGGGCGAAGGACACGAGCGGCGCTACTTTTACGGCGCGGTGTGGGCCTCCTGTATCGCGCAACCGGTGCTGGGAGTTTTGTGGAAGACGCTGCCCCACACTCGTGAAGCCGACGCTGTGAAGCTGGTCATCTTCGCCGGAATCTTTGCCGCCATGGGAATGTTGGCGTATCGTGGAGCGCTCCCGCGCACCCGGCCCATCGTACCGGGCGAGTTGGCGATTTCGGATTAAGGCGCCGCTGCCGCGCGCAAGAACGCCAGGATGTTCTGAAGCTCCGCGTCGCTGTATGCCGGCAGGACACCGGCGTGCCGCCAATCGCTTCCCTCCTTCAACGTCACGACAGCGGGCGCAAACGTTCGCAACACCGGAGGAGGCGACGTCAGGTCGTAAAGCTTGGTCTGGTTCTTGCCCTGGCTTACGATGAGTGCGGGGAAGGTTTCGCCGTTCGCCGTGGCAGTATGGATTTCGGGCGTGGCTAGCTGGCGCAGCGCCGCGGCGTCGGCCGGGATTTTGGCGATGGGCGAGGCGACTGGGATCCCGAAACCATCTACCTGATGGCAGGTTGAGCAGCGCCCGAATCCGCGCAGCGAATCGAAGAACAATTCGCGTCCCTGCGCAGCTTCGGGCGGCAGCTTCTTTTCAGGCTCGGCCTCGGGCTGCGGATTCCGCGGTGTGATGCCGTTCAAGCTGTCCACGTAAGCGATCACCGCGGCGAGCTGCTCGCGGGGAAGAATATCTCCAAACGCAGGCATGGCAGTGCCGGGGACTCCACGGCGGATGGTTTGGGAAATGTAGTCCTCGCTGAAGCCGCGCGCGGCCAGCCGCGGAGCAGTACTGCCTGAACCACCCTTCGGTCCGTGGCAATAGCCGGTGGCGCAGCTCTTGGCGAAAATATCCGCTCCGCGCCCGATCATATCCTGCGCGCCGGCTAGTGCCGGAAGCAAGCATACCAGCGCTAGGCGCGTCATCGTGCCTCCGGCAATGCAAACACCGTCAAGGTCGAGCCGCCGCGGAAGGTCGCCGTCTCAGGCCATAGATCCGGGAAAGATCCGGAAGCGAGCGACCCCCAACCCGAAGGCGTGGCGACATACTGGCGTCCATTCACCATGTAGGTGACGGACGATCCGCGATGGCCGCTGCCGGTCTGAAAGCTCCACAGTTTGGTTCCGGTGCGCGCGTCCAGGGCGAAGAAGAATCCCTCCGGATCGCCCGTGAAGAGCACATCGCCGCCGGTCGCCAACAGAGAAGCGAGCAGCATGTATTTGTACGGATAGGACCATTGGCGCTTGCCGGTTACCGGATCATAAGCATCCAGGTGACTGTGCGCGGGTCCACTCGGCGTGTTCGTGAACTTCCAAGTACCGCCGATAAAGTTGCGGCCTTCGTGCGGTTCCTCGCTGACCGCGGCCTCGTCGGCACAGACTTCCAGCGTGGGCGTGTAGAGAAAGCCGGTGCGAGGCGAATACGTAGTTTCATTCCAGCTCTTGCCGCCGAACGGACTGGGACAGAATAATGTGGTTTTTCCTTCGACGGGCTCGACGCGGCCGACGAATTTGCCGTCCTCGGTGAGGCCGGTGGTCCAGTTGTGGTTGTCGACGATCGGGTAGCCATTGATGTACTCGCCCGTCACGCGATCCAGCACAAAGGCGTAGCCACCCTTGTTGATGTGGACCAGGAGCTTGCGCATCTGGCCGCGCACTTCTCGATCGATCAGCACGCATTCGTAGGAAGAGTCGAAATCCCAAACGTCTTTGGGAATCTCCTGGTGATACCACTTCAGCTTGCCCGTATCGGCGTCCAGGGCGACCACGCTGGCCGTGTAGAGATTGGCTCCTTCGCCAACGCCCGAGTAGCGGGCCCGCGCGTCGTTGTCCGCGGCAGCATTTCCGACGCCCCAGTAAACCAGATTCAGCGCCGGATCGAACGAGCCGGTCATCCAGGTGGCGCCGCCGCCGAATTTCCAGCTATCGCCTTTCCAGGTTTCGTGGCCTTTTTCGCCGGGTCCTGGAATGGTGTAGAAGCGCCAGGCCACGCGTCCGGTTTTGAGATAGATGGCGGTGAGATATCCACGATGCGCCGAATCTCCGCCCGCGCCACCGACGATGACTTTGTCCTTTACGACCAGAGGTGCGCCGGTCACCGTGCAGCCGCACTGCCGCATGTCATCGAGACTCACACGCCAGGCTTCCTGGCCGGTGTTCTCATCGATGGCGATGAGATAGTCGTCGTAGGTGGCCAGCAGAACGTAGCCGCCGCCCACGGCGATGCCGCGGTTTTGCGGTCCATAAGGAACGGTCGCGCGCGGCAGCGGGTACTTGAATTGCCAAATCAGGCGGCCCGTAGCGGCATCCAGCGCGAACACCTGACTGCGCGACGTGGAGAGATACAGTTTACCGCCGATGACGATGGGCGTTGACTGCAGACCCATCTCGTAGTCGCCGGTCTGGAAGGCCCACACCGGCGCCAGCTTGCTTACGTTGTTCCGATTAATTTGATCGAGCGCGCTGTATCGCCAGGCGTACTGCGTGCCACCATGATAGTTCCAGTCCGCACGGGTTGCGCCGTCCTGGGCCAGCGCCGCGCCGGCGAAAACAAGAAGAGCAGGCAGGATTCGCATCGCGACGATTATATCCCGCTTGCGATGGCGCTAGCTTACTGCTTCATCGATTTCTCGCGGGCCGCCAGAAACTCATCGCCCGCATTCCAGGTTGGAAGCTTGTCCTGATTCGCCACCGTCATGCCGATCAGCAGCCCGAACCGCGCCGCTTCCTGCATCCCGCCGAAATCCCAATCCTCGTGATATTCGTCCGAGGGCTGGTGATAATGCTTGTCGTTGAACTCTTCGAAGATTTTGTCGCCGTAATCGGCGGGCTTCCCGTAATATTGAGTTCCTAGACTGATCGAGAATGCCGGAACGCCCGCGTGGGCCAGCGAAAAATGATCGGAACGGTAATAGTGACCCTGCTCTGGATGTGCCTCGGGCTGGATGGTCAGCTCCATGCGGCGCGCGGCTTCCTGCACCACGGGCCACGCGGTGGTGCGGTTGGCGCCGGTCACCGAAATGTCCTTCGTCCTACCGAACGGGTAGAAGGCGTCGAAGTTCAGATCGAGCGCGGTCTTGGACAACGGAATCACCGGGTGCAGGGCATAATACTCCGAACCGCGCAGTCCGGCTTCTTCAGCCGTCACCGCCGCAAATAGTGCCGTACGGCGCGGTTTATGTTCCAAACTCTGCCAGGCTCGGGCCATTTCGATCAGCATGGCGCAGCCGGAAGCGTTGTCGACAGCGCCGTTATAAATCGAATCTCCATTCACTGGCGGCCCAATTCCCAGGTGATCCCAGTGGGCGGTAAATAGCACCGCCTGCGACTTCAGGTTTGGGTCGCTGCCCGGAACCATGGCGATCACGTTGCGCGATTCGATCTCGCGAATCTGGGTCGGGACGTTGGCGCGGACGCGCACGCCCAGCGGAATGGGCCTGAAATCGCGCGAGTTGGCGGCGTTCAGCATTTCGTCCACGGTCTTGCCGGCCAACGCGAGCAAGCGCGCGCCCGCATCCTGGCTCAGCCATCCCGCGAACGCCAGCGCAGGCTGCCCACTGGCCAGCTTCAACTGCGGATCTTCCTTGCCCCAGGAGCTGCGCACGACGTCGTAGGAATATCCAGCCGTCGGCGTGGTGTGAATGATCAGCACCGCTTTGGCGCCGTGCCGCGCCGCTTCTTCATACTTGTAGGTCCAACGGCCGTAGTAAGTGAGTGCGCGGCCGCCGAAAAATTTCGGATCGTCGGAGGGCGGCTCATTGGTGAACAGCACCAGCACTTTGCCTTTCACGTCCACGCCCTTGAAATCGTCCCATTGATATTCGGGCGCTACAATCCCGTGGCCGACGAAGACGGCATCGGCGTCGAACTGGTCTTCAGGCTGCTGCAGCTCGCTCACGCCGACAAAGTCGTCCAGCCATTTGAAGGAAACGTTCTGACTGGCGTTCCCGGCCGACAACGTTGCCGTCGGCTCGGTGGTGGCGCCGACCATAGGCACGCGCTGGAAGAAGGTCCCTTGATCGCCGGCCGGTTTGGCCCCAATGACCGCGAACTGCGAGGCAATGTATTCGGTGGCGAGCTTCTCGCCGCGCGTGCCAACCCCGCGGCCTTCCAGCAGATCGCTCGACAGAAACTTTACGTGCGCGCGAATCCGCTCGCCGGAGATGTCGCCGGTTTGGGCCACCGCCGCGATAGCTAGAACGAGTGGCGCGGCCCAGCCGACAAGTAGACGCCGTTGTCCTTTGCCCATGACCTCTTCAGGATAGCGTGCCGGTCCGCAGCCGGTCTCCCGCGAATTCGACGCTGCCCGGCGCCGCTATTACCGCCTGACGCGCCTAGGGTTGCCGGCCGCCGCTGCATTTTGGCGCAATTCCTTGAGGCCGCGAATAAGTCCCACAACTCCGCAACCGTTTAGCAGGCTGCGGAAAATCGGCTGAATTCGGCAAAGAGGGCTTGTCTGGTAGGTTCGTGTTTGGGATTCAGCTCTGGCCTTAGCCGCATTCTTGCGGTTGACCGGGCTGTGCGAAGACCTCAGGCGG
>Ga0335083_10006603_pt1 | contig 14435 bp, 10 predicted proteins | sample Lox_Sample_42_FD_206716 | JGI IMG/M metagenome (GOLD analysis project Ga0335083, IMG submission 206716) | Soil microbial communities from Loxahatchee National Wildlife Refuge, Florida, United States - Lox_Sample_4.2 | ecosystem: Environmental > Terrestrial > Soil > Wetlands | place: USA...
CACGACCGGCGGTTGCTTGCTCGCGCGCGCCGGTGCGCGCCCGAGCGTTCCGATCGACTCCGAGCGCGGACGCATCAGCCGCTCGCCCCCGCCGCCGGCGCGCTCTGCGCGCCGCCGGCGGTATCGATCACGCGGGGAGCCTCGGCCTCGCCGCGCGGTACGGCCACGCTGGCGATCGCCTTGCCGACCTCGGCTGCGGCCTGCGCCTCTTCGGCCATGTTGTCGGCGCGGCCCGCGAACAGGCCGACCAGCGCGCGCCGCAGCATCACCGGCTCGAGGTCGCGCGCGATCGAGCCCTTGAAGCACAGCGAGATCTCGCCGCGCTCCTCGCTGACGACGACCACGACGGCATCGGTGTCCTCGGTGATGCCGAGCGCCGCGCGATGGCGCGTGCCGAACTCGGGGCCGAGGTCGGTCGCGCGCGACAGTGGCAATAGCGCGCGCGCGAGCTCGAGGCGATGCGCCTTGTTGATCACGACCGCGCCGTCGTGGAGCTCGTTGTCCTTCGCGGGCACGAACAGCGCGACCAGCAGCTGGCGGGACAGCGCGGCGTCGATCCGCGTCGCGTCGTCGACCAGCTCGGCGAGCGCGGCGTCGCGCTCGAACACGACGATCGCGCCCATGTGCGCGCGGGCGAGCTGCGCGCACGCCGCGACCACTTCGTCGACGACGTGGCTCGCCTCCTGGCGCCGCCCGAACGGCAAGATGCCCTGGCCGATCCGGCCGAGCGCGCGCCGGATGTCGGACTGGAACACCACGATGATCAGGATCAAGAAGTTGCGAATGAAGTTGTCGAGCAGCCACGACACGGTGGTCAGCTCGACGCGCTCGGCGACGAAGAACGCGGCGCCGATGAGCACGATGCCAACGACCATCTGCGCGGCGCGCGTGCCGCGGATCGTGAGCAGCACGCGATAGATCAGGTAGTAGACCAGCGCGATGTCGATCATCGTGGTGATGACCGATTCGGCGGTGAGGCCGTCGAGGAAGCGCTGGAAGGTCGCGGTCATGACTGGCTGGACCCGCGGCGCCGAAAGCTTTGGGTCCTACAATTTGGTGTACGCGATCAGCCCCGCACGGAGCAAGGCAACGTTGTGGACCCGCAGCACGTTTGCGCCGGACCGAGCGGCGGCGAGACACGCGTCGACCGTCGCGTGGTCGAGGTCGGCCTCGCTCGGCTCGGCCGAGCCGCGGCTTTCGATCAGGCGCCGGCGCAGGTAACGCTTCCGGCTCGGCCCGACCACGACCGGCCGGCCGAGCTGACGGCCGAGGTCACCGGCGTGGCGGATGAGGTCTTCGTTGGTCGCCGGGTCGGCTCCCTTACCGAATCCGATGCCGGGGTCGACCCAGACGTCGCCGGTGCGTGCGCCCAGCGCCGCGATCCGCTCCGCGAGCTCGGCCGCGACCTCCTGCCATCCGACCGGCCGCGACTCGTCGCGGAACACCTCGGCGAGCGTTCGGCCGCGCAAGTGCCCGCAGATGTAGGTGACTCCCTCGATCGCGTCGCGCATCGCGGGGTCGAACAGCCCGCCCGACACGTCGTTGACGATCGCGGCGCCGGCGCGCACCGCCGCCCGCGCGACCTCGGCCTTGGTCGTGTCGATCGACACTCGACCGTGGCGCGCCAGCGCGGTGACGACCGGGAGCACGCGCGCGAGCTCCTCGTCCGCGGTGACCGGTCGCGCCCGCGGATTGGTCGCCTCGCCGCCTACATCGAGGATGTCCGCCCCATCGCGCAACAGCTGCATGCCGTGCTCGATCGCGGCGGCGGGATCGGGGTAGCCATCGCTGAACGAGTCGGGCGTGACGTTGACCACGCCCATGACGAGCAATCCGCTCACGCGTTCTTGCCGTGCTCGGTGCGCGGCCGGCCCGCGAGGCGCCGGGAAGGAATCCACGCCGGAGCGTACGAGCGTACGTGAGGACGTGGAAGGGGCCCGGCAACGACGCGGGCCGCGCCGCGCAGCGAGCACCCGCGCTTCGGCACGGCGTTACGCTGGCTCTGGCGACTTGATCGGCGGCAGGATGCTCGGGCGCTTGCTGCGCTCGCCTTCGTCACCCTGCGCGGCGGCCTCGGCCTTCGCCTTGCGGGCGGCGGCCGCGACCGGGCGCTCGAGCTTGCCGCCGCGCAGCAGCGTGTCGATGTCGTCGCCATCGAGCGTCTCGTACTCGAGCAGCGCCTCGCCGATCTGCTCGAGCTCCTTGCGGTGCTCGGTCAACAGCGCGACGGCCCGCTCGTGCTGGCTCGTGACGATGCGGCGGATCTCGGCGTCGATGCGGCGCGAGGTGTCCTCGCTGACCGTGTCGCCGCTCGAGAAGTCGCGGCCGAGGAACACCTCGTGCTTGCCGCCCGAGTAGTTGAGCGGGCCGAACTCGTCGCTCATGCCCCACTCGGTGACCATCGAGCGAGCGAGCTCGGTCGCGCGCTCGATGTCGTTGCCGGCGCCGGTCGTCTTCTGGCCGAACACGATCTCCTCGGCGACGCGGCCACCCATCAAGATCGCGATCTGGTTGAGCGCGAACTCGCGGGTCATGTTCAAGCGGTCTTCGGGCGGCAGCTGCTGCGTGAGGCCGAGCGCGCGGCCGCGCGGGATGATCGTGACCTTGTGCACCGGGTCGGCCTCGACGCCGACGAACCTCGCGACCAGCGCGTGGCCGGCCTCGTGGATCGCGGTCGTGCGCTTCTCCTTCTCGGAGATGATCATCGAGCGCCGCTCGGCGCCCATCAGGACCTTGTCCTTGGCCTCTTCGAAGTCCTCGGCCTCGACCTTGTCCTTGTCGCGACGCGCCGCGATCAGCGCGGCCTCGTTGACGAGGAACTCGAGGTCGGCGCCCGAGAACCCGGGCGTGCCGCGCGCGACGACCTCGAGGTCGACGCCGCCCGGCCGGTCCTTGTCGGACAGCGGGACCTTGCGGGTGTGGACCTGCAGGATGCCGATGCGGCCGCGCAGATCCGGCCGCGGTACGACGATGCGGCGGTCGAAGCGGCCCGGACGCAGGAGCGCCGGGTCGAGCACGTCGGGGCGGTTGGTCGCGGCGATGATGATGACGCCGTCGTTGCTCTCGAAGCCGTCCATCTCGACGAGCAGCTGGTTGAGCGTCTGCTCGCGCTCGTCGTGACCGCCGCCGAGGCCGGCGCCGCGATGGCGGCCGACCGCGTCGATCTCGTCGATGAAGATGATGCACGGCGCGTTCTTCTTGCCCTGCTCGAACAGGTCGCGGACGCGGCTCGCACCGACGCCGACGAACATCTCGACGAAGTCCGAGCCGCTGATCGAGAAGAACGGCACGCCCGCCTCGCCCGCGATCGCGCGCGCGAGCAGCGTCTTGCCGGTGCCCGGCGGGCCCATCATCAGGACGCCCTTCGGGATGCGGCCGCCGAGGCGCGTGAACTTCTTCGGGTCCTTCAGGAACGCGATGATCTCCTCGACCTCGTCCTTGGCCTCTTCGACGCCGGCGACGTCCTTGAACGTCACGCGGTTCTGGTGATCGGTGAGCAGCTTCGCCTTCGACTTGCCGAAGCTCATCGCCTTGCCGCCGCCCGACTGGAGCTGGCGCATGAACAGGAAGAAGATGCCGACCAGGAGCAGCATCGGCAGCCACCACACCAGCACCTGCGGCCAGATCGACGACTCGTCCTTGGACTTGACCTCGTACTTGAGGCCGGCCTCGTAGATTTCCTTCGTGATCGTGCCGGGGAACTCGGCGTACGCGACCTCGACGCCGGTCGGGCGCTTGATCGTGTAGCGCGCGTCCTCGTGACCGCGCGGCTCGATCTCGATCTTCTCGATGTCCTTGCGCTTGTCGGGGCTCTGGATCTCCTGCCGGAACGTCGTGACGTCGATCGGCGTGGTCTTCGACGAGCTGTCCGTGAACATCGAGTAGATGCTCACGAACATGAGGATCAGGATCGCCCAGATCAGGATGGTCTTGTGAGATTGGCGCAAAGGACGTCCGGTCGGCGAGGAGGGTTGCGCCTCCTAGCATGCGGCCTCCCGTGGCCGTTGCAAAGTCTAATGTTGTCAAAACCTCCCGGCCATTCGGGGGGGACGCTCGTCGTACGCATCGCCGATGAATTCAGCCCACACGATCGCCCGATCGCGCGTGCGCACGAGGACGCGCGCGGCGGCCCGCTGGTCGCGCGGGATCTTCGCGTCCACGTAGAGGTCGGAGAGCTTGCGCGAGCGGCCCTTGAGGCGCGCCGGGCGCATGCGATCGCCGGGTCGGTGATGGCGGAGCTCGTAGCCGGCGGGGACGAGAAGATCGGACTTCGAGCTCGGGGGTTCGCGCTGGGGCTGGAGAAGATCGTAGGAGCGAACGAGCGTGACGCCGGGGAGATCGAGCGCGACCTCGCCGCGAGCGGGCGCGGTCACGAGCGCATCGAGCGCGTCGAGGTGCGTCGCGTCGTAGCCGAGCCCGAGCGCGAGCGCGAGCGCGCGCTTGCGGATCGCCGCTGGCTGCGCCGCGAGCATGCGGCAATCGATCGGAAAGTGCGCGAACGGTGTCGCGAGCGCGTCGATCACCTCGGTCCACTCGCGTGCGGACGCCGCGAGGCGGACGAGCGCGTCGTCGAGTGCGGGGTTCTCGCTGCGCAGCGCCGGCACGTAGCGGCCGCGGATGCGCACGCGGAAGTAGCGATCGTCGGCGTTCATCGGATCGGCATGGACCGACAAGCGATGCGCGCGCACGTAGGCTTCGATCGCGTCGCGCGGGACATCGAGCAGCGGGCGCACGAAGCGGCCGCGCCGCGCCGGAATCCCGGCGAGCCCGGCCGGCCCGGTGCCGCGCACGACGCGCATCAGCACGGTCTCGGCTTGATCGCGCGCGGTGTGGCCGAGCATCACGCACGCGAGGCCGAGCTCGTCGGCGATCGCGTCGAGCGCGGACAGCCGCGCCGCGCGTGCGCCGGCTTCGCTGCGATCGCACGTCACGCGGCGCACGACCGCCGCCGCGCCCTGCCCGCGCGCCCACGCGGCGACGTCGGCGGCGACGCGCGCGCTGCCGGCGTGCAGGCCGTGATCGATCGACACGATCACGACATGGCTCGCACCGGCGGCGGCGATCGCGGCATCGGCGAGCGCGAGCGAGTCCGGCCCGCCCGAGCACGCGACGCCGTACAGGCCGGGCCCGATGCGCTCGAGCCAGCCCGCGACCGCCGCGCGAACCGTGCTAGCCATAGGCCCACCTTACATGAGCGACGAGCTTCCACCCACCGGCCATCTCGCGCGGCTGCGCGCCCAGCTCGCCGGCCCGCGCGGGTATCGCCGCATCGACGCGCTGCTGTCGGCCGACGATGCCGCCGCCGCGATCGCGCAGCTCGCGCCGAACGAGATCTACGAGCTCGTGCACGAGGTCGGCTGGGAAGACGCACAGGACCTGATCGCGCTCGCGACGCCGGTGCAGCTGCAGGGGTGCATGGATCTCGACGGCTGGCACCAGGACCAGCTCGACGTCGCCGGGCTGCGGCCATGGCTCGGCGCCCTGCTCGAGGCCGGCTTCGAGAAGCTCGGCCAGGTCTGGGCCGGGCTCGACACCGAGCTGCGCGCGCTGCTAGTGCAGCGCGAGGTCAAGGTCTACGACACGTCGCTCGGCGAAGGCCCGGACGACGACAACGACGAGCCGATCTACACCACGCCCGACCGGTTCTTCTTGCTCGAGCTGCGCGGCGACGACGAGACGCAACGCCTGGTGCAGACCCTGATCGAAGAGCTGTATCGCGCCGATCCGGATCTCGCGCGCCACGCGATCATGGCGGCGCGCAGCGAGCCGCCAGCCGAGCTCGAGGAGATGGCGTATCGCTGGCGAGCCGGACGGCTCGCGGATCTCGGCTACGTCGACTTCTACGACGCACTCGATCTGTTCAAGCCGCTCGCGGCCGACCAGGTCCACGTCGGCGAAGGCACGCAGGATCGCGCGCCGGACGGCGACGAGGTGCGGCTGCCGCTCGCGGTCGCCGAGGAAGTCGTCGGCCGCAGTTTCCTCGCGCGCGCGATGGCCGCGATCGACAGCCCGGCCGAGGCCGAGCGGCTCGAGCGCGCGCTCGTCTTGCTCGTCAACAAGGTGCTGGCCGCCGCGCGCGCGAAGCCGGGGCAAGCGGACGTCGTGCGCCGCGGCGCACACTACGCGACCGCGACGCTCTCGCTCGGGCTCGAGACGGTGGCGCGCGGCGACCTCGAGCGCGCGCGCGCCGCGCTCGCGTCGGTCGCGCTCGTGCGGCTGTTCCGCGTCGGCTACACGGTCGGCCGCCAGCTCGGCAAGGTCGCGAGCGCGCTCGCGACGCGCGCGGCCACCGCCGGCTCGCCCGCGAAGGAGCTGGTCGCGGCGCTGACGTCGCCGCGGCCGCTGTTCGCACGCGCCGCCGACGATGTCCCGGATGGCGGAGCGCCATCGGCGGGACGGACGACGCCCGGCGTGCGCCCGCTCGAGTCGCAGGCCGACCTGCGCCGCGCCGGCGAGATCCTCGCGGCGCTCACGATCCGCGTCGCGCTCGTCGAAGGGCTCGGCGTCGATGTCGTCGCGATGGGCCAGTTGCCCGAGCCGCGCCCCGAGCTCGACGATCACGTGCGCACCGCCCTCGCGCGTGCCGTCATCGGCGGCGAGCTCCGCGGCGAGGCGCTCACGGCGACGGAGCTCGCGGATCTGCGTCGGCGCGGCTTCGCGAGCGGCAAGCTCACGGCGGACGCGCGCCGGGCTGGCCACGACGCGATCCGCGCGCGGCTCGGCGCGGGTCAGCTCGCGGTATCTGGCCCGGTGCTCGTGCGCCTGGTCGACGGCTGGCTCGACGATCTCGAGCGCATCCTCGGGAGCGTGACCGATGCCGAGATCGATCCGCGGTTCGTCGAGGGCGTGATCGTCGAGGTCCGGAGGAGCTAGGAATCATGAACGGCGAAAGGAACAAGGAGCAAGGAACAAGGAACAAGGAGCCGGGGAACGTTCGGAGCTCCTTGTGCCTCGTGCCTCGTGCCTTGTTCCCCTCGCCATTCATGGTTCGCGCTCGTTCGTGCTAACGAATCGGGGTGACCGACGGCAGTCCTCCGCCCTATCGCTCCGGCATGGTCAGCGGCATCGGCGTGACCCTCCTGGCGGCGCTCGCGCTCGGGGTCATCGATATCGTGCACGCGGGCGGCGGCGCCGCGACCGCGCCCGCGCTGCTCGGGCTGTGGGCGCTCGTCGCGCTGCCGGTCGCGATCGGCGCCGGGTTCGTGCTCGGCGCCGGCAACGCGACGTGGGGCGCGGGCTGGGCGCGCGGCGTGTTCCGCAAGCTCCGCGAGGATCGCGAGCTCGACCGCTCGATCGCGGCGATCCTGATCGCGGCCGCGATCCTGCTCGGCGTGGTCGCGTTCGGCATCGGCAAGCTCGCGCTCAAGCTGGTCGGCGACGCCCAGCGCAAGGAGGTCGGCGCGAGCCTGCTCGGCGTGGTCGTCGTCGCCGCGCTGCCGGTGCTCGCGCTCGGCGCGCTGCCGCTGTATCGCGCCGCGCGCCGCGTGACCGCGGTCATCCCGGCGATCGGCCCGTTGTCGCGCGTGCTGATCCTCGTCGTCGGCGCGGCCGCGGCGACCGCCGCCGCCGGCGCGTTCATCATCGTGCGCAAGCTCGATTACCAGGCGCTCAACCTCGGCTCGTTCATCGCGCTCGCGCTGTTGCCGGTGATCGCGCTCGCGATCGCGCTCGTCGCGTACGGCCCGGCCGCCGGGCTGCGCGAGCGCATCCCGGCGCGCGGCGCGATCGTCGCGGTCGGCCTGATGGTCGCCGTGGTCTTGCCGGTCGTCGGGCTGCGCGGCACCCCGAGCAATGCGGTGAAGGCGGCGGTGGTCGACCGCAGCTACCTCGGCTCGCTCGCGATCCCGCAGCTGCGCAAGCTCAGCGACCACGATCACGATGGCTACTCCGCGTTCTTCGGCGGCCCCGATTGCAACGACAACGATCCGAACATCCATCCCGGTGCGAAGGAGATCCCCGACAACGGGATCGACGAGAACTGCGACGGCTTCGACGCGCACGCGACACCCGACCCGGTCGTTCACGACGACGCGCCGGCGACCCAGCTCTCCGGCGGCGACAACGTGATCGTCATCTTCATCGACACGCTGCGCTTCGATCGGCTCGGCTTCGCCGGCTACCAGCGCGACGGCGCGTCGCTGACGCCGCGCCTCGACGCGTTCGCGAAGCAGGCGGTCGTGTTCCGGCACGCGTACTCGCAGGCGCCGAACACGCCGCGCTCGGTGCCGTCGTTCTGGACGTCGCGCTACCCGTCGCAGCTCGCGGTCGACAAGCAGTTCAAGGACTACGCGACGATCCTCGACGACAACGACACGCTGTTCGAGGTCCTGCGCGGCGCCGGGCTGCACACCATCGGCGAGACCTCGCACTTCTACTTCTGCGACGATCGCTGCGAGGACGTCAAGAACACCGACGGCGCGCCGATGCGCACGAACATCATCCAGGGCGCCGACGAGTGGGACAACGCGGGCGCGCTGCCGATTCCGGGCTCGAACCACGACACCGCCGGGCCGCGCATCGCCGACAAGACGCTCAAGAAGCTCGGCGAGCTCGCCGGCGGCAAGCAGAGGTTCGCGATGCTCGTCCACCTGTTCGAGCCGCACTCGACGTACATGGAGCACCCCGGCCACACGTACAAGGAGCACGGCACCGCGGCGCTGATCGAGAAGTACGACTACGAGATCGCGTTCGACGACGCGATCGTCGGCCGGATCCTCGACGAGCTCGACCAGGACGGGCTCGCCGCGCACACGACCGTCGTCGTGATGGCGGATCACGGCGAGGCGTTCGGCGTCCATCCCGGCGAGTCGGGCTTCTTCCACGGCATGACGCTCTACGACGAGCTCCTGCACGTGCCGCTGATGTTCCGCGTGCCCGGCCAGGCGCCGTGCATGCGCGACGACGTCGTGCAGCTCGTCGATCTCGCGCCGACGATCGCGGCCTTGTTCGGCGCGAAGCCGGCGCCGACATGGGTCGGGCGCAGCCTCGTGCCCGCGCTCGCGTGCGGCACGCTCCCGGCGCAGCCGGCGTTCGCGGAGATGCTGCCGGCGCCGGAGTGGAACCACGACGCGAAGTCGATGATCACCGCGAACGGCAAGCGCCACCTGTTCTACAAGCGCAGCGAGAACAGCTACGAGCTGTACGACCTCGAGCACGATCCCGAGGAGCGCAAGAACATCGCCGACTCGGATCCGGAGGCGAAACAGCTCGAGCAGGCGCTCGCGAGCTGGGTCGACGGGCGGCTCGCGAACGGCGGCGGGAAGTAGGCGCCGCGTGCCCGAGTATCGCAACCCGACGCCGACGGTCGATTGCCTGATCGAGCTCGCGGGCCGGCCCGGCACGCTCGTGTTCGTCGAGCGCAAGCACGAGCCGCACGGGTTCGCGCTGCCCGGCGGCTTCGTCGACGAAGGCGAATGGCTCGCCGATGCGGCCGCGCGCGAGGCGAAGGAAGAGACCGGCCTCGACGTCGAGCTCGTCGAGCTGTTCCACGTCTACTCGGATCCGGCGCGCGATCCGCGCTCGCACACGGTATCGACCGTGTTCGTCGTGCGCGCGACCGGCACGCCAGTCGGCGGCGACGACGCCGCGCGCTGCCTCGTCGCGCCCGCCGACGCGCCGCCGCAGCCGCTCGTGTTCGATCACGCGCGCATCGTCGCGGATTACGTGGAGTACAAACGGTCCGGGCGCCGGCCGCCGGCACGCCGCTGAGCTACTTCGGCGGATCCTTCGCGTGGCACGCCGCGATCGCGCGGCCCGATTGCTTCGCCGCGACCTGACGCTGCGCCTCGCACAACGACGCGCTCGGCGCGCAATGAGGCTCCTTGCCGAGGTCGAAGCAATGCGCGGACGCCGCGCGATGGCACGGCGACAGGTCGGTGTAGCGCTCGAGCAGCTTCGAGCGGAACGACTCGCACTGCGCCGGGTCGGGCTTGCACGTGCCGATGTCGTTGCGCTGCGACTCCGTGCAGCTCCACGCCGGCGCGCTCGGATCGTCGAAGTCGACCGCGTCGACCGCGCCGTTCGAACGCGTCGCGCGCACCTGCTGCGGCGCGACGACCGCTCCGGTCGCGCGCTTCACGTCGCAAGCGCCGATCGCACTCGAGCCTGCACGCTCGGCCGCGGCGTCGTGCATCGTCGCGCAGATGTCGTTGTTCGGCGCGCAATGCGGCTCGCCGCCGACCGTGAAGCAGCTCGCGCTGGCGGCCGCCGCGCACGGTAGTAGATCGTGCACGCTGCCGAGCATCTGATCGCGAAACGCTTCGCACGCGTCGAGCTTGGGCTTGCACGTTCCGATCTTCGCGAACCGCGACTGCGTGCAGTACCAGGCTTCGGGACCCGGGGGCGCCTTCGCAGCGGGCGCGGCCGGCGGCGCCGGCGGCGGTGGCGCGGGCTTCACGGGCTCGGCGTGCGCCGGCTCGGCGCGCACCGTCGCTTTCAGACTCGGAATCTCGACGACCTTCGCGTCTTTCTCGTTCGCGACCGTGATCGTCGTCGACCACACCGGCATGCCGGGCGCGCGCGCCGTGATCTTGTAGGTGCCGCCGTCGATAGGCAGCGCCTGGTTCCACGCGGCCGGATCGATCACCGCGTCGTCGCGGCGGAGCTCGAGGCCCTCGGCGCGGCTGGTCTTGCCGACGCGCAGCTCGAGCGTCGACAGCCGCGCCTCGAGCTTGTCGGCGTGGTCGACCGCCACCTGATGAAGCTGGCGGCCGGCATCGTCGGTCGCGCTCCGCGTCTCGCGCTCGGCGTCGAGGAACAGGCCCCACGCGGTCGCGAGCTGCTCGTTGCGCTCGCGACAGTTGGCCTGGTTGAGCAGCGTCGACACCGTCGGCTCGAGCTTCTGGCTCGCGTCGAATGCCGAGCACGCCTCCACGACCTTGCCTTGCTTGAGCAAGCGCTTGCCGTTGCGAAACAGCACCTCGGCCTCGGCGGCCGATTGGGCGCGCGCGCTCGGAGCTGCGAGCGCGAGCGCGAGGACGACGACAACAACGTGTGTACTCATCGCGTGACCGGTATGCCGTTTTCGTCGAGCTGGACCGGTTGGTGCGACGCCGGCATCGTCGGTTTCTTCGCGGTCGCGTCCTGCGGCACCGCGGCGGGTTGCTTCGGCTTGGCGTGTGCGACGCTCGGCGCGGCCGGCGGCGCCGGCGCATGCTTCGGCGCTGCCGCGACCCAACGCGCGCCGTGCACGGCCGCCGTGACGTCGCGCCCGAGCTCCCACGAACCGACGTCGTCGGCCGTGCCGAACTGCCCGTCGGGCCCGGCCGACACGATGCCGACGATCTGATCGCTCGGCTGGTCGGTGCACGACATCTTCATCGCGTGGCCCCACGCGTCGTTGCCGTCCACGCCGAGTGCGGCGATGTCCGGGCATCCGGCACCGGCGTGCTGCTGCGACCACGTGACGAACGCGGCGAGCACCGCCTTCATCTTCGCGGCGAGCGCCGCGCTCGGGTCCGGCTTTGCAGGGGCCGGCTCGACTGCCGGCACCGGTGCGGGCGCGGGAGGCGGCACCGGCGCCGCGACCGTGGCCGATGGCGCCCGGTTGTCGTCACCGCCCGAGGCGACGACCGCGACCGCGACGATCGCGCCGATCACGACGCCCCCCGCCGCGGCAAACGGCCAGCGCGAGCGGCGGCTCGTCGCGGCCGAGCGCTCGCCCGCCATCGCGGACAGCGTGGTCGGCGTGGCGGCGACGACCGAGTATGCCGGCTGTGTTTCCATCGCCGGCGCAGACATCCGCGCCATCGACACGCGACCGGCGAGCCCGCCCAGTGCAGCCGCCAGCTCGCCCGCCGAGGCGAACCGCTGCGCGGGATCCTTGGCGAGGCAGCGCAGCACGAGCTCGTCGACGTCGCGCGGGATCCCGGCGCGGCGCGCGCTCGGCGGTTTCGGCGGCTCGCGCAGGTGCATCGCGATCACCTCGCCGGCGCCCTCGGCGTAGAACGGCGGAAACCCGGTGACGAGCGCGTGCAGCACGCAGCCGAGCGCGTAAACGTCGGCGCGCTGATCGACCTGGCCGGCGCCGCGGCACTGCTCGGGCGCCATGTACGTCGGCGTGCCCATCACCGCCGACGTCTGGGTCTTCACGGTCGTGTCGCCGACGAGCTTCGCGATGCCGAAGTCGAGGATCTTCGCGCGCTCGCCGCCCGCGACCTCCTGATCGCGCACGACGAAGATGTTTTCGGGCTTGAGATCGCGATGGACGATGCCGCGCGCGTGCGCGGCGGCGAGCGAGGTCGCGACCTGGCGCATGAGGCGCAGCGCGTCCTCGACCGCGAGCGGTCCGCGGCGCGCGAGCCGCTTGTCGAGCGGTTCGCCCTCGAGCAGCTCCATCACGATGTACGCGCTGCCATCGGTGTGATGCCCGAAGTCGAAGATCTGGACGATGCCCGGATCCGAGATCGCGGTCGCCGCGCGCGCTTCGTTGAAGAAGCGCGTCACGATCGCGGCGTTCGCCGAGAACTCGGGGTGCAGCACCTTGACCGCGGCGCGGCGCCCCAGCATCGAGTGCTCCGCGAGCCACACCGAGCCCATCCCGCCGTCCCCGATCTGCTGCAGCACGCGGTACGCCCCGACCTGAGTGCCGACCACCATCCCGGTAGTTGTATCACGGCGGTCGCAGCGCCTGGACCGCGGCCAGACCGTCGACGCCACCGGCGAGGAGCGCGAGCTCGGACGCGACCGCCGCGCGCCGCGGATCACCCGGCGAGGTCGCGGCGTAGATCGCGGCGCGCGATGCCACGTCGTCGACGTGACCGCGCGATACGACCCACAGCTGCGCGACGGTTGCAGCCGTCGGATGCGCTTCGTGAGCCGCGAGTGCCGCCGCGAGATCATCCGGCACGTGCGGCGCGCGCACGGCGAGCTCGTCGGCCTGTGCGGTGCGGCCGAGCGCGCGACTCGCGGCGGTCGCGATCGCGAGCGCGCGCGGCAGATCCTCGCGCCCGGCAAGCTCGAGGGCCGAGTGCGCCGCCGCGAGCGCGTCGGGATACCGCCCGCTGTCGAGCAGCGCGCGCGCGACGCCGATCCACACGATCGCGGGATCGCCCCACGCGGCGGCCGCTCGCGTCGCGAACACCGCGGCGGCGGGGCCATCGCCCATGCGCGCGCAGGCCTCGGCGAGCCCGCGCACGAACTCGGGCTCGGGCGATGCGTCGACCGCGGCTTGCCAGTTGGCGCGCGCGCGCGCCGGATCGGCGAGCGCGTCGAACAGCGCGCCGATCTGCGCGTGCGCGACCGCGGGATCCCACGACGTGCCGACGAACTCGCGGCCGAGCCGCTCGGCGATCGCCGGATCGCGCGCGAACGCACGCACGATCGCGACGAATGCATCGCCGCCGATGGCGCCGTGCACGCGCGCGTACACGTAGTTCACGGCCGCGGCCTCGAGGGGGCCGCGAGCGAGTAGCCGGCCGCGTCGTTGCGGCGGCGAGCACGCGCTCGGCGCTTCGAAGCAGCGCTCGTGACCGGCGAGCTCGTCGGACGATGGCGGCGGCGCATCGACCGGCAGCCACCAGCCGAGCGCGGCGAGGTACGCGTCTTCGAGCTTGCCGTCGCGCGGTGCGGGCGTCCCGCTGTGCCAGGCGACGAGCTGCTCGTACGCCTCGCGCCGCGCGCCGTGCGCCCACAGCCACACGCCGAACGCGCCATGCTGTGCGGGCGTGGTCGCCGGATGAGACTGCGCGAGCAGCTCGCGCCCGCGCGCGCGCATCTCGGCATCGACGTGACGCAGCTCCGCGAGCGCGACCGCCTCGCGCGCGAGCTCGAACTTGTAGTCCTGGATCGGCGCGCCGAGCTCGCGCGCGTGCTCGAGATCGACGAGCGCGTGCGGCGATCCGCGGCGCAGCTCCTCCTCGGCCCGCCCGAGCAAGAGCTGCATGTAGCGATGGCGATCGTCGCCGTGCCAGCGCGTGCCGAACGGGCCGCCGAGCGCGCGCACGGCCTCGAGCTGCTCGAGCGCCTCGCCCGGCCGCGAGTTGCGATACGCGAGCTCGGCGAGCGCGAGCCGGGCCTGGATGGCTTTCGGATCGGCGAGGATGCGGATCTCGAGATCGCGGCGGGCCTCGACCGCGCCGCGCTTCGCGACCAGCGCGTCGACGTCGATCGGCGCCGGCGCGCGGATCCCGCACGCCGCACACGCGATCACCAGCGCCCATCTAGACACGCGTGCGCCTGTCGATGCGCTCGCGCTCGAAGCCGAGCACGCGCGCGAGCTGGCCGCGCGGCGGATTGGGGCCGAGCTCGCGATGCAGGCGATCCGCGATCACCTCGGCGGCGACGTATGACGCCTGCGCGCCCGGATCGTGCCACAGCGCCCACGGCGGCACCGCGCCGACCGGCGCGCGCACGGTCGGCAGCGCGCGCTCGATCCAGTCGAGCGCGGTCGCGATCGCGGCGCGCCGGCGCCGCGCCGGCAGCGCGAGCTCGCTCGA
>Ga0335083_10006604_pt1 | contig 14434 bp, 9 predicted proteins | sample Lox_Sample_42_FD_206716 | JGI IMG/M metagenome (GOLD analysis project Ga0335083, IMG submission 206716) | Soil microbial communities from Loxahatchee National Wildlife Refuge, Florida, United States - Lox_Sample_4.2 | ecosystem: Environmental > Terrestrial > Soil > Wetlands | place: USA: Florida...
GCGGTCGTGTTGCCCCATCATGATCAGCAGGCCTCCAACGACAGAAATCCAGCGAAGCATGAGTCCTTCTAACATGCTTTCGCTAAATCTCACCCGCTAATCTCAGTGACTTTTTCAACACCCACTCGCCATTACGCTCATTGAGCCGGATACGTAGAAATCGCCTCCCAAGCTCATTCCCGAATTCGCTGTCTTCCATCACGTGATAAAAACGTGATGGTTCCATGTTCAGAACTGATCAGCGTCGATCCGGACGGATCAGAACGCCATTCTGGTAAGCGGTTGAAGAATCATGTAGAGTAAAGAATTTTCATAACCGATCAGAACACACTGAGTGATCTTCAAAACCGGGGTGATTGGCCACCCACAAAGCTCCCGGATGATGCACGACTGGAGAAACCTGTGTTCTCCTCCATCTGAACGACGGATGGTCTTGTCATTGATTCACAAAAAGAAGACATTTCAAACCGGCCATCGCTGTCGTTTACATCGGCAGCAGCCATGCGGTTGTACACTCCAGAACTGATCAGCAGAGCCTCGTGAGAACTGTCAAGGCGAGTCGTGGGCCTCAACATTACATAGGAGTTCGAGCTGCGACAACAGATCTTGATAATTCCCTTTCGATACCCCTGAAGGATGCCACCCGCATAGTTTTATCCTCGAACCATGCAATCTCGAAAATCTGGAGTGGGATATGAAAGTGGTCTAAAATGCTTACAAGCATACCGTAAGCCAGAAGGAAGGGGAGACAGCCGGCGTCGCAGTCCAAGCGATCAGCAGTCAATCTGATCTTGTCGCCCCACGTGTCAAACGACTTAGTATCCGCGAAGTCGATAATGCTCTCACCCTTAATTGAAAATAGGTTTTGTTCTTGGGATTCAACAATGAGGCTGCCGTTCTCTATTGAAAGGTGCATTTCCCCGGGAAATCTTTTTTGCAAGTCTTCGGAGGCCGCTTCGATCATCCAGGCCTCTCGGTAATTTCTATAATCTGCAACGTGCGACTTTCCCGATCCGAGAACTGGAGCAGGTATAGGTCGTCGCAAACTGATTTGCTTGATGGCTGCCGAAACAATCCTGATAGCAGCCCGGTCATCATTAAATGCCATCACCGAGCCCTGATCGAGCAAAGCTCCACTGTCGGAGTCGATCAGCTGGAAGGTCCACGTGATGGTCGAGAGCACGTGGCCAACGACAAGGTCAAGTCTGACCCTTTGTTGAGACTTCCAATTTTGATTCCCCACTCGGCAAATTCTGGCCGGCGCCGTAGTGCAGACAACAATACTTCGTCCGTCATCCATGACGTCCGAACGATTGGCCGGATAAAGCGTACCGAAATTAACTTTTCTTTGACCAATTCCTGGGGGAGTTGCGGCGGCTGAACAGCTTTGCTAGTAGGGGCGGAACAATGAGCAAGGAGCAACGTCACTGCCTTTCGAGCAACGACTTCTTCGTAATCCTCGGCTGGCCATTTAAAAGATACTTGGTCTCGCAGCTTCGCCTTGGCGCTGGAAGCAATGAGGTAATCAAACTTGGTCTCACCGTCGTCGATGCTAACCGCTAGTTGAATGGACACATCGGCGTGCTCGGCATCGCGCGAGATTGCCATCCCACTGTTCACAAATTCGGGGACCATAAGTATGCGGGTTCTTAAGTCAACCGTTCTGATCCAAGGGTCCCTCGATTCGATCCAGATAGCTGCACAAGGGAGAGGGACACTGTCGGAAGAAGCGTGATCGTTGCTTCCGTACCCTGTACCAGTCTGCGCTTGTGCCAACGGAGAGAAAATCGTAAGAAAGCAAGCTAAACCAAAGACCGTCGCACTCGCACGAAATCGGGTCCGAAATAAACGGATTGCTTTCGCTCTCCTCATGCGGAGTAAGCTCCTACTGCACGATCAGCGTGAGATTCACGCTTTGTTTCGAGGACTTCAACGTAGCCGTGACGGTCAGGGCGTAAGTTCCAGCAGGCGTGCCTCCACCGCCGCCTGTCGATGTAGTCGAACTGCCGCCGCAGGAGGAGATCAGTATCAATGATCCGAGCACCATGCCGAGACACGCAGCAGCTGTTTTGCGCTTTTTCCAGGCCAACGGGACGAACACCACGCCCAGCAAAAACGTAGCCCAGACTCCCCTCAAGGGCACAGTGCGATGATCGATAGCTGCCGCGCTGTGCGCTGTGGTCGCAACCGAGACGCTTACGGTGCTAGCCGTTGTTGCGTCTACCGTCACAGAACCAGGAACGGAGCAGGCGGCTTGCTGTGGAATGCCAGTGCAGGTCAGACTTGCGCTCCCGCTCATTCCCGCGGCACCAATCCACAGCGTGTATTTTGCGGTCTGCCCCGCTGAGACAGTGGCCGTCGTCGAATTCGATCCAGAAGTCAGACCGATACCGATGCCAGTGCCACTCAGGCTGATGATCTGCGGTGTATTGGACGCACTGTCAGCGATCTGAAACGACGCGGAGCGGCCACCGATTACCGTTGGCGTGAACGTAATCGTAATCGAGCAACTCATCCCCGCTGCGAGGGCCGTGCCGCAATTGTTCGCTTGTGAAAAGTCACTGGACTGCGCCCCGCTGATCTTGATCCCGATAATCCTCAGGGCAGTATTTGCGCTGTAAGTCAAGGTTGCACTCGTTGCAGTGCTTTGGCCGACTGGTACAGCACCAAACGAAAGTGTGTCCGGTATGAGCACTGCCGCCGGCGCCTCGTTGCCCAATGCATTGAGCAGCAGAGAAACAGAGCCGCCGTCGCTTGTGACTACATCGAGGCTGCCATTTCCGTCAAAATCGGCGCTCGCAAGCGCCATCGACAGTATTGGTGTATAGAAATGCACAGGAGTTCGGAGAGTGCCGTCACCGTTTCCGGCTATGAACGAAACGTCCAATCCTCCTCCGGCTATCACATCTGCCTTTCCGTCAAGGTTGAAATCAGCAATAACAATGGGAGCGGCGCCACCGATTGAATTGTCAATCGGACTTTGGAAGGTGCCGTCACCGTTGCCAAGGAAGACAAGGATGTCTGTTGTACCCATCACCAAATCGAGTTTTCCATCGCCGTTCATATCGCCGAGAGCGAATCCATACACTTCCCAGCCGTTACTTGTCGGTAGGTAATATTGAGCGCTCGCAAACGTTCCATCTCCATTACCGAAAAAGATTTCCACCGCTCCATCTGTCGAAGCGGCCAGATCCAACTTTCCATCGCCATTAAAGTCCGCAACTCTGAAGTCCGTACAGGCGTCAGATAGTGCAGAGTCGATCTGAGATCCGAAGGTTCCATCTCCCTTTCCTGGAAGAACCGCCAGGCTTCCGCTTGCCTGGTCATACGCGACCACATCCAAATTGCCGTCCCCGTTGAAATCGCCGATCTCAATCGGGCCTGTGATTTGTGTGCCGTACAAAACCGGTGGCTGAAATGTGCCGTCGCCCTTGCCTAACAAAATGGAAATATCGAGAGCCTCTGGCTCGGATGAACCGTCGTGAAAGATCGGACGCGACTCCGACCGTTCCGCGTCGCCTGTCGGCGACGAGCGATGATGGATTGTCACTTCGTTCTCACCCGCCGGTGTCGAATAACTCATTCCACCAATCACAACATCGATGTGGCCGTCTCCATTCAGATCGGCAGTTCTCACGTAGGCTTCGGTTGATGAAGGCAATCCCGACTGAATCTGAGTTTTTGAGATCTCCGAAAATCCTTGGCCATTGTTTAGCAAAATGCCAAGCTGCAATGTGGTCAAACCCGAGTTGTTGTCGTAGCTCGGAAGAGCAAGCGCCACGTCCTGCTTCCCGTCAGAATTAAAATCTGCTGCAGCGAGGCTGACACCTCCGACGAATACCAAATTGTTGAGCGGGAAAGAAGGAAAGCTGGCGAACGTTCCATCATTTCCGTACACAACGACAACCCGGTCATCTACCGAGGCGACAAGATCGACGTTCTGGCTTCCCGTCAGATCGAAAAGCGTAGCTGCGACGTTTATAGGTGTAAATGACCACCATAAGGGCACGCTGGTGGGGAGGGCCGCTGCGAAAGTTCCGTCGCCATTATTCATCAGCGCTTCCATCATCCCACCATCAAAGGGCACTCCAACCAAATCGGTATTCCCATCCCCATTCAGATCACCAGCTGCAAGGGGCATAAAATCCATCGACAAAACGCCCACCGTAAAAGTCCCATCGCCATTTCCTGTGAGTACTGTGAAGTCCGAATAGATGTCATCAGCTGTCGCAGTGGCAATATCGAGATTGCCATCCCGATTAAAGTCCCCCAACACGATGCCTGCGGTAATCTCATTCACGGCTGTTGTTGTGGCTGTACGGAAACTGCCGTCACGATTCCCCAGCAGCACAGAGATGGAAGAACAACCATCGCTAAAACCACAGGCGCTTATGAGGTCGAGGACACCATCATTATTGAAATCGGCGGCAGCCAGCGAAGTCGGTGCATCCGTTGGCAGGTGGTAAGTTACAGGACTTTGAAATGTACCGTCACCATTTCCCAGCAAGACAGCGACTTTATACTGCCCAACCTGTGCCCCAGTTGTGATGGCAAAATCAAGTTTGCCATCACCATTGAAGTCTCCCACCGCTAGAAGAGGCATGGAATCTGTCGGCAAACTCACTACCAGCTCAGACTGAAATGTGCCATCACCGTTCCCGAGCAAGATCCCGAGCGTTTTGTCCGTGGAATTTATAAATAGCAGATCCAACTTTCGATCCCCATTGACGTCGCCCTGTTGGATCGAAGATGGTCCTCCGCCAACGGAGTAGAACACCGGACCTTGAAAACTTCCGTCAGCGTTCTGCAGAAGAACCGAAACGGTGTTTGACTCCAAATCCGCTTTAGCTATGTCAGCCTTGCCGTCGCCATTGAAATCGGCGATGACAAGAGGCGCTGGATCTGACCCGACTACGTAGTCTCTCGGACCATTGAAAACTGCCGTTTGCGCCAGGCTGGTGGGTGAGAAAACCAATAAGATCGACGAGAGGAATATGGAATATAGAGTGATGCCAACTGAGCGGAGACTCGACACAGGCCACCTCGCTGGAATGTCGCGCTGTATCCTAAAAACCTCGACTACCAGTTTCCTTCTTCTTACTGCACCGTGATCGTCACGGTTTGTGTGTGCGTGAGAGAGCCCGATGCAGCTTTCACCGTGACCGTGTAGGTTCCCGGGGGCGTGCCGCCCGAACCCTGCACGTTGTTGCTGCCTCCGCCACACGCGATCTGCAGCGCTGAAGCTGTCAGCAGCAGAGTCGTGAGCAACGCCGCCAGGAACCTCTTTTGTCTTCTTTTGTCTTTCGCAAGACTCAGCGGCAGCACGATCCCGCTGATTGGGAGCCATAATGCGTACAGCGTTAGCAAGTCAGATCGAAACTTTGGATGAAGGAAAGACACGGTAGTCGCGGCCGTTACGACCGTCAAGTTCGACGTTGCTGATCCACTTGTCGTCAGTGTGACGGAGGCCGGATTGAGTGAGCATGTCGGCGCCAACGCTGGAGTGGGAGAAACTGAACACGTCAGGGACACTGCGCCATTGAATCCATACATCGGCGTAACAGTTAGCGCGAACGTCTCCGAACCGCCAGACGTCAGAGTCTTAGTGCCCGGCGTTACGCTCATCCCAAAATCTGGACCATTCACTATCTGCGACAACGCCACGGTGTGCGGGTTGAAGTTGGCGTCGCCACTGTACACGGCAGAAAATTTGTGGGTTCCTGCAGTGAGCGCGTTGACGGGTAGTGTCACCACTCCGCTTGCGCCGAGAGTCTGTGTGTCTAACTTCTTCGACCCGTCCATGAATACTACTTTCCCGGTGGGCGCGGTGAGTCCAACATTGCTTACGCCGGCGTGAACTGTCGCTGTGAGCGTAACCGGTTGACCCAGGATCGACGGGTTGGCGGAGGACTGCAGTCCCGCGCTCGTACCACGGATGTTCAGAAGGATGGTGAAAGCGTCGCCCGGGCCCAAAGCCGCCAGATCGGGTGAACCGTCAAGGTTGAAATCTGCTACTGTCACAAAGTGGGCCTGCGGGCTCGCATACTCCGTCATTGGCTGGAAAGTGCCATCGCCGTTGCCCAGCAGAATGCCCACGGAATCGTCGGAGCTATTCGATACTGCCAGATCAAGCTTGCCGTCGCCGTTGAAGTCTGCGGCAGCCACCGATACCGGGTTGCCTCCGGTTGCGTAGTCCAGATGTGCCTGGAACGTGCCGTCGCCGTTGCCCAGCAGCACGCTCACCGTGTTGCCGGAGCTGTTTGTTACGGCCAAGTCAAAATTTCCGTCCCGATTGAAGTCCCCCGTTATTATCGAAGACGGACTGTTTCCGGTTGCATAGTCCACATGCGCATGAAACGTCCCGTCGCCCTTGCCTAGCAGTATGCCCACAGAATTATCGGCGCTATTTATCACCGCCAAGTCCGTTTTGCCGTCCCCATTGAAGTCGGCAACCGCCAGTGATAAGGGATTATTTCCAGTTGCATAGTCCACAGGATATTGCAGTGTGCCGTCACCGTTGCCCAGCAGCACGCTCACAGAATTACTACCGTTACCGCTATTCGTCACTGCCAAGTCCGTTTTGCCGTCTCCATTGAAGTCAGCAACTGCCAGTGACGGAGAATCGCCGCCTGCTTGAATTAGAAATGGAGCTTGAAAGGTGCCGTCTCCGTTGCCCAACAGCAGGTTTATGTAAGGAGCTCCCGCCACCGCCAAGTCCGTTTTGCCGTCTGCATTGAAGTCTCCAATCACCACTGACGAAAGGCCATTATTTTCAGCTTTAAACGTCGGGTGAAAGGTGCCGTCGCCGTTGGCCAACACCACACTCAGCAGTCCTATCGCCCCTTCGGCCGCCGAGTAACTGGCGAGGGCCAAGTCCGGTTTGCCATCACCGTTGAAGTCCCCGACCGCTGCTGCCGTCAGTGATGCCTGATAACCTCCCCCTATCGAAGTGCTAACATTGCCTTGAAACGTCCCGTCGCCACGGCCCAGCAGTACGCTCATCGAATTGTTCAAGAAATTGGAAGCCGTTATATCAGGCTTGCCGTCACCGTTGAAGTCGGCAACCGCCACCGATTCCGGCTCGCTTCCGATTGCATAGCCGACAGGCGTTTGAAAGGTACCATCGCCATTACCCAACAGCACGCTTACCGAGTTGTCCCCTCCACTGGCAACCGCCAGGTCGAGCTTGCCATCGCCATTAAGGTCCCACACAGCTAACGACGTGGGGCTTAGTGCTGTCGGATAACCATAGCCTGCTGGAACCTGAAACGTGCCATCGCCGTTACCCAACAACACTTTCACGAGGTCCAACTCTGAATCCGTCACGGCAACGTCCGGCTTCCCATCACCATTGAAGTCGCCCACGGCGAGAGCCGTAACTGCGGTAAGTCCCGTATCCGTGCCACAACAATTGTCCGAAAAGGTGCCATCGCCGTTGCCAAGAAATACGTTCACCCAGCCAGTGCCGTCAGCTATAACTGTCGAAACCAGATCCGGCTTGCCGTCGCCGTTGAGGTCTGTTATTGCCAACCCTGCAGGAATGTTCCCACCTGAATAATCCGTAGGCGGTTGAAAGGTGCCGTCGCCGTTGCCCAGCAGCACGTATACGCCGGCGTCACCCAGAGTGGCCACTGCTAGGTCCAATTTGCCGTCATTATTAAGGTCGCTCGCCGCCACGAACATGGCCCAACTTATATCGTGATCCACCACTGGCGGTTGAAAAGTGCCATCGCCGTTGCCCAGCAGAATGCTCACAGTGCCATTGGCTACAGCCATGTCCACGTGGCCGTCGCCGTTGAAGTCGCCTACCGCGATCGAGAGGGCGCCTGCCGGATAGTCCACATGCGTCTGGAAGGTACCATCACCGTTGCCCAGCAGCACGCTTAAGGTGTTGTCGGTTTTGTTCGCTACCGCCAGGTCAGGCTTGCCGTCTCCATTGAAGTCGCCAATGGCCACAAATGTCGGGCCTTGGCCCGTCGGATATTGCGGTTCCTCGAGGAACAAGGGCATCAATGTTGCTGGTAGAAGCTTCGTCAAGGCCGGCTTTTTCGAATGGCTCGAACCCGCTATCACACCCCGCCGAAAGCTGTGCGGGCCTTCCTGCGTAGTTCTTACCTGACGGCGCAACTGTGCTGCGCTTTCGGACGCGATTTGCTCTGAACGCGATGACTGCCGACCCTGGACCGCTGAAGAGATGCACAACACTGCAACGGTGCACAGCCAAAGGCCTTTCACAGAACGCCTCCTGTTAACTGCAGTGATTTAACCTTGAAAGCCGGGCAATCTCAGGGAGCAAGCTTGAATACTGTTCCGCAACCGGAAGGCGGGTTGCAGGAAAGGTCTCCTCCCCAACGAGCCGTGCCGTATAGGTTACCCGCCGAATCTATAATCAGTCCGGATTGCGGATCATTTCCGTCAGTCGAACCACTGAAGTTGTGCAATACCTTTTCGCCGCCTGGTAAGACCAACGCAAGTCAAATCACCGCCCGCGAAAGCTGCGCCGTATAGGTTGTCCTCGGGGTCGACAAGCAGGCTTCCGTTCGGCAATGCTCCGTCAACTCCGCCCGTAAATGTATAGAGTGGTACAGCCGTCCCCGACCGTTTGATTTCGAACAGCACTCCACAACCAAAGCCGAAATTGCAGGAGGTATTGCCCCCAGCGGTTGCGCCGAACAAATTCCCGGCCGAATCCATGATCAGACCTATGGGGAGCTCTCCACCCGTTGGATCCGGATTAGAGAACGTATACAGCACGGTCTCGTTTCCGCCGGCATCCAGTTTGAAGACAACTCCGCAGCCATAACCCATTCCAAAACCGCAACCAAGATCGCCCCCAAGTTCGGCTACGCCGTACAGATCACCGGAAGGGCCGACGACTACTTGTTGGGGCCATGCTCCATCCATTCCACCGCTGAACGTATGGAGTACAGTCAATTTAGAGTTGGAACTGGCCTTGAATATGACACCACAACCCTTGGAGCCGTTGATGCTGCAACTGGAATCGCCTCCGTTTTGCGTAACACCGTATGCATTACCTTTGTTGTCTTGTGCTAATCCCGACGGATTCGCTCCGTCCTTGCCCCCGGTGAAGCTGTAGAGGACTGACTCCTTACCTTGGCTGCTCAGTTTATATATGGTCCCGAAGCCATAACGTCCCCCGAAGAGAGTAGTACCGTACAGCGTTCCGTTCACTTCCAACAAGGCCGTAGGCTGCATACCATCGGGACTACCGGTGAACGCATGGAGAACCTTAAAAGTTTGCCCCCAGGCAGAAACCGAAGTCATGGTTAGCCCGAGCAAGGTTGCCAATGTTAGTAAAGCGATTTGGGTTCGAAGCCGAATGCCCGATGTCTGTTGTCGCATACAAGCTCCTTGTGAATCGGTGTGAGATCTATTGATCAAATGCGCACCGGTTCCTGACCACTTGGCATCGCAACTACGGCATATCAACGGACATTTCTCAACCTGTCAGATGACGTCTACAACGGTCAGTGTGCCCGCCTCGGGTGGAGGAAACGCCCCTAAAGCCCACGTGCCTTTTGCGGAACCGCCATTGATGATCACGTCGGGCGGATTGGTTCCCCCGGACCTCAATTGAACTGCGGCCTGCCCGAGCCCGGGCGCAGATCCAACAACCACATTCGTGAACTCATAACCTGGGTAGTTGGTTGCAATGGCTATAATTCCGAACTGAACGTTCTCCAGATCGATATTGCTTCCGGTTCCCCACACAGTCCGCAATCCTGGCTCCGAAAGATTGGGCGAGTTGGTCAGTAATATGCCGGCATACCGAGAGAACGCATAGAAGTCATGCACCACGAGAGCATCCATCTGATTCACAACCAAGCCTGTGCCGTGATTCAACACCCAACTATCGATGGCACTAGGGTAAGAACCATTCTCTATCTCGTCCCAAAACACACCATTGTGCAGATTGTGCAAGCTCACGAAGTCGTAGGCGTTGTCAATATTAACGCCAATGTTGAAGGCCCCAATAAACAGATCCTGGGCGATGGCCCTGCCGATCTCTATGTCGAGGAAGTTGTACGCATTAGTCACCGTAGAACGAGATACCTTGGTGCCAGGATTGGTCACGAGGATTGTGTACGGATAAACCTTAGGCGCTGCAGCGTTCGGACCTACTTGATTCGGATAGTGGAAAAGCAGATCGGTGACTCCAGCTCCGATTCCGTTGAGACTAATAAATGGACTACTGACGTTAGTGACGAGCAGCGTGGGAGCGATCGCGGTCTGACCCGGATTTACACCTGCAACATCAAACGGTCCCTCAACCGATCCACATAGGACGACTCCCGTGGGCACTTGCAATGTTCCTGTAGTGAAGTAACGTGCCACCTTAAAGACAATCGAACCGCCTCCCGCCGCTGCGGCAGAATTGATTGCGCTTTGGATGGCTGCGGTGTCGTCGGTCTTGCCATCACCCTTCGCTCCAAACAATTCGACTGGAAATGCTTGCGCGCCGACATTAATCGACTTAGAACTGCCCGTAATGGATGCCGTAGCTGTATCAGTCCCAGTGATCGTCTGACTACCCGGGATAGCGAAAGTAGCCGCAAATGTACCCGTTCCAGCTACGAGTGCCGTGTCGGGCGGAAGTTGCGCGTGAGGATCCGTGCTTGTGAAATGAACGGTCCCAGAGTAGGTTGTGACCGTGTTGTTGGAAGCGTCGAGGGCCGACACTGTCAGGCTGAAACTTACTCCGGAATCAGCATTCGCTGGACCACTGAGCAGGAAATGAATGGCATTTCCCACGGCAGCCGCCACATTAACAGACACACCTCCAGAACCGCTTCCGCCCGGGCCACTACAAGTCAGACTGTAATTGATTGTCCCCAGCGATGCGGGTGTCACAGATTGTGTGCCACTTGTCGCCTGGCTTCCCGACCAATCGCTTTCGGCGGGATTCGTTGAGGCGGCGCACGATATCGCATTTTCGGCCGACCACGTGAGCGTCACGGTTTGACCCTGGGCAATGGAATTTGACGATGCTGAGATCTTGACCGTCGGCACAGGAGGGGGCGGAGTGGGAGTGCTGCCCGAACCTCCACAAGCGTTGAGGAAGCCCAAAGTGGAAATAAGGACTACGAACCCCAAAAGTCGATTTAGCGTTGTTCTTCGGGACATCCCCGTCTCCGCTCAAGATTCTTGTTTCAGGGCAAATCGTACCCAATGATGTTCAGGACTTTCTGACTACCCGCGAGGGGTGCGGGAAACGGCCCCAAACTCCAGGCACCTCGCACCGAGCCGCCGTTAATAAGCACGTCTGGAGGCAATGAGCCACCGCTCTTCAACTGAAGTGCCGCCACCCCGCCGTTCCCTGAACCGATGACTACGTTCGCGAACTCATAGCCTCCTGCATTCGAGGCAGTGACGATGATGCCGTACTGCACGGTATCGAAATTGATGTCGCTTCCCGTTCCAAACCCACATCGCGGATTTTGGGTGCCATCAGGCGAGTCGGTCAGCAGCATGCCGGCGTAACGAGAGAATAGTTTGAAGTCGTGAACTTCGAGGCTGTCTGCCCGATTCACCACCAAGGCGATCCCATGGCTCTGCACCCAGGCATCAATCGGAAGTGGGTAGGGTACGGGCTGCCATGCGTCCCAAAACACCTGATTGAGCACGCTGCGCACCGTGACGTGGTCGTACGCATGGTCGATGTTTATGCCTATGTTGTACGCCCCAACGAAAAGATCCTGCGCGATGACCCTGCCACTCTCGATGTCCAGAAAGTTGTACGCATTCGAAGTCGCAGAGCGAACAACCTTGGTTCCAGGGGCAGCCGCGACGATGGTGTAAGGATAGGCATTCGGCGCAGAGGCGTTGACATCAACCTGGTTCGGATAATGAAACAGCAGATCGGTCACCCCCGCGCCGATTCCTTGCAGTGTTATGAAGGGGCCACTGCTGTTGGTTACTAGCAGCGTGGGCGCAATCGTGGTCGTACCCGGATTTGCGCCGGCGAGGTCAAACGGCCCTTCGATCGATCCGCACAACACAACACCTGCGGGCACCTGAATCGTACCTGCGGTGAAGTAACGGGCCACATTGAAAACCACGGAACCGCCGCCTGCCGCTCCGGCAGCACTGATCGCCTTTTGGATCGCCGCTGTATCGTCGGTGGCGCCATCGCCCTTCGCGCCAAAAGTATTCACGGACGCGCCGGTGCACGCCGCTGTCGCCGCCGTTCCCGAACTCGCATACAAGACCGCACAGAGAGCGATTGTGATTGTGGTCCTCATTCGGAAGTCTCCTTACTGGAGCGTCGACTTTTCAGAATTCCGATAATCTACCGTTGCGTCTGATTCCGCAACAGCCCGTCTTGCTAATCGCATTTTCAATTCCGAGGACAACATTTGGTCGAAGGTCAGACGAACCACGCCCTCAGCGTAGCGGTACTTATCCCATCTCTTAAGGAGCAGCTCTCTCGTATTCATGTCCACTGCGTCCTCTCTGGCTCCTAATACGAGTGTAAAAACCGCAGCTGGCAATTGCGGCCGTTTGAACTCCTCCGCCATGCTCTTGGCGACTGAGAGGTAGATACGGTTGGCTTCCTCCCGAGGCCACTGCTGTTGCTCAGGATTGCTCACCTTAAACATTGCTTGGGACGCGCATACATTTCCCAGCACCAAAATCACAAGTCCTATCCGCAGAGCAGATCTGTTCCTCCAGCAATTCATGAGTTGTTCCTCTGGCACGATCCGACGCTTTGCTGATTGCGGGTTCCAATGTCGAGTTACGCACCGTACGGGACTCCGCTTTACCTACGGTCTGTGCCCGACGGTGATCCACGGTCGCTTCTGCCAAGCGCACTATTTGCGCGATACAACGGCCAGGAAGTAACCATCATTATCGGCAGTGTTATTGATGTCGTTCACCGCAAAGAATAGATAACCCCCAGAATCCGGCGAGACGATCTCGCCCCCTCGGCCGACGAACTGAAATCCGTTTGGAAAGTCTGCCAGAGTTGTGGGATTCGCACTTGTCGCAAAGCCGGCTACGAGAGCGCCCAGCGGCGCTGTATCCAATTGAGAACCTCCAAGTGGAAACTTTTTTGTGTCGAGGGTCGGCGGTACACCAATGGGTTTGAAGTTGTCTTTGAAGTACGTCCACGCTCCCGAGTTCGCAAGGGGGGCCTTCATGATCGTGCCGTTCGCATCGGTAATGTAAGGCCCATCTTCGTCTGCGAGGTTGGCGAGGCCGGCTGCAATCACCCCGAATTGAGTGTTGGGATCTGCATAAACCCCAGTTGGCGAAAACATCAGGTTCGCATGCACGGTGAAGGACGAGGTATTCTTTGCTGGCTGGCTGGAGTTCAACAGCGTAGCGAGCACGACTGGTAGACACATGTCTATACAAAGATTTCTCATCGTGATTCTCCGTAATCCCGGGTTTTTCTTGAACTACTTAACCAGGTGACAGTAGCGATATATCGAACACTGACTCTCCGTCAGCTGTAAAGGTAGATTGATCGCCCCTTAGCTTCGACCCAGAACCCCTTTTCTAAGCTTTGCTACTTACCATCAATCTCGTGCCCAATCCTCGGAAGCATCTCGTTGGTCCGGGATCATCCTCGGCCTTGCGATGAGCCCATTCTGTGAAAGGACTGAATCAAAAGTCCTTAACTCCACCTCAAGTTTCCTCAAGATCTCTCAAACGAAGGGTTGGATCTTGTCCGCCAGCCACTGCCAAATTTGACATTTTGCCGAGACTAGACGGCCGCTCCCAGCCGCTGGCGTGCGGCCAAATCTTGTGATAACGTAATGGCTCCCAATGGGGACCGTTCCGTTGAAGGGAAGTCAGGCTGACCTCACGAGGCGCTAATCTGCGCGAGGCACTCCGATAAACTCCCAAACGAGAATTCCAAGTTTTTGTCTTAAAGTCCTAAACGGGGAACGTCCATGCCGGTGAGTCGGCTGTGCGCATTCGGCCCATATCGACTCGACTTCGAGCGGCGCCGGTTATTGCGAGGCACCGAACCGGTCCTTCTCCATCAAAAAGCTCTGGAAATCCTGATTGCCCTAGTCGAACACCGAGGAGAGGTGGTCTCGAAAGATGAGTTGATGCAATCGGTATGGCCCGATGCATTCGTAGAGGAATCAAATCTTACGCAGAATATCTTTGTCTTGAGAAAGGCTCTAGGCGAGGGTCCTAAGGAGAACCGATATATTGCGACGATACCTGGCCGGGGTTACTGTTTCGTTGCGAGTCTTGACGAGGCTCATGAGATCGGCAAGCAATCGGGTAACGAAACTCTATACAGCGAGAGCGCTGATAACACATCTGCTGATAACACATCTAACGTCTGGTGGGTCAACACTCGTAGAGTGCTGATCGTGACCCTGTCATTTGGGTTTATCTTCCTTGCTGCAATTGTGCTTCTTCCGCAAGCCGCTAGGTATTTCAATAACCG
>Ga0335083_10006605_pt1 | contig 14433 bp, 13 predicted proteins | sample Lox_Sample_42_FD_206716 | JGI IMG/M metagenome (GOLD analysis project Ga0335083, IMG submission 206716) | Soil microbial communities from Loxahatchee National Wildlife Refuge, Florida, United States - Lox_Sample_4.2 | ecosystem: Environmental > Terrestrial > Soil > Wetlands | place: USA...
ACTATGTGAAGACTGTTCTGAAGGACCCCACGGTACAATCCCTGACTACTCAGTACACGTACATGATTGTCGTACTCGGAGGTGGAAGTCCTGGGGTTGTTACGGTGATGGAAAACATCAAGAGCTTCTTCAAATGAGCGCACCACCCATTGCACTCTCACAATTCCTATACAGTGATCTGAATGCCACCACGGCATATCTGACCCCGTTTGTGTACGATTCCCAGTCCATCAAGCAGGCGCTAGACAACTTGTTGAATACCAGAAAAGGTCAGCGGATTTTCAACATCGACTACGGCACCAATCTGGAATCACTCCTGCTTCGTCTCTTTGGTGACGATACCGCTCTACTGATCCGCAAGGATGTATATGACGCAGTAACCCAATTTGAACGGAGAGTATCAGTCAGCATTGGGAAGACCATTGTGACTCCAGACTTCACGACTGGAACTTACAATCTGAACATGCCGGGGACTATTGCTGGGCTGTCTCCAAACAAGTTTGTATACTCGGCTCAGTTGATTCCACCATCCAAACTCGCGGCTTAGCCTATGAGTGCCCCAGTTGTCATCAATGCACGGTCGATCAGCTTTGAAGCCAAGAAGGCTGACATCAGAGCATTCCTGCAAACCAAACCGGATGGGTCGATCTGGAAAGACTTCTTTCTGGACGATTCGTCAGGTGGAACTATTATTGAATTGTTGGCTGGGGTGGCGACGTATCTGGACTACCAGACCATCATTGCACGAGCGGAAGCCTACCTCACCTATGCACGCAAGCGGTCATCCGTCATTGCCATTGCAGAGACCAAGGTCTACTCAGCCTTCAGGGGGCAACGCACCCACTACAGTCTCACCTTTGTGCCAAACTTCACCGGCACCGTTTCCCCATTTGTATCCATCGGCACGTGCAAGGCATTGGATGTGGTTCCAGTCGGCACTACCTTGGTCAACACAGGGGTTCCAGCAACTATTGAGGTAGTGATCGGCAAACTCAGCACTGAGGATGTGACTGTTGCTTCTGGGGCTGACCGGCGTTGGGGTTTTATATCACCAAACGTGAGTGAAGACTGTCGTGTGGTCTTGATTCAACCAGGACCCACCAATACTGTGGTAACGACCAGCAAGTCTGTGCGAGACATGGCCAATGGTGCCTATCTCACCCTGTCCAATGCGGTTGGAGCCCTCGACTTGTTTGGGCTCAACAATGGCAGTCCCCTCTTTGATACAGGCAATACGTTCCAGCTTCAGTTCGTGGACTTTGGTGATGATCCATCCGTGGTTCCATCAGACTTCTTGTTGTTCAACGGGACCGCGAGTGCCGTCACACCTACCGCGACTGGACGCATTGAGGCTGAGTCCAATCCAAGCATCATTGTCAATGCCATCATCAATGAAGAGACACAGCGCCTCATTGTGGCTAGAGATGATGTGAAGAAGCTGGCATTGAGTCAAGACGCTGCGTTCCTTTCCACCAATGGACGCGATGTTTCACCAGCCCAAGTGGAACTCACCTACGTCAAGTCTGGATACGCCACCATTCCGTATTCGGAAAAGCTGGACATCATTGCAGCCCTAGCCACATCTCGTGCGTTTGGAATTGCACCGGCCTACATCAGTGACCCGTTGCAAATTCCACTTGCCATCACAGTCACGATCAATGTTCTGTCGGGTGTTTCCACACCTACCGATCTTGTGACCCAGGTGCAGGACATTGTGAGTCTACAACAAGCCATGCTTGGACAGACTCTGGATTTGGGCCTCATTGAGCAACAGGTCAATGCCTTGGTCAATGATGACGGCAATCCGTTCGTGAAGCGCGTGCGTGTGACGGTCACCACAGTGTGGGGTTCAACCATCCTGGAGCCCAAGGGGCAATTGGTTCTGCCACTCACCACCATGACTCCGGTGAATTACTACTTCCAACGCCAGTCAAACGTGGAGGTGGGGTGGCAAGCCGCATCGACGTATACGGTTGGAGACCGCATCATTTCCAATAGCGCGACTGGGTACGGAGTGCTCTTTGAGGCAACAGCTATTTCCGGGTCGGGCAAGACTGGAAACTCAGAACCTAACTGGGCAACCATCCCATCAGTTGGAAATGCCTTGGTGGATACTGCATTCGATTTGTCTGGGTCAGTGACCTGGACCAATATGGGTGTAGTCATTCCACGATGGCTCGCCTCTCGTACCTACAATGCAGGCAGTTCCGTAGCTCCAGTTACCTTCACCAGTGTGGGTCCAGCCGTTGCCGGATTCTCTATTCCAAACTGGGTCGCGTCTACTCTGTACTCGGTTGGACAACGCTTCCAGTCCGTGGCGCACCCCGGCAACTACTTCATCTGCACCGTGCCAGGGTCGGGTGGGGTTGGCGAACCGTCATGGAATCTCACCATTGGTTCTACTACCGTGGTTGGAGGGGGCGGATCGTTCCTGTGCACAACAGGTCCAGGAGATATGTCTACGTCTGGAACTAACTCAGACGTGGATCAGCAGCAATTCCTGGTGCAGATTGATTCTGTTGGAGCCGTGGACACGTTTGAATGGTCCAAGAATGGTGGGATCACGTGGGAGCAAACCCTTGTTCCCATCACTGGCAGTGTGCAGCTTCTGGACAATGGAGCCATCATCACCTTTGGTCACGTGACTGGCCACGTCCTGGGTGATAGCTGGACCATGAATTTGCGGCGGCGATTCTTCCAGTCCGTGGCCAACTACTACACCAAATGGGCGGGCTCGACTGTATACGCAGTAGGTAACATTGTGGTACCTGCTCCAACCGCTTCTGTTCCTGCCAATGGCTATGCCTATATTTGCATAACTGGTGGAACGAGTGCCATCACAGCAAGTCCACCAAATTGGGCCTCGGCCACGGCCATAGGTTCCACTGTGGCTGAGATGACTGGAACTGTGGTGTGGCAGAATATCGGAACTGTGATTCCAATCTGGTCCCCATCCCACAGCTACGCAACCAATGCGGTTATTGAAGCCTACGCCAACCCTGGTGTGTTCTATACGAACTTGGGCTCGACCGGCACCTCTGGGGCAACAGAACCAACCTGGACTGGGCACACCACACCTGGAAACACGGTTACTGATGGAGGTGTGACCTGGACCTGCATAGCTCCATTCGTGGCTGGAACAGTAGAGCCGACATGGCCCACTGAGCTTGGTCAGGTCGTGGCGGACGGAACTATCATGTGGCAAGTGCTGCCGCGTGGGCAAACTGGTCCCACCGAACCAGCATGGCCCACCGGGCTTGGAGTATCAGTGCAAGACCTCGGTGCGTTGTGGTTCAACGTGGGTCCTGCGGACTCGCCAGTGACTCTGGACTGGAATGAATATCTAGTCATCACTCCAACCGTAGATGTGAGTTAGCGGATGACTCTGTATCCGAACTGGAACGCATTCCACTCCTACAATAGTGGTGATCTTGTCGTTCCAACCATCACTAATGGATTCTTCTACACGGCTCAGAACACGGCCATCTCTGGCCCCTACGAGCCGGGTAGCAACAACACCATGCCATGGCCAACCACGATTGGGGTTGAGATCAGTGATGGTGGAGTCACATGGCAATGCACGGGTGAGACATCCAGCTTCAACGTCACCAAGTGGTTTCCAGATAACATACGCGGCGATGGTTTGTATGATCAGGTCCTGTGGGCCTTGCAGAAAATCTACGATGACACTCACACCAATCAGCAGGACTCAGCGGGCAAGTACACCAACTTTGCCGAGCACCCCGTAGACATCCTTTCCACTTTCATTGCAGAGGAAGGATATCAGTCCATCGTAGATGTGCTCGCACTGGCCCCCCAGGATTTGGTGAACTTGGCCGGAACGCTAGGTCTCATTCGAGCCATGAAGGGACACAAGAGTGGGCTATTGCTTGTTCTTACACTACTTGGCTTTGATGGAAGTTCCACAGTAGAGTGGTGGGAGAACGGTCCTACAACCACTCCATACACCTTTGACCTCACTCTGAACCTGAACGGGATCAGTATAAGTGGGGATACACTGGATCGGCTCTTCACGTTCATTCATTCCTATGTATGGCCGACTCTTCGTATCCTTACCCTGCTGTCCCAGTTGGTGACTGAAGGAACATACAGTCTCGCCGCACGTGACCAGGAGTTCACTGGGTCCTTTTCCACGAGTGTTTAGCCATGGCGGTTCTTCAAGGTCTTCTCACATCACAGGGTCGCGCCGCGACTCAGGCAGCAAACGCCAACGCGGGTTGGTACATCTATCCCGTGGCCTTTGCCATCTCAGAAGCCGCTGGCACATTTGACCAGACCAGAGTCGGGGCTTATGCCTGGACGGCCTTGACCAACTATGTGCAGAACCAACTCGTGGTTCCCACGGTTCCAAACGGGCACTACTACAAGGCACAGGGGGCTGGAACTACCGGGGCATCTCAGCCAACATTCCCGACAGGATCAGGGGCTACAGTCATTGATGGGAGTATCACATGGCAAGAGGCTGGAACCACCTCGGGTGGTTTGATTACTCCGTGGATCACGGCTCCAATCTCGACTCGGGTAGCACATCCACCCGATACGATTGAGTACGTGCTGCAAATCCCACCCGGCTTCACCCTCACCAACAAGAACGTGGGTGAGATTGCTATCTTGGCCCAGGATCAGACCGGGTTCCAGTTCCTTCTCGTGTTGGCACAACCCACTGCCACTATCACCTACGACAAGGACGGCACGACCACGTTGCGGCTCTCAGTCACGATCACGAATACACCCATCACCACGTTCGTGTTCAACTACACCCAGGCTGAGGAGATTGCGGCGCACGATACTGATCCAAACGCACACGCGGGCATCATTGCGGGCATCGTGCGTCCACAGACCAATCTGATCCCCAACTCCGATCTGCAAATTGATCGGGTCCCGGCTGGGTCATCGCTATCACCAACCACGGCGACCGTGACCATCTCAGGTCCGGCAACTCCAGCCATTGTGTCCTGGACCAATCATCAACTGCCTATCGGCAGGCCGGTGAGCTTCACCACAACGGGGGCACTGCCTGCCCCATTGGTGGCGGGACAAACCTATTATGTCGCGGCGGCTGGATACGGGGCCAACTCGTTCCAGTTGTCTCTGCTTCCTGGCGGGCCAAGCATCAACTCCACCAATGCCGGGTCTGGGGTACACACAGCACAGTCTGGTGCATTCGTGTACGGCCCTGCCGTCATTGCGGGGCGCATTTCCAGCCCAGGTGCGGCTGGCACTCTGATCCGCTCCAACGTGTCACTGCTCGGGGCTCGCGGCACATCGCTTCTCTTCTCCAGCTTCACCACATCAGGTGGGGCTCAGGAATTGCGGGTGCGATTCCGCATCCCAGGCCGTGTCGCTCGTACCCTGAACTGGGGCTATGGTTCGTTCCAGTTCAAGGCAGAACATGCGTTGGGAACCACAGTCTATGCTCAGACCTTCTGGCGCACCCCAGCCTACGGAGTGGATGACTTTGCCGGTACCTTGGGAGCCGTCAATCAGTTCTACTCATCCCCCAGCAACATCTATGCATTGCTGAGTGGAGTTCCCAACCTGGTCCAGGATCAGGGCATCAATGTCGGCGCGTTGCTTGGCGGAAGTCCAGGCACTCCGTGGACTCCGAACACGGTGTTTGCACTCAACTCGTTAATCATTCCTCGCAACAACAACGGGTACTACTACAAGGCCACAGCAATCTCAGGCACAGGCACGTCTGGAGCCACAGACCCGGCATGGCCACTCAATGTGGGCGGTACCGTTGTAGACAATGCGGGGGCAAACCAGATCACATGGACCAACATGGGCACTGTGATCTCTGGAGCACAGTGGGTCCCGAACACGGCCTATGGAGTGAACACGCTCAAGGTGCCACGGAATCCAAACGGGTACTACTACAAGGTCACTTCCATCTCGGGCTCTGGAACCTCGGGTGCGTCTGATCCGGCGTGGAACACTACGGTTGGTTCCACCACTACAGACAATGCCGGGGCAAACCAGATCGTGTGGACCAATATGGGGGCGGTCGGTCTCACCAATGGTCTGGAAATCGAGATCGTAGTCCCTGTTGGGGCTCAGGCCGGTAAGAACTTTGAGTTCACCGAGTTCAAGCTGGAGAGGAGTCTGCTCTGCTCTACCTACATCGACTACCGGCTCTGGAACCAGGACGATATTCTGACATGGCCAACGGGTGAGGAGTATCGGAAATACACGATACGTCTAGGGACTCAGTACCAAGTCGATGAGCACTTTGCCGATTACACTCTGTCTACCGTGGCGGGGTGCTCCGCATTTGCTGCGGCCCTGACCTCTGGGGCGCGAGTCATTCTGCTCCCTGGAGCCACCTACGCCCAAGCCGCCAACTTCTCAGCCACGGTCAACAACGTGGTGGTGGAAGCGGCGGACCCATCAGCCATCATCAACTCCAATGGGTTCACGTTCACACTCATTGGAACTGGCAACACCATCAAGGTTCCATTCACTGGAACTGCAACAGGTTCCGTGGTTCTGAATGGGGCGGGCTCCAAGGCATTTGGTTACAACACACCCATTGCAGCATTCGCTCTGTCCAACGGAGCCGAGGCTGAGTCTGCTGGTGCCTATGCCATGCAGGGTCCGTCCTCTGTCAATGGCGCCATGTCTGGAACATCCCAGATCGGGTTTAGTTCTGGCGCGTCCTATACCAATGGTGCCACTGCGGCTATGGTGGGCATCGACTCCTCCGTCTCTGTTCCATCAGGCTCCAACATAGCAGCGGGGGGATTGGCTGCATTGCGTGGAACACTCTCCCTTGCCTCCGCTGCACTTGCTAATGCGGCAGCGGCTGTATTGGCGGCGCTTGTCATCAATTTGTCCGGTACCTCAGCTTCCGCGCTTAGTGCCTATGATGTAGGAGTACCTACCCTCACGGGGGGCACTGTTTCCGGGGCTGTGTCTGGGTATCGAATCCCAGATGTGACCTTGACCGGTGCAGGAGCCACACTCTCGGGTGGGTTGTACGGATTCCGGTCAGAACTGAGTGCTGAGGCGGGCAAGACCAAGTATGCCTTCTACGGGTCCGGCACGGCTCCATCCTTCTTTGGTGGATATGTCGGTGTCGGGTCTGCTGCGGCTGCTACGTCTGAATTGCTGGTGGGCGGAACCGTGTCCCAGAACAACGGGGCCGGTGTGTCAGTGAGCACCACGGTCGCGGCTCAGTCTGGAAACACCTCAGCCTATGGAGTTTTGAACACGGCGGCGCTGACACCATTTGGTACGGGGTCTGGAATTGGTAATCAATTCTCTGGAACCATCACAGGCTCAGGTGCGGGGTCTGCTGCGGCGGGTGACTGGATCAGCCCCACCCTTGTATCTGCTGCTGGGACTCAACTCACCACAGCCTATGGGCAGTATGTGAAGCTCACCCAGTCCACGGGTGGGACTCCTACGGCCTTGACCAACTTGTATGACTTCTATGCGGATGATGCGGGGACATTGGCTGGTACTCCGAACTTCTACGGCTACTATTCCAACATCGCGGCTGGAACCAACAAGTGGGCTTTGTACATGAACGGCACTGCGGCCAGCTTGTTCAATGGTCCAGTCACGTTTAATGGAGCAGTGACGTACAATTCCACATTCACGTACAACTCAAACGTCACCTACAGTTCGTCGTTTTCGATCACTCCGGTAGTGCTGACTGGCTCCACTGGAACTTATGCAGTTGGTACTGGTGACTTCTTCATCATCAATAGACGCACCGTTGCACTTGCATTGACTCTGCCCAATCCCGCCTCGTCCAATACAGGGCGCGAACTGATCATTCAAAACGATGCTGACTTTGTGGTCACAGTTGGCCCGTTTTCGGCTGAGACCATCAACGGTGAATCCTCATTCACAATTCCAGAACATTATTCCAGTGTCTACATTCGGTGCGACGGAACCAACTGGTTCATTCAGGGTGTGGAATCCGGAGCACCGTTCTACGGATCACAAGTGTTCCGTATGAAGGCTAATGTCAATGTGAATGCTGGAGATTTTATCAGTGTCCAAGGTGATGGTGGGTTCGCACTACCGATTCGTCCAGGAATCGCAAACGGCGATGCCGCTAACACCAATTTGATTCAGGCTCAATTAGGTACGGCATCGGCAAATGGGCCAATATCGGTTTCACCTATTGATGCTGGTCACGTTCTGGTGGCATTTAACAATCAATCCGGCACGGGAACGAAAGGAACGAACGTAGTAGTAGCTACAATCACAAATGGGACAATCACTTTTGGTACATGGACCAGTCTTAGTGGGTCTGATACAACAGGCTATAATCCTAGAGTTGTTCCAGTTGGCGGCGGCTCTGTAAACGGGTCTGCAACTCACATCGTTCTTTGGGGTCCGATAGGAGGAAGTGCCACTGTAATAAAAGGTATCTACATAACCGTCAATCCCACCACTTACGCGATTTCGACTGTAGGGTCATTGAATAATACTGTTACCGGAGGCACTGTTGGATCAGGATCACCATATGATCCTTTTGATGTTTGTAATGCCTCTGATGGGACAGTGATGTTGGTTTGGCAGTCGAGTGCAACTGCTATATCTTTATCCGCGCTTGGGCAGTCTTCAGGAAATCTAGCTTTGATTGGAACTACTGTCACGGTTGCCTCTGGACTTACCTCTGGTGGAATGAACGTGTCGATGTGCCCGTTGCCAGCGAATACCGCAATTGGGACACCCGCTTCTAGTAGGGCGATGGTTGTATGTTGGGGCTATGATGCGGCAGCACATGCTGGTGGTATGCAGATTGTGGATACGATCAATAACACCGTTGGAACTGTTGCTGCGCCTGGTGGGGCTGATGTTCAACAAATGGTTATTCCAATAACATTGGATCAAGATCGTGTATTAGTCGTGTACGATACGGCATCTGCATGGAAAGCTGTGGTTGTCAAAGTGAATTTGATAACCGGAACTGTCACCGCTAGTACAACTTTCACAATTGGGACTCCATTAGACATCACAACGGGCGATCTTGGAACATTGACGAAGATTGGACTGTTTTTGACTGGTCCGGATAGGACCATGTTTCTCAAGACTGCAACTGGGGTCACAATCCATATCCAAGAGATTCTGACATCTGGAATGGCTGTGATTGGAGTTTCGACTTCGTATTCTCCTGGTCCTGGAGGTCAGAGTGGAGGAAATGCTAGGTCGGAAATAATACGGTTGGATCGTAACCGGTTGTGTTATGTAGTGTCGCTTGGTGCTAGTCTTACAACGTGTACATCTCGTGTGACGGTTGCTCCATTTGGTGAATTTAGAGATCAGATACATGGTATGGCATTGGAGACCAAAACCTCTGGCAACTCATGTTGGGTTGCATTGGGAGGTATAGTTGATACTCCTTCATTATCTCTGATTCCTGGTCAGGATTATTTTGCTTCTGTTGATCCTGCTATAACTGGTTTGGATACCTCAAGTCCATCTAGTTATGGTGGTGCTAGGGCACCGGTTGGATTCAATAAAGAATATTCAACATATCCACTGATGCAAAATACAAAGCCTGTCGTGAAGGCATTGTCGGCCACGCGATTTATGTTTCTTTAGAACGACAGTTTCATTCCAAGCAGTGGGGTTGGAGTTCCAACATCATGGACATTGTGATATGTGGCACTTGTTTCCACTGTTATCCAGGTCACGAAGAATACTGTTCTCCAAGGATGGGGTAGCAGGCAACTGGCAACAATTGAGGAGACAGTTCCGAGTACAATAGTGGTATCCACAGTTGTGGCTGTTGGATGCCCTGGAATCAGGAAATTCCATTGTTCATAGTACGGGCTGATTGAAAATTTGGATTGTGATTCTGATGTTTTAGTCACAGTGCGGGTATGGCCACGGCGAGTTACGGTTTCAGCGGTTGATGTCTCAACAGTCTTTTGTTGAGTTATGACTTGAGCCAAAAACCATTGAGTCTGCTCACGATCAATCTCTGTGACAATCAAGGCGCTAGTGAGAAGAAGCGTGTCACTACCGCGCCAGTCATCACAAAATGCAAATACAGGATTGGAATAAACCAACAGAATGATCAGTCCAAACAGGAATCGCATCTGTGGGGCCTCGGATTAGGGTGAGTTCCAGTTGAGTTCCACACTACCATGACAGTTCCAGTTAATGCAATAGTTCCAGTTGGCCTTATTTCCAGATGGATCAGTTGCTTAGAGTTGAGAATGACGTGAAAACACAGTAAAACAGAATGTGGCCGTAGTCATCATAACCTGAACGCGGAGTAGGATCGTGGCTGAATTGATCAAGATCAAGAATGATGTGTTCGTCAACCCTGTCGCCACTCATGCGCTACAGAGCTTGACTGCACGCAGGGACTTGCCGGTAAAGCTGGCTTGGGCCTTGGCCAAGTTCTCGAAGAAGTGGATGAGCATTGGTGACACGTTTGAAAAGTTCCGGATGGAACTGATCACCAAGCACCAAGGTGCACTTCCACCCGGAAGCGGTGAGTACATATTTCCAGATGACAAAGCCAAGGCGGCATTCGACGCGGACTTCAAACTCCTGTTGGAAGAGGAGTGCGATACGTTGATTCCGAAGATCAAGTACGACGTGATCTTGAATCTCACCCCGCAAGAACTTGTCACGCTTGACTACATGTTTGACTATTCCGCCTTGGATGAGATGGAAATAGAACCTGCACCTGCACCCGAGCCGCCCCCTGCCCCATCCAACGTGACCGAGATGGCGGGACGGAAATCCAATAAGAACAAGCGGAGCTAGTCATGAGCGCGACATCACTGTCAACGACCAAGCCCCCCGTGTGGCAGAATCGACGCCATCCAGTGCTGGGTCCCATTGCATTGATCATGTTGGCAGTGATGTTTATTGGATTCGTGACTCTAAGCGTTGCGATGGTGTCACCCCCTCCAATCCCTCTTCAACCCAAGTTTCAGCCCCTACTTCAAAAACTTGAAAACGCGGATCACCTCTTGCACGATGTGAATAGAGAAGCACGTCTACTTACTCGGTGATCAGCGATGGAAGAATCGGCTTTTACCAAGCTCATAAAGACACTGCACAAGTTGGGCTGGGTCGCGGCGGGGCTTCTCGCCATCTTTGTCATCTATGGCTACACCACAGTGGAGTCATGGGTGAGTGCACACGCGGCCAAAGCCTTCACCGATCCTGCCACCAATGCTGCCATCACTCAGTACATTGATAACAAGGTGAGGCTTGAAACAGAGGCACAGAATGCGGACCTGAAGCGAGTGGAAGGTAAGGTGGATCACCTCCTGGAAGGATTGGGTGAGATACGGGGTGAACTTCGCGCATTGCAAGAACGCAAGATCAAATAACGAGGCCATATGTTTCACGCCATTGCACCAGGACTTACGGTTACATCCGCCACCTCACTCATCGCTTTTTACAATCAGGGCGCGGTTCCAATCGCTATTCGAGAAGTGCGCGTCATCAATGCTCAGCCGGGTTCTTCACCAACGGTCGGGGTGCAGGAAATACTGCTGAGGCGAAACGTGCAGGGCAATGCAGTGTGGACCATGACTGGTGGTACTGTAGTCACCCCCTATGCTGATGATCCACAGATCACTACACCGGCTGGAATCACCATCAAGTCCAATACAGCCTTGGCGGGTGGTGGTAGTGGGGCTCAGCAAATAACACTCCGCGACCTGCAACGGGCCACAGGTCAAGTCATTGGAGGTGCAGCGGGGATGGAGAATCGCTACGCCATGCCCGCCTTTGCCGACATCCTGGATGATAAACGTCCGGGGCGACGGCCATTCATGTTGCAACCGAACGACTTGCTTGATGTCCTTCCCACCGGCACCATTGTGGCTACGATATGGACGCTGGAGATTGACTTCGAGTTCACCTAAAACGCGAGGATGGAATGGAATCTCGAAACTGGTTTCAACGCTTGTTGTCTATGTACATGCATCGCTTCAACGATTGGCGCTTCTACACCGGGGCTGGGATTTGGTTGATCCTGCTCGTGGTGGAGATGTTCACCCCAGACCACAACCTGAAAGGTGTGCTGTCCCCAATCGCCAAGCTGGTTCTGCTGGCGACCGAGACCTTGGGCATCACCCTTCTCGTGTTCTGGGTCTTTGATAACCTCACCCTTCCGGGTGTGGAATTTGACCAGTCATGGGCGGGAACTGATCTTCCCCACGAACTCAGTTCATCCCCCCAGGCACCTGTTCTCTTGGCCGCAACACGGATCGGCATTGCGTTGATCTACGTTGCCATTGCCGTGGTGGTCGCGGCGTTTGTGCGCGGCTTCATGCTCCCCTTCTAGGACCTTCCATGCGACCTCTTGTCGTGGCCGTCGCATTGTTCTGTGTCCTGTGCACCATGCCAGGACACGGACGCGGAGCCGACTGGCCTGAATCCCAGGATAGGCTGGCTGATCTGATCCCGTCTGGTCATCCATGCCGGAAGTATTTCCAGATCGTGTTCGCGGCCACGTACAGGAAGTTTGGGGAGCCTATTCCACTCCTCTTCATCAACCAGTTCTTCCAAGAATCCCGCTGTGACTCATCCGCCACATCCAAGGTTGGGGCAGCGGGTATTGGGCAAATCATGCCCAAGACTCAGCGTGATCTGGAGAAGAAGCTGGGGCACGAGGTGGATATCCGGGACGCGGCAGACAACATCGACCTAGCCCTGACCCTGGACTACCAGTACCGCAAGCTGTGGAAGCCCGAGGCCAGATCGTACTGTGACCGACTATGGTTGATGTTGGGTGGGTACAATGGCGGGCCTGGGTATTGGATCAATGCCCAGAAGGTTTGCACTGAGAAGACTGGTGGGACCTGCAATGGCTTCACCGATATGGCTCCGTTCTACCCGGACGTGAATGCATCAGGGGCCAAGGAGAACCTTGGCTATCCAACCATCATTTCCACTCATTGGGCAAAGATGCAGCCGACCGGTGGCTGTGATCCTGTGCTCGCCACCAAGTATCTGAGGTAGCCATGAAGCTCAAGCCAATCCTGATGTGGTTGTTGATGGCAGTCGCGGCGGCTCTGTACCTATCCGCGTGTTCCACACAGGCTCCAGTGCCACCCGCTGGTGATCTATCCCTTCCAGTCACAACCACGCTGGAGGCACGGGTGATTGCCCCCGAGGAGAACCATGCCCCGGTTGCAGCGGCGCGGGATTCCACAGTCGTGCATGACTACGTGCTGAACGACGTGGCCTCCATGCGTGCTTACTATGCGCGGCGTGACAACGTGACCGTGGTTGATCCCGATCCCAAGGACATTCCGAAATGGAGCCAGGAATGCGCCTACAAGGTCGCCACGCTACGGCAGGCCAATGAGGTATTGGCCGGTGCAAATGGAACCGTGGTGGGGATACGGAAGCGGGTATTCCTGAGTGATGTGCTCTATTGTCCCCTGGACAAGACCACCGATGCGTTGGCCGACCAGTTCTGTACCGCTGTGGGGGAGGGATTGTACAAGTACAGCAATTCCACTCACACCATCCAATGCCGTGCCTCTCACTAGCGAGGAGCTATGATTTCCATCGTGGCAAACCAGATCAAAACCTTCACCCGTACCCTGTCGTTGTGGGCCGTCTTGACTGGAGGAGAAGCCGTGGCCTCGGCCAAGGGCTTTGCCATTGTCATGACGGTGTTGGCCATGACCGGATTTTCCTCTCCCCTCATTGGGGCTGGGCTTGATCTGGCAGGCGGGGGAGCCATTGCCCAGGCCGGTGCGGATGTGGCCAAGGCCAAGTTTGACAAGGATGTGAAGCTGGCAGAGCTTGCAGCGGCTCAGAAGTGGCAGCACACGATCCTGGCCGGTCTGTACTTCGTGGGTCTGATCGGGTGTGTCTACTTCTCCATCCAACTCGCCAACGACTTTCCGGAAACGATGAAGTCAGAGAACCTGAAGACAGACGTGTTCACGCGCCGTGTCTATCTGATTCTGTTCTTCTTGAATCTTTCCTTCATCATTGGCTCGGGTTACGTCGCGGCTGTGTGGGCATGGACCTACGCGGACCTTGTGAAACTCGTGGTCAGTGTTACCTAACCACGAGCCTCGAAGAACTCACCATGGCGCACCTTCTGGAACTTGAACCGCGCCATGTTCTCAACCCATCCCCCAGTGAAGTCTTCCTCGAAGGTGAAGGGTTTGCCTTTCACCTTTGAGTAGAACTGTGCAACCCGGCCAGGGTGGAACTTGCCCAGGTCCAGATGCCCCCCATCATCCAAGTGTAAATGCACGTGTCCCTGCGTTTCCGGACCCGAGTAGATCACACCGGTCTGGTTATGCATGGCCATGATGTGCTTGGCGTGATGCAGACCCGCACCAGGAATCATGAAGCTGGGCTCTGAACTGACATGAATCTTGCCCGTCTTCTCATCCCTCTCCTGACCATGGCCGACCATGGGAATGAACCCCAGCTTCTGGGATTTGAGAT
>Ga0335083_10006606_pt1 | contig 14430 bp, 10 predicted proteins | sample Lox_Sample_42_FD_206716 | JGI IMG/M metagenome (GOLD analysis project Ga0335083, IMG submission 206716) | Soil microbial communities from Loxahatchee National Wildlife Refuge, Florida, United States - Lox_Sample_4.2 | ecosystem: Environmental > Terrestrial > Soil > Wetlands | place: USA...
GACTGACCACTTCCACAAAACAAAAGGGGCGCGCTGACTCCAGAGCGCGCCCCCATTCGGTTTTTTCTTTTAATTCCGTTCTCTTATGCCGCTCCCATGGACCTTCTCGCCTGGAAGCATTCGCGGCAGAACACTGGCCGCCCTTGCGTCGGACGGAAAGGCACGGTGGTCTCCTTTCCGCACTGCGAGCAGGTGGTCTTGGTCTCCGCCCTTGCCTGCCCGCCTCCACCGCCCTCCGCGCGCTTTGCTTTGCACGCTTTGCAGCGCTTCGGCTCGTTCTTAAACCCTTTGTCGGCGAAGAACATCTGTTCGCCGGCGGTAAATACAAACTCGGCGCCACATTCCGAGCACTTCAGGACCTTATCGTGGAATTCCATAGCCCGCTCCCCTTGGCCCCCAGCGGGCAGCGGAAACGGGAATATTCTTGACCATGGGCCTGACAGAATCGACGGACCTGTACCACGGGGTCGCCGGGCACAGATCCCTTGGGCCGGTGGGCGAAGAGTATGAACGAAATCCCAACTTCTCTGCCTGATAGGGGCCTGATCCCGGAAGTGCGGCGCCGAGCCGCGTCGCGCGCAGATTAATCCTGCTCGCGACGCTGCTTCTTGCGCAGTCGCTTCCGCGAAAGCGCTTCTTTGGCCCGACGCTTCTCGCCGGGCTTCATATAGAAGCTGTGCTTCTTTATTTCCTTGATGATGTCCTCTTGCTGCACCTTGCGCTTAAAACGCCGCAGTGCGTTCTCAAGAGACTCACTCTCTTGAATAATGACCTCGGCCAATGAACTTCACCTCTATTCCGGTTCGGATTCCAAGCAGAACTTGCGGGTACCTGCAGTTCTGCCCCCACGGTATTATCTCACGAGGACGCTGGCTTCTTGTAGTCAATTCAAGCCATACAAGTCAAGTGTTCTTTCTTGTATCATCGGTCGTAATCCCAACCTGTTGACTTCCTCGCTACCCTTCACTCCGCGGCCAACTATTCTCTCGCCCTTGCCAACACTGCCCGGTTCTTGCGACTGCTGGTACACTGGGTTGCCTTACACATCTGCTTTGGGAGCCGATCCCCATGCCAGACATGCGAGATGCCATTGGAGTCCTTCTTGCCGGAGGACAAGGGGAACGGCTTTGGCCGCTGACCCGCGACCGAGCGAAGCCGGCCGTCCCATTCGGCGCTCTCTATCGCATCATTGACGTCACGCTTTCCAACTGCATAAATTCCGGCTTGCGCCGCGTCTTTACGCTTACGCAGTACAAAGCCCTCAGTCTTACCCGCCACATCCGCGCCGGTTGGTCTTCGCTTATGGGGCTTGGCGAGTTCATCGAAGTGCTTCCGCCGCAGATGCGCGTCTCGCAACAGTGGTACCAGGGCACCGCTGACGCGGTGTACCAGAACATCTATTCCATTGGCAGCGAGCGCTCGAAATTCACTTTCATTCTTTCCGGCGACCACATTTACAAGATGAATTACGCCAAAATGCTTCAGCAGCACACCGACTCCGGAGCCGACGTTACCGTCGCCACGATCGAAATCCCCGCTGCCGAAGCGGCGAAGCAGTTCGGCGTGATCGAAACGGACAAGGAATGGCGGATCCATGGATTCGAAGAGAAGCCGGCCAAGCCCAAGACGTCGCCTCATAAACAGACACATTGCAACGCTTCCATGGGCGTCTATATCTTCAATACTCAACTGCTGATCCCGATCCTGTTGGCCGACTCCGAGGACCCCAAGTCATCACACGATTTCGGCAAAGACATCCTGCCGCGCATCATTGCGAAGCATCGCGTCTTCGCGTACAACTTCGTCGACGAGAACAGCCGTGAATCCCTTTACTGGCGCGACGTGGGGACCATCGATGCCTACTACGAAGCCAACATGGACCTCGTCAGCGTTTCTCCTGTGTTCAATCTCTACGACAAGCTCTGGCCCCTGCGCGGGTGGCAGCACCAATACCCGCCCGCCAAGTTTGTTTTCGCGGATGAAGACCGCATGGGCGTGGCGTTGGACTCCATCGTTGCTGGTGGGTCGATTCTTTCCGGCGGCCGCGCGCAAAATTGCGTGATCGGTTATGACGTGCGCGTAAACAGTTACTGCGATGTGCGAGAATCCATCGTTTACAACCACGTGAATATTGGGCGGCACTCAAGAATCCGCCGTGCCATTATCGACCGTCACGTGAACCTCGCCGAACACACGGAAATTGGCTACGACCTGGAAGCCGACCGCCGCCGCTACCACGTCACCCCCTCCGGCATTGTGGTTGTCGTCCGCCAGGAGTCGCTGATCGAAGAGCCGGAAGCGCAATAGCGTGCCCGGTTGCTTCCTAGTTCGTGGCAGCGGACTTTTCCCGTTTTGAGAAGGGCTCCACCCCTCACCGCTTCTCCGGTCTCCGGTCACAGAACATCAGATGCGTGCCGGTCATCACGCCCGACTTCTCACCCCTCTGTTACAATCACTAGTTCTACTTCACTCAGGAGACACCACTGTTATGTCCACAAAAATCACCCGTGTTCGCGCCCGCCAAGTCCTCGATTCCCGCGGCAATCCTACGGTTGAAGCCGATGTGCTTCTCGAGTCCGGTGCCTTTGGGCGCGCCATCGTGCCTTCCGGCGCTTCTACCGGAGAACACGAAGCTCTCGAGCTTCGCGACGGAGAAAAGTCAAAATATCTTGGCAAGGGCGTTCTGAAGGCTGTTTCGAATGTAAATACAGAGATCGCCAAGGCCGTGATTGGCGTCGATGCCGCCGACCAACGCGCTCTGGACCACAAGATGATCACCCTCGACGGCACGAAAACGAAATCCCGCCTCGGCGCCAATGCGATTCTCGCCGTTTCCATGGCCGCCGCCCGTGCCGCCGCTGTCGCCGCGAAGGAGCCGCTCTACAAGTACCTCGCCCGTTATTCCTCGGACCACTCCGCGAATCTTCTGCCCGTCCCGATGATGAATATTCTCAACGGTGGCGCGCATGCTGATAGCTCGGTCGATTTTCAGGAGTTCATGGCCATGCCCGTTGGTGCGCCCACCTTTTCCGAGGCTCTGCGTTGGGGCGTCGAAGTCTTTCATTCGTTGAAGGGCGCTCTAAAGAAGCACGGGTATTCAACAGCAGTGGGTGATGAAGGCGGTTTCGCGCCTAGTTGCAAGTCCAACGAGGAAGCCATCCAAATCGTTCTGGAAGCGATCTCGGCTGCGGGCTACAAGCCCGGCGAAGAGGTTGCCATCGCTCTCGACCCTGCCGCCAGCGAGTTCTACGATAAGGCCAGCGGCAAGTACGTCTTCAAGAAGTCCGATAAGTCTCAGCACAGTTCTGCCGAGATGGCCGCCTACTGGACAAACTGGGTGGAGAAATATCCGATCGTTTCCCTCGAAGATGGCATGGCGGAAGACGATTGGGCCGGGTGGAAAGCCCTTACGCAATCCGTCGGCACAAAAACGTCGAAGAAGCGGATTCAACTCGTTGGAGATGACCTATTTGTTACCAACACTGAACGCCTCTCGCGTGGCATTAACGAAGGTATTGGCAATGCCATCCTGATCAAGCTGAATCAGATTGGCACTGTAACCGAAACCATCGACTGCATCGAACTGGGCCGCAAGGCTGGTTACAACTCCGTCATTTCGCACCGCTCGGGTGAATCCGAAGATACCTTCATCGCCGATCTGGCTGTCGCGACCGCCGCCGGCCAGATCAAGACCGGCTCCGCTTCGCGGACTGATCGCATCGCGAAGTACAACCAACTCCTGCGGATCGAAGAAGAGCTTGGCGCCGCGGCCCGCTTCAACGGGAAAGCCCCGCTCAAGTAATATCCGAGATTATTGAATCCCGGCCGCGGTCCAGAAGCCGCGGCCGTTTGTTTTGGTGGACCGTTTGCTTCCCAACGGAGCTACCGCGACTTCTTTTCCCTCTTGATCTCTGCCATCACCAACCGGATTTCATCAGGACTGACCTCTGGCGGGAGTACTTCTTTGATTGGCTTCATCCAGTCCGTCCCCAAGCGCGCGCACGCTTCCCGAATTTGTTCACGCCGCGCCGCATCCACCCATTGTTCCTCAAACTTCGTTTCGCCCCGTTCCACGAGGTCCGCTACCAGAACAATTACCGACGACACCTTGCGCCCGCGGATCTGGGCGATCTCCTCGAATGTCCGTCCCTGCCGCAACAACTCCAGCGTCTCTGCGGACGGATTCGACGGTTTCATGCGCCATTCCGTGCTGGCCCTCTCACCATTTCGAAAGCGTTCGAGTACGTGGAGAATCTTTTCTCCGTACAGCTCGGATTTCTTTTCGCCGATGCCAGAGATCTGGCGTAACTCTGCCATGGTTCGAGGCTGCTTCCGGCAAAGTTCCTCGAGCGTCGTATCGTGCATTACCACGAACGCCGGCGTCACCTTTTCTGTCGCAATCGACTTCCGCCACTCGCGCAAAAATTCGCGCAACTCGTCATCGACAGCGGCGTCCACGGCTGGTGTGAAGGTAGCCGCCTCGATCCTTCGGTCCGGATCAGCCGATAATCTCTTTTCCGAGCCCCTGATGGCATTCATCCAGACTGGCTTCCCGGCGCATACGTCGCAAACACCGCATTTTCCCCAATGCACTGGCTCACCGAAATGTTCGCAGATCATTTTCTGCCGGCATTCCTGGGTGTTCACAAATTCCTGCATCCGGTCGTACCGCCGCCAGGCGCGCTCTTTTTCCTTTGAATCTCCAATCTGATTAATAAAGTGTGCTCGCAGTGCGTTGTCGCGCTTCTGCCAGAACAGATAACAATCTGCGGGTAGCCCGTCGCGGCCTGCGCGCCCGGTCTCCTGGTAGAGTTGCTCAATGCTCTCGGGGAGTCCGAGCCGAACCACCACGCGGACGTTGGGTTTATTGATACCGAGGCCAAACGCTATGGTTCCCACCATCACGCGGACTTCTTCCGACATCCATTTTTCCTGGTGTTCGCGCCGCGTCGTGGCGTCCATTTGCCCGTGATAACCGATGGCGGCAATGCCGTTCTCCTCCAGCAAGTCGATGACTTCGCCGACCCGCGCGATCGTTGATGCGTAGACGATCACATTGCCGGTAACCGCCCTTTTCACGGCCGCCAGCAGCATTTCGTCTTGCAAAGCGCCCTGAGTTTCCTTCACGAAATACCGCAGGTTCTCTCGTCGAAAGCTCGATACCGACTTGAGCGGATCCCGCAGTTTCAATTGCTGGACGATGTCGTGTCTCACCTGCCGGGTTGCGCTCGCGGTAAACGCGGCGATGGCTTGTTCAGGGAAGTGCTCTCTCAATTTGCTCAATTGGCGGTATTCCGGCCGAAAGTCATGGCCCCACTCGGAAATGCAATGCGCCTCGTCGATGGCAAAGAACGACACCGGAACCTTCCGCAGCCACTCCACTGTCGCGTCCATCACGACTCGTTCCGGTGATACGTAGATCAGCCGGTATTCACCGGTGATCGCTTTCTCTTTTACGATGCGCCGGTCCGACTGCTCTACGGCGCTGTTCAGGAAGACCGCCGGTATCCCCATCTGTCGCAACTGCGCCACCTGGTCTTGCATCAGGGCGATCAGCGGCGAGATCACCACCGCGGTCCGCTGTTCGGACAGAACGGCAGGCAACTGGTAACACAGAGACTTGCCGCCGCCGGTTGGCATGACCACGCATACGTCTCGTCCCGCCACAAGACTCTGTACAACATCTTCTTGACGAGGCCGAAAGTTGTCATAGCCCCAGTATTTCTTCAGCGGACCCCGGAAGTCCTTTGTCGGCTTTCTCCCTTTCAGTTGAGCTAAGGTGGCGTTCAAGAGCTTCCTCGCATTGGAGCGCACTCACAGTTTCGCTATCTATTCGCCCTATGTCAACGGTCGTTGTTTTACATGGCTACGTCATCACGGATGGTGTGAACCTGTCTTCGGCCTATACTGGGTCACTCCAATGACTGCACGCACCTTGGTCCTGTTCACCTTGGCTGTGGTTCTCGCCGTCATCCTCACTCTCATCGGATATTACTGGCCCATCGTTTGGCTCGTCTACATTTTCAAGCCGATCGCCACTGTCCTTCTGAGTCTGATTGCGATTTCATCTTGGATCAGTAATCGTTCAGCCTACGCGCAGTGGATCGTCGTGGGGTTGGTCTTTTCCCTCCTCGGTGACGTGCTACTGATGTGGCCCAATCACTACTTTCGTGCGGGTCTGGCCGCGTTTCTTGTAACACATGTGGCTTACTTGGTCTCCTTTACCCGCGACTGCAAATTCCCGGCGCGTCTCTTGATCTGGTTCGCTTACGTTGTCGCCGCAATCGCCTGTTACGCGCTGCTTTTGCCCACTCTGCCGCGCGGCCTGTGGATTCCGGTTGCCGCCTACGCCGCTCTCCTCTCGACGATGGCCAGCCAGGCGATGGGACGCTTTCTCGCGACGGAAACTTCGTACGCCAGGCGCGCCGCCCTTGGCGCCCTGCTGTTCCTGCTTTCCGACCTGCTCTTGGCCTTCGATCGTTTCCGGAGCCCTCTTTTGTGGTCCACAGTCCTCATCCTCGTGCCGTACTACATCGGTCAGTGGTTGATTGCTTCGTCGGCGCCGTGCGCCCGGCGCCTGGTGCAAGCTCAAGGCCAAATGTAAGAGTACTCCGTGGTTTGCCTTCCTGCGTGTGTGACCGCCGCCACATCCCCACGCCTGCCCCGCTGTTACGCTTTCTTTTGGCGCGCCCCCTCCGCGTCATTCGCTCCTGCGGCCCTAGCGACCGTGAAGTATCGCCGCGCGGAAGTGTGTCCGCGAGCGGCGCCCCCATGGCGACCATCGCACAAGCCGATTTCCAAATCCCCAGCCTCACCCGGCCCGCCGTCAATCCCTGGATCATCGCTTTCACTGTGATGCTTTCCACCTTCATGGAAGTCCTGGATACCAGCATCGCCAATGTCGCCCTACCCCACATCGCCGGTAGCCTCTCTTCTGGCGTTGATGAGAGCACGTGGGTCCTTACGTCTTACCTCGTATCAAACGCGATCGTCCTCCCGTTGACGGGATGGTTCTCAAGGCTGTTCGGGCGCAAGCGCTTCTACATGAGTTGTGTCTTCACCTTCATCATTAGCTCCTTCCTTTGTGGTGTCGCGCCGAGCCTTCCTCTTTTGGTTCTCTTCCGGGTCCTGCAAGGAGCCGGCGGTGGCGGATTGCAGCCGGTTTCGCAGGCGATCCTCGTTGAGAGTTTTCCCCGTGAGAAGCAGGGAATGGCCATGGCCGTTTATGGAATGGGCGTGGTCGTCGCGCCGATCATCGGCCCTACCCTCGGCGGCTGGATCACCGACAACTACTCATGGCGGTGGATCTTTTTCATCAACATACCAGTCGGATTGCTTTCACTGTTTCTAACATCCGCCTTGATTCACGACCCACCGCATCTTTCCGGCAAGAATGGCGAAAAGCTCCGCATCGACTACATCGGCCTGGGCCTGCTGAGTGTTGGCCTCGGTTTCCTTCAGGTGGTACTCGACAAAGGCCAGCGTGACGATTGGTTCAGTTCCAACTTCATTTTGTGGTGCTCCGTGGTCTCCGTCGTTGGTCTTGTTGGCGCGATCGTCTGGGAGCTTCACCAGAAAAACCCGGTTATTGAGCTCCACTTGTTCAGGGACCGCAACTACGCTGCCGCTACATTCACCATGTTCTCGCTGGGCATCATTCTTTATGGCACAACGGTGATGCTGCCTGTTTTGCTACAGACGTTGATGGGCTATACCGCCCAACTTAGCGGGTACGTGCTCTCTCCTGGAGCGATGGTCACTCTCGTGGGATTGCCGTTGGTTGGTTGGCTCCTTGTGCGGGTTCACGCCCGCTGGCTGGTGATCTTCGGCCTTACCATTTTGTCGTGGGGGATGTTTGCGCTCGCCAAACTGAATCTTTCCACGGATTTTTGGACTTTCGTCTTCATGTGGACGATCTCGCGTGGAGCCTTGGCGTTCCTGTTCGTGCCCATCAATGTCACCGCATTCACGTTCGTACCCAAGGAACGCATGAACAATGCGACTGGCCTAATCAATCTGGCTCGCAACATCGGTGGAAGTGTCGGTATCTCGCTTGTAACAACGCTCCAGGTGCGTCTCACGCAGAGTCACCAATGGAATCTGGTCGGCCACCTTTCACCTTTGAATGCTCGTTATCTTCAAGCCCTGCATGGCGCGGCAGCCGCACTTCAGTCGCATGGCTCGAGCGGAGCCACGGCAGTGAACCAAGCTCAGGCACTCCTCTACTACGAATTGCAGCGCCAATCCGCGATGCTGGCTTTCATTGACGTGTTTTGGATCCTCGGTGTGGCCTGCCTCGCCATGATTCCCTTGATGTTTATCATCCGCTCCGAGCGCCACGACGCACCCCACCTGCTGTCGCACTAGGCGAGCGGAAATACCTCATGGACTTCTTTTACGCTTTTTCCGGCGGCTCCGGGTGTATGGTCACACGCGAGACTTGCGGGAACCGTTCCTTCACCAGATCTTCGAGCGCCGCCAGCACATCGTGGATCCGCGTGATGGGCAGTTCGCCCTTCATCACACAGTGGCAGGAGACCAGGATGTGGTGTTCTACCTGCCTCACCCGTACCTCGTGGCAATTGATCAACTCGTCGTAATTTCGCTGTAGATGGTTAATGAAGGGCTCCACGGCCATTTCCAGTTGCCGCATTTCGCCCACGCCGATGTCCGGTGTGGCTATATGCCGACCCAGCGGCTCGATGTGAATGTTGACGTCCAGCTTTGAGCTGCCATCTCCGAGTGCCTGAATTGACTCTTCGAGTTCCGTGGCCCGGGCGTGCGCGTCGCGCAGCGAAAGGTTTTCATCCACTTCGAGGTGCAATTCGACGAACAGGTAATGCTCTTGCTGCGAGGCCGTGATGTCGTGAACCGCAAGCCCCAGCCGCTGCGCAGCCGCGCGAATGGATTCGAATAGATGCTCGTCCTGGGGTGCGCGCGGTTCCGTGTGCACCACCACATCCGCCGGTACAATGTCCGCCACCCGCTTTTCAATGGCATCGGTTAATTCGTGGACCTGCTCCAGATTTGCCGTCCGCGGTACGGATACAGTTGCATCGACGAAATGCCGGTTTCCCGCACGTCGCACCCGCACGCGGTCAACGCGCAGGACGCCGGGCATCCGCCCGATCGCTTCCACGATCTCGCTCTGCAGCCCTTCAGGGGCCGCATCCAGCAGCGCATCCAGTGTTCGCCGTCCCAGTTGCGAACCGACCCACAAAATCACTCCGGCCACCGCCAATCCCGCCAAGGCATCCGCGTATGACAGCCACGGCATATTCCAGCTGTTTCCGGCCCACACCAGCGCGACACCCAGAATCACTACCACCGTGCTCCAGACGTCCGTCGAGAAGTGCAGCGCGTCCGCTTCCAGAGCCTCGCTGTCATGCTTGCGCGCCACCTTGTTCAGTGCGCGCGCTCGCGTCATGTCGATCAGCAGCGCCACACCCAGAATCAAGATCGCTATCAGGCTGGGCTGAATGTGTACGGAGTGGAAGAACAGTCGAGAGAACGCCTCGTAAATAATGTAGATGGCGGTGAGGACCAGCAGGCCTGTTTCAATGAAAGCGGAGAAATTCTCGAACTTGCCGTGACCATAAGGGTGCCGTTCGTCGGCCGGCTGATCCGCTACACGCACTGAAAGGAATGTAATGATCGCGGCCACCAGGTCAAGGCCGGAATGCAATGCTTCCGACAAGACGCCCAGGCTGTCGGTACGCCACACCAGGAAGGTCTTCAGGCACAGCAACAGGGTGGCCGAGCCGATGCTCAGCAGCGCCGCGCGCTTCTTTTCCTGTATGGCCTGTTGCAGCCGCCTCGAAAGGACCATGAGGTAAGACTACCTCAAGTTTACACTGGAGTCAGAGCGCTCCAGAGACGGTTCGGCTACTTTTGCACGCTCGCTGTCATTGGTGGTTCCGGCAGAAGCGGCAGGCGCTTCGGTTCGCCGCGCGCTCCCCGAATTTCAACTTCTTCGAACAGCAGCGAGGGCGCCACAACGGAGGCCGGCAAACCGTTCTGGCCGTTACCAAACGCGCTCAGGGCCGTTCCCGAGACACCCGTGGTCTGGTTCTGCAGGTAGTTGTAAACGTAGTCGTCGTTCCCAATGGCGGAGATGTTCCGCAGCGAGCGCGTATTGAATCCCGTGATGCGCGCGCCGCGTACCAGTTCTTCGCGTCCGTCCGGATAAACCTTGTAAACCACGAGCGGGAGCCGGTCAGTCGCGGCATTTCCGCCGAAACTCGCCAGTAATTCGCTGAAATCGTCTTGATGCATCAGGCTGATGGACGGATTGTCCATTTGCCGGATGACAATGCAGTAGTCCAGCTTTTCGGCTTTGCACGCGTCCACGAATTTCTTCTTCATCTCGTCCTTCGATACCTCATCCGTCGAGCTGAAGAGCAAATTGCTCATGGTCGGCTTGGGGTCCGCCAGAAACGAGGCGCGTCCGTGACCATTGGACTTTTCGAAATCTGGTCCGGGTCGCCGAGACATCAGAAGATCCTTCAAAATTCCGTTGGCTACGAGCGTGACTTTTTCCGCCGGCACGCCTTCTTCATCGATCGTATAGCTGCCGATGAGGGGCGTTCCCTTGTAGTCTTTTGCCAGAGGGTCGTCAATCAGGGTAACGCTCGCTGGCAGCACACGCGAGCCCACTTTGCCGCTCCAGTCGCTGCGTCCACCCAAGCTGCTCATGAGTTGATCCACGACCGGCTGAAACGCAACTGGAGGTCTGGCGCCACTCAACGACGGCCCGAAAACGGCCGCCAACAGCGCCGAAGCTGCACGCGCTTCAAAGAGCACGGGGCCGGTGTAATCGGTCGCCGGTGCCGCCGCTCGCATGCCCATGAGTTCTGTGCCGGCAACGTTCAAGGCTTTCCGCACTGCATCGGCACTGGGCAAGCCCACCGGTGCCGGCGCGTACGTCGAATAGAAGTGGTTCACCTGCGTGCCGTCGTCCGCCAGTGTGTTCATTCCCGCTTCGATCGCCGCGAACGAATGGTTTGATCGCATTTCGGTGCCTTCGCTCGTCAGCAGGTATTCCGTCGTATAAACCAGGTAGTACGTTACGCGCGACTCATAGATCTGCGGAAACGCTCTGAGAGCCGCCGAGGTGTCGCGGGCCTCCTGCTCCCAGTTGCGCCCGGACCAATCGGAATTGGCCAACGGCTCGACGTGCTGCACGACTTCCACCTTCGAGAAATCGTCGATGTCCGAAGGGCGCGCCAGGCTGCTCAAATACGCCTGCTTACGCGAGTAAGTCTCCACCGCCTCCTTGAAGGCCTGGTCGGTCGCAATCCACAAGTCTTGACGCAGCGAATTGTAGTCCCGGTCGATGCCCACCGTGCCTTGCGAGCCTATAAAGCCACGGAAGCCTTCATCGCTGATGAAATTCGAACTGTCCAGTTTGTAATCGCCGACGCGCGCCTCCACGTTCATGATGCGGCTGCGGCTGTGATTCGTGCCCAGCAATGCGCCGAATTCCGCCGTGACCTCGCGGATGTCCATGTCGAGTAGTCGGTATTCGATGTAGTACGGCTTCACCGGTTGATTCGACGGCGGGATCGCCAGCTCCAGCCGGGATTTCGCCCGTGCCATCTCATCCTTCATGGCCTGCATCGTGTGGTCGTTATCGTTGGAGGCGGCCGCCTGTCCATACGCCATGGGAGCCGCTGCCAGGACAAGAAACAACGTGAAGCGTAGCGCGCGCATTATTGGACGCCTCCCGCCTTCGCATTATCGTGCTGTGGCGCCGGCAAAATGGGTGGCCGGTCCGTTGACGATTGCTTCTTTTGTACTTCCAATTCGGACGTCAGAATGGCAGGCGCTGAAGCGGATACCGGCACATAACCGGATTCCGCCCCGCAGTAGCCGTTAAACACTTCCGGCGTGTCTCCTGTCGCGACAATCTTTGTCAACGCCGCTAGAGGCGTGCCAACGATGTCCACACCGCGCACCAACTCATCTGGACGCCCGTCGGCATACACTTTGTACACAACCAGCGGTTCCACCTGGAACGCTTGCGGTTGCCCTCTTCCGGTGAACGTGAACCCACCCGCGATATCGTCGATCAGCAGGCCGTAGGGTTTGTTCTGTTGTTTGATGAGCTCAACCAATTTCGCGCGCAATTGCTCATTCGTTACGGCTTTGTTACTTTCCACGATCAAGTTTCCCTGGCGCGAGACCGGCTGCGCCCCAATTTGCCTGCGCCCGTGTCCGTTCGAATGGGGGAAGTCCTTCAGCGGCGAACGGGACATCTCGAAGTTTTTCAGCACCCCATGGTCCACCAGCGTCACTCGCTCGGCGATCACGCCTTCGTCGTCATACTGGTAGTAGCCCAGCAAGTCCTGCTTACCCAGCTTCTTCATCGTCGCATCGTCGATCACGCTGATGAATTCCGGCAGGATCTGCTCGTTGACCTTTTTGGCGAACGTCTGGCCCTCATTGACGTCCTTCTGCCTGTGTCCCTCGGCGCGGTGCCCAAACACTTCATGAAAGAATACCGCCGCCGCGCGGCCCGTCAGAAGTGCGGGTCCAACTGTGGGATCGTTCAGCGGTGAGACCACCAGCCCTTCCATTTCCTTTCTTAATTGTTCCGAGGCTACCCGCACCGCTTTGTCATCCGGAGCGTCCGATGGACTCACCCAATCGAAGTTGTAATAGCGGTTGATGTCCATCCCGTCGCCGGCTTTTCCTTGAATGAACAGCTCCAGCCGGTAACGAATCTGGCCGAATTGCAGTTGCGTTCCTTCCGAATTCAGTTGCAGTACGTTCTGAGCCTGCGCGGTGAAGGTGACAATCGAATTGATGATCGCGGGCGACTTCTGGAAATAGGCCGTGTAATCGCGCACCTTCTGTTCCCACGGCTTGCGGTCAAGCGTGAAGGAAACCCACGGCCCGGCGAACACCTGGGGCTTCTCCTTCGAGAAGTCCGGTGTCTGTCCTTCTTCGGTCTGTACCTTGACCTCTTTCCCGGTCTTGATCTTGATCAGTGCTTCCGCCGCCGCGCGATATTGCTTGTCGGTTTCCAGCCAGATTGCCCGGCGCAGCACTTCTGGATCGTCGTCCAGTGGCGCGTTCGTTCCCGGACCGCCACTGGGCGCCTGCCGTCCGTCGACCTTGTGCGTGTTGTCCAGTTGGTAGCTTCCGGTGCGCACGGCCACTTCCAGCCAGCGGTTGTGCGTAACATCGCTATTCAGCAGCGCGCTGTTCGATCCCGAAACCGTTACGCGCTCGGAGTCCGTCAGCGTATAGCCGATGTAATACGCCGGTGGATCCTGAGCTCCTAGCGTTTTGACCGACCGGTCCAACTCTGCCTTCATCGCCGGCAGCAGTGGCGACATTTTCTCGGAATCCTTATCGACCCGGGCGGCGTCGTTCCCGGCAGCGCTCAGGCGCCCTGCGCCCGTTAGCCCGAGGACCGCGATCAGAATCAATCCACCTGGAAGGGAAATCGCACGACAGCGCCGGTCGGCGCGGATTAAATGGCTCAAGGGTTGCCTCACTCAGAATTAGACGCAAGCGTCAAGCGTCCAGTTTACGCCACCGCCTTGCGTCCGACAAAGCGCGGTGTGCGCCCAGAGTGGAGGCCGAGTTACGTCAATTAAGTTGGATGATTCCCGCGGGATGATTGTTGCCAGAGGCAAAAAGACCTGGCGGCTCGGCGTCGCCAGGTCTTGATTCAACGCATACACTGTACCTTACTTGTTACGCTATGCCAACGGAGTGGTCAATTGGATTTGCGTCGACTGTGCCCGGTTAGCAAAGGAGTTACCTCGAGCCTCGCTCGGCCTGTCTATGCGTAGTGAAACACTGCCGCGGTCATGTCATCCCATTGCCGCATATCCCGGCTGAACGTCTGGATACCCCCGAAAACCTGCTCCAGTAAGTCTAGGGGACTGGCCCCGGCATTTCTGGCACACAGTTCCTGCAGTCGTTCGACTCCAAATTCCTCGTCCTCCGCATCGCGCGCTTCAGTCAATCCATCCGAGCAGAAGAGAAGGGAATCGCCGTGCTCCAATTTCAGCAAGAAATCATCGTACTGCACCCCTGGAAAAAGGCCGGGAGGAATCCCAGCCACTTGCAGCGCTCGGCAATGGCCGTCGCGAATCAGCAGAGGGCCCGGCATGCCCGCACTGGAAATATGCATTTCCCGGGTCGTCGGAAAGAACACCGCGTATTGCAGCGCCGTATGCCTTCCGGGAATGCCTCTCAGATGCAGGCGTTCATTTAGCACGCTTAATACGCGGCTCGTTGTCTGCCCCGTTTTGTGCACGCCTCGCAAGGTTCCCACCGCCAGCGCCGCATAGAGCGCCGCGGGCAGGCCCTTTCCCGACACATCGCCGACATACAAACCGATGCTGCCGTCGGACAATTCGAAATAGTCCAAATAATCGCCACCCACTTCTGTGACCGGCTGGAATTCGTGTG
>Ga0335083_10006608_pt1 | contig 14427 bp, 14 predicted proteins | sample Lox_Sample_42_FD_206716 | JGI IMG/M metagenome (GOLD analysis project Ga0335083, IMG submission 206716) | Soil microbial communities from Loxahatchee National Wildlife Refuge, Florida, United States - Lox_Sample_4.2 | ecosystem: Environmental > Terrestrial > Soil > Wetlands | place: USA...
CATGCCGTAGCCCGCAAAATCTACACCTTAGTGTAGGTGTTCCGCTCCGTAGGCAGAATAGACTCGTTGCGGCCTTCAGTACAATGCTATAGCGCAAAGGCCTGAGACCGATGAATTTATCGGATGAATGGTTATGAGCTCCGTCGCGACTTCAGCTACGACCCGTGTTGGAAATCGGATGACAGGCGTTCCCTCGAAACTGCCGATACACAACTGGTGGCTGATGAAGAAGCCCGGCTGGCTCGACCATCAGACGACGGTCGCGCTGATTTTTGCGCTTAAAACCTTTGTAGCCTCTATGCTCGCGCTTTTCATTGCATTCTGGGCTGGACTCGATGATCCAAGGTGGGCGTTTCTTACGGTTTTTGTCGTCTCACAGCCCGACAGTGGTCTGGTGCTCGCCAAGAGCTTTTATCGCATCCTTGGCACCGTCGGCGGGCTGCTGCTTACGGTCGCGCTTGTGTTTGCTCTCGCGCAATACGGCGAGCTCTTCGTGGCAGCAATCGCCGCCTGGATCTGCTTCTGCAACTTTGCCGCCCGGGCGGTGCGCAGTTTCGCGTCATATGGGTTTCAGCTCGCCGGCTACACCGTGGCGATCGTCGGTCTTCCTGCTGCCCTCAACCCCGGCGGAGCCTACCCTCTGGTGGTGGCGCGCATCACGGAGATCTTGCTAGGGATTCTCTGCGCTGCGCTGGTCAGTCGCTTGATCGACATGCAAGAGCTCTTGCCGAAGCTTGTCGAGCTGGTGCGATCTCTGACCCACCGCGCGGATCGCTTCCCGGCACTCGTACTCGATCTCGATGCCGACCGTGAGCACGTAGCTGCCGAACGGGTCGCGCTTGTCATGGATTACGTTCAGGCCGAAACAATGCAACGCTCGGCCTATTTCGAGAGCGCCGAGGCGCGGGTGCTTGATCAGCCCTTGCGCAGATTAACCCGGGCCGCCGTAGACCTTTGCGCCATGGCGGAAGCCGCCGCGAGCCATCGCGAAGGCTTGCCGCCGAACCTGGGAAAGAATGCCCCGGGCGGCCTGGCCTTGCATGCAAGCGAGGTGCTACCTGGAGAGGGAACGCAGATATCTGCGCTGGTCCGCGCCGCCGATGAGCGCGACATCGGCGCTGCCCGCGCTCGACTTCGCGAATGCATGGCGGCGTTCGATCGGGATGAGGAATTGCCAGAACCGAAGATCGCCTGCCGGCTTTGGTCGGATCCGATCCCAGCCCTGCTGGTTGGCATCCGCTCGGCATTGGCAGTCGGGATCACGGCCACGATCTGGTTCGCCACGGCTTGGCCGAACGGGCCGACCGCGGTCGTCGTCGCGGCGGTCTTGTGCAGCCTGCTCGCATCGGTGCCAAATCCCGATAAAATCACGATGGCCGCTGCGGCCACGATTATTATCGCTGCGATTCCCGTTTTTGCGACCCAATTCTACCTGATGCCACTCGCCGTCGATTTTCCTTCCATGGCCGTAGCACTCGCACCGCTGATACTGACCTGCGGCTTCATCATAGCGCAGCCGCGCATCGGGACGCTCGGTCTCCTGTCCGTCGTGTACTTTGCTTTCGCATCGAATATCGACAACGTCATGGTCTACGATGCCGCCGCCTTTCTGAACTCGTCGCTTGCGATCCTTGTCGGCACCGCCGTCGCGATAGTGCTGTTTGCGACTTTCTTTCCGGAGACGCGCGCCTTTGCAGCGCGTCGCTTCCGCCGGCAGCTTCTGATCCATCTGTGCGAGCTGCCGACCGCGCGTTCCTGGCCGGCCGCTCTTCAATGCTACCGAATTGGCCTCTACGAACGACTCGGCGCGACGCTTACAACAGCAGGCGCTGACTCGAAAGCTGCGGACGAATGCCTTGTTGGTTCCCTGACGGCGCTTTCAGCGGCGCAGGCGATCGGACGCCTGCGAAACGCCCTCGCTACCGCTATCCTGCCGCCTGCAATCGCGAGCGACGGCTCCCTGCTGCTTGCCCGGTTGTCGCAGACTCTGCGCCATCCCTCGCCCTCGAGGTTCGGCAAGAGGGCGGCTGAGGCATGCGCTCTGGTGCACGATGCCCTGACGATAATCGCCGCCGGCTCGGCTGGAGTGGAACAGATCCAAGTGCTGAACGAGGTCGTTGTCGGATGCCAGACGCTCGGCGGCGATCTTAAGCGAGCCGGCATCATACAGGAGAAGAATCGCCATGCGTTCCGAATTTGACCTGCTGGGCGCCTTCGTGCCGACCACCGCCCTCTGGTTCGTTCTTGCGCTAGTCGGCTTTATTCCTCTCGACGCGCTGCTCAGCCGGTTGGGATTATACCGGCTGTTCTGGCACGAGCCACTCGCCCGCTTTGCTCTCTTCATTTGTCTCTTCTGCGGGAGCGGGCTGGTCGCGAGCATGCAATAGAGAGACTTGAGATGCGTACCGTCTTAGGTGTCTTGCTGACTATAATCCTGGTCGTTGTAGCCGGCTCCCTCGGTTACGATATGGCGAGCTACTATCTCTATTCGCCCTGGACCAGAGATGCCCGCGTCCGCGCCGATGTCGTCACGGTTGCTCCGGACGTGTCCGGATACGTTGATGATATCCGAGTGCGTAACGATCAGTTCGTGCACAAGGGCGATGTCCTGTTTGTCATCGATCAGGACCGGTATCGGATTGCTCTTGCAACGGCAGAAGCGTCCGTTGCCGCGAGCTTGGCCCAATATCAGATGCTGCAACAGCAGTATGAGCGGCGCACCAAACTGACTCCGACGCTTTCGATAACCGTTGAAAATCTCGATATCGCTAGACGTTCAGCCGAAGCTGCGGAGGCCAATCACCAGTTGGCGATTTCCGGACGCGACCTTGCTGCTTTAAATCTCAAACGAACCGAAGTGCGCGCGTCGGTCAATGGGTTCATAACCAACCTCAACCTTGCGAAAGGCACCTATGCCTTGCAGGGCAAACCTGTGATGGCGCTGATCGACAGCGATTCGTATCGCGTCGACGCGTATTTTGAGGAAACCAAGATTCCTCACATCAGAGCAGGCGACGCCGCCGAAATCCGGCTGATGGACGGATCCCCCGCGCTGCAGGGAGCCGTGCTCGGCATAGCGCGAGGCATCACCGACCAGGATAATCGTGACGGTCCAGAGCTTCTCTCTTCAGTCAACCCGACATTTACCTGGGTCAGACTGGCACAGCGCATACCGGTCCGGATTCGCCTCACGCAGGTGCCGCAAGGGGTGTTGATCAGCGCGGGAATGACGTGCACGGTGATCATGAGGGACGGCGCTGCACCCGAAATCGGGGTAGGTATCAAAAAGGCGATAGCGGCGGCTTTCTAGTGCGCGCCGCTTCGACGCCAGAACCCTTGGGACGAGGCCGGCGCGTTAGCAACTTGCCGCCACGATGGGCCCAGCGTTCGGCGAGAAACTGATCGCGCGACAACGCTGACCCGGATGCCTCGTCCCTGGTCTAGCTCGGACAGGGAGCGAACTGACTAGTGCAATGCGATGGTAACACCTTGCTTGTACAAGAGGACCGGCGCATCCTGCCCGGACAGCATGATCGCACCACCCGCTTTATGGCAACTGCCAGCGCCGCTATCGAGTGACGTCGATGCGTCGGGCCTGGCGATCGAACCTGGTCGTCAGGGGCAAGAGGTCATCCTGCTTGCGCGCGTGTCATTGACCATGGCCGCCAGCCGAGAGAGAAGTTCTTGCCATCGAGAATGGAGGCGTCCTTTCGCCGGTAAAGTCCGTGAGCCCGCGACCAGGTGCACTTCGAGCGCTCGCGGTCGATGGGCACCTGAAGTTGTCGCAGCCACTGGGTTCTTCATCCGCCTATGCAGGGATAGTGCTAAGCTAAGGGAAGGCACGAGAAATGGCGCACGCCGGATCAGTCCACCGCGATCATCACGTCTGACGCCTTAACCACCACAATGACTGAGCTTTTTGCCTTAATACCGAGGTCGTTGACGGCTTCATTGGTGATGGAAGATGTGACAATCTGGCCGTTGCCTATGTCGACGCGAATGTGTGACGTGGTTGCGCCCTTTTTGACTTCAACGACGGTTCCCTTGATTTGGTTTCGTGCACTGATGCGCATGGCGGTTCTCTCAGAGTTAAGCTGGCGCTGCGGATGGCACGCGCCTGCTAGCCAGTGATTGGAAATGAAGTCTGGACCGCCGCCCTAAAATCTGCTTCGCGCTTACGGCGCTGCGCTGTTCTAGACGATCCCGCGTTTCCTCGCAATGTGAAGGCAGACCAAGCTAACGGTCGAGGTCTGAGTTCGATCAAAATGGATCGTCGGTGCCATGTCCGGCTCACCCCATCGGGATGCGGACATTTCGGATCGGCAGCTTAGTTAATGCCCGAGCGGACGTGAAGCCCCTCGCTTACCTTCTCACCTCCGGATTTTATCCTTTTTTATTTGGATTTACCTAAATTAACAACGGTCAGCTTCGCACAGCACTTTGGTATCGGATGAGTGGCTACCGGCACTCCCCTGCTCACGAGAAAAACGGCACGCAAGCTGGAAACCTGAGAAAGAGAAATCGCTATGAGATCGACAATGTCGGCGCACTGCTTCCCAGTGGTCGTGAGGTTGCTACTCGACTAACTGCTTTCGCGTTTTGGAGACTCGGATGTATCAACCCGACCCAGCGCCTGCCGCCATCGCTGACGCCGCTCGACGTCGCGCTCGCCGCCTTGCTGCTGCCAAACGCGAATTTAGATTGCTTAAGCCCTGTTTAGTAGGCGGCCTGCACCACCCGCCTATTCTGGAAGCGCCATCATCAGCAAGTTTTGCGACCGACGCGCGCGCAAGGAACACAGCATGTTTTGCTTTCAATGTGAACAGACTATGCGGACACCGGCGAGCGCAGGCTGCGCGACCGCAATGGGAGTTTGCGGCAAGGATCAAGTCACGGCGGATTTGCAGGATCTGCTGATCTACCTGCTCAAGGGCATCGGCCAGTATCGGTCGCGCCTCAGCGCCCTCGGCCGGCCCGATCGTGAGGCCGACAGCTTTTTGCTCTTTGCCATTTTCACCACGTTGACCAACGTCAACTTCGACCGCGACCGCTTCGTCGCGCTCATCGCAGAAGCGGCCAAAGTCCGCGACCGGCTTCGCGCCGTTTATGAGGCAGCATCCCATGCCGCCGGCAAAACGCCGGAAGTCCTGAACGGGCCAGCCTCCTTTGTGCCGGCCGTCACGCTCTCGGATCTGCGTGCTCAGGCCGGCGGGGTCGGTGTGCGGGCCGGCATCGATGCGGTGGGGGCCGACGTCATCGGCCTGCGCGGGCTGCTGCTCTTTGGGCTCAAGGGTACCGCCGCGTACGCGCACCATGCCCTGGTCCTCGGCGTGTTGCCCGACGAGGTTGCCGACGGCATCGCGCACACGCTCGATTTCCTCGCCGACGATCCGACCGATTTGAACGTGATGCTGGATGAGGCCCTGAAACTCGGGCAGTGTAATTTCGCGGCCATGGGAGCGCTCGACTCCGCGAACACCGGCACGTTCGGCACGCCGTCGCCCGTGCCGGTGCGCATGACGCCCGTTGCTGGCAAAGCTATTCTGGTCTCCGGCCACGACCTGCGCGACCTCGCCGCGATCCTAGAAGCCACCAAGGGCACCGACATAAACGTCTACACCCATGGCGAATTGCTGCCGGCTCACGGCTATCCGAAGCTGCGCGCCCATCCCCACCTTGCCGGCAACTACGGCGGCGCCTGGCAGAAACAGCACTTCGAATTCTCGGCCTTCCCTGGCCCGATTGTCATGACGTCGAACTGCATGATCGAGCCACTGCAAAACTATCGCAACCGGATGTTCACGACCGGACCGACCGGCTGGCCAGGCGTGCGCCATATCGGCGACGACGATTTCAGCCTCGTCGTACAGGCCGCGCATGGCCAGCCCGGCTTCGCTGCGAGCGCGCCGGAACGGACCGTCACCGTGGGCTTCGGGCATCAAGCCGAGCTCGGCGTCGCGGACAAGGTGATCGGCGCCGTGAAATCCGGTGCGCTCAATCATCTCTTCCTCATCGGCGGCTGCGACGGCGCGGCGCACGGCCGCAACTATTATACGGAATTTGCCGAGGCCGTCCCGAAGGATGCGTTGATCATGACGCTCGGCTGCGCCAAGTACCGCTTCAATATGGAGGAATTCGGCGCCGTGGCAGGGCTGCCGCGGTTGCTCGACGTGGGCCAGTGTAACGATGCCTATTCCGCTCTGGTGATCGCCAAAGCGCTGGCCGAGGCGTTCAAGTGCGGCGTGAACGAACTGCCCCTGTCGCTGATCATTTCCTGGTTCGAGCAGAAGGCTGTCGCCGTGTTCCTCACCCTCCTTGCCGTCGGCGTACGCAATGTGCGCCTTGGCCCGACTCTGCCGGCCTTTCTGACCCCGGCACTGCTGGAGGTGCTGGTCCGCAAATTCGACATTCAGCCGATCACCACGGCGGCCGCCGATCTCAAAGCCGCGTTGCGGCCGCAAGCCGCAGAATGAGGCATCGGGTTGGGGCGGCACGGCTGGCAACCGTTCGTCGGCGCGATCAGGAGTGGGAATAGCCAAATGGCCCAAATGCTGATGATCCTTGCCGAGAAATGCATTGGTTGCCACAGCTGTGAAAGCGCCTGTTCGATGGCTCATGAGGGCTCCGACGCCACACGGATCCAAGTGTACACCTGGGACGGCTTCTCCGTCCCGATGATGTGCCAACAGTGCAGGGACGCGCCCTGCGTCACGGTGTGCCCCACGCACGCGATGACGCGGAATCCCGCGACGGGGCGGGTCGAACTCGACCAGGACACGTGTATCCGCTGCCAGATGTGCGTGCAGGCATGTTCGTTCGGCAACGCGGTCTGGGACGAGTTGAGCCACAAGGTTCTCAAATGCGACCTCTGCGACGGCGATCCCGCATGCGCCAAAGTCTGCCCGACCCAGGCACTGGAATGGGTGGACGACCTAGTTGCGACGCGGAAGCGCAAACGGGCGTTCGCGGAGAAGTTCAAGGAAGCGTATGGGAATTAGGCGCATGTACTGCTAGATCGGAAACGTGGATGCATGAGCTGACGCTGCGTCAAGGCATTGTCGAGATCGTCGTTGATCGCGCCAGCAAGGAGGGCCACCCGGGTGGTGGTCGAGGTCGGGGTCGATGATGCTTTGCCGTGAGGAATTGCATCGACATCTCCTCAGCCGGATTTAGGTTGATTTATTCCTTTTTATTGGCCGCACACTGTCTTCAGCCGTACCTTCATTGCATCGCCCTCCACGTGAACTTCTCCGAGCCGCGAGCGCTGCGCAGCTACCTTTTCTGCATTAGCAAAGGCGACGTTATGACGATCAGGGGCAGTTGGTCCGATCCCGCTTTACAAATCGCACCGCAAAGTCCGGGTGCAGTCTCTGGGTGTGGGTATACCCACGAACGAGGAGTTGATGTCGTCCAGCACGCTGCGGCGATGATCAGCGAGACAGTGCGATGAAACGCAATCCACCAGAAACTCGGGGTCGGCCGCGACGCATTGCTTCAACTCCCATGCTTGATGCTCCCGACCAAACTTGCATCAAGCGGCCGGAACGGCCATCGACAAGCACGCTCGGTGATTGGATTTTCGGATTATCCCTTGCGGCGTTCGCGCTGTCCCTGGCTCTCAACGCCGTCTCTCTGCCGAACCGAATTTGCCACGACGATCGCGTAGAATTTGGCGGGATTGACGCTGTTTTCGCTCGACCAGATCAAGCGGCGACATCTCTTTCGGCAAGAAACGTGTCGTCCTTCCGGTCATCAGCAAGCGAACCTGCGACCAAATGTGCAACGCGTGAGGTTGGTAAAGAGCCAGGCTACTGATGAGGGTCGTTCGTTCCAAGGTGCTGGTGCGTAGCTCTCTGCCGACAACAACCGGTTTGGCTCGACCAGACAATGGTCAGACTGATCTTTGCATTCAAGACCTATGCCGCCTCCGTGCTGGTGCTTTCATTACATTCTGGGCCGGGCCGGATGATCCGATGTGGGCGTTTCTGACAGTGTTCATTGTCTCACAGACGGACAGTGGTCTCGTGCTCGCTAAGAACTTTTATCGCATCCTCGGCACAATCGGCGGTTTGCTGCTTACAATAGCGCATGTGTTCGCTCTCTGGCCCAATGACGGTGAGCTCTAGCCGGACAACATCCCATGGCGGCTGCCGCCGCCGTGGTTATCGCGGCGATCCCAGCTTTCGGGACCCAGTTCTACCTTCTGCCCCTTGCTATCGATTTTCCTGAAATGGCGGTGGCGCTCGCCCCACTGGTGCTGACCTGCGGCTTCATCATTGCGCAGCGGCGGATTGGTGCGTTCGGCCTCTTGGCTGTCGTGTACTTCGCCGTCGCGTCGAACATCGACAACGTGATGACTCGCGATGCTGTTGGGGTTCTCAATGCACCGCTTGCCACGCTCCTCTGCGTATGGGCGCGGTTCTCCTGCTTGCAACCTCCTTCCCTGAGACCGTGGCCTACGCAAGTCGGCGGTTCTGTAAGTAGCTGCTTGTCCACTTGAGCTACCTCGACAAGGCCCCTGCGTGTCGGCGCTTCGACGCTACTAGTAGCTGGAGCTGTAAGGTCAGCTTGGTGTGAGCTTGCACGGGTGAAGAATAACCCCGCGGCCGCGCACGAGTGCTTTACGAGCGCCGTGGCAGCGCCGTCGGTTGCGCAGGCAATCAGCCGTCTGCGGAGTTCCCTCGATCGCGGCACGTTGCTACCCTCAATCGCCGGCGAGGGCTTCCGGCCGCTCGCCCAGTCATCACAGCCGCCGCGCAATCTCTCGATCTGGAAGTCAAGCGAGACGGCAGGGAAGACGCGTTTGCTTTGTCGTTATGCCCTAGCAGCAGCTGGGGACTCGGCTTCGGCGGAGACAATCGAGGCGCTAAGCGGAGTTGTCGTCGCATCACGGATCCGCTTCTATGTGTTCAACCGCCGTGGCGCTTGGCATCGTCCTCGGCATGGTCGCGATCACGATGGGCCGCCACCGCCTGCTCCTTGCTGCTGGAGATGATGCTGATTTCCGTGGCCGCGATGCAAATGGAAAGGATGCCAAACGGATCGATTCGATCAGACAATTTAAGAAGATTTGCAGAGTTTAACGGAACGAGCGTGCGTATTATGTTGATTTGACGCAAAGTTCTGTAACACTGGCAACCATATCCTCCCGACCGAGCCATCGATAGGCACGCTCGCGGCTAATTCCACATGAAGCCTCCGCGATCAGGGAGCCCTCTCATTGCGTGATGTTTTTTGTTAGATGCTGTGTACGATATGATGAGATTGTAACGGGGGACCGTAGGATGCCCTCGCGGGGCTTGCGAATTGGTGTCGTACTGAGTGCACACGATGTCTGATGCAACACCTGCTGGCCTGATCGCTGAACCAAGGCTTATTGCGGCGAATCACGAGGCTCGTGCACTAGAACGGCTCTCATATTGCTGCTCAGCCTCTGCCTCTGAGATCATGTGGACGCAACAACCTCACACGCGATGTCGAACGCAAGACCTACCGTTTTGATCATCGACGATGATCCGGCACTTCGAGGCTCACTTGAGCGTTTGTTGCGATCTGTCGGCCTGGATTCTCGGCTGTTTGCGTCAATTTCAGAATTTCTCCAGTACGAGCCATCGGATGGCCCAACCTGCCTGGTGCTCGACGTGAGATTGCCTGGGCGAAGCGGCCTTGATCTTCAGCGCGAGTTCGTCGCGACCAACAAGCAGATCCCTATCATCTTCATCACAGGATACGGAGATATTCCGATGTCGGTCCAAGCGATGAAGCGCGGTGCCATTGACTTCCTCATAAAGCCCCTCTGTACCAGTGAACTGTTGGAAGCTATTCACCTCGGCCTCGCTCGCGATCGTGCTCAACGGGAGAGCGCCAATTCTCTGCGCGCCCTCACCGAGCGCTTCGAATTACTGTCCGCCCGGGAGCGCGAGACCATGATTGAGGTCGTTCGAGGCCGCCGCAGTAAAGAGATTGCGGAAGGCATCAGTATTAGTACATGCACAGTGCAAACTTATCGCATCAGTATGATGCGGAAAATGCAGGCTCATTCGCTTCCGGAGCTTGAACGCATGGCACGTAGGCTCAGTTTGTTGCCAGAGAAGCGGAACGCGTCCTGACCCGACAGTTTACCGGCAATGCAGGCTTACGTGTGCATACACCAATTGGATGGGATCGAACGAACCGCCGGAGATCACTTCGGCTGCCGGCATACAAGCGATACAGGTACACGGCTGGACCAGTCGGACACATATTGACATGAGCGCTCAATAGCGATGACGACGCATCCAGGCAAGCAATAGCCGCCAATCTCGCGTTCCCTTGTGCAGGGTCGCAGGTGCGCTTGGGAGTAATCCACTCAAAAAAAGATAACCTGAAGGCTCGTAGTCATCCCACGATCAAGCATCCGGCGTGAGTCAGCCCGTCGCTGAACAAGCGCGCGTTAATCTGCATGGGGCGCTGAGATGGAATGCGACAAGCTTTTCTAATTTTTGGTGGCTGTGCCGCCGACTAGCCGCCTATGGCAACGCATAACCCCGGGCCGGCTAACGCGTGGGGTTGGCTCCTCCCCTCTCTCACTTAGCTCGACTTCGCCGCAATTCGCGCGGGGCGGAGTCTTGGCAGGTTAAACAAACGTGTCGCCAAGCCAAACCTCCGTCCAATGGTGTCCCGCGGTCGTCGGACCTACCTTTATCTATAGGTGCTGAGCTAAGCCCTCCGGCGCATCGCAAACGACGCCGTGGCCGAAGGCCCAACCACCACCGGCGCAGCTGGCTTCAGTTGCGCCGGCTGCAACCGCCGGAAATAGGAGGGTCTGATGTTTGTGACGCTTGTGGCCGTTCTCTGCCATGTCTTGCCGGGAGCCCGCGGAGATTGTGTCGAAGAAATTGTCACCGACAGCAACCTAAGCAACATCACGTTTCAAAGCTGCATGATCCAGGGCCAGATCGGAATTGCAAACTGGATGTCCGAGCATCCGATCTATCGTGCGAACTGGACGCTCCAGCGCTACAAATGCGCGCCTGGTCATTACGAGTTGCGCGTCAAGGCATGACCGAGGAAAGAAATCGCATGATGGGCCCTCGTGGTATTGGGCAGCGCAGCGATCGCTGACGGTGTCGCGTGATAACGTGAGACCGATGTCCCGATACGATTGATCGAAAAGAGCAAATGCCCGAAGGTCATGCCATCTGACGTCGGTGCGTTCAGCCTAAACGGTGTGCGCGCGACTCGCAACTATATGTCTGCCTGCTCAGAGCCTCCGATCGCATTCGCGCTTCACTGCCAGTGCGGCGAATGGCCATCAGTCGGCTCAAGGACGTCTTGAGAACTTGCGCGCGTCGACAGCCCCGCAACGAGTTTCAACCGGATTTAGTCCTTTTAGTTGGCTGCGCACCGCCGGCAGGCGTACCTATTGGCATCGAACGTGACGTGCATAAGGAACAGGCGTCGGCCGTACCGTCCAGATTTTTATTGCTCCAATTCTTGCACCGTTCGGCCTAAGGTATTCTTGTTCGTGAATTCTCGGGCATCGACATGATGCATCGGCTCAAGTCTGCGGGAATTTTTGTGCCCCACGTCTACCTGACTGCGAATGATGACCTTGCCATTCGGATGGCTGCGCTCGAGTCAGGATGCCTCGCCTATCTCACAAAGCCGTTCTCGGCGGAGTCGCTGATCGAGTCGCTGGCGAAGGCGTCGCAGGGGCTTGCATAATATGAAGCGACGGCCCCGACATTTCTTGCCTGATTCCGAGGCTGCAGATACGATAGTCGATATCACCGCGCGCAAAGCGGCCGAATCGGCGCTGCACGAAAGCGAGCTGCGCTACAGAGTGCTGGTCGACGGCGTCACTGACTATGCGATCTATATGATCGATCCCAATGGCATCATCACCAACTGGAACCGCGGCGCATAGCGCATCAAGGGGTACCGCAGCTTTGCGCTGGCTTGCCGTAGAGCCGCCGGATCTGGAGGAGGCGCGGCAAGCGCTCGCTCGCATCGTCAGGGACAGCAAGCGAGCCGGAGACATCATAAGCCGCGTCCGTGATCTCATCAAAAAAGCGCCACCCCGGGTGGATCGCTTTGACATCAATGGCGCAATCCGCGAGGTTATCGGGCTTTCGCGGGCCGAAGCTACGAAGAACGGCGTCTCGATTCAGACGCAACTCGCCAACGGCTTGCCCCTCGCCAGAGGGGACAGAATTGAACTACAACAGTCGTCCTTAATTTGGTCATCAACGCCGTAGAGGCGATGAGCACGGTTGCCGACGGGCCGCGAGAATTGCTGATCGCTGCCGCGCTCGCCGATGCTGACGTGCTGGTCACGGTGCGGGATACGGGGCCGGGGCTACCTGTAGCCGGTCTTGAGCGTATCTTCGAACCCTTCCATACTACCAAGCAGACCGGCTTGGGGATGGGACTGTCGATCTGTCGATCCATCATCAAAGCGCACGGCGGACGATTGTGGGCCAGCCCTAATCTACCCCGTGGTGCTATCTTTCACTTCACCGTTCCCGCTCATCCGGACGGCACATCGTGATCGGGGCACATAGACTGTCACCTGCCGGCATATGCCAGCCTGCCCCGCAGACGCCGATCGTACGACTCAGCCGGGCGGACAACCAACCGGATGGTGCGGGCACAGCGACTGCAGTGAGCTCTGCAACCAAGACAGGCACCAATACCCGGCCGTCGCAGTCGGTCAGCTGCGCTCACCAGTACGGTGGCTTCCTTGGCGCGCTTGTCGCCTCGACCTGAGGCAACGGGGCCGATACCCGTTGCCAATACGGCCCAAAGTCTAGAATTGCGCAAGCAAGGGGCGCACGGATGGTCCGCAGCAGCTTTCGGGCTGAGATATCTAGCGTACATTGACAACGAGCGAACCCGGTTTACGCACAGAACGTGGGCATGCCGACGGAGAAGCTCGTCGGCATGCACGGTGCTGATCTCCTGGGAACGAGTTTTTTTGAGAACACGCTGAAACCGAATTACAACCGTTGCTTCGCCGGCGAGGCAATCAGCTACACGGAGTTGTTTGAGTATCCTCGTGGCCGGCGCTTCATAGCGCCCGCCCACCCGGACGGAGCAGCGTAAATAAATAGCGCCATTTCGCCTTCAATCAAAATCTGGAAGACGCCGTCACGAAGGGGGCCTTTCTGCGACGGGCATGAACGTTACGGGAGCACCTCGTGGCTGCCCTAAGCAACCCGGCCAGTGGGATCCGACTTTCCCGGCGTCAGTTGCAGCCTGTCGGCCATGCGAGACAAATCGGGCAATGACGACGCCTGCATTTTGCGCATCACCTGGCCACGGTGGACCTTGATTGTGATTTCACTTACGCCAAGGTCCGCTGCGATCTGCTTGTTAAGCCGCCCCGTCACGACGAATGCCATGACCTCACGTTCCCTCGGGGTCAATGTTTCCAGCCGCGCTCTCAGCTCTGCCAGAGCTTTCTCGTTTTCGAGCCACGCCTGGTCCCGCGCATGGCCCAGATGAATCGCTTCAAGCAAGTCCTGTTCGCGAAACGGTTTTGTTAGAAATTCAATTGCACCACCCTTCATAGCCCGCACCGACATTGGAATGTCACCATGTCCGGTGATGAAGACGATCGGCAACTGTCTTTGGGCGGCTGCGAGATCGCGCTGAAGTTCAAGCCCGCTCTGGCCGGGAAGCCGTACGTCGAGGACCATGCACGCAGGCCCTTCCGGCAGAGGCGCGGCGATAAATTCGTCCACCGAACCCAACAGCTTCACACGAAAGCCCACCGACCGAAGCAGCCTTCCGAGCGCTTCCTGTATTCCCGGATCGTCGTCAATGACGATCACGGTTGGCGGTTGGTCCTTGGTTCGTTGCTCTACCACATGTGCCTCTTTGACATGTGTACCTATAATCTCGCGTCCCTAGCATAACCGGATTGTCGCGCCGCCGAAAGGGTTTCTTCTCAGCGCCGAAGCCACGGCTAAATGACCCACCCGGCTCGGCCGCTCTGCTGCCCTGTTTGCAAATCGCCAACCCCGTGCTTGGTAAACCGATACAAGGCATACAAAACTAACCGGTTCGTATAGTGCGGGCTTTCCAAAATGGTGTCCCATCTGTCTCTTCGAACAATGGGTTCCTGACACCGAAAGCCCTATGTTGAGGCTCTCCCCCCGTGGCCGACCACCCATCGGCCTCACCTGCCCCTCCGGCCCACAGCCCCGGCCGGAGGGGCCTTTTCGAGGTACCTTGAGGCGAGCCCCGCAATCGCGCTGCTCATCTAACCCCGCCCATTAGAAATTTATACGATGGTATAATCGCAGCACGTATCCCCTGCGCCTAGTCTGGCTGCAATTGGTCCAGCGGGATGACCATTCTCGTTCCGCCAAACGCTCGAGTGCCGATTCAAGTGCCAAACACAGGACCCCTCATTGCGATCGTAGACGATGATGAATCGGT
>Ga0335083_10006609_pt1 | contig 14423 bp, 13 predicted proteins | sample Lox_Sample_42_FD_206716 | JGI IMG/M metagenome (GOLD analysis project Ga0335083, IMG submission 206716) | Soil microbial communities from Loxahatchee National Wildlife Refuge, Florida, United States - Lox_Sample_4.2 | ecosystem: Environmental > Terrestrial > Soil > Wetlands | place: USA...
CGAGTGCTGCCGAGCCGGGGGATGCCTTGAGGTAGCGGTGGTCGATGCCGAGGAAGGCGGCTGCCTCGGCGAGCGAGCCGCCTGCGGACATCTGGACCAGGCGGAGGGCGGCGGCGCGGCGGAGCAGCCGGGTGTTCCCGCCGATGCGGCGGAAATGCTGGTCGTACCAGTCGTCTTGCAGGTGCTCGGGGATGTGCCCGGGAGCGAAAGTGAGCTGGGGGGCGGGTGCCCGGCGTCCGGGTGAGCGCCGGCCTGTGCGCTGGAAGCTGCCGATCAGGGGCTCGAGCGCGTCCCGGAATCCGCCGGAGCAGTCGTGCCCGGCGCGGTGGTAGTGGCGGATCCACCGGCCTCGCTGGCTTTTCCGGCTGGCGCCGTCCCGGGCGGGGGCCAGGAGCTCGCCGAGGGCCCGCAGGTCGTCGCCGTCGAGGATGCGGGTGGCGGCGGTGATGAGGGCGGCGCCCGGGCGCGCGTCCAGCGGCGGGGTGTCGCAGAGCGTGTGCCGCCGGGGCGCGGTGCCGCTGGTGCTGGCGATGTGCCGGCCGAGGCTCTCGGCCATGCCGGGGCTGGTGATCAGGTTCCGGCTGTGCGGCCAGGCTCCGTTGATCAGGCTGCAGACCAGCCGGAGGTCAGCGAAGTACTGGGCAGGCGTGGCCGGCTGGCCGATGCTCATGACCGCGGCGGGCTCCCCGGGGCGCAGCAGCCGGAGGAGCCGGTCCTGCAGCGCGAGCAGGTCATCAGGGGCCGGGGAGCCTTCCGCAGCCTGGGCGGGAGCGTCGAGCCTGGCCCCGCAGGGCCGGGCGTGACGGCCGGCGTCCTGCGGCCTGAGGGCTGCCCGGCACTGGGCGGGGTGCAGGCCGGCGTCGAAGGCGCGCGGGATCAGCCAGGCGGGTGCTCGGAGCGCTGCGGACATGGCTGGCTGCCGGCAGGACGGGCACAGGTGTTCCAGCAGCCGCCGGTGCGCCGGGCAGGCGAACACGACCGGCAGCCGCCATGCCTTCCGCCAGGCGCCGCCGTGCTGCTGCTGGATGTAGCTGCCGTCTCCGGCCAGGCACTGCGGGCAGTACCGGGTCGCGGAGGCGAACACCCACAGGCTGGCCAGCGACCGGGGGCCCCACTGGTCGGCGGTAATCCGCGGTGCCGCCCATGGATACTGGCCGGACATGCTGCTCATGCACAAGCCAGCGACCTCGGCGGCGGTGAGCCTAGCGGAGCTGGCGAAAGCCCCGGCCAGAGCCTCATCCAGGTGCAGCATCGAGCTCCGGCGGGCCGGCTGGCGGCCGTCGCGGCCGGCCGTGAGGCCGGTGAGCTGCATGATGCGGGCCGGGGTGAGTCCGAGCCGGTGCGCGAGCCGCAGCAGGTAGCCGGGCAGGGCTTCCTCCGGCAGCGGGTCCAGGCTGCGCGGAAGCGGGCTCAGTGTGCCCGCCGGCTTCCCGGTCAGGTTCCGGTCCCGGTCGCCGGGCCGCGGTCATCGAAGACGGTGCTGCGGCCGCGCTTGCGGTTCCTGGCACTGCTGCCGCCTGGCGGGACGGGGCGGGGCGGGATGGCGGGGATCTCGCCAGCCTCGGCGGCGCGGCCGCGCGTGTCGGGAAGGCTGAGCGTCACGTTGTCCAGGAGGGCCTGGTCGAGGCGTTCGGTTCCGGTGCCGATCGCCTCGCGGCAGCCGTCTTCGATCAGCCGCTCCAGCAGCCCGACGACCCCGTTGGTGCGGCGGTAGAGGTATTCGGGCGTGGTGCCGCCGGTGAGCATGCCGGGGTCGGCGTCCATCAGCCGCAGCTGCTGCTCGATCCCGGCCAGGTGCCGGGTCCAGGCGGTGATCTGGGCCGGGGTGTCGTAACGGAACCGGCGTTCGACGTTGCTGGCAAGACCTCGGTCGAGGAGCTGATCAGCCTGGTATCCGAGCCGTCCCAGGTATTGTCCATCGCCAACTGCGCAGCCGGCCGTGCACCAGTTCAGCGCGTCCCCGGCGAGGTGCAGGAAGACTTCGCCGGGGAAGGTGTTGTTTCGGGGGTGCAGAGGCGCGAGTCCGCTCACCGGCTCGAAGGTGTCAGCGTCGCGGGCGAGCCCGTCGAGCCGGACACGACGGACGGTCATGGTGTCCTCGGGGTCGGCCGGTGCCTGGCAGGTATATCCCGACAGTAGGGCAGAACCACCGATCGCCGGGCGGCCTACCGGCGGGTGCCCGTTGTTTCGTAGTACGAGTCCCGGGGGATGAGGGGCGGAAGGGGCTGGCCTCCTATTTCAGGGCGTCCAAGAGCTCCTGGCAGGCGTGGTCGCAGCGTCGGCAGGCCTCGGCGCAGACCTGGCAGTGCGGCATGTGGGCATGCCGCTCGCACTCGTCACCGCAGCTCCGGCAGATAGCCACGCAGGACTCCAGCAGTGGCCGGGTGAGGCTGGCGTCGTACTATGTCTGACGGCCGATGACCCGCAGGGTGGCGGTGCAGACATCGACGCAGTCCATGCACAACCGAATGCACGTGATCATCTCCACCACGTTCTGCTCGCTCAGGTCGGCGGCGTTGTCCGCGTTGCAGGCCTGGGCGCAGTCGTCGAGCGCGTCGATGGCGGCGGCCAGCAGGTCGGCGTCGACGTTGAAAGTGCGCGGGTAGGTGTCCAGCATCTGCCTGGCGTAGCTCATGGCAACCTCCTATACCGGCGGCGTTCGGGCCGCGAGCGCCTGTTCGACCCAGGACCGCAGCGCTGCGGCTGGCGCGGCCCCGACCTGGCGCGAGGTCACCTTCCCCTCGCGCATCACCAGCAGTGTCGGGATGGACTGCACGCCGAAGCGCTGCTGCAGCCTGGGTGAGTCATCCACGTTGACCTTCACCAGCTTCAGGCGGCCGGCCATGTCCGTGGCAACCTGTGCCAGCGCCGGGCTCACCATGTGGCAGGGGCCGCACCAGGGCGCCCACAGGTCGACTACGACGGGAACGGACGCGCGCTCGGCCGTCTCGGTGAAGGTATCGTCGCCCGCGTCCACGATCCAGGGCAGTGGCTTGTGGCAGTTCCCGCAGCGCGGGACCCCGGAGGCCGCGGCGGGCACCCGGTTCCTGCGCCCGCAGTTCGGGCACCGGACTATCTCATCTGACATGCGCGGGCCCGCCTGAACTCACGCCGGATTCTCGTACGTCACGGCGATCTCGCCGTCCGCCAGGCCGACGCGGATGACGGCGCCGTCGCGGACGTCGCCGGCCACCAGGGCACGTCCGATCCGGGTCTCGACCTCACGGCTGATGAAGCGGCGCAGCGGGCGGGCGCCATAGACCGGGTCGAAGCCCTGCTCCGCGATGTACCTGCGGGCCTCCTGGCTGATCTCGAGAGTCATCTGCCGGTCGGCGAGCCTGGCCCGCAGATCGTTGAACATCAGGTCGACGATGCGCTCGATCTCCGGGAGGGTCAGCGGCTTGAACAGCACGATCTCGTCCAGCCGGTTCAAGAACTCGGGCCGGAACGCCGAACGCAGCGAGGCCATGACCCGCTCGCGCGCGTCGGGCTTGATCTCCCCGCCCGAGGTCACCCCGTCCAGCAGGTACTCCGAACCGATGTTCGAGGTCATGATGATGACCGTGTTGCGGAAGTCCACGGTGCGGCCCTGCGCGTCGGTGAGCCTGCCGTCGTCCAGGACCTGCAGCAGCGTGTTGAACACATCCGGGTGCGCCTTCTCGATCTCGTCGAACAGCACCACCGAGTACGGCTTGCGCCGGACCGCCTCGGTCAGCTGCCCGCCCTCTTCATAGCCGACGTACCCGGGCGGCGCGCCGAGCAGCCGGCTGACCGTGTGCCGCTCCTGGTACTCGCTCATGTCGATCCGGACCACGTTGTCCTCGGTGTCGAACAGCGCCGCCGCCAGGGACTTGGCCAGCTCGGTCTTGCCGACCCCCGTGGGCCCGAGGAAGATAAACGACCCGATCGGCCGGCGCGGGTCCTTAATGCCAGAACGGGCCCGGATGATCGCATCCGAGACCAACTGGACGGCCTCGTCCTGGCCAATCACCCGTTCGTGCAGGATCTTGTCCAGCTGCAGCAGCTTCTGCCTCTCCCCCTCCTGCAGCCGGCTGACCGGGATGCCGGTCCAGCGCGCGACGATCCCGGCGATCTCGTCGGCGGTGACGACCTCCCGCAGCAGCCGCCGGCCGCCCTGCCGCACGGCGAGCTGCTCCTCTTCGGCCGCCAAGCGCCGCTCGAGGTCCGGGATCCGGCCCAGCCGCAGCTCCGCGGCCCGGCTGAGGTCGTAGTCACGCTCGGCCTGTTCGGCTTCCTGGCGCAGCCGTTCCAGCTCCTCGCGCTGCTCTTGGACCTTGCGCAGCGCCCGCCGCTCGGCCTCCCACTGGGCCCGCAACGCGTCGGCTTCGGCCCGCAGGTCGGCCAGTTCCTTGCCGAGGTCCTCCAGCCGCGCCTTGCTGGCCGGGTCGGTCTCCTTGGCCAGCGCTGCCTCCTCGATCTCCAGCCGCATCACCCGGCGGGTGAGCTCGTCCAGCTCGGCCGGCATCGAGTCGATCTCGGTGCGCAGCATCGCGCAGGCCTCGTCGACCAGGTCGATCGCCTTGTCCGGCAGGAACCGGTCGGAAATGTAGCGGTGGCTGAGCGTGACCGCGGCGACCAGCGCGCTGTCGGCGATCTTCACCCCGTGGAAGACCTCCAGCCGCTCCCGCAGGCCGCGCAGGATCGAGACGGCGTCCTCCACCGACGGCTCGTCCACCAGGACCGGCTGGAACCGGCGCTCCAGCGCCGCGTCCTTCTCGATCCGCTGGCGGTACTCATCCACTGTCGTCGCGCCGATCAGGTGCAGCTCGCCGCGGGCCAGCATCGGCTTGAGCATGTTGCCCGCGTCCATCGCGCCCTCGGCCGCCCCGGCCCCGACCACGGCGTGCAGCTCGTCCACGAACAGCAGGATGCGCCCCTGGGCCGCCTTGACCTCGGACAGGACGGCCTTGAGCCGTTCCTCGAACTCGCCGCGGTACTTGGCCCCCGCGACCAGCGCGGCCAGGTCGAGGCTGAAGATGGTCCTGTCCCGCAGCCCTTCGGGCACGTCACCGCGGTTGATCCGCTGGGCCAGGCCCTCCACGATCGCGGTCTTGCCCACCCCCGGATCGCCGACCAGGACCGGGTTGTTCTTGGTCTTGCGGGACAGGATCTGGATTACCCGCCGGATCTCGGCGTCACGCCCGATAACCGGGTCGAGCCGGCCCGCTACGGCCTCAGCCACCAGGTCAGTGCCGTACTTGTCCAGTGCCTCGTAGGCGGTCTCGGGCATCGCGGACCTCACCCGCTGGTTGCCCCGGATCTTGGTCAGCGCCTGCAGGAAGCTGTCCCTGGTCAGCCCCTCGGCCTGCAGCAGCCGCCCCGCAGCACTCGCCGAGCCCTCGTCGAGCAGCGCCATGACCAGGTGCTCCACGGAGACATACTCGTCCTTGAGCCTGTCCGCCTCCTGGTTGGCCGCATCGAGCAGACGGGCCAGCCGCTGCGTGACGTGGATCTGCCCCGGGGTGACGCCCGGGCCGGTGACCTTGGGGCGCCTGGCCAGCTCGGCCTCGAGCGCCGTCCGCAGCTGGTCCGGATCGGCGCCGGCCTGGGCCAGGAGGCGTGGGACGATGCCGTCCTGCTGGTCGAGCAGGGCCAGCAGCAGGTGTTCGCCGTCCACTTCGGTGTGCCCGAAGCGGAGCGCCTTGGTCTGCGCGTCGTGCAGTGCTTCGGTCGACTTTTGCGTCAGGTGGCTAGGGTCCATGTTCACCTTCCCGGCCGTCGGGCCTCCCGCAGGGCCGCTTCGAGGACCGCGATCCGGTCCAGCAGGTCGTTCACCAGCCCGACGGCCGTGTAGTTGAGCCCGAATCCTGCACGGAGCCGCTGGACCCGGCCCATGACCGCCACCTGGCTGGGGGCGAACCACAGCTCGCCGGCGGCGTCGCGGTCGGCGTCGAGGATGCCCAGGGCGACGAGCCTGCGGACCAGGTCCGGATGCGTGCCCGTCGCCCGCGCGAACGCCTCCAGGTTGAGGCTCGCCGACCGGACCAGGACCAGCGCGTAGCCCACTACCGCCCCCTTGGGTCGAAGGTGGAGACCGCGGCCAGCTGCTCGAAGAGCCGGCGCTCCTCATCTGTGAGCTTGGCCGGCACCACGATCCTGACCTCGGCGTACAGGTGCCCGGCGCTGCCCCGCGGGTGAGGCAGGCCGTGGCCGCGGAGCCGGAGCCGCTTGCCGGTCGAGGTGCCCGCCGGTACCTTGACCTTCATCTCACCGCGCGGGGTCTCCACGGCCACCGATGTGCCCAGCGCGGCTTCCCACGGCGTCAGTGGGAGATCGACGTACAGATCGCGTCCGTCGACGCGGTACCGGGGGTGCGGGGCGATCCATGCCACGAGATACAGGTCACCGTTGGGGGCGCCTTCGCTGCCGCGGCCGCCCTGGCCAGCCAGGCGGATGCGCTGCCCATTGGTCACGCCGGCCGGGATCCTGACGTCAAGTCTGCGCTGGCCGTCAGGTCCCTGCAGGGTGACCGACCGGTGGCCGCCCCGGAAGGCCTCCTCCACGGTCAGCTCGAGTTCGGCTTCCTGGTCGGCGCCCGGGATCGGGCCCCAGCCCTGGCCGGCCCGGCCTCCGAAGATCCCGCCGAGGAGGTCCTCGATATCGATGCCGCCCCGGTCGCCGCCCAGGCCTGTGCCGAACCCGCCGACGCCGGCGCCCCCCGCGCCTCGGGCCTGGCCGGCCCCCGCGGTTCCCGCGCCGGCGCGGCTGCGCTGGAACGCCTCAGGATCCACGTCCTCGGGCACCTGCCGGAAATCCGGGCCGAAGGCGTCGTAACGGCGCCGGGTCGCCGGATCGGACAGTACGTCGTACGCCTCGGAGATTTCCTTGAACCGGTCCTCGGCTCCGGGATCTTTGTTGATGTCGGGATGGTGCTGGCGGGCTAGCTTGCGGTAGGCCTGCTGGATCTCGTCCTGGGTCGCGGTCCTCGGCACGCCCAGAATCTCGTAGAAGTCACGGCGATCAGCCCTCGGCCCGCCCGGCATCAGTCCGCCTTGGCCACTACGACCTGCGCGGGCCGCAGCAGGCGGTCTGATTCGCCGTAGCCAGGCCGCACGACCTGCACGACGGTGCCGGGAGAAACGCGGGGATCGTACGTGGCCGCGACCGCCTCGTGCCGGGCCGGATCGAACGCCGTGCCGGTGTCGTCCCGGCGCGGGAAGCCGAGGCTGGCCAGCACGCCCATGGCCTGCTGCCGCACGGCCTGGATTCCCTCGACGATCGTGCGCGGATCGGCCGCGGCGTGCTCGAGCGCGCGCTCGAGGTTGTCGACTACCGGCAGCCACTGCCTGGCGACCTGGGCGCGGGCGTCAGCCTCCGCGCGCTCCACCTGGGCGGCACACCGCTTGCGCAGATTGTCCAGGTCAGCCAGGGCACGCAGCTTCTGGTCCTCGACCTCGGCGAGCCGGGCCTGCAGACCCGCGAACCGGGCGTCCAGGTCGGCGAGCCGGGCCTCCAGGTCGGCCACGGTGGCGGCGCCGCCTCCGCCGTCGGTCCGGCCGGTCCCGTGCGGGCCCACCCCGGGCGGGCCGGTCTCGGAACCGAAGTCATGCGGGTCCTGCGGCGGCTCGCCGCTGCCTCGCCCGGGCTGCCACCCGCCGGTCGTGTTACTCATTGGGGGTGAACTCGGCGTCGATCACGTCATCGTCATCACCGGACGGGGCGCTGGGCTGGTCCTGCGGGGCGAAGGTGGTGGCGCCGAGGCTATGGTAGACCTGCTGGAGCTCGGTGGTCAGGTTGCGCAGCCGGTCCAGCGGCGCATTGTCCTTGAGGGCCTGCCGCGCGTCAGCCACCAGCGTGTCCGCCCGTGCCTTCTCGTGCACGGGCACCGAATCGCCGAGATCCGCGAGCAGCCGCTCCACTTGGTACGCGGCGGCATCCAGCGCGTTGCGCGCATCGGTCAGCTCGCGCAGCCGCCGGTCCTCGTCGCGGTTCCGCTCGGCGTCTGAGATCATCCGGTCGACGTCGGCCTTGTCCAGGTTGGAGCTCTCGCTGATCGTGATCCGCTGCTCGGCGCCGGTGTCCTTGTCTTTGGCTGAGACGTTCAGGATCCCGTTCGCGTCGATGTCGAAGGTGACGTCGATCTGCGGGACCTGCCGGGGGGCGGGCCGGATGTTCTCCAGCCGGAACCGGCCCAGGACCCGGTTGTCGGCGGCGCGTTCCCGCTCGCCCTGTAGCACCACCACGTCGACCGCGGACTGGTTGTCCTCGGCGGTGCTGAACGTCTCGGTGCGCCGGGCGGGAATCGTGGTGTTGCGGTCGATGACCTTGGTCATGACCCCGCCGAGCGTCTCGACGCCGAGCGACAGCGGAGTCACGTCCAGCAGCAAGACATCCTTGACCTCGCCCTTGATCACGGCGGCCTGAACCGCGGCACCCAGGGCCACGACCTCGTCCGGGTTGACCGTCATATTGGGGTCCTTGCCGCCGGTCAGCCTGCGGACCATCGTCTGCACCGACGGCATCCGGGTGGCCCCGCCGACCAGGATCACCTCGTCGATGTCGTTGGCGGTCAGCTTCGCGTCCGCCAGCGCCTGCTGGACCGGATCCCTGGTGCGCTCGACCAGGTCGGCGGTGATCTGGTCGAACGTCGAACGCATCAACGTGGCGTTGAGGTGCTTGGGCCCGGAGGCGTCCGCGGTGATGAACGGAAGGCTGATAGTGGTCTGCGTCACCGACGACAGCTCGACCTTGGCCTTCTCGGCCCCCTCGAACAGCCGCTGCAGGGCCTGCGGGTCCTTGCGCAGGTCGATCCCGTTCTCCCGCTGGAAGTCATCGGCCAGGTAATCGACGATGCGGCGGTCGAAGTCGTCCCCGCCCAAGTGGGTGTCACCGGCGGTGGCCCGCACCTCGACCACGCCCTCGCCGATGTCCAGGATGCTGACGTCGAAGGTCCCGCCGCCCAGGTCGAAGACCAGCACCGTCTCGTTGCGCTTCTTGTCCAGGCCGTAGGCCAGCGCGGCCGCGGTCGGCTCGTTGATGATGCGCAGCACCTCGAGCCCGGCGATCCGGCCCGCATCCCTGGTCGCCTGCCGCTGCGCGTCGTTGAAGTACGCGGGGACGGTGATGACGGCCTCGGTGACCTTCTCGCCCAGGAACTTCGACGCGTCCTCGGCCAGCTTGCGCAGCACCAAGGCGGAGATCTCCTCCGGCGCGTACTGCTTGCCGCGGATCTCGAATCGGGCCTCTCCGTTCGGCCCGGGCACCACGTCGAACGACACCGCGTTCAGCTCGCTCTTGACCTCATCGAAGCGCCGGCCGATGAAGCGCTTGGCCGAGTAGATCGTGCCCTTCGGGTTCAGGATCGCCTGACGGCGGGCCAGCTGGCCGACCAGGCGCTCCCCCTGGGGGGTAAAGGCCACCACCGACGGGGTCGTCCGCGACCCCTCCGCATTCGGAATCACCGTCGGCTTGCCCCCCTCGCTCACCGCGATCACCGAATTGGTGGTACCTAGGTCGATTCCGACTGCTTTCGCCATCGTTGCCTCATCTCCGGTCACGGCACCGCGGCGAGTGCGCAGTGCTGCCATCAATGAGCAACGGCCTGCCTGCACTGCCCGTCATGCGGATGTCTGGCGCGGGGGACATGCCCAAACGGCATCATATGCCGGGCGCTACAGGCCGATCACACCCACCCCGCGTCAGGCATCCGCTCAGGTCAAGACGGCCTTGATGTCGCCAGGCCTGCGGGCTAGGCGTCTTCGCACTGTCCAGCGGTACCTCGCAGGTGACGAGACCGGAGAGCCGCCGGTTCCGCTGGATGATGGCGGGATGACCTTGACGGCGAACTTCGCGGCTATCCCCGACAGCCGGCACGCCGAGGAGATCGAGCGGCTGTGCGGTGCCATGGAGGCTGCCGACAAGGCGGGCTGCTATCCGCGGCTGAAAGTCGAGCGGCCCTGGTCAGCCGTAACCCCGTGCTTGCGCTCGGGTGACTATCTGGTCAAGATCGTCGAGGAAAAGAACTACAGCGATAATATTCACGTCAGCCAGGCAGGAGTTCCTGGTCAAGGTTCACCCAGAATTGGGCGATCTGATCGCGTAGGAGCGAGTGCCGCTGCTTCCACTAACGAGGAAATACTCGGCAGGGAGGGTGGGGGGAGCTGTTCCGACACGCCGTCTTACTTCCGGGGTTTCGCGGTGGTACGGGCGTAGCGTCGGAGCCTGGGACCCGGCCTGACCTGCGATCCGGCCGACGCCGTTGAGGTTGTCCTGCTACCGGCTTGCCGGCCGGGTCCCAGTTCCTGGCACCCACCGGCGCTGCCGGTCTGATCTGCCTGGCCTGGGCAAGAGGCCGGGGTTCACAGGTCCGGACGGCCAGCGGGTGCGTGCCATCCCTCAACCACGAAAGGGACGGCTATGACCATCGTAGAAGACAGACCTGTCATCACCGGCGGGGTGGACACTCACGCCGATCTGCACGTCGCGGCCGCGCTGGACCCGCTCGGCGGGCTGCTAGGGGTGCGGGAGTTTCCCGCCACCGCGGCCGGATATGCCAGCCTGGTGGGCTGGCTGGGCGGGTTCGGGGACATCGCCTTGGTCGGCGTCGAGGGGACCGGCAGCTACGGGGCGGGCCTGGCCCGGCACCTGGCCGCGGCCTGCGTCCGGGTGGTGGAGGTGGACCGGACGTGCCCGGCTACGCCACCCGGGTCGCGCTGCGCGAGCCGGGCCGCCGCGCCCAGTTCCTGGACGCCCAGCTGGACCGCCTGGATGAGCTGATCGGCCCGCTAGTCACCGCCCGCGCGCCGGGCCTGCTGGCCTTGCACGGCGTCGGCCCGGACACCGCCGCGCTGCTGCTGATCGCCGCCGGGGACCACCCGGAGCGGGTGCGCAGCGAGAGCTCGTGGGCGCACCTGTGCGGCGTCGCCCCGTCCGGCCAGCCCAAGGAAGCCGCGTTCAGAGGGAAGTGCCTGCGGGGACTCCCGCCGGAGGAACTTCATGCTGTAAGGCTGGCGGAACTGCGCCACCTTTCTCAAGTCCAATATGAGTGTCCGATCCCGATCGACTTATACCACCTGTGAGCCCGCAACGGCACGACCGGATCGTTGCTTCCGGAGGCAGTCCCCGCCACCCGGGGTGCCGGGACTACGAAGCCGTCGATCGTCCGGCGCGCCCCTGCCATCTACGTGGCCGGGGAGGCGAAGGGATCCGCTGCCATGCCTGACGATTCTGCATGCGGAACGTGACCCCGGCGGCGACAAAGCCGAATATAAGGAGCATCCAAGCTAGGATGGTAAGCACTGTAACGGCCGCCCCTTTCGTGTTACCCGAGTAACCGGCGGCGACCAGGAACCCAATAAACGCGGCGCCCATAGCCCATATCCAGCGGCTCGATGCCTTCTCGTAGTCTGGCAACGGCAGAATCCTGACGTTAGTCAGGGTCTGCACTGGCGGCCTTAGCTCGGGAGCGCGGCCATCGATGAGCAAGTTCGCGTACAGGCATGCGCCCTTGCTAATCTTCACTGGGCTGATCACCAGGACGGAACCCTCCGCCGTGATGTGGGGGCGAGGCTGGTCGGCGGGATTGGTCTTGATCTCCAGGCACTCCAGCACTCGCTCGCCTATATCGAACCGCAGCGGTGACCCGTCAAAAGCCCCTCGCTCGATATCGCGTACCCCATCGTTCCTGAAAGCGACAGTGACTAGGCGTGGTTCTCGCACTCGGCGCCAGTTGTACCTGACCACAAGGCCTGACAAGGGGACGCCGTGGATCAGCGGGGTATCCGCCAGGATGGCATACAGAAGCCGACGTCGGGGGAACCCGGTCCGGATCGTGACCCACGCTGTCCGGCTCCGACGAGGATGGCCACGATCAAACCGGATGTGGGAGCCCAAAATCCCGACGACGTGTACCAGTGCCCACCCGCAATGCTCATACCGCCTATGACACAACATACAAGTCATCTCGCACACGTAGTTAGCTAGCTCGTTGCCAACGTGAGGCATGCGCGTGCTCACTCGCGGAGATGTCTCATGGCGCGTGCGGGCAGCGTTGCAGCGGATACTTCCGGGAGAGGCCTAATAGCCCAGCGTGTCAGGAACGGATCAGCCTGGCAACGGACCGCAAGTCCGCGAGATGCAATGAGGTCGGGTTTGCGGCGTTGAGGATGCCGCCTTTGCCAACAAGATGGTCCGCTGCGCCTCGACATCGGCAGGATGCAGCGCGCAGCTATAGCGCGTCAACACAGGTACAGTCCGGACGTAGCACATACAATCGTTCTTGCCGAAGAATTCCCTGTTATGGGCGCCAGAGGATCGGCTGAGTTCTCTGTGCAACGTCCAGGCGGATCTAGCGCGTGCCCGGCCTGCTGTCACGGTGGGTGACTTTGCCGCCGGGTGTTCTCATGGGCGAGCAGTCGTCGGGAACATGTGACGGCGCGGAAGTTCTGCCTCTGTCGGCAAGGGGCGGTGTCTCGTCCAAGGGTGAAAATCCCTGATTCGGGAAGATTTCCCCGGTTTACGTGTTCAAGCTCCCCCTCGGACACCCAAACCGGGGAAATTTCCCGCAAACCAGGCATCGCTTGAACACGCGGCCCGGCCGTCAGCAGGCCGCCGGGCCGCCCCGGCCCCTCCCCGCGGGAGGCGGCCATGACTGCCCCGCTGATCGCTCCCCTCATTCCCCCGCGTGGCCGGCCAGGCGCACGGGAGCACGCCAGACCGACCCCGGCCCGCCGCCTGCCCGTGGCCACCGTGCCGGAGGTCCCGGCGGTCCCGGATGACGTGGTGTACGGGTTCGGCCGGATGGACGAGTCGGGCCGGGTCGCCGACCGGGCCATAACCAGCGCGCTGGGCTGGCAGCCGGGTGACCGGCTGACCCTCACCGCCGCTGCCGGGGTGGTCATCGCCCGCCGCGACCCCGGCGGCATGGTCACCATGCCGGCCAAGCCGTACTTGGTGATCCCGGCGGCGCTGCGGCGCCGCTGCGGGCTGCGGCCCGGTGACCGGGTACTGCTGGCTGTGTTTCCGGCCCGGGACGCGCTGGCCGCGTACTCGTTCGCGGTGGTGGACCAGGCACTGCGGGCGCACGCCCCGGTCCCCGGCGAGGGAGGGAGGCGGCCATGACCGCGGACGCGTCCCATCGGACCATAGTGGAGGCGGCCCTAGCTCGGCTAGTGGACGACGGCCCTCATGATGGCGATGTATAACCGAGGCTGCCACGCGGCCAACGGCACTGGACCCTACGTAGATAACCGCGCGCTGAGGCTTTCGTTCGGTGTGAGCGATTGGCGCCTGACGGCGCCGTCCGGATGAGCGCAGATCTGGGCGGTCTGCGCTCACGGCTTTCCGCGCCGGTTGCCTTTCTGGGCTCAGTGATCACGTGTCCGCGGCTGCGGGCGAAATGCAGGAGGCGAGTGTCTTTTGCAGCAGGTCCGCGTCGATGCTGGCGGCTGCGCCGATCGCGATGAGCCAGGCCCTGACCTTGGCGACCTGGGCGGGACCGGCCAGGCTGACCTTGTTCAGGATCAGCATGTCCGCGAATCCGACCTGGCGGAGCTTGAGGTCGAGCAGGGGCGGGTACTCGGGGTGCGCGAAGACCTGCTCCGTGTCCACCACGCAGGTGACGCTGTCCAGCCTGATCCGGTCCCGCAGGCCCGGATCGCTGAAGGTCATGAAGATCCCGGCGGGATCGGCGACGCCGCTGGCTTCGAGCAGGATGTACTCGACCGCCTGCGGGCGCGCGAGCAGGGCGGTGACCGACTCGGTGAGGTCGTCGCGGATCTGGCAGCAGACGCAGCCGTTGGCCAGGCTGATCATGCCGTCGTCGACCCCGACGACGAGTCCGGCGTCGATGTTGACCGAGCCGAAGTCGTTGACCAGGACCCCTATGCGCAAGCCGTGATCCCCGGTCAGGATGCGGTTCAGCAGCGTCGTCTTCCCGGCCCCGAGAAACCCGGTCAGGATCGTCATCGGAACGGCCTGGCCGTTGTCGTATGTGATGTCCATTGCCTGTGGTTTCTCCTAGAAAGGCGCTGGCTGCGGAGTATCGCGCTGAGCCCAGGGCATCCGCCGTGACGGGCACGGCGGGACACCGTGGACAGCACGGCTATTTGACGAGTTTGCTCAGGTCGAATCCCATCACCTTGGCCATCTCCAGCAGATCGACCTCCTGCGGGTCGGCGAGCGTGGTGAGCGGCTCGCGGTAGACGTCCGGCGGGTAGTACTTCTTCGGGTCGATCTCCAGGTCGCGGGTCAGCTGCTCCTGCTGCTGCTCGCGCATCAGTCTGGGCTGCGGGACGATGCCCTTTCCGGTAGCTATGGGCAGCGGGTCGCCGAAGAGAATGGCGGGGTTGGGCAGGGCGGCTTCGCGGTGCCAGATCGCGTCCTTGGTCACGTTGATGATGTCCCTCTTACTGCAAGGCCGCCTTACGCCCTAGTTGTAAACTGGCGACCGCGATATTGTGGAT
>Ga0335083_10006610_pt1 | contig 14421 bp, 7 predicted proteins | sample Lox_Sample_42_FD_206716 | JGI IMG/M metagenome (GOLD analysis project Ga0335083, IMG submission 206716) | Soil microbial communities from Loxahatchee National Wildlife Refuge, Florida, United States - Lox_Sample_4.2 | ecosystem: Environmental > Terrestrial > Soil > Wetlands | place: USA: Florida...
CGAATCCTCCTCCTGGCCGTATCCGGTCACCGCCACCAGCGTCGCGCGCGTGTGGCCGGCGGCCCGGAGCTGGGCCGCAACGGCGTAACCGTCCATTCCCGGCAGCCCGATGTCCAGCAGCACCAGATCCGGCGGCGCCCCGCCTGCCGCAACCAGCGCGGTGGGGCCGTCGTGTTTCACCACCACCTGGTGCCCGAGGAGACCCAGCAGGTGTCCCATGCCCGTCGCAGCATCGACGTTGTCGTCGACGACCAGCACGCGCAGCGGCCTGATTCGTCTCTCGGGGAGCTGCGGCGCCCGTTCGGACAGAGCCAGCTCCAGCGGGGCGCACAGCGGGAGCCGCACGACGAGCTCGCTCCCGCGCCCCGGCCCTTCGCTGCGCGCCGCCACCGAGCCGCCGTGCATGTTGACCAGCGTTCGCACCAGCGTGAGGCCGATGCCCAGTCCGCCCTGCTTGCGATCGAGGGACCGCGTCCCCTGGACGAACATGTCGAAGGCGCGCGCCAGCAGGTCGGGCGCCATCCCGACACCGTCGTCCTGCACGGTGACCACCGCCTCGTGGTCCTCGGCGATCGAGGTGATCGTGATGTGCCCGTCCGTATCGGTGTACTTGGCGGCGTTGTTGATGAGGTTGTCGAACACCTGGATCAGGCGGGCCGGGTCGGCTTCCACCACCAGCGGCCGCTTCGACAGGGCCAGCGACAGGGTCTGGCGCTTGTCGACGATCATCGGACGGCTGGCCTCCAGCGCGCGGCGGAGGAGCAGGTCCAGGTCGACGCGCTCCTTGTGCAGCTCGATCTTGCCCTGACTGACCCGCGACACATCCAGGAGGTCGTCGAGCAGACGCTTCATCTGCCCCGCCTGCCGCGCGATGATCCCGCGGTACTCGGCGGCCAGATCCCCTGCGTCTGTCTGCAGCTGCGCCAGCACCTCCACCGCGATGACGATGGCGCCCAGCGGGTTGCGGAGCTCGTGCGACAGCATCGCCAGGAACTCGTCCTTGCGGCGATCGGCGTCGCGCAGGTCGTCCAGCGCCCGTTCTCGCTCGCGCTCCAGTCGGTGCCAGCGCGTGACGTCGGTCAGCACCGCGACCCACCCGTCCGGCACACCGGCGGCGTCCAGCGTCGGTGCCGCCGCCAGGTGGACGACCTGCAGGCCGTAAGCGTAGGGAATCTCCAGCTCGACCTGAAGCGACTCCCCCGAGAGCACGCGCTGGCAGTAGGGATCGATCACCCGGAAGGCGGCCTCGCCGACCAGATCGCTCAGTTGACAGCCCACCAGCTCGTCGGGCGCCTTGCCGAAGCGCGACGCGTAGCTCTTGTTCGCCCAGACCAGTCGCCGGTCGCGGTCGCAGCGGCCAATGAACGCCGGTGTGGTATCCACCACCAGTTGCAGTTGCTCGCGCGCCCCACGGACCTCCTGGGTCGCCCGCCGGCGCTCGGTGATGTCCTGGAGAGTCCCGAAAACCCGCGTCGACTTGCCCCCGGCCTGGCGCTCGTAGTCGAGCCAGGCCCGGATCACCCGCACATTTCCGTCCGGGCGGACGATCCGATATTCCGTCTCGAACGGTTGAGCGAGCGCGAGGGCGCGAGCGGATCGAACATGCAGGTCTGCCGCGTCGTCGGGGTGGACGCGCCGGTAGAACAGGGCCTTGCTGGCCGGCGTGCCGGGCTCGTACCCGAGGATTCGATAGGTCCCGCTCGACCAGAGCGAGGTCATCGGAACCTCGGAGAACCCCTCGTCCAGAGTGACCTCCCAGCTCCCCAGCTGCGCGGCCGATTGGGACTGCTCCAACATTCGCTCGCTCCACCTCAACGCGCTGTTGGCGGCCTTCAACTCGGTGATATCCGTAACCAGCACCACGAAGCCGCGCACGCGACCGGCGTCGTCGCGGTGCGGGACGTAGCGCGCCCGCACGTCGTGCGGGTCACCGCCACTCGACATCGCCGCGCTGTCGAAAGCCGCCTCCTCGCCGGCGAGGGCCCGTTCGACATGGGGCCGGATGGCGGCCCACGTCGCGGCGTCGTGCACCTCACTGGGGTGCCGACCGATGATCTCGTCCCGCTGGCGGCCCAACCACCGAAGGTAGCCGTCGTTCATCCAGACATGACGGGCGGTGGCGTCCAGGTAGGCCATCGGGGCGGGCAACGCGTTGACGGCGAAGGCCATGCGCTCCAGCGCCAGCCGCTCCGACTCCGGTGACTCCACGCACGTCACTCTCTCTCGTCGATGCCGGCGGGGCAACCGCTCCGGGTTGTGGGCGCTCCGGAAGCCAAGTTACCTTGAGCGAAATGGGAGACGTGGCCCGTGTCTGTCTGCTGCTGTTCGGGGCGGGCTGGGGGGCGAACCATTTCGTGCCGCTGCTGCTGGTCTACCGGCTGCGCCTGGGGCTGACCCCGATCGACCTGGGTACGCTGTTCGCGGTCTACGCGCTGGGGCTGACGCCCGGCCTGCTGGTCGGCGGGCCGCTCTCCGACCGGCGCGGGCGGCGCGCCGTCGTCCTGCCCGGCGCGCTGCTGTCGCTGGGCGGCACGGCGGTGCTGGCGGCCAGCGACGGCCGATTTGGAGTGTTGGCGGCGGGACGCCTGGTGGTGGGGCTCGGGTCAGGAGCTGTCTTCGGCGCGGGAACCGCCTGGGCGCAGGATCTCTCCAGCGGCGCGCCGCCCGGGACGGGCGCGCGCCGGGCGGCAATCTCGCTGTCGTGTGGGTTCGGCGCGGGACCGCTCATCGCGGCCTGCTGCGCGCAGTGGACGGCCCATCCGTTGCTGACGCCCTATATCGTGCAGGCGATCGCGCTGGCCGGCGCCGTGGCCATCGCCTGGATGGTGCCCGGTGGGCCCCGGCCGATTGCCGCCGGTACGGGCACGCCGCCCGCGGAAGTCGCCCGCGACGCCGCCCTGGTCCCGGCCCGCTTCTTCGCCGAGCTGGGCGTGATGGCGCCATGGGTGTTCGCGTTCCCGGCGATCGCCTTCGTGGTGCTGCCCGCGCAGGTCCGCGGGCAACTGGGCGGCCAGGCGGTCCTTTACGCCGGCGTCGCCACGGCGGTCTGCCTGGGAGCCGGGATCCTGGTCCAACCCTTCGCGCGCCGCCGGCCCGTCCGCGATGTCGCGGCCGCGGCGCTGGCGGTCGGCACCCTGGGGCTGGCGGTCGGCCGGCTGGCCGCGTCGGCGGGATCGCCGCCGGCCGTCCTGGTGGCGTCGGCCCTGCTGGGCGTCGGCTACGGCGGGTGCCTCATCGCGGGGCTGCGCTGGGTGGAGGCGACCACCCCACCCGAGGCTCGCGGCCGCGTGACCGGCATCTTCTACCTGCTGACCTATCTCGGCTTCTGGGCGCCGGCCCTGCTGGCTGCCATCACCCACTACACGGGCGAAGGACCGACGCTGTGGCTGATGGCCGCGCTGGCGCTGGTCACCGCCGCCGTCACGGCCGCGCGCCCCTGGCGCACCGACCAGCCCCGCTGATCGCGCGAGCCAAGCTCCCCCTCAGGCGTGGAGCCGAGCGGCCACCCGGCCGTCGCCGATGAAGTTGAAGAGGTGGTCCTTGATGACCAGGCTCCATCCTTCCGAGCAGGTGGGATAGCACTCCTGCGCGGGGACCAGCCCCTCGTGAGTGAAGCGCACCACCGCCCCGTCCCCGCGGGGCGCTATCTCGAAGACCAGCCTGGTGTCCGTCCATTCGTGCTCGTTTCCGAGAACGGCGGCGAACATCCCGTCCTGGCCCGGATCTAGTCGATGCCGAGACGGCGATTGAGCGCGGCCAGCTCTTCGCCGACGGCGAAGTGGATCATCTCGACCAGCGCGGCGCTGGTGCGGGCGACTGCCCACAGCTCCTCGGGGGGCTGCAGGACGGCGGCGGCCAGGCGGCGGTCGGTGCGGGCGATCTGCTCGAACGCGCCCAGCACGTCGCCGGAAGCGACCAGCGCGGCGCGGTAGCCGGTGTGGCCCAGCGCGGCCCGCCATTTGTCGCCGTCGAACAGCCCGGCGTCGCGGAACGACAGCGCGGCCTGCTCGAACGCGCGCCGCTGGCGACGGGGGAGCATGCGCGCGATCTTCTGCGACACGTCGTTGAGCTGCTCCTCGGGCAGGATCCCGCGCCCGTAGCCCGGGTAGACCGTCCGCACGCCGGCCGCGACCAGCAGGCCCAGGTCCTTGCCCGGGATGCGTCCGATCGCGTGCGTGCCGGCCCGGAGGTGCCCCAGCTGGCGCCCCAGCTGCAGGTAGGCCTCCTGGCGCGCCAGCCCGGCGAATTGCGGGGGCAGCAGCAGCGCGGGCGGCGGCCCGGCCTCGATCTCCACCTGGCTGGCGATGGCGCGAGCCTGGTAGACCTCGAACGGCTCCTCGACGCCCAGCAGGGTCGCGACCCGGGTGACCAGCGCCCGCAGCGGGTCCTCCGAGCGCGGCGGCACACGATCCTGCTTGCCGACGCCCCAGTCCTCCAGCGCCAGCCCGTACAGCCGCGGCAGGACCTCGGACATGGCGCCCAGCAGCGCCGTCGCCGGGTGGCGCGCGTCCGGGTGCCGCAGCACCGATTCGAACTCCGAGGCCGCCACCGTCCCCTTGGCTTCGGGGTTCCAGCGCGCCCGCGCCTCCCGCATGGCCCGCACCTCGGCGGCGTCGACGACGCCCAGCGCGGCCAGCGCGGCGGCGACCCGGGCCGCCCGCCGCCGCTGCCCGGCCCGCTCGCACAGCCGCCGCAGGGCGTGCAGGGACTCCAGGCGCAGCGGCTCGAACCGCAGCAGCATCAGGTGCTCGGAGATCGCCTCGGGGACGCGATCGGCGCCCTCCAGCACGCGGGCCAGCTCGATCCGCGCCTCCAGGTCGTTCTCGGCCGCGGCGACCACCACGCGCAGCTCGTCGACGGCGCGGGCCGGCGTCGCCAGCGGGCCGCTCCAGAGCGCGGCCAGCCGCAACCGGCGCGCGCGCGACGTGGGCGCCACCTCCAGGTAGTGCCCCAGCGCCGCCGCCAGGCGCGCCGGCTCGTCGAGGCGCGAAAGCATCGCGTCCAGCCGATCGAGCGCCAGGTCGTTGGCGGGATCCAGCGCCAGCCCATGCTCGAACGCCGCCGCCGCGCCCTCCGGGTCCTCGGCGGGGCCGGCCAGCAGCTCGCCCAGCGTCAGCAAGTGGCCGACGCGCGCCGCGGGATCGGCCTCCAGCTCGGACAGCCGGCGCAGCACGATGGCCGCCTCTGCGTAATCACGCCGGCGCGCCAGCCCGCGGGCCAGCCCGCCCAGCGCGTCCACGTCGTCGGGGGTCGCCAGCAGCGCGTTCCGGTAGGCCTCGATGGCCTGATCGCCGTCGTTCAGCGTGCGCTCGGCGATGGCGCCGATCCGGGCCCAGGCGCCGCTGACCGCCCCGGCGTCGGCCGACGCGGCGATCGCGGCGCGGTAGGTGGCGATCGCTTCGGCCGACCGGCCAATCTCCGCCTGGACGTCGGCCAGCCGCGCCAGCACGGCGACCGAGTTGGGATCCAGCTTGACCGACTCGGCCAGGACCGCGGCCGCCTCGACCGGATCGCGCTCGTGGATCAGCTCGGCCAGCGCCAGCAACCGGTCGCGGCGCTTGGGCAAGGTTCCCGCCGCGGCCCGCCGCCGCATCACCTGCGCCAGCCGCTCGTCCTCGCCGCGGGCCCGCAGGATCACCTGCAACACCTCGAAGTCGGTCTCGGCCTCGGGCTCGATGGCCAGCACCTCTTCCAGGCAGCGGGCCGCCATGGCGTCGTCGCGCACCTGGTTGGCGTACAGCCTGGCCGCCTGCCGGAACGCCGCGGCGGCGCGGCCCGGCGCCTTGGTCAGCCGCGCCAGTCGGGCGTGCAGCTCGGCCGCCGAGCGCGCGTCGCCGCTGGTCTCGCGCAGCAGGGCCAGCGCCTCCAGCGCGGGCAGAAACGCGCCGTCGGCCTCCAGAGCGCGGGCCAGCTCGGCGTCGGCGCCGCCCAGATCGCGGGCGTCCAGGCGGGCGCGCCCCAGGTCCCAGAGCAGCACCGCGCGCAGCAGGCCTTCGGTCGCCGCCTCGGCCCGACGCCGGCGGGCCAGGATCAGCCGCGACGAGTCGCCGGCCCGGGCCGCCGCGCGCGAGAACAGGGTCAGCGTCTCGTCGGTGCCGCGGGCCTCGACCACCCGGTTCCAGATCGGCAGCGTCTCCGAGGGCGTCTGCCCCAGCCGCTCGCGGGCCCGAGCGGCCGCCTGCCAGAGCGCGGCGCGCGCGTCATCGTCGTCGGTGGTGGCGGCCAGCCGCTCCAGCGCCACGGCCGCCTCGCGGTCGCGCCGGAAACGAAAAGCCAGCGCCAGCTCGGCGTCCAGCACCGCCGGATCGCCGGGTGCCGCCTCCAGCGCGCCCTGCAGGACGCGCAAGGCCGCCTCGGGGTCTTGCAGGTGCCAGGCGAGATCCAGCCGCAGCCCGATCTCGGTGCCGGCGGCAGGCGAACGCCCCTTGCGGGCGGCGTCGCGCCCGCCGTTGGCGCGCGCCCCTTCGTCCGCCGCGGCCAGCCGCTTGAGGTGTCGCCCGCTGAGCTCTGCCGCGCGCCCCACCAACCGCCAGAGCCGCTCCTCGGCGACCGTGGCCCGGCTGTCGGCCCCCAGCCCCACGGCCCGTTCGATCGCGGCCAGCGCCTCGCGGCGGCGTCCGAGCTGCCACTCGAGGACGTCGGCCTGGTTGCGGTAGGCCGCGGCCTTGTCGACCGGATCGGCCAGCGTCTGCCCCAGCGTCCCCAGCGCCGTCGCCAGCTCCTCCGAGCGGCCCAGCCGGTCCAGGAGGCGTACGTGGTCGGCGATGGCCTCGACGTTGGCGGGATCGAAAGTCAGGCCGCGGGTCGTCGCCGCCAGCGCCTCGTCCAGGCGGCCCAGCCGCAGCGAGAACAGGCGCGCCGCCTCGACCTCGAAGCTCGAGGCGCAGGCCGGGTTCGGCTCGTTGGCGGCCTGCTGCGACAGCACACCGGCCAGCGCGTCGAAGCGCCCGCGCCGGTGGTGGGCGCGGGCCAGCCCGGCCAGCACGGGTCGCGAACCGGGCGACAGCGACAGCGCCGCCTCGTAGGCGCGCACCGCCTCGTCGTCGGCGGCGGCGCGCTCCTCGAAGATCGTCCCCGCGCGGAAGCACCAGGCGAAGCGCGTGGCCTTGTCGAAAGCCGGGATCTCCGTCCCCAGCCGCAGCGCCGCCTCGGCGGCGACCAGGGCGTCGCCGGCCTTCTCCGCCGCGCGCAGCAGCGCCGCCAGGGCCGCCCCGCGCCGGGTCCCCAGGTCGACCCACTCGCCGTAGAGCGCCAGCGCCTTCCCGGGATCGGCCAGCCGATCCTCGTAGAGGGCCCCCAGCCGCTCGAGCCGGACCGCCGCCTCGGAGTCGATGGCGGTCCCCGGATCGCCCAGGGACGTCGGGGCAGCCGTGACCTCCACGACCTTGGCCATCTCGTCCCACCGCTCCAGCGACGGCAGCAGCCGCTCGAGCAGGTGCGCGGCGGGCGCGTAGCCGGCCACCGCCTCCAGAGCCCGCCGGGCCAGCGACGCCGCCCGCGGCAGATCGTGCCCCGCGGTCTCGGCCAGCTCGGCTGCGCGCATCGCGAGCGCCGCGCGCTCGGCCGGGTCGCTGCTGCGATCGACGGCGTTCTCGGCCAAACCGACCTGCGCGGCCGCGTCGCCGGTACGCGAGGCAATCCGCTCGAGGGCCGCCAGCGCCACCGGGTCGCCCGGCCGGGCCTCCAGCAGCCGGCGGTAACGTCCGGCCGCCGCGTCGTCGTTCCCCTCGTGCAGCTCGGCGACGTGCGCGCCCAGCCCCAGCAGCGTCGCTGCCCAGTCGCGATCGCGCGACAGATCGGCCTGCCGATCGAGGGCCAGCCGCGCCTTGGCCCACTGGCCGGTGGCCAGCGCGGCCGACGTCATCGCGAAGAGCGGCGTGGGGTCGGCCGGATCGGCGACGTGGGCCGCCTCGATCAGCTCTTCCGCGCGGGCCGGCGCGCCCAGCCGGTGGCGGGCCAGCGCCGCCCCCAGCGCGAGCCACCCCGCCCGCTCGGGCCCGGCGGCGGCGTCGGCCTCGAGGGCAACCACCCGCGCCAGCTCGGGATACCGCCCCAGCGCCGCGGCCGCCCGGCGTGCCCCGGCCCGGGCCAGCGCCGCGGCCCCCTGCCCTGCATCCTCCTCGAGGGCGCGCAGCCACAGGGCCAGGGCGTCCGCGCCCCGGGCAGGATCGGCCTCGGCCAGCAGCGCCAGCCGGCACAGCAGCCGACCGCGTTCGCCGGTCGACCGCGCCCCGGCCAGCCGCCGGTCCAGGACCGACTGCAGCAGCGCCCCGTCGGCGTACCCGCCGCCCCGGCCCAGCGCGCCCAGGGTGTTCTCTTCCAGCGCCAGCAGCGCCGCCGCGTGGCCGGGCTGCTGGGCCAGCGCCTCCTCCAGCACCTCGCGGGCGCGCGCCGGCGCGTCCAGGGCGTGCGCCAGCAGATAGGCCTTCTCGACCGCCAGATCGGCGCGCTCGACCGGGTCGGCGGCCGCCTTGCGCTCCACGTCCAGCAGGTCCAGCGCCGTCCAGGTGCTGCCGGTCTCGACCGCGTGCAGGCGGAGGGCCCGCAGCACCGGGCGGAAGGTCAGCTCGGCCGGCTCCTCGAGCGCCAGCCGCAGGTGGTCCATCGCGGCCGCGACGTCCCCCACTTCCTCTTCCAGCAGGCTGGCCGCGGCATAGCGCAGCGCGCCCGCCGCCGCGCCCTCGCGGGCGTCGGCCTCGTCGACCAGCGCCAGCGCCTCGGCCTCCCACTGGGCCGGCGACCGGCCGACCCCCCGGCGTGGCTCGTCCGACACCATACCCAACGGGACGCTGGGCTGGGTCACCTCCTCCGGGCGGGGGCTGGGCAACGGCGTGGGCGTCAGACCCGACATGGCTCGTACGAAGCAGTGACTGTACACCGCGCGGGGGGTTCACACACGCGCTGCCGCCCCCCTAAAAGAAGCCGGCGTTTTGACACAGCCATTTCCTGCCGAAGTTGGCCGGTCCGCAGGGTATTATGCCGCTCGTAGGGCGACCCCGCGGGCATGGCCAAGATCATCGTCACGGGCAATGACCAGCGCCGCGAGTACGAGCTCGGCGCCGTGAACACGATCGGGCGCCACCCCGACAACACGCTGCAGATCTTGGACCGCATCGTGTCAAAGGAGCACGCCCAGGTGCTGCGCCAGCCGGATGGCAGCTTCCTGTTTCGCGACCTGGGCAGCCTGAACGGTTCTTTTCTGGCGGGCGAGCGGGTCCACGAGCGCGTCCTGCGTGAAGGGGACGAGATCACGCTGGGTTCCACGACGCTCACCTTTCAGGAGCGGTCGGCCCAGGACTCACTGCTGCAGAAGGTCACCATCGCCCCCTCGCAGACCGAGGCGCTGATCCGCCAGAAGATCCAGGCGCCCTCGACGGGCCGCGAGTTCCAGCCCGAGCGCGAGATCGACGACATCGAGGCGTTGCGCCGGGACTACGAGAAGCTGCGCCTGGCGCACGAGCTGGGGCGGTCGATCGGGCTCGAGGTCAACCTCGAGATCCTGCTCGAGCAGATCATCATGAAGGCGTTCGAGCTGATCCCGGCCGACCGCGGCGTGATCCTGCTGATGGAGAACGGCGTCCCGCTGCCCAAGATCGCCAAGACGCGCGACGGCAAGAACGAACAGATCGTCCTGTCCAAGTCGATCCTGGCCGAGGTCGTCAACAACAAGGCGTCGGTGCTGTCGTCGGACGCGACCATGGACAGCCGGTTCTCGGCCGCTCACTCGGTGATCATGCAGGGGATCCGGTCGACCATGACCGTCCCGCTGCTGCACCACGACGAGCTGCTGGGGATCATGCACCTCGACTCGATGATCGCCACCAACGCGTTCACCGAGAAGGACCTGCAGATCTTCGGCAGCATCGCCAGCCAGGCCGCCATCGCCATCCACAACTCCCAGCTGGCGCGGAAGATCGAGCACGAGGCCAAGACGCGCGCGCAGTTCCAGCGCCTGCTGTCGCCCAACCTGGTCGATCAGGTCGTGCAGGGGAAGCTGCAGCTGGAAAAGGGCGGCGCGCTCTCGGAGGTGACCCTGCTGTTCTCCGACATCCGGGGCTTCACCTCGATGAGCGAGTCGCGCGCCCCCGAAGAGATCGTCCGCATGCTCAACGAGTACTTCGAGCTGATGGTGGACGTGATCTTCAAGTACGAGGGGACGCTGGACAAGTTCGTCGGCGACGAGGTCATCGCTCTGTTCGGCGCGCCCGTACCGATGCAGAACGCCGAGGTGAAGGCGGTGCAGTGCGCGCTGGACATGCAGCGCGTGCTGACCGAGTTCAACCGGGTGCGCGCCGCCGAGGGGCAGAACGAGATCCACGTCGGCATCGGCATCAACACCGGCATGGTCGTCACCGGCGCCATCGGCAGCTCGCGCGCGCTGCAGTACACGGCCATCGGCGACGCGGTGAACACGGCCTCGCGGCTGTGCAGCGTCGCGCAGGCCGGCCAGGTGATCCTGTCGGAGGCGACCTACCGGAAGGTCCAGGCCGAGGTGGCGGCCACGCCGCTGCCCCCGGTGCGTGTGAAGGGCAAGGCCGAGGCGCTGCGCGTCTACAACGCGGTCGGGATCCGGCGCACGGACGGCCGGGCGGACGCCACCCGGCCCGGCTGATGCAAGCGGCGCTCCGCGCGGTCGGCCTGCTGCTGGCGGTCGGCGCGTCGGGGGCCAGCGCGCTCATCGTCCTGCCGGCGCCCAGCAAGACGCTGGCCCTGGCCGCCATCGTGGCGTCGGAGCGCAGCGCGTTCCTGGTGGCGGCCGGGATGCTGGCGCTTTTACTGGCCTTCGCGGGGCGTGCCCCACAATCGCCTCTGGCGCCGATCGCCACGGCGGTGCTGGCGGCGGCGGCCATCGCGATCGCCGCGCTCCCGCTGGCGCAGGCGCGCCGCGTGGCCCGCGAGCGCGGCGTCGCGCTGGACGCCGGCGCCTATCTGCGCGCGCGCATCGACAGCGAGGGTCCGGGCGCGCCGGACCGGACGGTGCCTTACGCGACGGTCGACGGCGGCCGGGTGCTGTCGCTGGACGTCTACTTGCCGGCGGGCCGCCGCGCGTCCAGCCGGGCAATCGTGGTCGCGCACGGCGGCTTCTGGGCGGCGGGCGAGCGCGGCGAGGCGACGCTGGCCAGCCGGCGCCTGGCCAACCTGGGCTTCACCGTGTTCGACGTCGACTACCGGCTGGCCCCGCAGCCCAACTGGCAAGCCGCGCTGGGCGACCTGAAGTGCGCCGTCGGCTGGGTCAAGCAGCACGCCGCCGACTACCTGATCGATCCCGCTCAGGTGGTGTTGCTGGGCCGGTCGGCGGGCGGACACCTGGCGCTGATGGCCGCCTACACCCCCGGCGACCGCGACCTGCCCGCCAGCTGCGCGACGGGCGACACGGCCGTGTCGGCGGTGATCGCGCTCTACCCGCCGACCGACCTGGCCTGGGCGTACGCGCACCCCGGCAACCTGCGCGCGGCCGACAGCCCCGCCAAGCTGCGCGCCTTCCTGGGCGACACGCCGGAGCGCGAGCCGGACCGCTATCGGGCGCTGTCGCCGGCCGAGCGGGTCACGCCGGCCGCGCCGCCCACGCTGGTGGCCCAGGGGGGCCGCGACCAGATGGTGCCGCCCGACCAGATGGACCGCCTGGTGGCGCGCCTGCGGGCGGCCGGCGTCCGCCACGACGCGCTCTTCATCCCCTACGCCCAGCACGCCTTCGACTTCGTGCCCGGCAGCTTCTCGAGCCAGCTGCTCGAGGACGCGATGCTTCGTTTCCTGGGCGCCTCACCCCGCTGAGCGCCTAGTTGAACGAACCGATGTTGATGCTCCCGGACAGCTGACTGCGCGCGATCAAGATGAAGACGGCCACATCGATCACGAGCCCCGCGACCACACCGATCGTCCGGCCCGATGTGGGACGGCGCTTCTCCCAGACGCCGGAGATGTCGCCCAGCGGGACCTCACTGGCCGGACCGGAGGGAGCCTCCTGCAGGAGCAGGACGCCCGAGGCCCGGATGGCGACGACCGTTCCGTCTCTCTGCGAGCCGTCTCGGCAGAGCAGGCGAACGTGCTCGTCCGGCCGGAGGCCCCGGCGTGCATCGTTGCCGTGGAACTCGAGCTGCGCGCGGTGCTCGTCGACCGCCGACCCGATCCCGTAGCCCATGGTCGTGAAACAGCCGCCGAGCGTCCCGCCGATGGCGAGCACGGCCGCGACGAAAAAAACGCGGCCCTCGAGGCGCTTCGTCCGCATCGTCGACATGTTGACCCTCCCCCAGTGATCACAACGACACGCCAGGCTCGTCTTCCAGCGCGCGCGCCACGGCGTCGGCCAGCGCGCGCCGACGCTCGGCCAGGCGGCGCGCCGTCCCGAAGTGAAACGCGCGCATCGACAGCGCCCGCCAGGCGATCCGGCCGTCATGCAACAGCTCCTCGAAGCGCAGCGCGACGTATCCGCCGCCCAGGCCCAGCGCAAAGGTCGGCAGCGCCCAGGCGGCGCCGCGCCACCACCCGACCAGCGCCGCCTCGAGCGACCAGCCCACGAACAGAAACAGCGATCCGGCCAGCAGCTTGACCGTGCTCAGGATGTCCTCGTCCTTCGTGACCCGTCGGGCGACGGTGCCGGACAGGCGGTACGGGACCCACCCCATCAGCGCGCCGGCCAGCGCCAGCGGCGCGGCGAGCGCCAGCTTGCCCACGGCGCCCAGGACGGCGGCGGCGCGCGGCGCCCCCATCTCCAGCGCCCAGGGATCGCGGACGCCCAGACGCCGCAGCGTCGACCAGTAACCGCGCACCTCGGCGACCACGGCGTCGACGCGCGCCGGATCGCGCTCGCGCAGCCGCTGGTAGGCGGCGGCCAGCTCGCGCGCGCGGCGGTGGCGGGCCGCCGGATCGTCGGGCTGGTCGCTGGTCCAGCGCGCCACGCGCGCGATCCCGGCCAGCAGGTCACGCGATTCCGCCTGCAGCACGATGGCGTCCAGGCGGGACGCGATCTCGTCGGTCAGGGCGGTCACCGTGGCGCGCTCGTCGCGGCGATAGTCCTCCAGCATCGGCGCGACCGCGATCGGCTCCCCCACCACCAGCAGCACCGACGAGCGAAAGGTCGTCTTGCGATCGTAGGCCAGCCCGGCGGGGATGATCGTGACGCCCAGGGCTCCCTCCCGCTCGGCCTCGGCGGAGAGGGCGATGCGCGCCGCGCCGGTCTTCAACGGGCGAAGCTGCGGGTCGGAGTGCGACGTCCCCTCCGGGAACAGCGCCAGGAAGCCACCGGACGCCAGCTCGGCCCGACAGCGGGCGAAGGTTTCTTCGTTGCGCGCGACGTCGGCGGCGCTCGACTCGTGAGGCCGGTAGACCGGGAGGCTGCCGAACGCGTCCATCGCCAGGCGACCGAAAGGGTTGCGAAAAAGCGAGCTCTTGGCCAAGAACCGCGACGGGCGGCCGGTGACGACCCGCAGCACCAGCGGATCCAGCAGCCCGTTCGGGTGGTTGAGGACGAAGATCAGCGGCTTGCCCAGCGGGATGCGCTCGGCGCCGTCCAGCACACGCGTCGGGTAGTAAAGGCGCACGAGCGCCTGGCCCAGCGCGCGAATGACGCCACCGATGAGGCCAGCCACCGAAGGAATGATACGCGGTCACCCACATTAAGATGCAACCGATGCGAGCCTGCGGGGTGTGGATGGCGGTCTTGGCCTTCGTGGCCAGCACGGAGGCTGCGCGCGCCGCGAGTCTGGTGCTGGACGCGCCGGACACCTGCGTCGATCCCACGACCCTGGGACAGGAGGTGGCGGATCTGGTCGGCCGACCGCTGGGCGAGGTGCCCGACGTCGATTTTCGACTCGCCATCCGCCCGACGGGTGACGGCCGCTGGCGATCGACGCTGGAGTCGATCGAGCACCGCCCGGGCGCGCCGGAGACGCGACACGTGCGAGAGCTGGAGGCCAGAAGCTGCGCCGACCTGGGCGAGGCCGCGGCGCTGGCCATGTCGGTCTCGATCCGCGCCGTGGCCGAGACCGCGGCGCCGCCGCCACCCAGCCCGCCGCCGCCGGCGCCGGTGGCGGATGCAACGATCGTCCGCACGCCCCCTCGGCCGGCCGTCCGCCCGGCCTGGTACGGCCTGGCCTCGGTGTCGGTGGCGGCCGACGCGGGCGAGCTTCCGGGCGTGGGGCTGGGCGTCGCGCTGAGCGTCGGCGCCGGACGGGGCGCGACACGGGCGGACGCATTCGGCGGCTGGCTTCCCCCGCGCGACACCACCCGGCCGGACGGCACCGGGGGCAGCTTCCAGCTCGGATACGGGGGCCTCGAGGGTTGCTTCGCGCCGACCCGGGGCCGCTGGACGGCCCTCGGCTGCGCCGGGGGCGAGCTGGGCGTCCAGCACGGCACCGGCCTGAACGTCGTCCACCCGACGACCGGGGCCGCATTCTGGCGCGCCGTCCGGGCGAGCCTGGGGTT
>Ga0335083_10006611_pt1 | contig 14421 bp, 10 predicted proteins | sample Lox_Sample_42_FD_206716 | JGI IMG/M metagenome (GOLD analysis project Ga0335083, IMG submission 206716) | Soil microbial communities from Loxahatchee National Wildlife Refuge, Florida, United States - Lox_Sample_4.2 | ecosystem: Environmental > Terrestrial > Soil > Wetlands | place: USA...
GGACCCTGGTCGTCAACCCCGACGGCACCACCACCGCCTGGAACAAGGACAAGACCCGGGTGCTGCACAGCCACAGCCCACCCGCCCGAGCCGGGTAACGGCCCGGCCCTGCAAGTCAGAGGTCGAGGACCCGTTCGAGGTGGTCGATGTCCTGGCGGAGCATCTTCAGCGCCGCCGCGGGTCCCTCGCCGTCGGGGATGCGGTGGTCGGCCCGCTGCAGCGCGGCGATAGCCATGTCGGCTAGCTGGTCGGCGACGGCATCGGCACTGTCGCGGCCGGGCCGGAACCACCAGGCGACCCAGTTCCACATGCCGATCACGCCCAGCGCGGCGATCCGGGCGTCGACGGGCCGGAACCGGCCCGCGCGGATGCCCTCGTCGATGACATCGGTGACCGCGTGCAGTACGGCCCGGCGGCTGGCGTCGTAGGCGTCGGAGAGCTCGGCTGGCAGTTCGGCCTCGGAGCGGATCAGCAACCGGAACCGTTCGGCCTGGTTCGCCTGCCGCAGCGCGGTCAGCCGGGCGATCTCGCGGAGCTTTCCGGCGGCGTCGAGATCGGGCTGTCTGGCCAGCTCGGTGATCTGGGCGGCGGAGCCGCCCGCCACGTCCGCTGCCAGCTTGGCCAGCAGCTCGTCCTTGCTCTTGACGTAGTAGTACAGCGCGGGACGGGTGATGCCGAGCGCGTCGGCGATGTCCTGCAGGCTGGTCCCGGCGAACCCGCGTTCGGCGAACAGCCGGATCGCGTGCTCGTAGATCTCGTTCTCGACGAGCTCGCGGCGACTGGTCATGACCGCGATTGTAGAGCGGGCGCCGCGAGCAGTCGGCCGGCACCGGGCAGGCGGCCGAGCAGCCCGAGGTGATGCAGCAGGGCGCAGGCGCCGGCCGTCGCGGCGGATAGGACGGGGAGCCCGAACTCCTCCTCGGCCGGGCCGATCAGGTCCAGCGAGGGCATCTGCACGGTGACGTTCGAGCTGGGCACGACCAGCCCGATGCGGTGAGCGGTCACTGAGATCCTCCGGGTACGGCGAGCCGGGCGGCGATCTCGGCCTGCAGGCGTTTCTTGTCGGTCTTCCCGACTTGGGTGCGGGGGATCTCGGTGAGGTGCTCGATGCGTTCTGGCCACTTGAACTTGGCCACCTGCAACTGCGCGAAGTGCTCGCGGATCTCGGCCAGGCTGAGCGGTTCGCCGTGCACCACGAGGTAGGCGCAGGTGCGTTCCCCGAGCCGCGAGTCGGGCATGGCGACGGCGGCGGCGTCGGTGATCCGCGGGTGGCGGAGCAGCAGCAGCTCGACCTCCTCGGCGTTGATCTTCTCGCCACCGCGGTTGATGACGTCCTTGATCCGGCCCTCGATGCTGACGTACCGCTGGCCGCCGATCTCGCGGACGCAGGCCAGGTCACCGGTGCGGTAGAAGCCGTCGGGGGTGAACGCGCGGGCGTTGTGGGCGGCGGCGTCGAAGTACCCGCGCAGCGTGTACGGGCCGCGGCAGCACAGCTCGCCGACCTGCCCGTCCGGCAGCTCGGTGTCGGCGCCGGGTTCGAGGATCCTGATCTCGTCCAGCGGGGACAGCGGGGTGCCGACGGTGGTCGCGCGGGCTTCGCGGGGCGCGCCCGGGCGGGTGGTGAGGAACAGCCCTTCGCCCATGCCGAACAGCTGTCCGGACCACAGCCCGCGTCGTTCCAGCTCGCCGAACAGGGCCAGGGGCACCTTTGTGCCGGACAGCACCACCTGGGTCAGGGCGGCCGCGGCGGCCGCGAATCCGGGGTCGGCGACGGCCTTGAAATGACCGTGCCCGAGCAGGACGTGGGTGGCGCCTTCCCGGGCCATCAGCGGCAGCGAGGCAGCCAGGTCGGCGGTGCCCAGCACCAGGCAGGCGCCGGCGCTGTGGGCGGCGTGGACCGCGCACACGATGCCGGCGTTGTGGATGACCGGGATCAGGTGCGCGACCCGGGTGCCCGGGGTCCAGTCCCACGAGCGCGCGTAGGCCGCGGCGTTGTACCAGTACTCGGCGTGCAGCCGCGGGATCACCTTCGGCACGCCGGTGGTGCCGCCGGACAGCTGGAACACCGCCACGTCGTCGGGGTCGATGCCGCGCTGGATGTCCTCGACGATCGCGCGCGCGGTCCGCGGATCGGTGCCGGCGCCCAGCGACCCGACCGCGACGCCCGGAGCCCGGGCGGTGCCCCCCAGGACCAGGATGTGGCGCATGGTCGGGTGGTCGCGCTGCTGCTCGGCGGCGAATCCGACCAGGTCGAAGCCGGGGGTCCCGGCCTCGACGAGGTGCGCGACGGCACCGGTGCGGCGGCTGATCTCGCCGATCTCGTGGCCGCGGTGGGCGGCGAGCGTACAGACCGGCACCAGCCCCGCCTTGAGCACGCCGTACCAGGCGGTGACGGCGGCGAGCCGGTTGGTGACCTGGAACAGCACCGGGTCACCGGGCCGGAGCCCGAGCCCGGCCAGCCCGGCCGCCAGGACGTCGGTGCGCTCGTCGAGCTCGCGGTAGGTCAGCCGGCCGTCGAGCGCGACGACGGCCTCCCGCCGCGGGTGGGCGGACGCGACCGCGTGCAGCTCACCGGCGATCGTGCGAGTCCCCCACAAGCCTGCCTGCCGGTAGCGGCGCGCCAGGTCATCGGGATAGCGCACCAGGCGCTCGCCCCACCGGCTGGTGCTCATGCCGCCTCCTCCGTGAAGGAAACCAGGTCGAAGCGGCCGCTGACCAGGCCGGCGGCCAGGTCGCCGCGCAACCCGGCCGGGCCGTCCATGACGACGAGGCCGCCGGCTTCGGTCCGGACCCGTTCGGCCAGGTCCATCCGGGTCAGGACCGACGGGCGGTCGGCCGGCCCGGCCAGGCGGAACCCGCCGGCCCCGGCCGCGCGGGCGCGGCGGGCGCGGGCGACGACCGCGTCCCCGGCCGGTCCCCACGGATCGCTGACCACGTCGGCGACGACAAAAATCTCGGGAACGAACGACGACGGCGCGAGCACCCGGTCAGGGAACACCCCGCCCTGGTGGCGCAAGGGCTGGTCCAGGACCCAGCTGGTGATGTCGGGGGGCAGCGGCGCGGCCTGCTGGTCCACGCCGGCGTAGCTGCCGAGGGCAGTCGCGGTGACGTCCGGGTTGGTGGCGGCGAAGCGGTCGAGCGCCACGTTCCCGGCCCTGGTCATGTAGGCGACCATCAGCTGCTCGGCCGGGAGGTGCAGACGGGACGGGAACGACTCCCACCACAGCTGGCTGCGTCGGGCCAGCTCCTGCAGCCGCCCGACAGCCGGGCGGCGGACCGCCTCGTAGCGTGCGAACGCGCCGGCCGCGTCCGGCTCCGCGTCCATGGCCTCGATCAGCGCGATCGCGTCCTCCAGGGCGAGCTTGGTCCCCGAGCCGATGGAGTAGTGCGCGGTGTGGGCGGCGTCCCCGAGCAGCACCGTCCGGCCGGCCGACCAGCGCTGGCAGCGCACGGTGCGGAAGCGGGTCCAGCGGGTCCGGTTACCGGTCAGCGCGTGGCCCCGCAACGGCCGGGCGAACGCTTCCTGGAGGTAGCGCAGGGAGACGAGATCGGAGGCATCGGCCGGGGCCCGCCCGGTGGTGAGCTGTTCGGTGGTGGCGTCGAACCCGGCCTGGCGCCAGGTCTGCTCGTCGGTCTCGATGAGGAACGTGCTCTGCCCGTCCGAATACGGGTAGGCATGGGTGACGAACGTGCCGTGCTCGGTTTGCGCCGGCGCGAACACGGCGTCGGCGAGGGCGAAGTCGGTCCCGCACCACAGGTACAGACCGCGCCCGGTCTCGGTGGTCGCGCCGAAATCCCCGTCGGCCCGGGTCGCGCTGCTGATCCCGTCGGCGGCGATCACCGCGTCGGCGTCCAGGTCGCCGGCCTGCCGGCGGGCGCCGAACTCCAGCCGGACCCCGGCCTTCTCGGCATGCCGCTGCAGCACGGCGAGCAGCTCGGTGCGCGCGATGCCGATCAGGCGGTCGTTGCGGACCCGGACCGCCCGGTCCCCGGCCTGCATGGTCATGTCGTGCCGCCATCCGGCCGACACGATGTCCCGCAGCGTGTCCGGGTCGGCGGCCGCCAGGTTCCGCTGGGTGCCAGCCGCCAGCCCCACCCCGAAGCCGAACGTGGTGCCCGGTTCGCCCTGCTCGTAGACGGTCACGTCGCACGCCGGGCGCGCGAGCTTGAGCAGGCGCGCGGCGTACAGACCGCCTGGCCCGCCACCGAGCACCACGACCCGCCGTAGTTCCATCCCGACCTCCAGGGCCTGTCTTGACGCCTTGTCGTAACCGTAGAATACTCGACACCAACGTAAATACTAGTCCCCTCTCCGCGAAGGAGCGTGAGCCATGGCGTACGTCATCGGCGTGGACGTGGGCGGCACCTTCACCGATGCCGTCCTGGATGACGACGCCGGCACCGTGCTCGCCGCGAAGTCCCCCTCCACCCCGCCGGACTACTCGCGCGGGGTCCTCGACGTGCTCGAGCTGCTGGCCGAGCAGCTGGGCGCCTCCCTCCCGGACATGCTGGCCGGCACCCACCACATCGCCCACGGCACCACGTCGTCGCTGAACGCGCTGGTCACCGGCAGCGTGCCGCCGGTCGGGTTCCTGACCACCAAGGGCCACCGGGACTCGATCTTCATCATGAACGTCGAGGGCCGCTACCTGGGCCGCTCCCCGCACGAGCTGCAGAACGTCCTCGGCCAGGCCAAGGACCACGCCCTGCTGCCCAAGCGGCACGCCCTGGAGGTCACCGAGCGGATCGACCGGGACGGCACCGTCATCGTCGCGCTGGACGAGGACGAGGCCCGGGCCGCGATCAGGGCGCTGCTCGACGACGGGATCCGCGCGATCGCGGTGTCGCTGCTGTGGTCCTTCCGCAACCCGGTGCACGAGCGGCGGCTGCGCGAGCTGATCGCCGAGCAGGACCCGGCGGTGTTCGTCGCGCTGTCCAGCGAGATCAGCCCGCGCATCCGGGAGTTCGCGCGCAACGCCACCACCATCATGAGCACCCAGATCGGGCCGGGGCTGCGGGACTACCTGACCGCTCTGGAAGACACCCTGCGGGAGAACCGTCTGGGCGGACCGCTGCTGGTCATGCAGAGCAACGGCGGCGCCGTCGCCGCCCGGGAGGCCCCGGCCGCCGCCATCAGCACGATCGGCTCGGTGCTGACCGGCGGCGTCGTCGGCTCGGTCTCCCTGGGCCGCCAGCTCGGCCACCGCAACATCATCTCCACCGACGTCGGCGGCACCACGTTCCTGGCCGGCCTGGTGGTCGACGGCGAGCCCGTCCGCGACACCACCACGGTGATCAACCACCACCCGATCAACGTCCCCACCCTGCGGGTGGACGCGATCGGCTCGGGCGGCGGCGCGATCGCCTGGCTGGACCCGGGCGGCAACCTGCGGATCGGCCCGCGCAGCGCGCAGGCCGTCCCCGGTCCCGCCTGCTACGGCAACGGCGGCAGCGAGCCGACCAACACCGACGCCAACCTCGTCCTCGGCATCCTGCCCGAGCGGGGCCTGCTCGGCGGGCGCAAGCCGCTGTCCCTGGACCTGGCCCGGCAGGCGATCGACACCCGGATCGCCAAGCCGCTCGGCCTGTCGGTGGAGCAGGCGGCGGCGGCGATCTACACTGTGCAGAACGCGCAGACCGGTGACCTGCTCCGCAAGACCGTGGTGGAGGCCGGGCACGATCCGCGCGACTTCGTGCTGTACGCGTTCGGCGGGGCCGGGCCGGCCCACTGCGCCCGCTACGCCGCCGAGGTCGGGGTCACCGAGGTAGTGGTGCCGCTCGGCCCGGTCGCCTCGGCGTTCTCCGCGTTCGGGCTGGCCTCCTCGGACATCGTGCTGGCGGCCGAGCTGTCCGATCCGGTCGTGATCCCGTTCGACCCCGCGCGGGCCGAGCAGAACTTCGCCGATCTCGAGAAGCAGGTGCGGGAAGGGCTCGACCGCCAGGGCGTCCGGTTCGAGACGGTGCGGCTCGAGCGTGAGATCGACATGCGCTACGCCATGCAGCTCGCCGAGGTCACCACCCCGGTCGCGGACGGGCCGCTCGACATGGCGGCGATCGAGGCCACCGCGGCCGCCTTCGAGCAGCGCTACGCCGCCCTGTACGGCGCCGACACCGGCTTCCGCGAGGCCGGCATCCAGGCCATCACGTTCCGGGTCCGCGGCACCGGCGTGCTGCCGTTCTCCCCCGCCCTGCCCGAGATCCCGGCCGCCCCCGCGCCCGACCCGGCCGCCGCGCAGACCGGGAGCCGGCCGGTCTGCCTCGGGGCCGCGGCGGGCTTCGCCGACACGCCGGTCTACGACTACCGCCTGCTGCGAGCCGGGCACCTGCTCACCGGCCCGGCGATCGTCGAGGTGCCGACCACCACCGTGGTCGTGCCCGGCGAGACCACCGCGACGGTGGACACGCTCGGCAACCTGACTATCCGCCCCGCGACCGCCAGGAGCGCGTCATGACCATGATGATTCCCGGATCCGAGGTCTTCTCCAGCCGGCCGGTCGACCCCGAGGAACTGCGCCGGTCGCTGCCGACGGGGCTTGACACCCACACCGTTAGTCCCGAAATGGTTGATGATCTTGATCCTTTGACCTATGAGGTCGTGCGGCACCGGCTGTGGTCGGTCACCGACGAGATGGGTGAGGCGCTCAAGCGCATGTCGGGCTCGCCGATCGTCACCGACGCCAACGACTTCGACTTCGCCATCTGCGACGAGCTCGGCCAGGAGGTGCAAGTCGGCCTGTACAACACCATGCTCGTCGGCGCGGTCGACCTGGCCATCTACTGGACGCTGCGGCACCGGGCGGCCAACCCCGGCATCGCCGCGGGCGACATGTTCCTGTGCAACGACCCGTGGGTCGGCGGCGGGCTGCACCAGAACGACGTGATCGTCTACCAGCCGGTCTTCCACGACGGGAAGCTGTTCGCCTGGACCAGCGCGATCGCCCACCAGCCCGACCTGGGTGGTGTCGGGCTCGGGTCGTTCTCGCCCGCCGCCCAGGACGTGTTCTCCGAGTCGCTGCCCACCCCGCCGGTCAAGGTCGTCCGCGGCGGGCAGCTCCAGCGCGACGTCGCCGACCTGTGGGTGCGCCGGTCGCGGGTCCCGATGCTCATCGGGCTCGACCTGCGCGCCAAGATCGGGGCGAACAACGTGGGCCGCGAGCGGCTGCACGCCCTGATCGGCCAGTACGGCGCGGACACGGTCAAGGCCGTGATGAAGCGGATGATGAACGACGCCGAGGGCCGACTGCGCGGCAAGCTCGCCAGCCTGCCCGACGGCAGCTGGTCGGCGACCGGGTACCAGGACCAGTCCCACGAGGGCGACCGTGGGCTGCACAAGATCACGGTCACCACCACCAAGGCCGGCGACCACCTCACCTTCGACTTCACCGGCACCGATCCCCAGGCCGGCGTGATCAACTGCACCTACGCGGGGCTGCGGGGCGGCGTGATGCTGGCGCTGCTGCCGATCCTGGCCGGCGACATCCCGTGGTCGGCGGGCGGTCTTATGCGCTGCTTCGACCTGGTCACCGAAGAAGGGACCCTCAACAACGCCACCTTCCCGGCCGCGGTCAGCCGCGGCCCGATCGGCCCGGCCTGGCTCACCGGCAGCCTGGTGGCCGAGTGCCTGTCCGGCATGCTCGACCGGTCGCTCGAGCTGGGCAAGAACGTCCAGGCCACCTGCTGCGGAACCTGGGACACGGCGGTCATCGCCGGCCTGGACGAGCGCGGCGAGCAGCCGGCGCCGTTCCTCAACATCATCATGGAGCCGATGGCCGGCGGGTACGGCGCCCGCCCGCACACCGACGGGATCGACACCGGCGGTCTTTTCTGCATCCCGATGGGCCGCATCCCCGACGTCGAGATGACCGAGTTCCTCTACCCGGTGCTGACCCTGTGGCGGCGCGAGGTCCCCGACTCCGGCGGCCCCGGCCGCCACCGCGGCGGCGTCGCCGCGTCGGTGGCCATCACCCCCCACGGCACCAGCGTGCCGATGGGCCTCATCCTGGCCTCGGCCGGCAAGGCCGTGACGCAGAACGCCGGGCTGGCCGGCGGCCACCCCGGCAACACCGGCCTGGACGTCATCGCCAGGAACAGCCGTCTGGCGGAGGTACTCGCCGCCGGCGAGATGCCCAGCTCCCTGGCGGAGATCAGCGACACGCTCGAACCCGGGCAGAACTACGCGACCAGCTACCTGGCGCCCGGTGAGGTCTTCACGATGACCTGGCAGGGCGGGGGTGGTTACGGCGACCCGCTGACCCGGGACCCCGACGCGGTCGCCCGGGACGTGCGGGAGCAGAAGGTGACCGCCGCGGCGGCTCGGGACGTCTACGGCGTGATCGTCGCGGGCGGTGTGGCCGACGCGGCGGCTACCTCAGCTGAACGGGACCAGCACCGGGCCCGCCGCCGGGAACGGTCGCAGGTCCCGGGCGGATCGCGCGGCAAGGCCAGCCTGTCCGGCGCCCAGCGGCTCGACGACAACCTCGTCGAGGCCCCCGCTCCCGGCGGCAGCGGGACGATCGTGGCCTGCCAGCACTGCGCCGAAATCCTCGGCGGCGCTGATCCGGCCGGGACGCTCGCCCTCGCCGTCTACGAAGGCGCCCCGGCCGAGGCCGGGCCGCAGATCATTGCCGACCCGGCCGACTACGTGGACACGCCGGTCGTGTTCCGCCAGTACTGCTGCCCGGGCTGCTGGACCGCGCTCTACTCCGCCGTGGTCCCGGCCGGCCACCCCGACACGATGGCCGCTCTCGGACGGCTTACCGCGACCCCGGCCCGCTGAGGAGCTGAGGGATTCGAACCCCTGAGCCCCGCCATGGCGGTTACGGTCATCCCCGGGTCCCGGCTGCCGCACCGGCCCCGGTGACCCCGCCAGTCACCCGCCCCGGTCTGCGGTAACGACACTGCCGAACGGCGTGGCATAGGACGGCGGCCGGGTGCGCATCGTCAGCGTCAAAGTCATGCGGATGCGGGTGGAGCCGGGCAGGCGCACGGTCAGCCAGGGGCCGCCGACGCCGGCGCCCTGCTCGGTGACGGCCGGCTGGCCGTGCCCGTAGTCGTACAGGTCGCCGAGCCAGGACCGGTCCTGGCAGGCGGTGTAGCGCACGGTCTCGATAGTGTGCTCGGCGAACGCGCCGGCCTGCACGACGACGGTACGTTCCTGCTCCGAGTCGAGGTTGACCAGGTCGACGACGGTCGCTTGCGGATCGATGCTGGAGACCAGGGCGGCGACGGAATCGGGCAGGCCGGGGCGGCGCCGGTCCGCGTCGTAGTAGCGGACCCGGGCCTGCTGCAGCCCTCCGTTGTAGATCACCTGGGGGCCGCCCCAGGTCAGCTGGACCAGGGCTTCGGTGACGACCGGGTTGCACTGCTGCCACAGGTGGATGTCGGCCTCGGCGATGTCGGTGCCGCGGTAGGCCTGCATGCGGGCGAGCCGGTGGCGTATCTGGGCTTGGGCGGCGGCCAGGATTTTCTCTGGGTATTCCGGATGCTGCCCGGTGAGGAACGTGAACCAGGGCTCTTCGTGGCCGGCTTCCTCCTTGCTGCGGAAAGAGCGGACGGTGCGCCAGTCGTACCCGGCGGCCTGGCGCAGCTCGTCCAGCCGCCGCCGGTCGGCCGGGTCGCTGCCGTGGTGCCACAGGGCCACCGGGACAGCCGCCAGCATCGGGTTGTAGTCGAACCAGCCACGGTCGCTGTACCGGTACGGCACCAGCATCGTCGGGGTGGTCACGGCCTCGGCCAGCTGCGGGTGCCACTTGGAGGGCAGGGACGAGTCCGATTCGGCGTACGCCATCACCTTCCCGTTCTCGATCATCGTGTCCAGGGCGGGACGCACGAGATCCAGGTAGCCGTCGTCGCCGGTGACGGCGGCGGCGGCCAGCGCGGCGACGGTGGCGGCGGAGCCGACGCTATACCAGCCGTGCGGCCAGGACCAGCCGTAGTGCCCGCCGTACCAGCGCCCGCCCAGGAGGCTGCCGACTACGCCGTCCGGGCCTACATTGTCCGGGATGAGGCGGTGGTTCGCCGCGGCGCGCTCCCGCCACGCGCCGGCGTACTGCTCGATCCAGTCGCGGTAGCGCGGGTCGCCGGTCAGGATCCAGGCGTTCAGGACGAGCCCGGTGGCGGCGAGGTTCACCGCGGTGTCCCCCGCACCCATGCGGGCGGTCATCTGGCCGGCCAGCCGCGGGTCCCGCGCCCGCTCGGGGGCGGGCGCGCCGTCGGGCACCAGCCAGTCGAGCGGGAAGCCGTAACTGCGCGCCTCCGCGTCCAGCCACGGATAGTGCGTGCCGTCGAACAGGCCGGCCCGGTCCGGGTCCGAGCCGTTGTGAGGGCGGCGGATGATACGGCGGGCCGGGTCGTAGTTGCCGTGCGCGGGATCGACGTACAGCTCGGCGAAGCGCACGGCCCGTTCGGCCCAGCGGGACGGGCTGGCCATGGTCAGGAAGTACAGCGGGAGCAGGCTCTCGCCCTGGTGGAACCAGTCGTATCCGCGCTCGTACTCGTCGCGGAGCATGCCGAGCTCGGTCAGCTGCGCGGTGACCCCCTCCCAGTGCCGCTCGGCCTGGGCCAGCAGGTCGTCGGCCCCGCCGAGCAGGTACAGCTGCGGCCAGTTGAAGAACGCTTCGTAGAAGTCGTCGGCGCCGTCGCGGGAGGTCAGTCCGTACCGGTAGGTCAACCGCCCGTCCGGAGCGGTGAAATCGCGGGCGAAGCGGCGCCAGGCCTGGTCGAGCAGGCCGAACAGCTGCCGCTCGGCCAGCGCCCAGCCGGGCGGCTCGAGCAGCGGCACCGATGCAGTGATCACTGGGGCCGCGCTGCTGGCGTGCGTCATGGTCACTGCTTCACCGCGCCGCCGAGCATCCCGCGCACCAGCGCCCGTTGCGACAGCAGGAACACGATCGCCACGGGGACGACGGCGAGCAGCGTGGCCAGCGCCAGCTCCGGCCGGAAGATGTTGACCTGCTGGCCGCCGCCGCCCTGGGCCGGGTTGAAGGAGGGGGTCGACGACAGCAGGTCCGACAGGCCGACCTGGATCGGGTACTGCGACGAGTCCGCGAGGACCGCGTACGGAAGGAAGAAGTTGTTCCAGTCGGCCACGAAGCTGAAGAAGAAGACGAGCGCGACGATGGGCTTGGCCAGCGGCAGCGCGACGCGGCGGAACGTCTGCCACTCGCCCGCGCCGTCCACCCGCGCCGCGTCCAGCAGGTCGCGCGGGATCGCGGTCGCGTAGTAGAGGTACGCGAGATACACCCCGAACGGGAAGAACGAGAACGGCAGGATCACCGAGAGCACGCTCCCGATCAGGTGCATCGCGTTGAGCTCGAGGAAGATCGGGAGCACGAGCGCCGCGGCCGGCATGATCATCACCACCAGCGTCAGCGTCAGCACGAGCTTGCGGCCGGGGAAGTTCCCGAGGGCGAGGCCGTAACCGGCCGGGATCGCGGTCGCCAGCACGATCGCGGTCGCGCTCAGCGCATACAGCAGCGAGTTGCCGATCCAGACGCGGTAGATGTGGTCACTGAAGGCGTCGAGGTGGTCCCAGGCCAGGACGACCTGATGGAAGCTGCCGAACGACAGCGGGTTCCTGCGGACCAGCGCGCCGTCGGCCTTGGTCGGGGCCAGGATCAGCCAGCCGACGGGTATCACGAAGAAGACGGCGAACGCCGTGAGGATCAGCAGCCGGAGGCCGCGCGCCGTGGCCCGCATCAGCCCTCCCTTCTGAACAATCCGGTGCGGGTGACGATCAGCACCGCGGCGAGCAGGCCGATCACGAGCAGGTCGACGGCGATGGCGGCGGCCGCGTTGAAGTCCCCGTACCGGAAGGCCAGCTGGTACGCCAGCTGATTCGACGACCACGTGTCGGGGACCAGGCCGAGGCTGGCCTCGTTCACGAGCTGCGGCTCGATGAAGAGCTGCGTCCCGGTCGCGAACGACAGGATGAGCATGTAGGCGATCCACTTGCGGATCAGCGGCAGCTTCAGCCGGAGCGCGATGGTGAACGGGCCCGCCCCGTCGATGCGGGCGGCCTCGTCCAGCTCGGGCGGGATGGTGTTCAGGGCGCCGTACATGACGACGATCCAGCCGCCCGCGCCGGTCCAGAACGCGATCATCGCGAAGACGAACGGCAGTTTCCCTGGCGCGATCGACTGGACGAACAGCTGGACCCCGAACACGTCATGCTCCAGGAACGAGAACGGGCTGACGGCCGGGTCGAGCATGAACAGCCAGACCAGCACCGCGGCCGCTCCAGCCAGCGCGCCGGGCAGGTAGAACAGGAACCGGAAGCCCGTAGAGACCCGGCCGGCGCGTCCGTGCAGGAGCAGCGCCAGCCCGACGACGAAGACGATCAGCGTCCCGAGCCAGACCCCGGTGTACAGCAGGATGTGCTCGAAGGCGGGCAGGAAACGGTAGTCCTTGAACGTCCGCGTGAAGTTCCCCGCCCCGGCCCAGCCGCCGCCGCTGGTGGTGAAGGCGAGGACGAGCGCGTAGATCATCGGCGCGATCCCGAACCCGATCAGGAACGGCAGGTAGGGCAGGATGAACGACACGCCCGCGCCGGCGCGGCGGCCACGGACCGGCGCGGGTGAACTCACTGGCTGACCTGATACCCGGCCGCCTGCGCCGCCTGGCTGAGCGCGTGGCCGAACGCGGGCATCAGCGAGCTCAGCGGCTTGCCCGCGACCAGCTGGGTGACGACGGTGTTGGACCACACCGGCTGGTCGGGGTAGGTGACCAGGTTCCACCCGGACCAGATCAGGGACGCCGCGGCCTTCAGCGCCGGCGTCGGGTCGGCGGCGAAGTAGGGGTTCGCGGCCAGGGCCTTCAGCCAGCTGTTGGCCAGCGGCGCATAGGCCGGGTAACCGGGCCTCGCGTTCGCGCCGGGCGGATTGAAGACGGTCGTGGCCCACTGGACGAAGTTGGCCGCCGTGGCCAGGTTCGTCGAATGCCGGGAGATGATCCACGGGCCGCCGCCGACCTGGCCGGTCGTGATCGGCGTCTCGTTCTTCCACTGCAACGGCATCGCGGCGGTGACCTGCCCGGCCGGGATGTGCAGCGTGGCCTGGAAGACGGCCTGCGCGTACCAGCTCGGCCCCGGCATCATCAGGACCTTGTCGCTGGCTCCGCCGTACTTCTTGGCGAAGTCGGGGGTGAACACGCTCAGCGGCGGCACCGTCCCGTTCTTGATGAGCGGGGTGAGCAGGCTCGCCATCTCGGTGCAGTGCGCATCGGAGGTGTTGATCAGCAGCTGGCTGCCTTGCAGCTTCTCGAGCGGGCACTGGTTGCCCCAGAAGTAGATCCAGTGGCTGAACGACTCGCCGCTGGTCCCGATGACGTAGCCCGGGTGCTCGGTGGCGACCTTCTGGCCGAGCGCCGCCCACTGCTGCCAGGTCGTCGGGACCGTGTAGCCGAACTGGGTCATCAGCTTCTTGTTGTACCAGAGCACCACCTGGGCCAGGTTGTCCTGGAGGCAGTACTGGGTGCCGTTGATCGTGCACTGCGAGGTCGAGGGTGAGGGCCACTGACTGAGGATGCTCTGCGGGATGAGGCCGTTGACCGGCGCGGCGAAGTTAAACGGGGCCTTCGCCATCCACACCGGGTCATTGACCTGCTCGCTGAAGATGACATCCGGCCAGCCGTGGCCGGTCCGGTTCCACAGCTGGATCTTGGTCTGCATCGTCGTCGCGCCGTTGCCGTCGCCGTCGAAGGTGACGATGTGCAGGTGTACGTCCGGGTGCGCCTTGGCGTACGCCTGCGCCACCGGCAGCCGGACCGAGTCGACCCAGACGGTCAGCGAGCCGCCGACCTTACCGGATGCCGAACTGACGGGTGCGCTCGAGGTCGACGAGGCGCTGGAGCAGGCCCCGACGGCGACGGCCAGCCCGGCCGCGGCCAGCGATGTGAGCATGATCCGTCTCAGCCGGCGCGACCAGGGCCGCCGCGGCCCGGACCCCTGGAAAATCCTCAGGGCCATAGCTACCTCCACTACGTGGTTTCGTCGTCTGCCCGCCGTCACGACGGAAGGACAACAGAGCCTAATAAGTACTATCTATCGCACCGAACAAGACACATGATGAGAGCCTGCCGCCCGCCGGACGATGCATCCGTTAACGGGTCATGAACTGCGTATATCCATGCACAATTAGGTCAGGAGGGAACAGTTCCCGTCAAGGCCAGAAGGCCGCCTATTTTGGAAGTTTCCCAATAATGCTGGAGCTTATATACTAAAAATACCGATATGCCTGATTCGTGAAGTAAAAATAAGTAGTATCTATCTTGATCAACTTGACGTACATAGATAAGGTCGATGCCGGAGCCAACAGACAGGGCGGCTGCGTACGTACCCGGCGACGATGGAAGATAGGACCTGTGGATGGTGTGCCCCTGACGAGCGACCGGGCAGAGGAGCCTACGGCGGTAGACGCCGGGCAC
>Ga0335083_10006612_pt1 | contig 14421 bp, 16 predicted proteins | sample Lox_Sample_42_FD_206716 | JGI IMG/M metagenome (GOLD analysis project Ga0335083, IMG submission 206716) | Soil microbial communities from Loxahatchee National Wildlife Refuge, Florida, United States - Lox_Sample_4.2 | ecosystem: Environmental > Terrestrial > Soil > Wetlands | place: USA...
GGGTGGCATGGTCTTTGTTACCATACAACTTAATGACGGCGAAAAACTTCCTTTTGTGCTGGATACCGGTTGCCCCACGACATGCCTCGATCAATCACTCGAATCTAAATTAGGGAAACTTGTTCGGACGGAAACTTTATGGGCTTTTGGCGCCCGCTCGCAAATCAACGTCTATTCTGCTCCCGACCTTTACTTCGGAAAAACTCCTCTAAAAAAGAGCGGTGATTTTATCGTGACCCATGATTGCAGCCAGATGTCAGCCGAAGTTGGCCGCCCCATCATGGGCGTCCTGGGTATGGATATTCTAAAAAATTACTGCATCCAACTGGACTTCAATGATTGCAAAATCCGCTTTTTAGACGACAAGCATGTCGATAAAAGCCACTGTGGCATTGCTTTCCCTATTACTTACCTCCGGGATGGTTGCCCATCCATTAATGAAAATATTATCGGCTCGCCAGGCATTGGCTCCCTTATTGATACCGGCTGCAGCTATGACGGATGGCTCATTCCCCAGCTTTTTCAGCAATGGACCGATAACACTCTGCCACTTTCTGCCGGCCAGGCCCGTGCGCCGAATGGCATCCTCGGTGGACAATCATACCCTAACCTTCAAATGCGTAGCGTGGCTCCCAAATTACTTTCCACCGGCGATACTCACATCCAGTTCAATGGCCTTGGCCTGCACTTCCTCGCGCGTCACCTCATCACCCTTGATTTTCCAGAAAACATTCTCTATCTCAAACGAACGAGCGTGGAGGCATTGGATTATAACCAAGCCAACTCCACAAAATCAGATATCGAATCGGCCGCCAAAGTTCTAAAGAACCTTCAACAAAGTGACCATCTTCCCGGCTGGAGTAGAACTAACGACATGGCCACGAGCAAAGCGACGTTTATTTTCGACGCCGGCTCCATCATCTTCAACATCCAAAGAAATGCCGATTCCTCCTTCTATCACTACAAATTGACTCAATCCGATTATGAAGGTCCCTGGCAATTAACCAAAGCATGGTGCACTGATGCATCCGGCCACACCGTTCAGGAATATCCCATCCAGTGATGATATCTGCAAGTTACCGGTCTCAATGTATGACCGGCGAAAATTTGTTCTCAAAGGCGACAAAAAACAAAACAAATAATAAGAAGGAATGGATGCACAACAAAATAAATCCGGAAAGCCTGCCGCGCCAGCTTTGCGCACAACAAAACCCACAGAGCCCGCACGTGAAACCCGCATCTAACGCCATGATCCAACATAAAAGCGGGGGGTTCGGAGCCGATGCAAATAAATTACACGCCCAGGCAAGATAGATAAAAAGCTGTGCGACGGCTGCCACACCGGAAATCCCGTAATGAATTTGCCCCGGTATTTTCAACGCTGTCCGGGAGCCGCTCTCCGTCAAATATTGCGTCATGGTATATGTTAAACACCATCAACAATCGTGAGTTGCATGACCCTCTAATCTTTTTTGTGACTAAAAAATCCGTGTTCATCTGTGTTCATCCATGATTAAATTTCCGCATCAATTTATGCGCTCCTTCCTCGCCGCTTTAGCCTTTTTTGTTTTCATGGTCCGTTCAGCCTGTGCTGTTCCCACCAATGACCTCGCGATCACCGTTGCCAAAATAGATCAGCAGCGCATTCTACTCCTCGCTGAGAAAGCCATGGAAATGAAACCTCCAGCTATTACTTATGAAATCGCTACCAATAGCGCCGGCGGCCCGCACGATTTCTTCTCCCAGGCGGACTATGCATGGCCCAATGCAACCAACCAAACCGGCCTGCCGTACGTCAGCCACGACGGCCAGTCCAATCCCGACGTTTTTACGTATCACCGCATGGCTATGCGCAATATGAAGGACGCCGTCGCCGCGCTCGCCGCCGCCTATGCCATCACCGGTGATGACAAATATGCGCGCAAGGCTTCCCAATTCATCCAGGTCTTTTTCCTCGACCCAAAGACTCGGATGAACCCAAATCTCCAATATGCCCAGGCCGTGCTTGGCGGTTCCACTGGCGAACCTTATGGCATCATTGATACCTTGCATCTCGCCGAACTCGCTGTGGCAGTTCCTTATCTCGAAAAATCCCCTGCTTTCGATCCCGCAGTGGATGTGGGCCTCAAGCAATGGTTCACCGATTACTCGCATTGGATAATGACCTCCAAACCAGGTATTAATGAGATGGACAATCCCAACAATCACAGCATCGCCTGTTTCGTCCAGCTCGCCGCTTTTGCCAAATATACCGGTGACCAACAGATCCTCGCCATGTGTCGCAACCGCTTTAAAACGGTGCTTTTCCCGAATCAAATGACGAACGATGGCAGCTTCCCCCGCGAACTCAAACGCACCAAGCCTTATGGCTATTCCATCTTTCAAGCTGATAACCTCTCTATATTGTGCGTCTTGCTTTCTACACCAAACGATGACCTTTGGAAATTTACATTGCCCGATGGGCGCACGCCTCGTAACGCCGTGGATTTCATCTATCCTTATCTGGCTGATAAAGACCAATGGCTGGCTGATGGCCGTGGCAAAGACATTATGCATTGGGACCACTGGCCCGCGCGCCAGCCGTGTCTCCTCTTTGCTTACGCTGAATTTGGCGATCCGAAATATTTCGACCTTTGGCAGAAACTACCAGCCGACCCAACCGATTTGGAAATCCGCCGTAATATGGCAGTCACTCAACCTCTTCTTTGGATTGCCAGCCCTGACGATATTCCTCTCCTCAAAAAAGGTCATTAGATGGGCGGTAAAGTTCCTTGCACCGAAACCTGCTGGACAAAAATTGGTATCGTCATTTCCTGGCGTCCATTCACGGCCAGGTTCACTTCATATTCACCCGGGTGGGGAATTAGCAGGTTCGGTATACCCACGACAATTGCCGCGCCGGCTGAGGATCCACCTTGCGGGATTTGAATTTGGATTTGCTGCGGCGGTGGCGGCGGCTGAAGCTCGTTTCCATCCGAATCAATGATGGAAAATTTTATCTCTTTCATGCCTTCCTCAACTTTCTGGAACCGCAGCTTTCCTACAATGAAGCAACTGATTGCCACGGGAAATTGCGGCACCAGGATCATATCAGTTGCACCGAGGATATTGATTTCGCCCTGGGCGCCGGGACGTGCGGCAAAACAAAGAGTCAGAATTTCTGTGGTCACAGTGTCAGAGTGTGCGCAGAGCACTTTCCGGTCAACGTCATTCTTGCCCAAAAATAATAAACGGTTATTAAAATTGGCAGTTGACGCCCCGTTATGCCGGGGCCCAACTTGATAAGTAGGCAACGGCATGAATTCGGAAGAACCGCCCCAAATATCATTGCGTTGGCGGATATCGCTTTGGATTGCGGCCTGGCTTATCGCCACGATTGCCACGGTGGGAGGCTGGGTCGAGCTTCTGATATATTTCTGGATTTTTCCGTGGGGCTTGCTGGCATTATTTGTGCCCAAGGACTGGGATCCTCCTGTGATCGATTGGCTGATTCTGCTCATGGCCTGGGCGTTATATGTTGCATTAACGATCATTGGTTTGTTACAGAAACGGCGTGTCCCCTATTTCATCGCCTTTGGCATCTTGTGCGCGCTCCTGGCGCTGAATGTGGCTGGTTGCCACGCTATGTTCAATAGGCCAATCGGCCCCCAACATTGATTTAAATTTGATTTCATAGCGGCGCAATAATTGTCCTTTGGCTGGATGACGCCGTGAGCGCGTATCCTGCCAGTTTATCAGCGTCAAAACAGTCGCCATGCATGCCCTGGTCATTCGGTTCGCAGACAAACTTTCCACGGTCCTTCATCACCAGGCGATAGTCAGCGCGGGTATAAGGGTCGGACGGAAGCGTCAGGTTATTGTCATCCAGCTTGGCGATGAGCTGGTTGCCAAGATATTCTTTCCAATTGGTCGGCTTATCGAGGCCGGGTTTGTCCACGGACTGTGAGGCAACGACCAATATGACCGGCAAACGATGGCGGAAATGCTTGCGGTTTTGCTCAGCATAATAACGCTCATTGGTAGCGTCCTGCGCCATGGCCCGGGGCCGCAGGCCGCGATGCTCGATGGTATCAAGGATAGTGTGAATGCGCTGGTTCGCGGTTTCCGGATTGGTTGTGCGCCAAATGAATCGCGCGCGCACCAGCCATTCCAGCCCGCGCTCTTCGATAATGCTGACGACACTCGGATTCGATTTGCCCTTGGTTGTCGTGGCAACGTCGAAGCCGATGCCAATTTTTAAATTTGAATTTCCGGCGCTCTGCCGAGATGCCGCTACGCCGCCAAGATTTTCAGCCAGCCAATTCAGTGCCCTGACCATCTCGGCGTCGCTTCCGATCTGGAAATTCTGGCAGGCACGCGTGCCGTCTCCACCGGCGCCTCGTTCTTGTGCGGTCTTGAGGCGGTTCAAATCGCAGGCGGCCGAGCCGCCAAGCATCCACCACAGCCAATGGGCGATGCGATGACCATCTTTGTTTGGCGCCCGAGTGAATGCCTCGGCAGGCGTGATGACTGCGCCTGTTTTGAGGTCGAAGATTTTCTTGCCGGCGGCACACGTGTCAAAAGCGTCGGCGCGATGGACACGAATGCCGCCTTCGGACATATACCAGGTCCCGGCCGGATTGGGCACGTACTCCTCGCCGGCGGGTGGCGCGAGCAATTCGAATGAGTAATGCGTATCGTCGAATTCCGGCGGCGTAGTAGATAGGATAAGCTTGAAGTCTTTGTTCGTAGAAATGACCGGCAGCAGCGCGGTGACCAGTTCGCGCAAATTTCTGATGAAAGCAACTTCATCCAATAACACCGTCCCGGACCACGAACGCGCGGTGGCTATGTTCGGCGCGATAACTTTGGTCCGGGAATAAGAACTATGGTCAAAATAGACGCGAAATTCGAGGCGTTGTTGCCGAAATAACTCCATAAAATCCGCAAACGAGTATCTGCGCTGTAATTCACCACCCTTCGCCTTGCGAATGCTTACCTCTTTTCCAGTGATTGCATCAAAAGTTTTGAAACTATAATTTTTGCCGATTTGTGATTGTGCTGTTTCCGCAAAACGTTTGAGAACGGCAGCATCATTCTCAACGACGTCCCTGGCCGTTTGATTGGCGCGGACGGCTGTCTTGAGCGTAATTTCCTGGCCAAGCAGCAACGAAGCAGAAGCATAAATGACCGTCCGGTTGGCTTGCCGCAACATCTCGTAGAGCGCGAAATCTGCCAACGTCGTAGATTTTCCTGATTGTCTTTCCCATAAAAGCGCCCACAGGCGCGAATCCGACTTAACGAATTCGCCCAGCGCTTCCTTTTGATACAGTCGATGTTCCACAGCGGCTCACTTGGAATCGATTTTTTCTTCAATCCGCCCCAGCAGGCGCTGGATGGATGAAAATTTTTCGGCAAGGTCCTGGCGGATGGCCCGGTCTTCGCTATGCATCTCGGCACGGAGGGCGCGGATGTCTTCCTCGGCCTTCTCAATTCGGGTACGGTTCTCCACATGGCGTTGCAGGCACATTTCATCAATGGTGAAGCGTTTTTCGCCAGCGGAATTCTTTCGTTCCTGCTGGCGTGCAGTATTACGCCGTTCGAGGAAATATTGCAGGCCGGAGAAAATGGCCGCGGCAGCGAACGATGCAACGGTAATGGCCACGAGGGCAAAGGCGGCCATTTGCTTAAGCCAGGTATCGGGGATGGATTCGATGCTGGCCTGGGCAAGCATCGAAGACGGCAGATAATAAAGAGCGAGCGGGATCATAGATTTTTGTTCCAGAAGATTTTGCCGATGATTTTTAAGATGCCGCCATGGGCGATGATTTTATCGGCGGCCACGGCAGACCAGGCTGCGAACCGGTTCAGTTCGCGACCCAGCCACGCAGCGGCAATGGCCAGGGCCGGAAGCCACGGGCTTAATTGTGTTTTCACAGCCTGGGCGGTTTCGCCGAGCTGATTGATTTGGTTGGTATCGAGCATAACTTTTTAAAGGTTATTCGAGGACGAGAATGGCCCGCCGTCGCTGCGCTTTGGCGCGCAAGAGACGAGGAGGATTCCCTATCGCCCTAGTAGGTAAATCCCGTTTCTATCCCAATGCTGGGAACATTGTTCATGAGCTTGCCATTGGTCCAGATGGGGAGGCTGAGGGAGATCCCGAGGAAAGTATTGGGCGTCAATTTAGCGCGAAGTGTGATCTGAGGCTCAAAGATGGCGGAATGGTGGTTGAGATCATAGCCACCATCGATGCCGGCCTCGAGCTTCACGCTATAGAACTCGATGAGGGAATAGCCGATGCCCGCTTCAGCAGACTCTACCGTGCCGGCGATGCCGACGTTTCGCACTTTGGCCCCAATATCGAAGCGGCCGGCGTCGAATTGGGCGGCGACGTAATTGGCCCAATTGGCTCCAGACATATAATCCGCACCGATGGCAACTTCCAGCGTATTGCTGGTCCAGGTATAATTAGTATTGGCGCTGGTGAAGTAATTTCCGACGGATTGAAAGAAATTCTGTTCCGGCGGCAGGTTCGTGGAAGGCAGTTGCGCTTGTGCGGTAATACCGGCTGCAAGCAGGCATAAAGCGCCGATAGCGGCGAAGAGTTGGGACGTGTTTGATAAGTTCGAGTGTTGGTTTTTCATAGTCTATGTCGTTTTGTCGTCAGGCGCATTGCGCGCCTATCACGCCATTACAACACAGCTATGGGAAAAGACATAGTTAGTGACTAACGCAATCGTACGAGGTAGTTACTAACTTAAAATCCCACTAATCATAGCGGATTACCGCTATATTTGAGACTAATAGAAGATAATTCCGCCGGATTTAATTATTTTATCCGGAATGATTTTGTTCAAATTTTCTGTCTATGACGGCACCGTTGGAGATGACCACGGTCATAGCATCAATTTTCGGATCCACTTTGGGCGGTGACGGAGGGAAATGAAATAGATAGGACAAATGCTTCTGGCCGCCATTGACAACGGAGACCCGGGCATTCGTTCCGAGGAGCGAGTAGACATCATTCTCGCTCATGCCATTGGGAATCAGCGCAGCCGCGCTCTCGCGTGTCAGGGCGGGTTTGCGGTTCTGCGCCCGGTTCACGACCACTTCGAATCCACGATAAAATGGGGGGATATTTTCCTGCCACACGCGCCAGCTCACATCTTGCGACAGCTTCGCGCGAAACACGATGGGCTGCAAATGGCGCGTGACCATCGCCACTTCCTCCACATAGGGCAAGGCCGCAACGCGTGATCGAAATTCATCAAAAATAGGCGCCGCCAGCTCGAAGCCTTTGTGGGATTGCGAAGGATGGTGGCCCGTCTTTAACTGCTGGCGTTCCTCCCGCGTCAATTCGCGCAAATGTTTCTTCCACAGATGGTCTCTCAACTCCGCCAGGTGGCGATTCAACCGCGCCTCGAGCCTGGGGTTTTCCGGATGTTGAAATGACGTGATGTTCTCGCGGTCCCGCCATTCCTCGACCGAACGGTAACGCAAATGCCGCGGCTTCAAAAAATCCCACATGTACCAATTCCTCCTTACACAAAATAAAATCAATGGCAGCAAGCGCTGCCGTTAGCAATGTTCACCCGGTCGCCCAATTGCGCAAATGGAAAATGATTTTCTGGTAGATTATTTTGGAATTTCCGCACTTTCAAAACCAGCCAAACCCCGATAAAACCCTTGCCAGACGGTCATTTTCGTTAAATTAAGGGTCCCGCCGATTGCGGTAGTCACTACCTTCCTATAAATCCGCCAGTGTGGTGTAATGAGCTAAAAAGTCGCGAAGTCCTGTTACCAATCTAATCTATGAAATCAATCAAACTAAAATTATTCGGCCTGAACGTCCTGGAATTTGGCTCATTGCCCGACAGCCGCATTCCACAAAAGCAAACGAAGTTTCTTTCGCCCCGTTATGAGCCATCGAATATTTCCTCGGATGCCAACGTCATGCAGATTACTGAAGCCATCCGTCTTACCGAATCAGGGGACACCCAGGAGTTGTTCCGTTTCTACCGCGATGTCCTTTTGAGCGATGACCATATCGCCGGCGAATTTTCCACGCGCAAACTGGCTGTTCTGTCCCAACCATTGGCCATCCTTCCGGAAGATAAAAATAATCCCGACGATATCCTGCTGGCGAAGGCCATGCTGCGCGCCAAAAACGATTGCGAAAACTGGCTCGACGGCATGAAGGCGCTCATGGGTTCCCACGCGGTTTGGCCAGTAACCGTAACTGAACGCCTGTACCAACCCGCTGGCCCATCTCGCGCCGGGGAACCAAAGCTTAATTATACTCTCCGAAAATTCGTTCCGGTGAATCCGCAACTGCTCTGCTTCCAATGGGCCTACATGATGGGCGGCGTGGGGCTCGGAACAGCGAGCGCGGTGCAGTTGGGAAATCTACCTGATGTTAACCGGCGTCTTACTCATGATAAGCAACGTCATCCTTACACCATAGATCTCGAACGCTGGGAACCTTACATTAAACTTTGGCCGATAGATGAAGCGGGCCGTATTATTTACGATGTTACTCACGCGTCATATCTCGATCCGGCGCGGCATGTGGTTCACCGCGGCCACGACCTTACCGAATTTCGCGATAATTGGGGTGGACCGGGCCGTTCGCTGCTCTATTGGTGGCTCTATCGCCAGCTAGGCCGTGCCTGGTTTGCCAAAGGCATGGAAAGTTACGGCGCACCCTGGCCCATCGGCTATACGGATTCCAAAGACCCCGAAGCCGTCCAACTTATGCGCGACGCCTTCAAGTTATCCAAAGTCCTGGGCGGCATGGTCGTGGATGAAAATTCCAAAGTGGAATTGAAGGAAGCCATGGTTGCCGGCATGGCCAATGGCTATGAAAGTTTTCACAACATTTGCAACTCTGCCATTTCCTTTCGCATCACGGGGCTCAAAGAGACTAAAAAGCCTGCCGGGCTCAATGCCGGGGAAAACAAGTTCCAGCAAAACATTCGCGAAGACGTGCGCGTTCACGACCAAATGACTTTGGCGGAAACGTGCAAGAAACAAATCGCGTGGCCGTTCCGCGATCTCAATAATCTGCGCGGCGACGTCAAATTTATTTGGGGTGGCTTGAGCGATGCCGACGCCAAGACCTTCGCCGATCTGCTCTACACCATGCGGCAAGCCGGTTATCAACTGGCTGAAGAAAGCATTCCCACCGCTAACGAACGCACCGGCCTCTCCTGGGAACGTGCCGTGACGCCTGCACCGGCCATCAAACGGGAAAATTTAGCACCAATCCCCGATAACTAAACTGAGCTGCAAACTGCTGCTCTTCGAAATTTCAGTTGAACATTCCGGTTCGAAAGCACAAATTTCGCTGGAATTGTTGGAGAGCATGCAGCCATGAAAATTACCGTCACGTACTATCTCGATGTCATTTCATCCTGGTGTTATTGGGCCGAGCCCGCCTGGCTCGAATTAAAGCGCCACTACGCAGGCAAGCCGGTGGACTTTAGCTGGAAGATCAGCCTGATCGATGCCTCCGGCCTGCCCGCTTCGCGTGAGCAGGAGGACTGGTTTTATCGTCGCAGCGGGACCATCGTCCGCTCGCCCTTCATGCTCAGCTCAGATTGGTTTGAGCCGGGCCTGAAAGAGTATCTCGCGCCGAATTACGTGGCCGAAGCGGCCAAAGATCTTGGCGTCACGGACGACCGCGTACGCCTTGCCATCGCCGAAGCGGCACTGCGCACGGGGCAAAAAGTGGGACAATGGGAAGTCTCGGCCGCCGTTGCGGCCAAAGCCGTGGGACTGGATACCAACACCCTCCTGGCTAAAGCCAGGTCACCGGAAATTGACAAGCGGGTCCGCGCGTCCACGGCAGAATTTCATGCTTTGCAAGTCACGCAACGGCCGACGTTTGTCCTCGAAAGTAACATCGGCGATCGGGCCGTCATTTCCGGGCTGGTAAAAATTGCGCCATTAACGGCGGCGATCGATGCGATGCTCGACGACGCCAGGGCCTATGCTGCGTACGCAGCGCATTTTGGCAACCCCCCGGACAAATAGGCGGGTGATTTTCTGATTTCTCTTGCTGGCTAGCCGCGCGCGGCGCAGTTTTGTAATCGTTATGCAAAAGGTCAACACCGCAAAAATAATCGAGGTTACCTGGTCGTCGCCCAAAGGAAAATTTGGCGGAGCGGGCAAAGAAGTTTCAGAGGAACTTGGCCGCAAGCCCAAATCCACTGATCTGAACGAACGGCATCCGTTCGATGTCGAGATTAGCCGCATTCCTCCGGGAAAATCGCCCTGCCCTTATCATTCGCATAGTGCGCAATGGGAGTTTTACCACGTCATTTCCGGCAGCGGCATTGTCCGGCACAAGGATGGCACTACTTCAATCGAAACCGGTGATGCCTTCCTGTTTAAGCCCAATGAACCACACCAGATTACCAATAATGGATCCCAGGATTTGATTCTTTATGTCGTTGCCGATAATCCCATCGGCGAATCGTGGTACTATCCTGACAGCAAAAAATGGGGCGTGACCATACCCGAACATAATTTTATCCGCTCCGGTTCGCTCGATTACTACGATGGCGAGGAATAAGTCGTAGAGCGTTTTCCTTATGCCACGTTATTTTGCAATCCTGACAATGCTTCTTTTGCTGGGAATGGTGCTGACCCGGGTTTTCCTCATGAAGAGACAAGGGATAAAAGCGATGTATTTCGGCAACATAGATAAAAAGGATTTTCTGATTCCGCCGATTGCGATTTTCTATTTCTATATCATCTTCGCGGCAGCATTTCATCTGCCCCTGGCTGGCGGCCGGGCATTCTTTTGGTCCAGGGCCGTGTCATGGATTGGAGTCCTGTTTTGTTTATCCGGTCTATCGCTATTATTGTGGAGCCTGATTTCTTTCGGACAAAGTTTTCGCGTAGGCATTGATAACAAGCATCCTGACAAACTCATCACCACCGGCATTTTTGCCGTCAGCCGCAATCCCATTTCCGTCGCATTCGAGTTTATATTGTTTGGGCAGTTCCTCATATTCCCTGAGAGGGTGCGCCTGGTTTATATCGTCGGAGCCATTTGGCTGATTCATCGCCAAATAATGCGTGAGGAAGAATATTTAAAAAAACATTACGGCCCGGAATATTTGGAATACTGTAACCGGGTAAGAAGATACTTGTCATTTCACAGCCTATGAAGCTCGTCACGACTCCATTCAATTTCCACTCGACTGCCACCGAAGTTATCAAAGGCATAAATTTGTCCGGCAAACGCGCCATTGTTACCGGCGGCGCTTCAGGTATCGGCGTAGAAACAGCACGCGCATTGGCTGGTGCCGGCGCGGAAGTAACGCTCGCTGTCCGTGATGTGGAAGCCGGTGCGCGTGTGGCTGCGGACATTACAACGAGTACAAAAAATAAGGCTGTGCGCGTCGCAAAGCTTGATCTTGTTGAGCGCGCCTCTATTAATGCTTTTGTCGCCGGATGGAAAGGGCCTTTGCACATCCTCGTTAACAACGCTGGAATCATGGCTTGCCCCGAACAATACACATCGGAGGGATGGGAACTCCAGTTCGCCACCAATCATCTTGGGCATTTTGCCCTCTCTCTCGGTTTGCATGATGCCCTTGCTTCCGCAGCGCAAACCGGCGCCACCGCCCGTATCGTGTCTCTTAGTTCCGCGGCTCACTTGTTCTCGCCTGTAGTTTTCGACGATATCCATTTCGCTTTTCGCACTTACGAGCCCCGCCTGGCCTATGCCCAGTCCAAGACCGCAAACATTCTTTTCGCCGTTGGCGCAATGGCTCATTGGCATGGCGATGGTATTACGGCCAACGCGCTTAACCCCGGCGCCATCCCGACCAACCTTCAGCGCCATGTCGGCGGCAAACTTCTGACTCCAACTCAACTGCAAAAAACCCGCGAACAGGGATCTGCCACTTCTGTCCTTCTCGCTGCCTCCCCATTGGTAGAAGGCATCAGCGGCCGTTATTTTGCTGATTGTAATGAAGCTGCGACCGTTGCCCGCCGCCAGCCGGACTTCACCGGCGTCGCGCCCTACGCCCTCGACCCCGTCAATGCTGAACGTCTTTGGAACGAGTCGTTGAAAATGATCGCTTGAATCTTCACATTTGCAGCAGTTCGTTTTATTTTTCCTTTTAACTGCCTGATTTTTTCGCCGATACAATAAGCGTAAGACGCCCATCGTTTGGTCCGTGAAAGCTGTCGCACTGACACACTACCTGCCGATTAGCGATCCCCAATCGCTCTTCGATACCGAACTGCCCACGCCCTTGCCCGGAGCCCATGACCTGCTCGTGCGTGTTGAGGCCGTTTCTGTAAACCCCGTGGATACCAAAGTTCGTGCGCCCAAGGCAGATGTGGAAATTGCTCCAAGCGTACTGGGTTGGGATGCTGCTGGCGTTGTCGAAGCTGTCGGGGCAGATGTCACGCGTTTCAAGCCCGGCGACGAAGTTTATTATGCCGGGGACATTACCCGTCCTGGCTCGAATTCAGAGTTTCAACTGGTAGATGAACGCATTGTAGGACATAAGCCAAAAACATCATCTTTCACCGAAGCCGCAGCGCTGCCACTTACCACTATTACCGCCTGGGAAGCGTTCTTTGAGCGCCTGCACATTGACCGAAACGGCGCCCACCATGGGCAATCTCTGTTTATCATCGGCGGAGCGGGTGGTGTCGGCTCCATCGCCATTCAGCTCGCGCGGATGGCCGGCCTTGTTGTCATTGCCACCGCGTCACGTCCTGAAACGCGGGAATGGGTTACTAGCATGGGCGCCCATCACGTCGTCAATCACCGCGAACACCTGCCCACGCAACTCGGCGCACTTAATTTCGCCGCCGTCCATTATATCGCCAATTTTAACAACACCGATACCTATTGGAGTATTATGGCCGAACTCATCCGGCCCCAGGGAAAGATTGTTGGTATCGTCGAAAACAGCGGGCCATTGGCTTTGAACCTCCTCAAAAGCAAGAGCGCAACGTTCGCATGGGAATTTATGTTTACACGCCCCATGTATCGAACGCCGGACATGGCAGTACAAGGCGATTTGCTAAACGAAGCCGCGGAGCTCGTGGACGCAAAGAAGCTTCGCACGACATTGACCGAAACATTATCACCCATCAACGCCGCCAACCTTCGTCAGGCCCATGCACGGGTTGAATCCGGTCACTCGATCGGTAAACTGGTCTTGTCAGGCTGGAGTTGAAAGGTCAAACAACTTATGCACACCATGGAGTCCACACCGCTGCTTCTTGATTGAAGAGATTATGATGAAACAAAACACCCTTATTTTCCTGGCCCCAATAGGCTTTTTCGCATTGGCCGCAATCGCCCTTCTTTTCATGGCCGCCGCGCTTTTCAAAAACGCCGCCATTGACAGTGGCCATCAGAAAAAATTTGCCGTTTTTGCCACCAACGTTCACACCGGCAAGTCCCGTCTCACGGTCGGCCAATGGCTTGATACCGTGCATCAGCAGGATGACATGATTGAAAACTATCGGCAGGCCAGTATCAGCGCAGGCAAAATGATGCGACTCGCCGGCTGGGCGATCATTGTCGGTATTGTTTTTCAGATTGTTTGTCTATTCGTCATAAGAAACCGGTCCGCTTGAATCTATGAAGCAACAGTACCCCATGCGAACACATGCGCCCATCGCCCTTTTTTGTATTAGAAGCCGGGCGGTGAATAAGTTTAATAACTTTTTCTTGGAAACATGCCTATGTTCCAGTCAACTGGAAGACGGTTTGTGAAAGAGATTGATGAGATTGTCTCCAGTCTTTCGCAATGCGAAAAACCGGAAGCGCTGGATGAAATGCTGCTAAAAGCCGCGTTCATTTTGAACGATGGGTTTCTGTCCTGGCAGATGTTTGTTGCGCTTCAACATCAGTCCCCTCCTTCGCCCGGATTTTCTCCACCCCACTGCGTTTTAAATCATAACTAGCTGACGCTGTTTCAGTTAAGACTGATGCTCCCCCGGATGGCGTCATTGCCCGTCTTAACTGCTGCGCAATCTGATCGAGCCTGTCTCGTGCTTCCTCAACTTCCCTCAATAATTCAGCTAGATTAACCGTCTTATATTCGGGTGATGGCTCCCGTATCACCGTGAGAGACCCGCCCTTCTCGCCATATAACAGGTACCTGACATCCACATCAAACAGAGCCGCGAGCGTTTTCAACGTCTTCGCATGTGGCTCGTATGGCCCTATTTCCCAATTCCCGACGCTACCTGGCGAAACATCCAGCTTCGTGGCCAGGTCTTCCTGCGACCATCCCCGCTCTTTCCGAAGCATCTTTAAACGTCCAGAAAACGTCTCCTCAATTTTTTTCAACTTTACCGTTGACATAATCACTCAAGTTTGAGAATTTCTGAGGAGACATTAGTCTACGACGCCAAGGAGCGCAACAAAAAAAGTTAAAAAAGTGCCCGCCGCCATGC